>ERZ825384.3667-NODE-3667-length-13376-cov-4.380527_pt1 | contig 13376 bp, 8 predicted proteins | sample MGYA00519931_ERZ825384 | MGnify/ENA primary metagenome ERZ825384 (study PRJEB31778, sample SAMEA3449200) | human gut metagenome | biome: human gut; feature: human-associated habitat; material: faeces | place: United Kingdom | collected 2010/2012 ...
TTCTGGCTGGCTGCACCGCGCAGACCGCACCGCAGCCCATCCAGCCGGAACCGGATACTCAGCCGGAACCGGATACTCAGCCGGAGCAGGCTGTGCAGCCAGCACGGACATGGCAGGACATACAGGCGCAGCTTCCGGACGTCTCCGCCATGTCCGGCTTTCCGGCTGCGGAGCAAGCCTGGCACCCGGAGCCGATCGTCGTGCATGGCGAAGAAGCGGAATACTGGATCGACCGGTCCGAAAGCTGGGAGACCGCAAGGATCTGTATGCGAAAAGATGGCCAGACGGCGAGTATTTACGCCGCGCAGGACGGAAGCCTGTCCCAGCTGGCTGTGTTCGATGGGATGCTGTATTTTGCACAGACCGGCGGCATTTATCGGATGCCGATGGAAGGCGGCGCGGCGGAACTCTGGATCCCCGGCGGCGGACGGTTTGCGCTGGCCGGCGGTGTGATCTATACGTGGCTTTCGGAGCAGGGCTTCTGCGCCATTGCCGCGCAGGACCCGGAACAGGCCGTGCCGGTGTGGAAGCAGGAACAGGCGCTTACGGTTAGGCAAACTGTCCCGGTGACGGGCGGTATCGTCTTCTGGCTGGCGGAAAACGAGCCGGATCCGGATGCTGGCCAGCTTTGGGTCGTGCTGCTGCGAAACAGCGGGCAGTGGGAGCTTCTGCGCGAGGAAACGGGACCGATGCCGCGGAGCATCTTTTCGGATGACACCAACGTCTGGTTCATGCGCGAGACGAGTGAAGGTCAGTTTCTCTATCAGATCGATTGTAAAGATGGAGCATATGCCTGCCTCGGCAAGCTGCCGGAAGCACCGGATGGATGTTACAGCCCCGGCACGCCTGTATTGGGCTTTCAGCGTCTGCTGATGCGCTATCAAGGGATAGAGTCAACCATGGAGTTTTATGCGCTGGATGACAAACTGACGCTGGGTGAGCATTTGCTGTCGTACGGCGCAGACGATTCATATGCCATTTATTTTCTGCACCTGTTCGAGATACAGGAAACGCCGCAGAGCTTTTATTTTTGCGGCAAGTCGGAAGAAAACGGGCTGTATCTCGTTTCTGAAATAAGAAAAAGCGGGGACGGGCTTTTGCGGGAGGAAGCCCTGCAGCCGCCGGTATGAACGCGCCTGCGGGCATAACGATCAAGCCGAACCGAAAGGAGAAACCCATGAAAAAGACGATTATATTCCTGCTGCTGTGCATCTGCCTGCTTCTGGCTGGCTGCACCGCGCAGACCGCACCGCAGCCCATCCAGCCGGAACCGGAGCCTGTGCCGACAGAGCCGGAACCCGCGCCACCCGCAGCCGAAACCGCGGATACAGTTGCAAGTCAGGAAGAGCAGACGCAGGAGCGGCCGGCGCTCCCGGTCCCGTCCGCGTCCATGTTTTCCCTGACCGGACGCGAGGCCGTCCTGTATGACGCGGCGGTCGCGCAGCGATACCCGCGCAGCGACAACGATATCGTCCTGCCGAGCCTTTGCGTGTACGGCTCGTTTGAGGAAGACGGCAAGACCGTGGTCATCTGTGATCTGCACTACGATTTTTACTACGACTACACCGGCCCCGGCTGGTCGTGGAACTCGGGCGCGATGAACACGTATCTGCGAGCGGAACTGGAAACGCAGGACGGCGCGGAGGTCTGCACGGGCTTTGCAATTTTCCCGGGCGGCGATCCTAGCGACTGGATCTCCGGCGAATGCGGCCCGCTTTCCGTGCAGAATGCAGATGGGGCGTGGGTCCTGCCGGAACCGGCCGGAGACTGGTTCCCTTCGGACAGCAGTATGCTGGGCGAGTATCTGGCCGCAGCGGAAGCTATGCCGGAACCGGCGGCAGTGATGCAGCAGGCAGACTTTGAGGCGCACATGCTGGCGCTTTCGGACGGGAAGACGGCGGAGGAATTGACCATCGACAGCTTCCCGGACGTTCTGGCGGAAGATGCGGCGCTGGAAAGCTTCCTGCGCGATACGCCGGAGGAAGCGGCGCTCTGCTGCGCGACGTATCTGGTCGAAAACATGTGGTACGGCGATGGCGAAAATGAGCCCTATACGACGGATTTCGCGCTGACCGCGCTGGGGCGGCTCTACGTTCTTTCGATGCAGTATCTCATGGAGACGTATAACGACTCGACTTGGCTGCTGCCTGCCTTGCTGCTTCATACGTTCTCCCCGGAGGAATGGCTGTACCAGTTCTGGGGCGTAGTGGGAGGAATCGCGTTCGCAAAGGAAGGTTTTACGCTGGACAGTGTCTATTACAATGAGCACCCCATTGAAAAGCAGTGTATGACCGCCCTGCTGCGCAGCCCGAAGCGGCTTCATGTCGCGACACTTTTTGATTATGTAAACCCTGTAGACAACGAGCGGTGTGACGCCGACCATTCTGCGCTTTATGATTTCCTGGCAGAGGGCAAGGCAGACGACCGCCTTCATATCGAGCCTGCCGGAGCGACGCGCGAAGACCTCCTTGCCGCCTGCACGGAAACGGCGCATTGGGAGGTGGAAGGCGGAACCGATACCACCATCCTCCACATCACGCCCGAACACGGTCAGGAACTGCGGCTTGTGTACCGCTTCGGCGAAAATTAAAAATTTTTAAGAAATTTCTTCCACGCTGGTGTGCTATGATGACGGCGAGAACATCAGCTTCCTGACGAAAAGGAGAAACAAATGAAAAAACTGTCTGCTGCGCTGCTGGCGCTTTTGCTGATATTGACGGGCTGCCAGAAACAGCAAAGGCAGGCGGATATCCGCCTGCCGGAACCGGAAACGCCTGCCGCAGAAGAAACGATAGCCGAACCGGCGGAAGAACCGGAACAGGAGAGCGTTGCTCCGGATCTCGGCACCTACAAAGAGCTTCTGGAAGTCCTTCAAACGCTGCAAACACGGGAGGACTGGAAAAGCAGCCCGGAATACGAGATGATCACGGCGCAAAAGGAGAAGGTACTCAGTCAGCTGATCGGCAGCTTTTACCACGGGCTTGACAGCCTCAGTCTTCAGAATACCGCGTGGGGCGATCATGATCTGTCCTGTATGGCGTTTGAGGTGTTCCGGAGTCTGCTTGGGCCGGAAGATCTGGAGCTGGAAGCCGAGACGCCGCTTGAATGGTTCCGGACCTGGTTTATCTGGGCATTCGGACACATTCATGAAGCGGACGCAGCAGGACTGCAGGCGCAGTATCCGGCTTCCTTTGCCGCAATCGATACGGTTATGGATCATCACGGGACATGGGAAGATGCGGTAGACAACGGTCTGTGCTCTCTGGACAAGGGCAGCCATTACGACTTCGATCTCATTGCTGCACGAGATCAGATCGTTTCCTACATCCGTGAAAACGAAGAAATCTGGCCGTTTTCGTATACGCTGATCCTGCGGTTAAACAATGCGCCATATGGCACGGAGGAACCGACGCCCGGAGATCCGAATGTGTACGTCGACTTTATCTGGTGGGCTGCATATACCGCCTCCGGTGAGCGCACAGAGGTCCTTGTGCAGGAGCTGACGCTCAACCCAGAGACAGGAGAATCGTCCGTATGGACCATCACGCGCGAGGATTTGGGAGAAGATCTGTCGTTCCTCCCGGATTGGGTCGTGGATACGCTTTTTGATGGGACGTATCTGTCTTCGGCTAAGAACGCGCCGCCGGAGATTGTACAGCCCGAAACCGAACAGCCAGAAAACGTACAGCCGGGGTCGGAGCCTGCACAGTCTGCCGCTGCGGCTGCGACTATGCCGCAGACCGAACAGGATGCGGCGCGGTTCGCGCAGGCAGAGGGCAAGCTGCGCGCAGCCCTGCAGCAGAGCACCGGGGAGGGAACAGAGGACCTCGCCGCACTTTTCTGGGCCTATGACGGCCAGAACGGCAGCCTCTTTGAAGAGTTACCGGCGTTCAGCGCCGAAGCGATCGCCACGCAGCCGATGGACGACGAGACCTGGGACGCGCTGTCGCTGTTTGCCTACGAGCGCTATGCGCGCGAAAACGGCTGGCCGCTGATGATCGGGGCAGAGGCGCTCCGCGATACCTTTGCAAGCTATTTCCCACTGGACAGCAGCACGTGGCAGGACCGCAGCTCGCACTATCTGACGTATCAGGACGGGATCTACACCCGCACGGTCTACGACGACGGGCACCATAGCCGGTACTGCTATCTGCGCGGCGTCCAATGCAAGCAGGACGGGTCGATCGAGCTGCGGTTCGACTCGCTGGAGCTTCCGGCCGATATGGAATATGAGACCGCGGACGCGAGCATCCGCGCGGTCTTTGACTACGCCGGTGCGACAGAACTGCAGCCGCCGGCGTTCCGGGAGGCCGTCTGGCAGGCGTTCTCTGCCGGTGTCCTTCCGCTGGAAGGGAACAACACCGGGCACACCGTGACCCTCTGCCTGACCGGCGATGCCGCGCAGCCGTTCCTGTTTATGGAATGTAACTGAGGACGGAACATACGCGGTTGATTTTTGCGGCCGGATGGGGTATAGTAGGGGAAAAGCTTTTTAGAAAGGAACCAGACCCATGTGTACTGCAGCAGCTTTTCAGACAAAGGACTTTTATTTCGGCCGGACGCTGGACTACGAATGCTCCTACGGCGAGTGCGTGACCGTCACGCCGCGCCGCTATCCCTTCTCGTTCCGCCACATGGGGCGGCTGGACGCGCATTACGCCATGATCGGTATGGCGCACGTCGCGGACGGGTATCCGCTGTACTATGACGCCGTCAACGAAGCCGGACTCGGTATGGCCGGGCTGAACTTCGTCGGCAATGCGCAGTATGCCGAGGTGCGGGAGGGAAAGGAAAACGTGGCGCAGTTTGAGCTGATCCCATGGATCCTCGGCCGCTGCGCCACGGTCCGCGAGGCGCGGGCGCGGCTGGACGCGCTCAATCTGGTCGGCACACCCTTCAGCGAGCACTATCCCGCCGCGCAGCTGCACTGGCTGCTAGCAGACAAGGACGAGGCCGTCGTCATTGAGTCGATGGCCGACGGCCTGCACGTCTATGACGACCCGGCGGGCGTCCTGACAAATAACCCGCCGTTCCCGCAGCAGCTGTTCAACCTGAATAACTACATGGCGCTCTCTCCGCGGCAGCCGGAAAACCGGTTCTCCGGGGCGCTGGGACTGCACTGCTACAGCCGCGGCATGGGCGCGCTGGGCCTGCCCGGCGATCTGTCGTCCATGTCCCGCTTCGTGCGCGTGGCCTATACGAAGCTGAACGCCGTCTGCAGGGACACGGAGGCGGAGAACGTCAGCCAGTTTTTCCACATCCTCGGCGCGGTAGAGCAGCAGCGCGGCTGCTGCGAGGTCGAGCCCGGCGCATATGAATACACGATCTATACCTCCTGCTGCAACGCGACCCGCGGCATCTACTACTATACGACCTATGACAACCACCAAATCACCGCAGTCGACCTGCACCGCGCGGAACTGGAGGGGGAAGCGCTCAGCAGCTGGCCGCTCGTGACCGGCGAGCAGATCTTTCACCAGAACTGAAACGGAAAAGCAGTTCAACGCCGTCGTTGCGTCCAACACGCACGCGCGGCACCTGTATGAGCGCCTCGGATTTACCCAGCTCGGCGTTATCCCCGGCGGATTCCGTATGAAGGATGGCCATTACGAGGATATCTGCCCCTACTATCATACTCTGTAAAAAACAGCCTGCGCCGCACAGATCGCGGCGCAGGCTGCTGTTTAATTTGTTTTGCCCGATGGATCAATGAACCACAGAAAATCCGGCAGCGTGATGCGGCGGGAAACGAAGCTGCGCGGCACCTGATACGGGTCCATGCCGGTCTGATACGTCCAGCCGTCCATGCGCAGAGCAAACGTGTAGTAGTCTTTTGCCACATCCATCGTCAGGTAGCTGTATTTTCCCTCCGGGTAGCACAGCACATACGGGATCTGGCCCGTCGCGGCGGCCAGCACGGCGTTGGAGCGCTCCATCTCCTGCCGGAGCGCAGCCTCGTCCATGGCGCTGAGATTTCCATGCGTGTAGGTATGGCTCTGGATGCTGACGAGGCCGGAGGCCGCCATCTCATACACCTGCTCCTGCGTCATCTTGTGTGTGCTGCCCATGGCATTGCCGATGACGAAGATGGTCGCCTTGGTCTGGTATTTTTCCAGCAGGGGATAGAGGACGGTGTAGTTGTCGTCATATCCATCGTCAAAGGTCAGGATGACCGGCTTTTCATAGTCCTCGATGTGCGCCAGGTCTGAAAACCAGATCGCTTCGTACCCGTTCTCCTGCAGATACTGCAGCTGCTCCTCCATGGAAGCCGCGCTGACGAACAGATCGGAATAGCCCCAGATCTCGTCGCCCACCGCGTGGTACATCAACACCGGCACGTTCCACCCCTCCGGGATCTCGCCGACGGTCTGCCGCTTTGCCAGATACCGGCTCCCGTCCGGCGCCTGCCCCCATTCGAGGCCAAGGCGCGCAGCCGCGTCTTCCAGCTTTACATAATCCTGTCCGCCGAAGCTGATAGATTCAAGATCATCCAGAATGCCTGGCTCCGTCTGCAGCGGCGCGGCGGACTCCAATATGTCCGCCACCGCGGCCCACAGCGTTTCTTCTCCTGTAAAGACCTCGTTCAAAGTCTGCATCGGCGCATCCTCCGGAACATCCTCTGCCCGGATCCACTCTGATTCCCGCGTCGAATAGACATCGGTCAGCCGCCCCAGCACCCAGACCGGCTCTGCCGGCAAAACCGCAGCTTCCGGCTCCGGTTCTTCTGCGGCGACAGGGACTTCCACCGGTTCGGCGGGCACGGGCGGCTCGGTCGGGACCGGCTCCGGCGCAGCCGTGGCCTCTGCCGGAGTTTCCGGCAAAGCCGCCTCCGGCGCGGCGCAGGCGCATAGCAGCGCCAGCAGGCAAAGACAGACGAGCAGACGGGAGATACGCATACGGGATGTCCTCGTTTCACGCTTTTTTATCAGTTTATCATGTTTTTCCGGCAGAAACAAGCCCGAAAAACGGTTTTCCTTGACGGCGGTGCGGCTGCTGACTATAATATAGTATAACTTCATCAGGAGGGACGGCCTTCTACTATGCTTCGAATGTTTTTCCGCAGGATCCGGCCGGGCCAGCTGATTGTGCTGGTGTTTCTCGGGATCATCCTGCTTGGGGCGGGGCTGCTGTGTCTGCCCGCCGCGGCAAGGTCCGGCCGGCCGACGCCGTTTTTGACGAGCCTGTTCACCGCGACCTCCGCGACCTGCGTCACGGGCCTCATCCGCGTCGATACCGGTACGCACTGGACGATGTTCGGCCAGGTGGTGATCCTGCTGCTCATCCAGGTCGGCGGTCTCGGCTTCATGACCATCGCCTGCCTGTTCTTCTTTGCGCTGCGGCGCAGGATCGGTCTGCGGCAGCGCATGGTGCTGGCCCAGGCGCTGGGCAGCGACACCTACAGCGGCATCGTGAGCCTCGTGCGCAACATCCTGCGCGGCACGGCCGCGGTCGAGGGCGTGGGCGCGCTGATCCTGTTTTTCCGCTTCCTGCCGGAGTTCGGCTTCGGCAGGGCGCTGTGGTACGGCGTGTTCCATTCCGTCTCCGCGTTCTGCAACGCGGGCTTCGACGTGCTGGCGGATGTGGACGCGGGCGGCAGCCTCTGCCGCTATGCGACGGATCCGGTCGTGAATTTTACGATTATGGCCCTTATCATCATCGGCGGCCTCGGCTTTGCCGTCTGGGGCGACATCCGGCATCACCGCCGTTTTTCCCGCCTGAGCGTCTATTCCCGGCTCGTTGTGATCATCACGACGGTGCTGATCTTCGGCGGCGCGGGCGTCTTTGCCGCGCTGGAATGGAACAATCCCAATACGATCGGCGATCTGACTGTGCCGCAGAAGCTGATGGCGGCCCTGTTCCAGTCGGTGACACTGCGTACCGCGGGGTTTGCGACCTTTGACCAGAATGCGCTGTCGGACGTGTCGAAGGCAGCGTCGGATCTGCTGATGCTCGTCGGCGGCTCCTCCGGCTCGACGGCCGGCGGTGTCAAGACCGCAACGGTCGGTGTGATCCTGCTGTCCGCGTGGTCAACCGCGCGCGGCAGGACGAGCGTGCATGTCATGAAGCGCCGGATCCCGCGGCAGGCAGTCGAAAATGCCTCGGCGCTTTTCATTCTGGTGCTGCTGCTGTCCGGCCTCGGCGCGGCGTTTTTGAGCATCGCAGACCATGTGAGCCTCGAAAACGCGCTGTATGAGACCATTTCGGCGCTCTGCACCGTCGGCCTGACGACGGGCATCACGAGCTCGCTCGGCACGGCGTCGCAGATCATTCTGATCGTGCTGATGTTCTTCGGCCGGCTCGGGATCATGACCATCAGCGTCGGCTTTATGGCGGCCAACCGCGCTGAAGAGCGCGTGAGCTATGCGGAAACAAAAATCATGATCGGCTGATTGAAATGAGGATGATACAATGAAAAAAACATATCTGGTCGTCGGCCTCGGCCGCTTCGGCTCCGCGGTCGCGCAGCGGCTGTACGAGCTCGGCAGCGAGGTCATGGCTGTGGACCTGCACCCGGAGCTCGTGCAAAAAATGGAAAGCAAGGTCACCTGCGCGGCCGTCTGCGACGCGCGGGATGAAGACGCGCTGCGCGCGCTCGGTGCGCGCAATTATGACTGCGCCGTCGTCGCCATCGGCGGCGATCTGGCCACCAGCGTCGTGGCGACGCTGAACCTCAAGGAACTCGGCGTGCAGACCGTCGTGTGCAAGGCCACCGACGAGACGCAGCGCCGCGCGCTTGAGAAGATCGGGGCCGACCGCGTCGTCGTGCCGGAGCGTGAGTCCGGCATCAAGCTGGCGCAGTCGCTGACCTCGTCGAGCATTCTGGATTTTATCGAGCTGTCGCCTGACTGCGGCATCGCCGAGCTGCAGACGCCGCCCGAATGGTGCGGCAAGAGCATCCGGGAGCTGGATATCCGCGCAAAATACGGCGTCAACGTCATCGCTGTGCGCGAAAACGGCAAGGTCCACGTCACGCTCGACGCCAACCGGCCGCTCGATGACAAGCTCACCCTTGTCCTTCTGGGCGAGAACGACCGTCTGGCGCGGGTGAAGCCGTGATGGAAGAACGGATCACAAGCCGCCGGAACCCGCTTCTGGCGCATACGAAAAAGCTGCTGACCTCCCGGTCCTACCGCGAAAAGACGGGCGAGTTTGCCGCCGACGGCGTCAAGCTCCTGGCGGAGGCCGCCCGCTGGTATCCGGGCCTGACGACTGTGATCGCGGAGGATGGAATAGAATTATGTAAACTTCAGGAGCAGACCCGCGTCGTCCGCGTGCCGAAGGACGTGATGCAGTCCATCTCCCTGATGGACGCGCCGCAGGGGGCCATTTTCCTCTGCCGCCTGCCGGAGGCTGCGCCCGCGGCCCTGACGCCCGGCACGCTACTGCTCGACGGCATTCAGGACCCGGGCAATCTCGGCACCATCCTGCGCACGGCCGACGCTTTGCAGATCCCGGCCGTTCTGCTCGACGGCTGCGCCGACCCCTATAACCCCAAGACGGTCCGGGCCTCGATGGGCGCCGTGTTCCGCACCCAGCCCGTCCGCATGACGAGGCAGCAGGCGATCGCCGCCTGCCGGGACGCGGGGATCCCGCTTCTGGCGACGGCCATGTCCGCCGATGCCGTCGACCTGCGGCAGGCGGAGCTGCCCAGCGCCGCCGTCATCATCGGCAGCGAAGGGCAGGGGATCTGCCAGGAACTGTTTGACGCGGCGCAGGGCAAGATCATCATCCCCATGTCGCCCCGCTGCGAATCGCTGAACGCAGCCGTCGCCGCGGCGATCGTGCTGTGGCAGATGAAGCGATAATTGAGATAGAAAAGAGAAAGACAGAGGAAATCCTATGCTGGAGTACTGGTTGTGGCTGTCCGGGCGCAGAGGGCTCGGCGTGCGCGGGCTGCGTGCGCTTCTTGAGCAGTTCGGCACGCCGGAGGCGGTCTATTGCGCCTCGGACGCGGAATATCCGTCCGATATCCGGCCGGACGGCCGTACCTCACTCGCCGATAAGGAGCTTGCCCCGGCCCGCCAGATCCTGCAGCAGTGCTACCGGCAGTGCATCCATATCGTAACGCTGCAGGACGCCGTCTATCCCCAGCGGCTCAAAAACATTGACGACGCGCCGCTCGTGCTGTATTATCAGGGCGTTCTGCCCGATTTTGACGCCGAGCCCGTCATCGCCATGGTCGGCACGCGCCGCGCCTCGGCCTACGGCCTGCTGCAGGCCAAGCGGCTTGGCTACGAGCTCGGGCGCTACGGCGCGATCGTCGTCTCCGGCGGCGCGGCGGGCATTGATACGCTGGCGCTGCGCGGCGCCGTCTCCTCCGGTACGCCGCCGGTGGCGGTATTCGCCTGCGGCGTGGACGTCGACTATCCGGCAGCCAACCGGAGCCTGTTTGAGGATCTTCGCACCAACGGCTGCGTCATGAGCGAGCTTCCGCCCGGCACGCCGCCACTGCCGGAGCATTTCCCGTCCCGCAACCGCATCCTGAGCGGCCTTGCCCTCGGTGCCGTCGTGGTCGAGGCACCGAAAAAGAGCGGCGCGCTCATCACCGCCCGCCACGCGCTCGAGCAGGGAAGGGACGTATTCACCCTCCCCGGCAACCTCGGCAATCCCACCTGCGCGGGCAACATCCAGCTGCTCAAGCAGGGCGCGATCCTCGTGGAAGAGGGCTGGGATATCCTGCAGGAATATACCTATCTCTATCCGGAGCTGCCGCAGCGGCAGCGGCCCGCCGGGCCCATGACGCTCACCGCGCAGGAGGCCGCCGGGAGCGTCGTTGTGGCGGAAACTGCCGCCGCGCCGGAAAAAACTGACACAAAAGCCGTTGACAAGCAGGAAAACAGGGCTTATATTGACGTACAGGAAATTTTGCCGCAGGTATCGCCGGACGAAGCCGCTGTGCTCCGGCTGCTCGAAGACGGCAAACAGCCGGTCGACCGGCTGATCGACGAGACCCAGCTGCCCGCGGGACGGATCCTGTCCGCGCTCACGCTGCTGGAGGTCAAGGGCTATGTCAAGCGGCTGCCGGCAAGATATTACGAGCTGGCGAAAAAATAACATGGAGGCGTCTATGCCGAACGCAAAACAGAATCTGGTCATCGTGGAATCTCCGTCGAAGGCCAAAACCATCGGAAAATATCTCGGTCCCGACTATCAGGTCAAGGCCAGCATGGGCCACCTGCGCGATCTGGCGAAGAGCACGCTGAGCGTCGATATCGAGCATGACTTTGAGCCGGAATACTATCCGCTCAAGGGCAAGGAAGAGATCATCTCGGAGCTGCAGAAGGCCGCAAAGCACGCCGACCGCGTCTATCTCGCGACTGACCCGGACCGCGAAGGCGAGGCCATCTCCTGGCACCTGAAATATCTGCTGTCCATCCCGGACGATGCGACCTACCGCGTGACCTTCAACGAGATCACGCGCGGCGTCGTGCAGGAATCCATCCAGCATCCGCGTCCCATCGACCAGAACCTGGTCGATGCGCAGCAGGCCCGCCGCGTGCTCGACCGGATCGTCGGCTATCAGCTCAGCCCGCTGCTGTGGAGGAAGATCCGAAAGGGCCTGTCTGCCGGCCGTGTGCAGTCGGTCGCCACGCGTCTGGTCGTCGACCGGGAAAACGAGATCCGCGCCTTCCAGCCGCAGGAATACTGGACGCTGGATGTGAATCTCAGCCGCGTCGGCAAGCCCGGCAGCTTTACGGCCCACTACTACGGCGACCCGCAGAAGCGCGAGCTTGCCAGCGAACAGGATGTGCAGGCCGTTCTGGACGAGCTGCAGTCCGGCGCGTTCTCGGTCACGGGCGTCAAAAAATCCGAAAAGAAGCGCACGCCCGCGCCGCCCTTCATCACCTCGACCCTCCAGCAGGAGGCTTCGCGGAAGCTCAACATGACCCCGCGCCGCACGATGATGATCGCGCAGCAGCTCTACGAGGGCGTGGAGATCTCCGGCGAGGGCTCCGTGGGCCTTATCACCTACATGCGTACCGACTCGCTGCGCATCTCGGAGGAGGCGCTGGCCGCTGCCGGCAGCGTCATCCGCAGCCGCTATGGCGATGCCTACGCCAGCGGCGAGCCGCGCCGCTACAAGCCGAAATCCGGCGCGCAGGACGCGCACGAGGCCATCCGCCCGTCGAACGTCGCGCTGTATCCGGAGATGGTCGAGCACGATCTGACCAAGGAGCAGTTCCGGCTCTACAAGCTCATCTGGAGCCGCTTCATCGCCTCCCAGATGGCAAACGCCCTGTACGACGTGACGGCCATCGAGGCCGCCTGCGGCAGGCATGTTTTCCGCGCCACGCACCAGAGTATGAAATTCTCCGGCTTTACCGCCATCTATGAGGAAGGCCGCGACGACGAGCAGGAAAAGCTCGACTCGCCGCTGCCGGACCTGACCCCCGGCGAAGCGCTCACGGCCGCAGGCTTCGACAAGCAGCAGCACTTTACCCAGCCGCCTGCCCGCTATACCGAAGCTTCGCTCGTGCGTGCGATGGAGGAGAAGGGCGTCGGCCGTCCGTCGACCTACGCCGCCATCATCGCCACCATCCAGGACCGCGAATATGTCGTCAAGACCGATAAAAAGCTCTCGCCGACCAAGCTCGGCGAGGTCGTCAACGGCTTGATGATGGACCGGTTTCCCAATATCATCAGCGTGGAATTCACCGCCGATATGGAAAAGCAGCTCGACCAGGTCGAGGCTGGTCAGCGCCGCTGGAAGAGCGTGCTGGAGGAGTTCTATACCGATTTCCATCAGGAGATGCTCGACGCCGAGGAGGCGCTCAAGGATACTCGGCTCAAGGTGCCCGATGAGGTCTCCGAGGAGAAGTGCGAGATCTGCGGCCGCAATCTGGTCGTGAAGACGAGCCGGTTCGGCAAGTTCCTCGCCTGTCCCGGCTATCCGGAGTGCAAGTTCACGAAGGCCATCACGGAAAAAATGCCGGGCCGCTGCCCGAAGTGCGGCAGCGCCATCCTCAAGCGCAAGAGCAAGCGCGGCTATGCCTATTACGCCTGTGAGCGCGGCGCGGCCTGCGGCTTCATGACCTGGGACGTGCCGACGGATCAGGACTGCCCGGTCTGCGGCCAGACGATGTTCAAGCGCTCCGGCAAGGGCGCGATGAAGCCGTTCTGCGCCAACCCCGAATGCTCCAACTTCCTGCCGGAGGATAAGCGCGGCTACCGCCGCCGCTCCACCGCCTCCGGCGAGGCGGCGACCGCGGAATCCAACGCCGAGGCCGCGGCGGAAGCCGCCCAGAAGCAGGCCGAGGAAAAGAAGGCCGCGAAGAAGTCTGCCGCAAAAAAGACAGCCGAAAAACCGGCGGCCAAAAAGACGGCCGCAAAGAAACCGGCCGCCAAGAAAACGACCGCAAAGAGATCTACAGCGA
>ERZ825384.3669-NODE-3669-length-13371-cov-3.532067_pt1 | contig 13371 bp, 9 predicted proteins | sample MGYA00519931_ERZ825384 | MGnify/ENA primary metagenome ERZ825384 (study PRJEB31778, sample SAMEA3449200) | human gut metagenome | biome: human gut; feature: human-associated habitat; material: faeces | place: United Kingdom | collected 2010/2012 ...
AGGGATTGAGAACAAGCACTTTTTTTGAAAAAACATACTTTTTCTACAAGCTGAACCTCGCAGAGAGATCTGCGAGGTTTTTGTTTTATGTATTTTGTCGCTTTTGTCTCCTAAAACGTATGGCGGTTTTCCGCAAGCCATGCAAGGCAAGGTAAAATCCACTTTCAGCAGATTTTATATCTGAGGTTATCATATCACAAATTAGTATTGCTCCGCATTTTCTGTTCAATTTCCTTACGTCACCACTTATGTTTATTAGTTACTTTGCAGTTTAATCTGCGAAATAACTTGTTGCTATGCAAAAAATCCACCGACCTTAAAAGTCAGTGGATTTTAATATTCTCTTCAAAAAATCTGATAAGGGTATCCATAACTCCGCCTGCCGCCTGAATACTGCCAATCATCAAGAGATCGGAGTTAAGCGATGAATAATCAATATCATAACCGGCATTTCTGATAAGCAATACAAAGAAAACTCTCTCCGTTCTGCCATTACCCTCTCTGAACGGATGAAGTATATTCAACAAATGATATAAATCAGCTATTTCGGATATAAACTTATCTTTTGATAAGCCCACAAAATAATTCATACTTTTCAGCCGAGAAAAAATCAAGCAACCAAGTTCGTCAATCTTTTCCGGATCAGTGAAAACGGTTGAAGTTTTTGATAAAGCTATCGTTCTTGTTTGCCCTGCCCATTCATACAAATCTTCAAATAAAATTCCATGCAATTCTTTATAACTTTCAAAGTTGAAATCAGTAATTTGTTTTTCTTTAATAATACTTGCCGCTTTGTATGATGTTATCAATGCCTCAGTACTGTTCAACTCATTTTCATCAGTAATCCCTAATTTGTTAATCAAAGTTGTAGTGCCGGTGTAACAATCGGCATTTGTGATGTTCAGATTATATGCCATATTCAACCATTCTTCTTATTAAGCTCTTTTATAGCTTTATCCAATGTTATTTCTTTTTTCATCAGTTTCATGATAAGCTCCCTGTGTTTTTCGGTTATCGTAAAACCCTCCATTTCTGTGGAAGCAATTGCGTTATCTACAGCACGTTCAATCGTCATAACAGTTATAATAATCACCCCGTTTCATTTTTATTATATTATACTCCTGTTTGCCGATAAAAGCAATGCTTATCCCCCGCAATTTCAATTTAAAATGATATTTGTTTCTTTATTGCAATGAAAATTTGACATACCAATATCAAAAATCGGAATGCCCGTAAATATTGACATACCCATAAAAAAGTGATATAAATTAGTTGTAAAAGCAGATAATAATGTCTGTAATTTCTTATCATTCTACGGAGGTGTTTCAATTATGATGGGAAGACTGAGAGCGATGCGTGAGCCGCTCAAATATGTACAGGGCAGAGATGCACTGCTTAAATTCCACGAAGAAATGGGTTATATGGGCAAGCGCTGGCTGTTTGTATGCTCAAACAGCGGTTACAAGGCCTGCCACGATAAAATAGAAAAGAGCTTTGAAGGGCTTGATGACTACAGACGTTACGAGATATTCGGCGGAATATCCAGCAACGGCGAAATAAATAAGATGAAGGCTATCGTAGAACAGGACAACATTGATACAGTCGTAGCCGTAGGCGGCGGCAGTGCCGTTGATACAGCAAAGGCTACCGCATACTATAGCGGAAAGCACATTGTAATCGTGCCTACAGTTGCGGCTACGGACGCTCCCTGCACCGGACTTTCTGTAATTTACAACGATGACCACAGCTTCGATAAATATCTGTTCTACCCCACAAATCCCGACGCTGTAATGGTTGATACGACCGTTATCGCAAATGCGCCCGTCAAGTTCCTTATCGCCGGAATGGGCGATGCGCTCGGCACATATTTCGAGGGTCGTGCTTCTATCCGCACCGAATCCGCAAGCCTTGAGGGTACGGGCATCACAAGAGCAGGTCAGGCGCTTGCTCGCCTTTGCTATGACACGCTCCGTGAATACGGCAAGCAGGCTATCGAGGCTTGCAAGGTACACGCAGTTACTCCCGCACTTGAAAATATCGTTGAAGCTAACGTTTACCTTTCAGGTGTCGGCGCCGATAACGTAAACTGTGCCGCCGCTCACTCATTCTACAACGGAGTTACTTCTCTCGGCATAAAGCACGCAGATCACGGCTGCTGCGTTGCACTCGGCACGCTTGTACAGCTTGTGCTTGAGGGTGCGCCTAAAGAGGAATTCAAGGAAGTTCAGGACTTCTGCCTTGAGGTCGGTCTTCCCGTAACGCTTGAAGAAATCGGCGTTACAACTCCTGAGCAGGTAAAGACTATTTCCGAGAACGCTTGTATCCCCGGCGAAACTATCCACAACCTCGCAGGCGATGTACAGCCAGTTGAGCTGTATGACGCTATTATGCAGGCTGACGCTATGGGTAAGATTGCACTCGGCAAATAAGCATAACAAATAATAAAAACACCGGACCTTTAGCACTGTGCGAAAAGGTCCGGTGTTTTGTTTTGCTGAGTATGCCGACAATGGCTTTATAGCCTTTCTTCGTGTAATTTTCGTGTAGTAAAAAAATAAACCGCATAACAATGCGGTTTAAACGGTATTTGGCTGGGGTGGAAGGATTTGAACCCTCGAAATGGCGGAGTCAGAGTCCGATGCCTTACCACTTGGCGACACCCCAATATTCTTTAAGTTATCACTGCCGTGACAACGTAGACTATTATATCACACTGAAAAGCCGATGTCAAGCATTTTTTGAAATATTTTTTGATTTTTTTCGATTGTTCTGTTTTTAAAATTACCTATAGTTATATTTGAAACAATTTAAACAATCCGTCAATTTTTCTCTCCCATTTTGTTGACTATGAATATTCCTGCGCTGACCAGTACAAGAGCAATCAGCGACTCAAGGCGGAATGCCTGCTGTGCCTCTCCGAGCAGAAGCGCAGAAAGAAGCACACCGCAAACCGGGTTCATAAAGCCGAAAACAGCGATTTTCGATACGGGGTTGTACTTTAACAGCAGGCTCCAGATCGAGTAGGCACAAGCGGAAATGAACGCAAGATAAAAAAGCATCAGTACGGCGGGCAGAGATATGCTGCCGCCTGCAAGTAAGCCGATAACAGTCATGACCGCACCGCCGAGCAGAAATTGCCAGCCGCTGAGCATCATAGTGTCGGTGTCTTTGGAAAAGCGTTTTATTAGCACGGAGGAAATCGCATAGGCAATGGTGGAAAGAAGAATAAAGCCATCTCCGGTAAGGCTGAATCCGCTGAGCAGAGAGCGGTCGAGATTTATAACAACTATTCCCGCAGTGCCAAGCACACAGCCGATAATCTTGAATTTTGTCAGCTTTTCAAGGCGAAAAACAAGCGATGAGATAAGTATGCACACAAACACGCTCATACCCTCAATGACGGAAGATTTCACTCCGCTTGTATTAGCAAGTCCGATATAGAAGAACAGGTACTGTAAAATCGTCTGAGTAAGGCTCAGTGCCGCCACCTTCGGCAGTTCCTTGATTTTCGGAACAAGCGGTTTTTTGTGCATTATGCTTCCTGTTATAATAACCATAATTCCTGCTGCGAAAAAACGTATCCCCGCAAAAAGTATCAATGACATTGGTTGTGAAGTGTCAACGCCAAAAAGCCCGTAACCGATTTTTACGCAGGGAAAAGCACTGCCCCACAAAGCAGAGCAGAATATTGCGAGAATTGCGGCTATCCATGTTTTTGTCAGAATATCGGCTTTCATACTAACCTCGTTAAATGCACAAAATAAGCGGTGTTTATTCGGCACAAACGCACAGACACACCGCTATATATTTTATCACTCTGAAAGAACAAGGTCAATACTGTTTTTTCTGATATTCCGACAGCGTTGCGGATTTCGTTGCACATCGCACCGAATTATCGGGGCGTTATCTGCTGAGCCGCATTGCAATCACAGATATATCGTCGCTCTTTTCGTCACCGGCATAGAATCTGGCGGTATTGGCGACTTCTTTAGAGAATTCCTTAAGGTCGGGCTGTTTATCCATCTCCCTGTAAAGCCATTTCTCGTTCAGCTCTGCACCGTCACTTGTCATAACTATCATATCCCTGCTTCCTATCGTAAACGTTCTCCTGTCATATACAGGCTCGTCCTTTACTCCTATTGGCAAGCCCTTACAGCCTATGGTGACAAAGCGGTTTCCGCACTTGATATAAGTGTTGGCACTGCCTGCCTTGTATAAGTCAATCTTTCCGCTGTAAAGGTCGACAGCGCATATTTCAAGAGTAGCAAAGCTCTCATCGGAGGATTTGCACACAAGTGATGTATTGATTACGCTGATTGCCGCCTCTACTCCGACACCTGCCTGCAAAAGACGTATTAGCATAGCGCAGGCAAACGATGAGTCCACTCTCGCCCTGCCTCCGCTGCCCATACCGTCCGATAATACAACATACGCTGTACCGTTCTTATCTATGAAGCTCTCGTAATAATCGCCGCAGGCAGTACCCTCCGTCTTGCTTATCTGACATATTTCAACGTCAAGCGTGTAGGTGGTTCCCGAAAAAAGACTCAGCTTACATGCCCCTCCGACACGGCTCAATGTCGGCAAATCAAAGCGGCGGCGGAAAGCAAGCGTCATAGCCTCGCATATATCCTGCTTTGATGCAAAAAAACCGGTATCGGAATATGCCTCGACAAACATTCTTCCCTGCTCGCCAAGCTCCACATTCACTGCGTCTGCATCTTCACAGCCGAGCTTCGACAACACATTGCAGGCTGTTTTATTGTACTGAGGCTCAATCTCTCCGCTGTTTTCAATCTCATCGGATAACTGTGAGAGAATCTGCTCCGTTGCCGACAGCTGAGCCGTCAGGATATTACGCATACGGGCGATTCTTCGTTTTTCCGTACTGCTCGCTACATAAACATCACACAGCCTGCGGATTTTGTCAATCAGCTCCTGCTTTTTAGGGCATCGTTCGCTTAAAGGCTCCGAAAAAGCATCCGAATCGGCACTTTCACCGGACTTTACCATATTCGTAATCTTTGCAAACTGTTTAATGCTGTCGCCGTACTCCTTGCCCCAGCATTGCATATTATACCTGCACTTACGGCATATTTCGTCACAGGCTGTATTGTACACCCAGCTTATATCGCTTCCTATATTATTATCCAGCTTTTCGGCAGTGATACCGACCGTTCTTCTGACCTCGGCAATCGCTCCTCCGGCAAATTTCAGCCGTTTTGAAAACAGTTTTCTGACGCTGTTTTCGCCCGCTTTAACTCTGGCAATATCGCCCTGCTCGGCTGTAAGCTTTGCCGGTAACAGCATAAAGGCCGCCGACGACATGAATATGCAGGCAACAACGGCGAGCTTTGAATTATCCATTCCGAACAGCGCAGTGCCAAGCGTTGCGGTCAGCACAAATCCTCCTGCGGCACTCAGCTTTCTTCCGCCGCTGAACATACCTCCGACAGCCGCCGCAGGCGCAACAACAGCCGCAAGAAAAGCGTAGTCGGCTGTTGCAACCGCACACCCGAGCGCAGACACCGCACCGCACACAGCACCTGCTCCACTGCCGTACTTCATAGCACTGCAAAGGGAAAGGCAGGATGCGAAAATTATTCCTATATTGAAGATGCCGACGCTGTAATGCGACAGTATGCCGGATACTATAGCACAGCCGCCCAGAACACAGATAAAGCTGAGAGGATCACTGCGGACGGTTATCTTTGCTATCTCACGCTTTTCGGCAAGCCGTGACAAGCGTAAAGCGACAACCGCACCTCCGCCTGCCATGACCGAAAGAATGATGCAGTTCATCACCTCGCTTACGGTAGACGATGTGAGAAAATTCGCCGCAAAGACAGAGCCTGCCGCCGTGACAGCCGATACTATCTCAGACACGGCTGATTTTCTGCGTGAAACTATCATACGGATGGCAACAACGGAAAGCAGAGCCGATGTAACGGTAACGCCGTCGGTATAATTTCCGCCGAGAATATAGCCTGCAACACTTCCCACAAATGCGCTGATACAGTCGATTCCGCTCATAGCCGCCGCAAACGATGCCGCAAACGGCGATGGCTTTCCGAGCACCGTACTCATTGAAATTACCGCCGCCGCTATCATTACAGCCGTACATCTTATTACCGAATGTTCACGGATATTTATCTTATCCTTTGTTACTGCCCTTGACATTTCAAACTTCCTTTCGCAATCAGACATCAGTCACCGACTATGTAATTATTTTACAGTTGTCCGACAGCGTTTTTTGTCGCAACGGGTAATGCTATTACGCAAAAGAAAGGAGGTGCTGTCGTTTACGGTATAATGCGATTTCAAGCGATTATTTTCGGTAAGATTTTCTGGAAGATACTTAAAGAGAAATATGGAGAGCATTTCAAGAGCGATATAAAGAATTAATAAGAACGCACTTTCGGGAACGCACAGTCAAGTGCGTTCTTTTTTTGCGGAGGTTTATAAAAGGAAAGCAAGTTTCAGTGACACAAAGTCACACTGTGTCATAAAATGTAAAGGGTACCCGAATAAAAAATACTTTCAAGGAGGAAAAACAATGGCAACATTCACAAACGTTGCTACCCTTTCGTATAACGGCACGGTAGTAAATTCAAACGTAACAACAGGCGAGATACAGCAGACTCTTGCCGCAACGAAGCATTCCCTTGCAAACTCCTACAAGCAGGGCGACACTCTGACCTATATCGTGAATATCGTGAACACGGGAAATACAGCGTTTACAAATCTTACGTTAACCGATAATCTCGGCGGTTACACCTACGGTGCAGGAACAGTGTATCCTCTGGCATACGGCGGAGATGTACGCTATTATATCAACGGCGCATTGCAGACTGCTCCTGCCGTTACAGCAGGTCCGCCTATGACAATAACGGGAATAAACGTTCCCGCAAACTCTGAGGCGCAGATAGTATACAGTGCCACAGCAACGGCTTATGCTCCGCTCAATATTGAAGGCAGTATAACCAACAGCATCTCGATAACGGGTGACGGCATTACAGAACCTATCGCCGCCACAGAAACAGTAAATGCCGCAACCGCTCCTGCGCTTGATATTGAAAAGTCGCTCAGCCCGACAATAGTAAGCGAGAACGGTCAGATAACCTACACCTTTACTGTTATCAACAAGGGCAACACCGCTGTCACACAGGCAGACGATATTGTTCTGCGTGACGTATTCAACCCGATACTGAAAAATATCGGAGTAACCTACAACGGCACCGTTCTCAGCAATACACTCTACACTTACAATGAGGCTACAGGCGTGTTTGAAACTACAGCAGGCGCTATAGAAGTACCTGCGGCAACATTTGCGACAAACACAGACGGTACGGTTTCAGTTACTCCCGGTACGGCAGTAATTACGGTTACGGGCAATATCTGAGCAAAGCACGGATAAACACACATCGTCCGCTGTATGACAATCAAAAAGCAATAGATATGAGGCGGTACGGCAAATGTCGTGCCGCCTGTTCATTATCAAAACATAAAAAACAAAGAACTCCGGCTGTTACACCGGAGTCCTTTGCTTTGGGGAAATATATATGAAAATCGAAGATAGCAATTTAATCTGTCAGCTTGTTTGCTTTTCTGTTTCCTCGCTGACTGTGGTTATATAATAATGCTTGTTCGTGAAATTAAAAGAATAGTTTTGTGTAAATTAGATGAAAAGTGAAGATGAAATTTGTCAAACTTTCACAATTCTACATTATTACACCGCCGCCGAGTACAATATCGCCGTCATAGAACACAACGTGCTGTCCCGGAGTTACCGCTCTTATCTTTTCATCAAACACGACCCTGACCGTATTTCTGTCTTGCGGATATACGGTACACGGCTGTTCTGTCTGCCGATAACGTGTCTTTGCCTTGCATTTAAACTCGCTTTCGGAATATTCAAACGCTATCCAGTTAAGATTATCTGCATACAGCGTATCGGTAAAAAGAAGCTCATTACTGCCGAGCGTTACGGTATTATTATCGGCATTTTTTCCGATAACATACATCGGCTTACCAAATCCTGTGCCTATTCCTCTCCTCTGTCCTATCGTGTAAAATATAACGCCCTTGTGCCTGCCTATAACGTTGCCGTTTTCATCAAGAAAATCGCCGTCGGGATAGGCGTTGCCCGTATAACGCTCGATAAAGCCGGCATAATCGCCGTCCGGCACAAAGCATATATCCTGACTGTCGGGCTTGTCGCTGTTGATAAGTCCGCTGTCAGCCGCAATATGCCTTATCTCGTCCTTTGTCATTTCACCGAGAGGAAAAACGCTTGCGGCAAGCTGTTGCTGACTTAATCGGTACAGTACATATGACTGATCCTTTGCGTTGCTTGTGCCGTCTGCGTTGATTGCCTTTTTGAGCAACCATCTGCCGCTTTTTTCGTCATAACAGCTGCGTACATAATGACCTGTGGCAATGTGATTTATGCCCTGCTTTTTCACCGCATCAAGCAGTGCGCCGAACTTTATCGTTTCGTTGCAGTCAACACAAGGGTTAGGCGTTCTGCCAGAAAGATAGCTCTGTACGAAACTTTTCTGTACCGTATCGGAAAACAAATCCCTCATATCAAGCAGATAATGAGGTACGCCGAATTTTGCCGCTATCGCCTTTGCGTCCTCGATGTCGCTTGCCGAACCGCAAAGTCCGCTGTCGTCCGTTCCTCTGCTGTCGTGCAGTTTCAGCGTATAGCCGCTGACATCATATTTATCCTTCAACAACACAAGAGCCACCGAGCTGTCCACTCCGCCGCTCATCGCTATCGCTAATTTTTCTGCCATAATGTTATGTCCTCTGATATTATAATTTACCGCCGCTGTGTTTTCACGGCGGCGGTACTGATGCAATAATTTAATTTTCTTCACTGCCTGCAAGCTGTGATGGATGCTTTTTGAAGAAGTCAACTCTCGGCTCAAGGAACTTAAGCTGATGCTCGCTTTCGCCCTTGCAGAAGTAGTCCATTCCTTCAAACACATGATCCCAACTCCAGAAGTCCTCGCCGAATCCGAGATACTCTCTGAGCATCTCCGTACCCTCGGGAGCGAGGGGGTGCAGAAGAAGTGCGGCTGTTCTTATATAGTGGAACACGTTGATAAGCGTCTTTTTACGAAGCTCGTTATCATCTGCCGCATCAGCCTCACGGCTGAGCTTTGACCATACCTTGCTCGACTTTCTTACAAGCGAATCAAGCACATAGGTCACCTGGTGGAACTCAAACTTATACATATAACGCTCATATTCAAGAATAGCCTTTTCGCACTCTGCGATAACGTCCGCATCGGGTGTGCCTACGGGCATCTTGCCGTCAAAATACTTCTGAGCGTAATAGAAGCAGGAACGTATAGCTCTGTTGAACACGTTTGAAAGCAGGAAGCCTTCCTTTACAACAGGGTCGTTGTCCTCAGGCTTTGCATCGGGGTTATAGGGCTTGGGCTGGAAGCTGACGCTCCTTGTGCCGAGTCCAAGTCCGAGCCAGTGCATACGGAGCTGTTCGGCTGTATAGTAGTTCAGCAGATCCGCCGCCATAGGAGGCTTTATAGAGCCGCTGCTGCTTGCTTTCTTGTCAAGGAACAGAATGTGGTTGTTTGCAACAAGGATAGGAAGCTGCATTTCGCCGTCCTCAGGGTCGGAGGTTATCTCTCCCTTTTTCAGTGCCATGAACATTGCCATTTCCGCAACGCCGTAGAAGTAGATGTTATCCGAGCCGATAAACTGATATACCTGTGAATCCTTTGAGCACCAGTAATCCTTGTAATGCTCCATATCAATGCCCTTGCTCTTGAGATAAGCGCAGGTAAATGAGATAGGTGCCCAGAGCGACTCAGGCCATACCCATACGGTAAGTCCCTTTTCATCCTCAAGGTCGGGAGCCTTTACGCCCCACTCGATATTACCTGTAAGTCTGAACGGAACAAGCGTCTTGCCTGTTCTGAAACGCAGACCGTGATGTGCCATGATCTCTGTTGCCGCATCACGCTCGTCAAGCGTGTCGAAGCATATCGTGAACGAAGGCTTTTTCGGGTCGTCCGTCAGCGTATGATGTGCAAGCAGATCCTTTATCTTCTCATAATCCTCACGCAGCTCTTTCTTGATATGAACAACGGGCGGTTCAAGGAATTCGCCGATAGTCTTTGAAACAAGAGAACGGACATTCGGCATCTTCTTTATTCTGTCAACATATTCACCGAGCAGCTTTGTGTACTCGGTAAGGCGGAAGTACCAGTTCACAACGTCACGCATTACCGGTGTTTCGCCTGTCAGCGTGCTTTTGGGGTCAATAAGGCTTGAAGGCATATACTGATGTCCGAGGTCACACTCATCCGCATAGCCCTTTTCCGACTGACAGCCGAGAACGGGGCATTTGCCTATTACCTGTCTGCCGTTTAAGAACACTCCTGCCTTTTCGTCATAGAACTGCGAGGTGGTGATTTTTTCAAGCTGACCGTTTTCGTACAGCCTTCTGATAAATTTGTCGGATACTACGTTGTGTATCTTTGCAGGCTCATCCAGTGCGGACGCACCGAACAGGTCAAGGCTTATATCATAATCTCTGAGCGTTTTTTCCTGGCTCTCGTGATTTTTCCTTACAAAATCCTCAATAGTACCGTCAAACTCTCCGCTTTCCTTCAGCTTTCTGTAGCTTTCTGCTATAGGCGAGCCGTAGCAGTCTGTACCCGATACGAAAATTACGTTATCCTTACCGATACGGTCACGCAGGAATCTTGCGTATGTATCCGCAAATACGAACACACCGCCGACATGACCGAAATGAAGCTGTTTATTACCGTAAGGCATACCGCCTGTGATTACCGCTCTTTTCGGGAAGGACGGTCTGTTATCCTTTGACGGCTTGTTGCTTTTATAATTATTGTTATTTTTGTTGCTGTTTTCCAATTTCAACACTCCTCGATGAAGTTTATACAATTTGATAGAATTTATTGTATCACATATCAGCGGAAAATGCAATAAATTTGTGTGATTTTAGGCGTACCGCCGAAATTCGTTGTGCTAAGAAAGACAAGTACAGGCAGGTGCGGCTCAAAACTGAGAAAACTGTGTCGGATATGCTCATTTTTCATCGAATCTTCTTGATTTTTGTATACAAATGTGGTATACTGAATTTATATTATATCCCCGAAAAAATATTGTGTGATACGTTTTGATTTGAGAAAATTTTCAGTATTATTTTAATTTGATTTATAGGAGGGAGACTTATCTGTGGAAAATAAAAGCGGCAGAAAAAATGTTGCCTTCTGTATCGGAGATCTTGAAGGCGGAAAAATGCTTTTACAAGGCTTTTGTAAAGTACTCGGCGATAATCTTATAAATGTACATATCTTCAACTGCTGTACCTGCTTCTACGATGGAGCGCCGCATAATATAGGTCAGACAAACATCTTCACTCTGCCTAACTATGATATTCTTGATATGCTTGTCATTGTTCCTTTTTATCTTAGCAGCAGCGAAGAAGTGATACGGCATACTATCGAACGTGCGGTAGAAAAGAACGTACCCGTGCTGACAATCGGAAAGCAATATGATTACCCCAACTGCTACTGCATAATGCCCGACTACCGTCGCCAGATAGAGATGATAACAAATCATCTTATAGAAAGACACGGCATAAGAAAGCTGAATTTTCTGGGAGGATTCAAGAACCACTTTACCAGTGACGAACGTCTTGCGGGCTTCCTTGATGCACTCAAAAGCCATAACATACCGATAGAGCCGTCAAGAATATATTACGGCAATCTGTGGAGCGCCCCTGCAATTCAGCAGGTGGAAAAGATGAACGAGGACGGAAATCTTGACTGCGGAGCAATTGTCTGTGCAAACGATACAATGGCATCGGCTGTTATGATAAAGCTGGAGGAGCTTGGCTTTGATATGCCCGGCGAAATTGCCGTCACCGGAATGGACGGTACAGACGAGGCCAACGGATATATCACGACCGCAAAGATACTCGCCGACAAAGCCGGCGAGGAGGCCGCCAATATCGTGGCTAATCTTCTTCTCAGAGGTAAGAAGCCTGCAAAGCTCGGCATAATTCCGCCCAACATAATTTACGGTATATCCTGCCGCTGTACGAATATGCAGAACGCCCTTGATATCCTGCCGAAGCAAAGGCACGATCTGTTCGAAGAACTATATGACACAAGGCGTTTTTCGATAAGAACTGCGGCTATTGCGCAGGAGCTTGCAAACTGCTCTACATTTGACGATGCAAGCAAGAATATTTCGGCGACGCTTTCGAGAATATGGTGCAACAATTCCTGGATATGTATCTGCAAGGACTTTATGGAAAGTTCGCTTGTGAACGATTCGATTGACGATGTTGAAAACAACTGTCCCATACACATACACGGCTACTGCGATACTATGAGGTGCTTAGCACGATGCACAGATAAGAAGCCGCAGAGCGAAACCGAATTTCCCACTTCTGAAATGCTCCCCGACTTCTACGAAATGTCCGACAAAAGCAAGGTCATTTTGTACACGCCTATTCACATAAGGGATAACACGCTTGGATACCTTGCGTTCAATTTCTATCCATGGAGCAGTATGAACTATCTGCTGAACTTTCTCACTATGGCAATGTCACAGCTTTTAGAATCGGTACGCAGGCAGAACGAGCTGTACGCATACGCAAAGAAGATCGATATGCTCTATATCACCGATCCGCTCACCTCGCTGTACAACCGCAGAGGCTTTTTCAGAATTTACAACGATTATGCCGAGGACGGAGTTAAGGATGACTGTATGGTCATTTCGGTGGATCTTGACAATCTGAAGCTGATAAACGACAACTTCGGACACAACGAGGGCGACAACGCTATTCTCACTATGGCAAACGCACTTAAGTCCGCCGCAGACGAGAACGATATATGCGCACGCTTCGGCGGCGATGAATATGTCGTATTCGGCAAAGGCAAGGGTGAATACGAGATGAATGCGTATATTGACAAGGTCAACGAATATCTTTCGGAATACAACCTGACAAGCAAAAAGCCGTACAATGTACACGGCAGCTTCGGCGGATGCATTGTGCCGAAAGGCTCAAAGCTCCATATAGACTATTATATAAATAAAGCCGACTCGAAGATGTACGTTGAAAAGGAATCGCATAAGAGAACAAGAATGCTGCATGACTACAGCAAGGATAAGCCTCAGACCGATGAGTAACATAAAACAGCAAGACCGCCTTTCCGGCGGTCTTTCAGCTTGTAGAAAAAGTATGTTTTTGAAATAAAGTTCTGATTTATTATCCCTATCCCCAAACCCCTTTCCCCGGGAAAGGGGCTGAATGTGGGGCTGCCGCCCTCACCCCGCTTGGGGCTACGCCCCAAACCC
>ERZ825384.3679-NODE-3679-length-13351-cov-27.731799_pt1 | contig 13351 bp, 11 predicted proteins | sample MGYA00519931_ERZ825384 | MGnify/ENA primary metagenome ERZ825384 (study PRJEB31778, sample SAMEA3449200) | human gut metagenome | biome: human gut; feature: human-associated habitat; material: faeces | place: United Kingdom | collected 2010/2012 ...
CGTGGGCGTGGTCTGCAAGTACCTGCTGGGTCATGTGGGCGGCATCATCGCCCTGCTGGGCGTCATCGTGCTGCCCATCACCTCCGGTGATACGGCACTGCGCGCCCTGCGCCTGAGCCTGTCTGAGACGCTGCACATCGACCAGTCTACCAACGGCAAGCGCATCAAGCTGGCTGTGCCCATCTTCGCGCTGGTCATCGCCATCCTCGTGTTCGCCAAGACCAATGCCGACGGCTTCAACATCCTGTGGCGTTACTTCGCATGGGCCAACCAGACCCTGTCCCTGTTCGCCTTCCTGTGCATCACCGCGTGGATGTTCGAAAACGGCAAGGGCAAGTGGGCTTGGATCCCCATGATCCCCGGCTGCTTCTACACCTTCATCTGCGTGACTTACATCGCCAACGCCCACATCGGCTTCAACATCCCCTGGACGCCCGCCTACATCATCGGTGTGGTGTGCGCCATCGCCTATGTGGTGGGCTGCTGCGTGTACGGCAAGAAGCGCGCTGCCAGACTGCTGGCTAAGTAAGTTCTCTCCTCTCCTCAAATCGGTATAGCAAATAACGTACAAAACATGAGGGACGGCCTACGCCGTCCCTTGTGTTTTTTTCTCCCGGCTGGTATAATCCCCTTATCAAAACGAAGGGAGTGCGCTCCATGAAACGCTGTCTTGTCCTCTCCGACTCATTCAAAGGCACGCTGTCCTCCCCGGACATCTGCCGCATCGCCCGCAGTCTCCATAGCCCCGGCTGGCACATCGACGCCCTGCCGGTGGCCGATGGCGGCGAGGGCACCACAGACTGCTTTCTGGATGCCTGCGGCGGACAGCGTATCGCCCTTCCCGTGTCCGGTCCCTTTGGCGGCACTATCGATGGCTTCTACGGCCTGCTGCCCGACGGCACGGCGGTGGTGGAGTGCGCCGCCGCAGCGGGTCTGCACCAGGCCGAGGGCCGTCCCGACCCGGAGGCGGCCACCACCTACGGTGTGGGACAGCTTCTGGTCCACGCGCTGGATCACGGCGCAAAGCGCCTGATCCTGGGTCTGGGCGGCAGCTGCACCAACGACGGCGGCTGCGGTGCGGCTGCAGCGCTTGGCGTTCGGTTTTACGACCGGCAGGGCCGCGGCTTCGTGCCCACCGGCGGCACGCTGGCGGACATCGAGACTATCGACCTGTCCGGGCGGCATCCCGGCCTGCGGCCCGGTGTGCTGACGGTCATGTGCGACATCGACAACCCCCTGTACGGTGAAACCGGCGCGGCGTACATCTTCGCTCCGCAGAAGGGGGCGAACGATGCCTGCGTGCAGCGTCTGGACGCGGGACTTCGGCATCTCGCCGCGGTGCTGCATGCACAGCTGGGTGCGGAGGTGGATACCCTCCCCGGCGGCGGTGCCGCCGGCGGCTTCGGCGCGGGCTGCGCTGCGCTGTTGTGCGGTGCCCTGCGCTCCGGCATCACGACGGTGCTGGACACCGTGGACTTCGACCGCCGCGCAGTGGGCTGCGACCTGGTGGTCACCGGCGAGGGTTCCTTTGATGCCCAAAGCCTGGGCGGCAAGGCCATCAGCGGCGTGGCAGGCCGGTGTCAGAAGCTGCGTGTCCCCGCTGCCGTGCTGGCCGGGCGTGTGGCACTGACACCGGAGCAATGGGCACCGCTGGATCTGCGGGCCGTCCGCAGTATCAACCCCGCCGGGGCGACCCTTGAGAACGCCCGGGTCAACGCCGCCGCTTATTACCGGACGGCACTGGAAACGCTGCTGAAGGAGTGGAAGTGATATGGCACAGGTCATTGAGATACACGACTTTTCCGATCCGGCGCTGGACGTCTACGCCCGGGCCACGGAAAACCAGCTGGTCAACCGGGCCGACCCGGCCAACGCCCTGTTCATCGCCGAGAGCCCGCTGGTCATCGGCCGTGCGCTGGACGCCGGGTGCGTACCGGTGTCGTTCCTGATGGAGCCGCAGCACATCACCGGCAAAGGCGCCGAGATACTGGGCCGCTGTGACCCGGACCTCCCCGTCTATACCGCCTCCCTGGAGGTGCTGACGCAGCTCACCGGCTTCCACCTGACCCGCGGGATGCTGTGCGCCATGCGCCGCCCTCCCCTGCCCTCCGTGGCGGAGGTCTGCGCCAGGGCGCGGCGCATCGCCGTACTGGAAAACGTGATGAACCCCACCAACGTGGGTGCCATTTTCCGCTGCGCGGCCGCCCTGGGCATGGACGCCGTCCTGCTGACCACAGAGGGCAGCGACCCCCTGTACCGCCGGGCTTCCCGGGTAAGCATGGGTAATGTATTCCTGGTGCCATGGACCTATCTGCCGGAGGGCGACTGGACGGCGGCACTGCACGATCTGGGCTTCACCACCGCGGCCATGGCCCTGCGGGAGGACTCCCTGCGGCTGGATGACCCACGCCTGTTGTCAGCGGAGAGGCTGGCGGTGGTGCTGGGCACCGAGGGCGACGGGCTGGCCGACGGCACCATCGCCCAATGCGACCACACGGTGATGATCCCCATGACCCATGGGGTGGACAGCCTGAATGTAGCTGCCGCGGCTGCCGTAGCCTTCTACCAGTTGGGCCTGCAATGCCAATAAGCGAATAAATATCCCCCCGGCTCCGCCGGGGGGATACACTGTATTTATAGGAACTTGTCCAGCTCCCGTTCCACATTGTCCATTTTCTTCACTTGGGGATGCTCCACACGATAGCCGGACTTAATGACCATATCCAGCGTCCGCAGGGCGGTCAGATCGGCCAGCGGGTCCGCCGCGCAGACGATCATATCCGCGCACTTGCCCGGCTGGATGGAGCCGGTCTCGCCGGCAATACCCGCCAGCGCCGCATTGCCCAGCGTGGCGCTGTGCAGCGCAAACGCCGGCGTCACGCCGCAGTACTTCACAAAGTAGCATAGCTCCCGCCACATATCGTAGTGGGTGATATAGGGGCAGCCGGTGTCGGTGCCCAGACCCACGGGGACACCATCCGCCAGACAGGCCTTCGCCATGGCGATAATACCCTCAAACACCACCTTGCCGTTCTCCTGCTGCTCATAGGTGGCGTGAGAGATACTGCGGTCGAACAGCGCATAGGGCACGGCAGGCGAGATGGTGGACACCTGGAAAGCGCCGCGTTCCTTACACAGCTGCATGATGTGCTCATCCGGCTTCGCGCCGTGCTCGATGGAGTCCACGCCGTTTTCCAGCGCCACCCGGACGCCCTCCGGGCTCTCCACATGAGCGGCCACCTGCATTCCCAGCGCATGGGCCTTATCGCAGGCCGCCTTGACCAGTGCCGGCTGCATCCGCAGCACGCCCGGCTCGCCCACCACTTCGGCGTCCATAACGCCGCCGGTGATCATCAGCTTGATCAGGTCGGGCTTTTCCGCCGCGATCTTCTCCACAAAGGCCGCGGCCTCCTCCGGCGTGCGGGCCTCATAGGCCAGCGACCCGGCCATGTGCCCGCCGGGTACCGACACCGCCATATTGGACGCCACCACCCGGGGAGACAGGATCTCGCCCCGCCTGGCCGCATCGCGAATGATCGTGTCGAAGTCCGCCACGCCGCCCACGGTACGGATAGTGGTCACGCCGGACAGCAGCTCCGTCCTGGCGTAACCCTCGCACATCTTCACGCCGATGCGGCGCATCAGGCCGTTGGAGGTGATGAGCTTCACCAGCTTCTTAGGGTCGGAGGGCTTTTTCCGGGGCTTGCCGGAGGCGGGCAGATGCACATGCAGATTGATCAGCCCCGGCAGCAGGTATTTGCCGCCCAGGTCCACGCGCGCATAGCCCTCCGGCACATCGGCCGCGTCGCAGACGGCAGCAATGCGGTCCCCGTCCACACAGACAGCCAGCCTCGTCCGAGGCGTCATGTCCCGCGTACCGTCCAGCATCACGCCGTTCACCAGCGCATATTTCTCATGGTTTATGTACATATGCATCCCTCCTGCTGGGAAATTTTTTCGCATGATACCACAACGCGGTGGAAATTGCAACAGACAATTTCCACCGCCAGCCAAAGCAGATCCACGCACGTTTGACGTTCTCAGAATACGACCACCAGCAGCATTTTGAATTGCTCCTGTCCATACACCGCGTGCGGATGCCGCGCCGGCATGAGGATGGACTCGCCGGTGTGCAGCACATGGGGTACGCCGTCCACGGTCACGCGGCCCACGCCGTCCAGGCACGTCACCAGCGCGTCGCCGCCGGACTCGTGGGTGCTGATCTCCTCGTCCTTGTCGAAGGCAAACAGCGTCACACTGACGGCGTCGTTCTGGGCCAGCGTCTTGCTGACCACCTGCCCCGGCTGATAGGCCACCTGATCCCGCAGGGTCAGCACGGTGGCCACATCGAGGTTCTTCATCATAGCGATACACTCCTTTTTATTGGATAAACGGGGGCGGCAAAGCCGCCCCCGTTATCGAAAACTTACTTGCCCAGGGCAGCCTTCAGGGCCTCCACACGGTCGGTCTTTTCCCAGGAAACACCCAGGTCCTCACGGCCCATGTGGCCATAGGCCGCCAGCTGGCGGTAAATGGGCTTCCGCAGGTCCAGATCGCGGATGATGGCGGTGGGGCGCAGGTCAAAGACCTTCTCCACCGCGGCCTCCAGCTCGCTGTCGGCCACCACGCCGGTGCCGAACGTCTCCACCAGCACGCTGACGGGACGCGCCACGCCGATGGCGTAGGCCAGCTGCACCTGGCACTTGTCGGCAAGACCGGCAGCCACCACGTTCTTGGCCACCCAGCGGGCGGCGTAGGCCGCGCTGCGGTCCACCTTGGTGGGATCCTTGCCGGAGAAGGCGCCGCCGCCGTGGGGCGCGCTGCCGCCGTAGGTGTCCACGATGATCTTGCGGCCGGTCAGGCCGGTATCGGCGGCGGGGCCGCCGCTGACAAAGCGTCCGGTGGGGTTCACATAGATCTTCGTCTCGCCGTCCAGCAGCCCGGCAGGCACGGTGGGCTTGATGACCAGTTCGATCATATCCTTGCGGATCTGCTCCAGCGTCACGTCAGGGCTGTGCTGGGTGGACAGCACCACGGTATCCACGCGGACGGGCTTGCCGTTCTCGTCGTACTCCACGGTGATCTGGGTCTTGCCATCGGGACGCAGATAGTCCACCAGACCCTGCTTGCGCACGTCGGTCAAGCGCTTGGCCATCTTGTGGGCGATGGAGATCGCCAGAGGCATCAGCTCCGGCGTCTCGTTGCAGGCGTAGCCGAACATCATGCCCTGGTCGCCGGCGCCGTTGTCCAGCTCGCTCTTGCCGGAGGCCTTGGCCTCATAGCTCTTGTCCACGCCCAAAGCGATATCGCCGGACTGCTCATCGATGTTGGTGATGACGGCGCAGGTGTTGCCGTCAAAGCCGCACTCGGAGGAGTTGTAGCCGATGTCCAGCACCACCTGGCGGGCGATCTTGGGGATATCCACATAGCAGCTGGTGGTGATCTCACCCATGATGTGGATCAGGCCGGTGGAGGCGCAGGTCTCGCAGGCCACGCGGCCATTGGGGTCCTTCTCGAAGATCGCGTCCAGCACCGCGTCGCTGATCTGGTCGCATACCTTGTCGGGATGCCCTTCGGTAACGGACTCAGAGGTAAACAGATGTCTTGCCATGATTTTTTCTCCTTTCATCTCGCGGATGGTCATTGAAAAAAGCGCTCTGCCGAACCGACAGAGCGCTGTGCTTCTTTGCTCATCCTCATCTTTCGATTCGTTCGCCGGATTTGGCACCTTGAAAAAACAGGTTGCCGTGGCTTCATCGGGCCGGTCCCTCCGCCACTCTTGATAAGGTATTTACTTGTACAGTACATTGTAACAGTTTTTTTAGCATTGTCAATAGCATTTCCATGATTTTTGCAAATAATTCAACTGTACGGAAACTTTGCCATTGTTCAAAAAAATGACATGACTTTTCCGCCGTTATGGGTTATACTGAACACAATTTGTACACAGGAGGACACTCCCCTTGAAAAAACTCTATGACGGGGTGCAGCGCTTCTGCGCCGCCCATCCCCGGTTCGGCATCCCCAACCTCATGCGCGTCATCGTCATCGGCAACGTGGCGGTCTATGTACTCATGCTGCTGACCCAGGCCAACGACGCCAACGCCCTGAGCTTTCTGACCTTCAATCTCAATGCCCTGCTCCATGGCGAGGTGTGGCGGCTGGTGACCTTCGTGTTCGTGCCCGCCTACTCCAGTCCCTTTGCCCTGCTGATCAGTCTCTACTTCTATTACTGGATCGGCTCCACGCTGGAGCGCCAGTGGGGCACGGCTAAGTTCAACCTGTACTACATCAGCGGTGCGCTGCTGACGGTGCTGGGCGTGGTGCTGGCCAGTCTCATCACCGGCAACCCCTACCTGACCGCAGCGGGCACCGGCTATGTGAACCTGTCCATGTTCTTCGCCTTTGCCTTCCTGTTCCCGGACACCACGGTGCTGCTGTTCTTCATCCTCCCCGTGAAGATGAAGTGGCTGGCGTACCTGGACGGCGCACTGTTCGCCTTCGACATCATCAAGGCCATCGGCGCCCACAACTGGGCCGGTGTAGTGCTGCCCATCGTGGCCCTGCTGAACTTCGCCGTGTTCATCTGGCCGGAGGTCCACTACCTGAAGGAGCGCGCCAAATACCAGAACTCCCGCAAGACCGTCCAGTTCCGTCAGGCCCAACAGCAGCAGGCCAAGCAGGCCCAGCAGCAGGGCTATCGCCACAAGTGCGCCGTCTGCGGCCGCACGGATACCGACTACCCTGATCTGCAATTCCGTTACTGCAGCAAGTGCGTCGGGTACCACTGCTTCTGTCAGGACCACATCTTCAACCACGTGCATTTCACGGAGGAATAACAAAAATACAGACGGGCCGCCCGCCGGGCGGCTCTTTTTTTTGCACATATCTTAATAAAATCTTACCGTCCTGTAAGTTGACAGTGAAAACGTTTTCGCGTACAATAAGCCTGTAGCAAAAGAGGAAAACTGCCCAAAAATCCGAAACGCAACCGCCGGTTGACACATTTCCAGCCCCGGTTTATAGACCGCAGCCGGCAAAACCCGTATGATAGCGCCATCAAAACCAAACGGCGGCACCCACCGTCATACGGAAGGAGAGCATACCTATGATTTTAGCTGACAAGATCGTGTCCCTGCGGAAAAAGGCAGGCTGGAGCCAGGAGGACCTGGCCGAGAAGCTGGGCGTCACCCGCCAGTCCGTATCCAAATGGGAGGGCGCACAGTCCGTGCCCGATATGGATAAGGTCGTGATGATGAGCCGCCTGTTCGGTGTCTCCACCGACTTCCTGCTGAAGGACGAACTGGAGGAGGAAGCCCCCTGCGCCGCAGCCCAGGACGACGACGCGCCCCTGCGCCGCGTGACCATGGGCCAGGCCTCCGCCTATCTGGCCCTGCGTAAGGCCGCCGCGCCCAAGGTGGCCTTCGCCGTGCTGCTGTGCATCGTCTCCCCGGTGACGTTGCTGCTGCTGGCCGCCATGAGCGAGGTGCAGCGCTTCCACATCACCGAAAATGCCGCCAGCGGCATCGGGCTGTGCGTGCTGCTGGGTCTGGTGGCGCTGGCCGTGAGCATCTTTCTGCGGACAGGTGCAGAAACCAAGGAGTACCGGTTCCTGGAGGAAGAACCCTTCGAGACGGAGTACGGCGTGGAGGGCATGGTCCGCCAGCGGCAGCGGGAATACAAGGACACCCATACCCGGCTCGTCACCGTGGGCGTGGTGCTGTGTGTGCTGGCCGCCGTACCGCTGTTCGCCGCCATGTGCATAAGCGGCAGCGACCTGCTCTATATCGCCGCTGTCTGCGCGCTGCTGGTGCTGGTGGCCATCGGCTGTCTGGCCCTGGTCACAGCCGGCGTATATCAGGGCGCCATGGAGCAGCTGCTGGAGGAGGGTGACTATACCCGTCCCCAGAAAAAGCACCACAAGCTGATGGGCACCGTCACCATGATCTACTGGCTCACCGCCACGGCGGTATTCCTGCTGTACACCTACGGTCCCCACGGCAACGGCCAACCCCGGTACAGCTGGATCATCTGGGCTGTGGCCGGCGTGCTGTACGCCGCCGTTATGGGCATCGTCCGCATCATCAGCCGCAGCCGCGGCTGATGATGCCCCACAATAGAAGCTTAGGAGAGAAATAGGAGGAACTGACCCCATGCTGGACATTCAACATCTGACCAAGACCTACGGCGAGAAGAAGGCCGTGGACGATCTGTCGCTGCACATCGCCCCCGGCGAGATCTACGGCTTCATCGGCCATAACGGCGCCGGCAAGACCACCACGCTGAAATCCGTGGTGGGTATCCTGCAATTTGACCAGGGCGAGATCACCATCGATGGCCGATCCATCAAGGCCGATCCCCTGGGCTGCAAGCGGGAGATGGCCTACATCCCCGATAACCCGGATCTGTACGACTACATGACCGGCATCAAATATCTGAACTTCATCGCCGACGTATTCGGCGTGGACGCCCAGACCCGTCAGGAGCGTATCCGCACCTACGCGGATGCCTTTGAGCTGACGGGCGACCTGGCCCAGCCCATTGCCGCCTATTCCCACGGCATGAAGCAGAAGCTATCCATCATTGCCGCGTGGCTCCACGACCCGAAGGTCATCATCATGGATGAGCCCTTCGTGGGCCTGGACCCCAAAGCCGCCCACCTGCTCAAGGGCATGATGCGTGAGATCTGCGACAACGGCGGCGCCATCTTCTTCTCCACCCATGTGCTGGAGGTAGCGGAAAAGCTCTGCGACAAGGTGGCTATCATCAAGGGCGGCCGGCTCATCCGTTCCGGCACCATGGAGGAGGTCAAGGGCGACGACTCCCTGGAGGAGGTCTTCCTGGAGCTGGAGGCGGAGTGATGGTCAGATTATTGCTGAAAAAACAGCTGTCCGAGATCTTCCGCAGCTACTTCTACGACGCGAAAAAGAACAAACCCCGGTCCAAGGCAAGCACCGTCAGTTTGATCGTGCTGTATGTGCTGCTGATGGTGGGCGTTATCGGCGGTATGTTCACGCTGTTCTCCATAGGTCTGTGCGCTCCCCTGCACGAGGCCGGTCTGGATTGGCTGTACTTCACCCTCTTTGCCCTGGTCGGTGTGCTGATGGGCGTGTTTGGCAGCGTGTTCAACACGTTCTCCGGCCTGTACCAGGCCAAGGACAACGACCTGCTGCTGTCGCTGCCTATCCCCGTGCGTGCCATTCTGGCCTCCCGGCTGCTGGGTGTATACCTGATGGGTCTGATGTTCTCCGGCGTGATCCTGCTGCCCTGCGTCATCGTCTACTGGGCCGTCGGTGTGCTGACCGCCGCCACTGTGCTTGGCGGCATCGCGCTGATTCTGGCCGTCTCCCTGCTGGTGCTGGTGCTCTCCTGTCTGCTGGGCTGGGTGGTAGCCAAGATCCACAGCAAGCTCAAGCGCAAGAACCTCCTTACCACCCTGATCGCGCTGGCGTTCTTTGCCCTGTACTACATGGTGTGCTTCCGCGCCAACGAACTGATCGAGCAGCTCATGCTGCACCTGAATGAGGTGGGTGCAGCCATCCGCGGCAGCGCCTATCCCCTATATCTCATGGGCCGTATGGGCGCCGGCGACTATCTGGCTGTCGTGCTGGTGCTGGCCGTAATGGCGGCGCTGTGCGCGCTCACATACCTGCTGCTCAGCCGCACATTCCTGTCCATTGCCACCGCCAACAACGGCGGCGCCAAGGCCGTTTATAAGGAGACGGCCGTCAAGGCCGCCGGTGTGCCCGCCGCCTTGCTGCGTAAGGAGCTGGGCCGCTTCACCGCCAGTCCCAACTATATGCTCAACTGCGGTCTGGGCACGGTCATGCTGCCCATTCTGGGCGTGCTGCTGCTGGTAAAGAGCAGCGACCTGCTGCCTGTTATATACGAAATGGCCGGTGGCGAGGTCTCCGGTCTTCTGGCGACGATGCTGTGCGCCGCCCTGTGCCTGGTAGGCTCCATGAACGACATGGCCTCCTCCTCCATCTCCCTGGAGGGGAAGAACCTGTGGCTGGCACAGTCCCTGCCGGTGACACCGTGGCAGGTACTGCGTGCAAAGCTGCTGGTACAGGTGCTGGTAACGGGTATCCCCATGGCAGTCACCTCTGTACTGATACTATTGGCCGTCCGCCCCGCCCTGCCGCTGGCCCTCCTGCTGATAGCGCTGCCTCAGGCCTTTGTGTGGCTGTCGGCAGCCTTCGGCCTGACCATGGACCTGAAGCGCCCCAACCTGGTCTGGACCAATGAGATCACCGTCATCAAGCAGCGTCTGACGGTGCTGCTTGCCATGCTGGGCGGCTGGGTGTACGCCGCCCTTGTCGGCGTGCTGTACTACCCGTTCGGTATCGACATGGGTGCAGCGTGGTATCTGCTGGCCTGGACAGTGCTGACCGTCGTGCTGACGCTGGTGCTGCTGCGCTGGCTCCACCGCACCGGCAGCCGCCTGTTCGCCGCCCTGTAATTGTGTCAGAAACGTAAATTCTGCCCCGTTCCGGCCTCCGGAACGGGGTTTTCCCGCAGTTTTTGTGGATTTGCTTATAGACACTTCGGGCAAAATGTGGTAGGGTAATTCATCAAAGAAAAAAAGCTATGCAGAACAAGGAGGCCTTACCATGAACGAGGTCAAATCCCCCAAGAAACCTCTGATCTACTACTACATGATCGTGGTACTGCTGGTGCTGCTGTTCAACCTGCTGGCCATGCCCTGGCTGGCGGAGCACCAGATCAAGGAGGTGGACTACAACACCTTCGTCTCCATGACCGAGAAGAATGAGATCGGCCAGGTGGAGATCCAGCAGCAGAGCAACCGCATCCTCTTTACCTCCACCGACGGCAAAACCATCTACAAGACCGCCATCGTCCCCGATGACGGCCTGGTCCAGCGCCTGCTGGACGCCGGAATCTCCACCACCGGCGAGGAGATCGAGCAGACTTCCCTGCTGACGGATATCCTGGGCTGGGTGCTGCCGCTGGTGATCTTTATCGCCATCGGTCAGATCATCTCCCGCAGCCTGATGAAGAAAATGGGCGGCAGCGACTCCCTGATGTTCAATATGGGCAAGTCCGACGCCAAGGTCTACGTCAAGTCCGCCGAGGGCATCAAGTTTGCCGATGTGGCCGGCGAGGACGAGGCCAAGGAGAACCTGACGGAGATCGTCAATTACCTACACGATCCCACCAAGTATCAGGAGATCGGCGCGTCCATGCCCAAGGGCGTGCTGCTGGTGGGCCCTCCGGGCACCGGCAAGACCATGCTGGCCAAGGCTGTGGCCGGCGAGGCCAACGTGCCGTTCTTCTCCATGTCCGGCTCGGAGTTCGTGGAGATGTTCGTGGGCATGGGCGCGTCCAAGGTGCGCGACCTGTTCAAGCAGGCCAAGGAGAAGGCCCCCTGCATCGTGTTCATCGACGAGATCGACGCCATCGGTCAGAAGCGAAGCGGCGGCCAGTACGGCGGCAACGATGAGCGGGAGCAGACCCTGAACCAGCTGCTCACCGAGATGGACGGCTTTGAGGGCAACAACGGCGTCATCATCCTCGCCGCCACCAACCGCCCCGAGTCCCTTGACCCGGCGCTGACCCGTCCCGGCCGCTTCGACCGCCGGGTGCCGGTGGAGCTGCCCGATCTGCAGGGGCGCGAAGCCATCCTGAAGGTACACGCCAGGAAGATCAAGGTGGCCGAGGACGTGGACTTCAACAAGATCGCCCGCATGGCCTCCGGCGCGTCCGGCGCGGAGCTGGCCAACATCGTCAACGAGGCCGCTCTCCGGGCCGTTCGGGACGGCCGCCGCTTCGCCACACAGTCGGATCTGGAGGAGAGCATCGAGGTGGTCATCGCCGGTTACCAGAAGAAGAACGCCATCATGACCGACCACGAGAAGAAGATCGTGTCCTATCATGAGATCGGCCACGCGCTGGTGGCGGCGCTGCAGACCCACTCCGCCCCGGTGCAGAAGATCACCATCGTGCCCCGCACCTCCGGCGCGCTGGGCTACACCATGCAGGTGGAGGAGGGCAACCACTACCTGATGACCAGGGAGGAAATGGAGAACAAAATCGCCACCCTCACCGGCGGCCGTGCCGCCGAGGAGGTGGTGTTCGGCTCCATCACCACCGGCGCCTCCAACGATATCGAGCAGGCCACCAAGCTGGCCCGGGCCATGATCACCCGCTACGGCATGAGCGATGAGTTCGGTATGGTGGCGCTGGAGACGGTCACCAACCAGTATTTGGGCGGCGACGCCTCCCTGGCCTGCTCCGCCGACACCCAGACGAAGATCGACCAGCAGGTGGTGGCGCTGGTGCAGAAGCAGCACGAAAAGGCGCTGCAGATCCTCACCGAGAACCGCGCCAAGCTGGACGAGCTGGCCCGGCACCTGTACGAGAAGGAGACCATCACCGGCGAGGAGTTCATGAGCATCCTCAACGGCTGACGGAGAAAGGAGGCCCCATGGCCCGCACCATCGAGATCACCGATTTTGCCGCACCGGAGCTGGATATTTACGCTCGGGCCACGGAAAACCAGCTGGTGAACCGGGCCGATCCGGCCAACGCGCTGTTCATCGCGGAAAGCCCGCTGGTCATCGGACGGGCGCTGGACGCGGGCTGCGTGCCTGTGTCGTTCCTCATGGAGCCGCAGCACATCACCGGCAAGGGCGCGGACATCCTCGCCCGCTGCCAGCCGGATATCCCGGTGTACACCGCGCCGCTGGACGTGCTGACGCGGCTCACCGGCTTCCACCTGACCCGGGGGATGCTGTGCGCCATGCGGCGTCCGCCCCTGCCCTCCGTGGCGGAGGTGTGCGCCGGAGCGCGGCGCATCGCTGTGCTGGAAAACGTGATGAACCCCACCAACGTGGGGGCCATCTTCCGGTGCGCGGCGGCGCTGGGTATGGACGCGGTGCTGCTGACCCAGCAGGGCAGCGACCCTCTGTACCGCCGGGCGTCCCGTGTCAGCATGGGCAACGTGTTCCTCGTGCCGTGGACGTACCTGCCGGAGGAGGTGGACTGGACGGAGACGCTGCATGAGCTGGGCTTCACCACGGCGGCCATGGCCCTGCGGCAGGACTCCCTGCGGCTGGACGACCCCCGCCTGCTGCGGGCGGAGAAGCTGGCGGTGGTGCTGGGCACCGAGGGCGACGGGCTGGCGGACGGCACCATCGTCCGGTGTGACTACACGGTGATGATCCCCATGACCCACGGAGTGGACAGTCTCAACGTGGCGGCGGCCAGCGCCGTGGCCTTCTATCAGCTGGGGCTCCAATGCCGAGACAAGTAAAAAAAGAGTCCCGCAGCGTATGCTGGGTGTACGTAAGACAGTATTGCGCTAAGATTGACGAAGCGGCACGAAACC
>ERZ825384.3681-NODE-3681-length-13335-cov-5.278389_pt1 | contig 13335 bp, 27 predicted proteins | sample MGYA00519931_ERZ825384 | MGnify/ENA primary metagenome ERZ825384 (study PRJEB31778, sample SAMEA3449200) | human gut metagenome | biome: human gut; feature: human-associated habitat; material: faeces | place: United Kingdom | collected 2010/2012 ...
TTTTGGATTGTCAGCTGAGATTGAACGTAATCTTATCAGTCAACGTACAAAAGAGGCATTAGCGAGAAAAAAATCAGAAGGTGTAATGCTCGGACATTGTCGTGGTTTTCGCTGTAGACTTAATCCAAAATGTGCCGACAAGCATGATTATATTGTCAAGGAATTGGCTAAGGGAACAGAAAAAGCTGTTATCTCTAAAAGGTTGAAAGTCTCAAAAACAACATTATATCGTTATCTCGTTTATACGGGGCTCCATTTGCCTATAAACTGCAAACAAGAAGGGTGGGAAGAGTATGGCATCTATCATTGACAACGCTAAATAAAAAGAAAGAGATTGATATATGATTTTTTTTGGAAAAATAAACAACAAATCATGTGTGTTTGTTCCAACACTTGATTCTGCAAAAGAGTATATTAAAGATTTTACAAAATCAACCATTGCAGAAGTACCTATTGCGATGGTTAATGAGTATAATAGATATTTTATTACTTCTTCTTGCCGATTGTTTTTTACACGTCATGTTTCAAAACGTTTTTCTATAAATGAAAAAAAAATAGAACAATCAAAAAACGGAAAATATTCAATTGTAAGACTATCTATTGGGCATAAAAAGGAAATATCTCGTAAGCTTTCCCTTGTGATGTACAACGCATTTGTTAGAAAGAAATGGAGCGAGGTAGAGCCTAAACACATAGATAGAAATCCTTTTAATTGTTCTATTTCAAACCTTATCGACGAAAGGGTGTTGGAAAACCACGAAATTAAAGATATGGAGTTGCAATCCTTTCCGGAGCGCTTTATGAAAATATCTGACATATTATTATACCTTTATGGATATAGAATAAGTAGGGAAGACGCTGAAGATATTGCTGCAAACGCTTATATAGAGACTTACTGCAATAACTCTCTTCAAGCCAAACATGCAAATAACAAATGGTTAAAGACGGCAAAGCATAGGGCACTGGATTTCATTGAGCATAATAAACATGTCAGATATATTGAGCCCGTAGATTTATGCAAATGGAGATGCGAATGCCACCAATACTACGGAGAAAAAATAGATATAATATCCTTAGTTGAGGGGAGTAGGGCAAAGACATATTTACGATATTATTTACAAGGATATACTCCAACCGAAATAGCACATGAATTTAACACAACAAGGTCTAATGTAGCTTCAATAATTACAAAGCAAATTAAAAGAATAAAAATTAAATTGAAAATATGATATAAGGATGTACTGGAACGAATTAAAGAGAAAGGAGATTGATATTATGGGATTTAAAAAAGACTCAAAAACGGGTGCGCCGAATAGAAAGGGGCATAGATGGATAAACTATCCTAACAACGCCCACAAGAAGTGCACCAAATGCGGTTGCATGGTTGATATAACATGCTCAAAAGGAGTAAACGTATCCATATACACGGATATGAATGGTAACAAATCTAATGAATGTCCTAATTGTATTTAGTCATTATGGAAAGGTACAGAATCATACGAGGAGAAGGTTATAACGGTTGTATCCCCATAATAATATATTGGGTGCAAGTCAGAAAAGACAAACGTATTTCATCCGAATGGGTGAATGTAAAGGGCTTTGATACTTATAAGAGAGCCAAAGAGTTGTTGGATATTTTAAACGAATAGTTATGAAATCAAAACAAGTATTATCAGTCGAACAGATGAAACATTTGCAGGAGCTTGGGCTGGATACAAGCGATGCGAGTATGGTATTAATTGCTACGGACGACGATGGAATTACATTGTTATGGGAAGATGCTGAAAAAGCAATTAAGCACCATTGGTACAATGTATGTTTTAATCTATATTACGCTGAAACAGGTAGTTACGACCATTCGTATAGGAATAGTTGTGGAGTGTTTACCTTGCAGGACATTCTCGACAAGCTGCCTTGCTTTATTGGCACACATGTACTAACCTTACAGAAACTTGCAAATAGCGGAACATGTTTATATATGGAGCCTTATTCGCGTTCTATATTAAACCTGACAGAGAGTAAGGAACTTATTAATTCAGCCTATGAGATGCTGTGCTGGTGTATTGAAAACGGATATGTTGAAAAGGAGGGTAAATAATGAAAGCGAGAATAAAAGAGACTGGAGAAATTATCAATATTTCTGATTACGCACGTGTCACACTTGATAAGTGTGATAGTTACGGGAGTCCTATTGAATTAAGTTTTGATGAGGTTGAAATACTTCAAGAAAGGTCTGATAATATTGATTGGGAACAACGTAGATATGAATTGGCAAAATCCGCTATGCAAGGGTATTGTATTGCTTTAGGAATAAACGATGACAGTGAAACTTATGATGATATTGCAATAGGCTCTTTGAGGGTGGCTGATGCACTAATAAAGAAATTGAAAGGGAAATAACCATGGATATAGAAGAAGCAAAAAACAAGAAAGCGAAAGCCGAAATGGAGATAGCTCATATTCTGGAAAAACTTGAAGCTGAAACGGGTTTAAAAGTCAGCAACATGTTTTATATATGCAGAGAAAAGGATAAATCTGCGTTAGCTGTCCCCTCCCCATAGAGCATATAAGAACCAATATAACCTTAACGTTATAACTATGGTAATAAAGAACGGAATAATAATAGACGGAGTGCTGCATGAAGCGGTGCAAGATAATATTCATTGTGCCTCATGCTCTCTGTACGAGAAATGCGCAGAGGTGGACTACACAGTATGTATAACCGATTTGTTTAGCTGTGGCGGTTTTATCAATCGTGGCAAAGTGACAGATATTAAGATAGATAAGGAGGAGTGAACTATGACCGAAGAACTCGTAACATTAGAGACTGCGAAGCTGCTGAAAGAGAAAGGTTTCGTTTGGAAGTGTGAACACCTAATAGACCGCAATAAGGTTATTACAAAATATGACCTTCCGCAAAGTATGTCGTGTTGTACGGAAATAGATGACGAAGCAGTTGAATTTTTGTGTCCAACATTGTATATCGCCCAAAAGTGGCTGCGTGAAAACAAAAAACTTCATATCGAAATATCCTATATGTATGGAGACTATTGGATATATGATATACTGACAATTCCGGAACATGATTTAGTAGGATTGTCGGATAGACCTATTATCCATTATAAATCCTACGAGGAAGCACTGGAAGCCGGAATACAAGAAACTTTAAAACTTATATAACTATTATGAGCAAAGGAATTTACACAAAAGAAAATGTAGGTAATGGTGTATTCATCTTTACCGTCAATAAGAATTTTGTAGAACCTAAATTTTGGGGACTGCATGAAGAAAACGAACAGGCGCAATGTGTAGTTATTATCCATGATGGCAATGCTTTATTCTTCTATCCGGAAGATATGGATAATGAAACCCATATTCTTCTTGATTGGGAGAAAGAGCAAACAGGGAAGATATATCCAACCACAGAAGAAGGTATGAAGGATACCGATGGAATAGGCAATACCAAAGCATTAGCTGCATCCGGAAGCGAAATTACTGAGAAAGTCATAGCATTGGACTTATGTGGATTAAGTTGGCACATTCCGACACTACAAGAGAGTGTCTTAGGGTACGAACATAAGGTTATGCTGAATGCAGCCTTAGCTATCTGCGGAAAACAACCAGTGAAAGATGACTGGTATTGGTGCTCTACGAGAAAAGAAAACAAACGCAATTTTGTTCTCGATTGGTACTATGGTGTTAGGGACTACTTCAATCTGGCCAGTAACTATTGGGTTCGCCCCGTGTCCGCTGCCTCTCTTAATTCACTTTAACCTTATAAATGATTACAACTATGGCAAAAGTATTTATAACAAAGTATGCCTTAACAAAAGGTATTAAAGAGATAGAAGCAGATATTATTAGAAGTAGATTTGAAGATGGAGAATATGTAAGGGATGGTTTATGTTCTTACTTCTGTATAGGGGAAAACGCATTCACCGATAAATCCGAAGCGTTGAAAAAGGCGGAAGAAATGAAGATTAGGAAAATCGCTTCTCTTCGTAAGCAGATTGAGAAACTTGAGAAATTATCTTTTAAAGTAGAGGAGAAACAGCAATGAAGAAGATAATGTTCAATGAGATTTGGAAATCAATCACCCTAAATGAGTGCAAATTTGGATGTATCAAATTATGGGAATGTTCGTTTTTCTAAAAATCATAAGAAAAAATCGTTTCATCTTAATAAATATGGTTATCCGACAATTCGCATTCAAAAAGACAGAAAGATATACACATATCGAATACACAGATTAGTCGCCCAATTATTTATTGAAAATCCCTATCCAGAAAAGTTCGATTGCATCAATCACAAAGACGAAAACAGACAAAATAATTTTGTTGAAAATCTTGAATGGTGCGATAGGAATTACAATAACAACTATGGCAGTCACAACGAAAAAATAGCAAAAAGCAAGAGTAAGCCAATCATTCAATATGATTTGAACGGAAATATTGTTAGAGAATGGGAGTCTGCATCTGTTGCTGCAAGAACATTAGGGTGTGCTCAATCAGGAATAAATTGGTGTTGTTTAAGAAAACCAAAACACAACACATGTATAGGTTTTATTTGGAGATTTGCGGACGATAAAGATACTAGATATAAAAATGGAAAATCTATAATCAAATATGATTGTAATGGAAATTTTATTGAGGAATATATAAACATTACCTCTGCCGCTAAAGAGAATAAGATATGTATAACTTCAATAACCAACTGCGCTAAAGGTCGGTCAAAGACCGCAGGAGGTTTTAAATGGGAATATAAACATGTATAATAAAATGAAGAAGATATTTTTTTCAGATAAATACAGTCTAACCCAGGCTGTATTGGATGGTCGGAAGACTATGACGAGAAGGGTCTGCAAGTATGACAGACCAAATGAAACTTATGATATTGTATTCCCCGTTTTTGAGCCAAATGATTACGATAATGACGGGAACATAGTATCTCCATTAAATTATGCTTTTGGTTGGAAAAACGACAAAGGAGACTTTACGGGATGGAACATTCCTAAATACAAAGTAGGTGAAGTTGTTGCCGTTGCACAGAGATACAAAGATGTAGTAGAAAAACGGGATGAAGCCCAAGAAACATTACTTCTATATAAAATAGGTGAAAAATATCTTACAATGGAAGAAATGGGAGCGGGATGGAACAACAAGTTATTTGTCCGCGCTGACCTCATGCCCCATCATATCCGCATTACCGACATCAAGATAGAACGGTTACAGGACATTAGCGATGAAGATTGCCTGAAAGAAGGAATTTACAAAGGACAATGCGGAAGTGTAGATACACATTTTATGGATGCTTATTATTATAAAGGGGACATTCAGCCTTATTGCACTCCTCGTGACGCATTCGCAGAACTGATAGATAAAGTCTCCGGCAAAGGTACATGGGCATCCGATCCTTATGTTTTCGTATATGAATTTGAACTGATTGATTAAAAACGAGAAAAGATATTGATTATGAAACGTGAAATAAAATTCAGAGGAAAAAGCACTGATACGGGGAAATGGATATATGGATTTCTCTCTTTTTTCTATACTGCCGGAAGGGACGAAAACGGACTTATCCTCACAGACAAGGCAAAGATATATTCTCCGGAAGACTGCCGGTGCGATGACGTATGGGCTGAAACTGTTGGTCAGTTCACGGGAGTTAAATACAATGATAGAGAAATATATGAGCATGATTTGGTTGAATGCGCTGGTGTACTATGTGAAGTAGTGTATAGTGATAAAATCGGTTCTTTTGTGCTATTAGAAGTTCTGTCTCAAAATCTTGGAAATAAGCCAATAGGACAAATGATAGATATGTTCGGGATTAGATATGTAGGTAATATTTACGACAGCCCGGAGTTATTGAAATAAAACAACCATGAGTAAATACATGAATTGGGAACTCTACGATAAACCACCTGAGGGTTTCTCCATTGACAAGCATACTGGTTCTCCTTTGACCGGATACGACTTTTACACAAACGGGAAAAGCGTCTTAAACGGAGGAGTAAGAATTCTTGTAAAATCTCTGAATGTTCATGTTAACAACATAGCAGACAACCACTACCCCGTGAAAAGAAACACTCCCAATAACAAAGAACCCAAACAAGACCCGATGATTAACCGTAATGTGCGCCAACGGGTAAATGTCTTTGCACGCGAGAGGTTTAAAGTAAAGCTACTACAAGAAATAGAATTTGATTTAATGGTGTGTCAACTCGAAGGCTGGAGTATGGGAAGCTACGTCAATGAGCTTAAGCAATTGATTGATGATGTTTATCGGAGAATGGTTAAGACAAAGAAAAGGAATAGCAAGACTATCAGTAACCCAAAACTTGAATTTAAAGATGAATGAATTATATATACCTCCACAGCGATTAAACCGCAACCCTATTAACGGGCGGTTTTTAAAAGGAAGTATCCCTCATAACAAGGGGAAGAAATGGGATGATTACATCCCTTCGCATAAAAGGGAAAGTATGATTAAAGGATTAGCTTTAGGGAGAACGGGAAACCCTAATATAGCGGGCTGCAATGCAAAGAAAGTAGTAGCCATAAAGAGCGGACGGTTACAAGGTGTTTTCCAGTCCTCTAACGATGCGAAACGAAAGACTGGCATTTGCGCCCGTAATATCAGGAATTGCTGTTCCGGAAAGCGTAAACACGCTGGCGGCTATCAATGGTTTTGGGAAAGCGATAATAGTTGGTGTGAATTAATTATAAATGAATAATATAACCATGAGTAAATTAGAGCACATCGCCACAATTGATTACTGCTACTGGCGATTGGAAAAGTTGAATGAGGCTCTTTCCAAGCCTAAATCGACTATAGAGCAGTTGGTTGATAAAGTCTGCGGTTATAATGAAGTGGAAGAAGTGAAAAAGTAAGCTATAACCCTTTTGGAACAGATTGTTGAAAGTAAAAAGGCTATCGGTGTGAATTATTCGGGAGATAGCAAGTTCCTTGATAAATTAAAGAACAAAGAAACACATGAGTAAACTATACAAAGTAACCCTCTTCGGTAAATCATTCATTATAGGATGGTTCAGTTATGCAGATAAATGGTATCATAAATTTAGTATAATATATTGAACATGAAAAACAAAATCATAGCGAGCGTTATAGCAGCACTGTTCCTGCCTATGCTTATTTTCATACATTGGGCTATTGTTTATTTCTTGTCGGTTAGAATTGTATTAGCAATCGCAATGACGGTCAGCATAATTGTTGTGACATACAAGCTTTCCAAACTTTTACTTGACGAACATTCTAAAAAATGTAAAAGACCATGAGAAAAGCAGACAGAATAATCAGAGACAGACATTCCCGCATCCCGGACAAATACAAGAAGATTGACACTACGGTCAACGGGAATGCAGAAAGCCTTGCCGAACAACACAAGGAAGTGGAAAGAAGGCTATTCCCTCTACGCCTTAACAAGACCACTGTTATTTACGTCACAAAAGACAAACAAAATGAAGCATATGCAGCGAAGGCACGTAAACGGATGGGGATAGCAGAGCCGAAGAAACCTTTCGTTGACCCGCTTTCGGAAGAAAACATTACCAAGCTATACAAGGAAGAAAACATGCCGCCCCGCAGAATGGCTGAAATGTTGGATGTAAGTGTAAGGACGATATATCTAAGATTGGCTAAGTATGGATTTACAAAAGTGAAATGCAGATAACATGAAAGAGAATAATATTTTAAACAAAGAGATTTATGCAGAGGCTATGATAGCAGCCTCTAAGGTTGATTTCCTTGAAAGCAAGGATGAGATTAAGATGTATGCCACTTCGCTGTATAACGCAGTAATGTGGGGCAGAAATCATACGGTTAAAGCAAAAGAATTAGAGACACCAAGCTAATACCCTCACCAAAACGGCAAGCGGTATAACCCAATGGAGAACCCGTTCAAAGCGTTCTAAACGTTCCATTGGATAACCCGGAAAAGGCGGCAATAGTCCATGTAAAGGACATTGTCCGCCAATTCAAGCAGTTCATCTATGTAATCCCTTTTTCGCATCACGTTCAAGTTTTCTACGTTGTTGGCGGTTTATACCATTTGCTATGGCAAGGCTGTTCAACGTCTCTTTCTGTTCGGGAGAAAGCATGTTATATACTTCTTCCCGTGATTTGCCTGATAAAATGGCTTGTACTATTTTCCACATAAGCTACGTCTACAATGTTCACACAAAAATTTCTTCGCTACCGGGAACATCTTCTGTCCCACATATCCGCTAAGGTACTGCGCCTCTTCCCCGTATGGGTCGATGCCGAACGCCCGTGAGATATGCCGGCATAGATGCCCCTTTTCATGGTCGAAAGAGTTTTGAAACTCTGCCGGGGAAGAGGTAAGGGCTATAACCATTACGGTCTGTCTGTTCCGGATATTGGAGTAAGTGATACCCGTATTCAGATTGCAGGAGCGCATGTTCTTATAGGCATTCACCAAATCCAGCCCCCTGCATCCAACCCGCCGAAGGTCGGCGATGATACGGTCGGTATAATAGCAGTCCACCGCATAATATACACGCACTTCCCAATCATAATCCGGTATGTAAAATTCCTGTATTATCATAGGCTACATCATCTGTTCCCACATGATAGGGTTGCCGGAGCCTATGCAGTCGGCATAGAACCGAGTGAAAGGCATTCCATTGTAAGCGTCCACATCATCTATGTAATCCTTAATGAACAATGCGAGATGGGCTTCGTCAGTGATAGAACTTTTGTAGTAATCCGACTTCGCCATGTTTGCCACGTAAACGCTGTCGTACCCTGCATCCTTCTCCAGGTTTACACTGTACTTTTTCAGAAGCTCCTCTACCTGCTCTTTGCTGATTGGCTCCAGCTTTTCTTCTTTACCCGTAGATTTATTTTCCATCTTCATGCGGGAAACAGCCCATAGGCACATCTTCTTGCTGAAATGCCATCCGTACTGGCTGAGATAGTCAGCCATTGCAGGCGGTATTCTGTCGTATGTATCTAATCTTTGTTTCATATTTTCCTGATTTTAAGTGATTGGCAAAAGAGGGGAATAATCCCCTCTCCATTACATGAACTCTCCGTTGGCGCGTCTGCGTCTGCGTTCGCCCATATCATCACCGTAAGGCTGTGAATCGCGGCGTTCGTTGTAAACCGGATATTCCGGGAAGTAACCCGGCATACGGCGTTCGCCCATATCTGAGCCGCCGCTATAGCTTCCACCGCGTGAACCACCGCTGTTACGATAGCCCATTTCACCGCCCTGCATCTCACGCATGGCTCTCTCGTAACCATGACGGCAACCCTCTCTATAGGCTTCTTCCATAGGATTACCGCCTCTCATACCGAAGTCACGGTCATATTCTCCGCGTCCTTCTTCCAATATTTCCCACATTCCCATATTATTTCTTTGTTTTAGATGTTTCAGCAACTCCGAGTTGTTCCATAAGCCGTTTGTTCAATTCCATAAGGTCGGACATGTTCTTGCTCATTTCCGCCATTTGCCCTTTCAGAGAGGATATTTCCTGCTCCTGACGTTGTTTCTCTGCAAATTCGGGGTTCAAGAGCGTCAGCATCTTGTCACATCCCGCAATGACGGAATTGTGGAAGTCCATGCTATTGATAATGTCTATGCTTTTCTGTTTCATAGAAGCGACCTCGTTATTCATCGCATCACGTGAGCATGACACTACGATATTGCCGTTCTGTCCGAAGTCGGCTATATCCATGCCGGCAGGAAGATTTTGGAAAGTCGTGTTCTGCCCGTTGATACAGACAACGACGTCCACAACCATTTCCATTTGGGGCAACTGTCCCATAGGGGGTGCCATAGGATATTTCGGCTTGGGAGCGGAAACGCTGACTACCGGGCCGTATTCGATAAACGGGTTAGCATCCTTATGAAGTATATACAACTGGTTATTGGTACGAAGTGATTGAAACATATTGGTTTGATTTTAAAGGGGAGTGGCTATTTCCATTTTGGAAACAACCACAAAGCCCCATGTTAACTACTTGCTCTTTTGAGCGGTTGCTTCTGCTGTCGGAGTCGGTGTCGATGCGGTTGTCGGACGATACCCACCGTTAACAAGGAACAGTTCGTTGGTGTACTTGTTATAGTGAATTTCGTAGATACCAGTTCCGGCAAGGTTGCCGACAGTCACCGGCTCATTGTTGTAAGCCAGCAACGGTCTTGTATCCCCGTTAGTCCCTATCAGTATCGGGAGTGTAGCAGTCGTACCGGCAGGTATTGCCTGGCGGAGACTGACATAGAAACCGCCTACATAGCTTCTGTTACGGAACGCATGGTTAGGAAGCTCCAAAGTCACGTTCTCCGTGCCGACCGTTACGGCTACCGTAGGAAGGGTATTGAAATTAGCCCTTCCAATAGTAGGGAACGGGAAGCCCCAATTATTAAAAGGAAATAATGCCATAATCTTTTGTAATTTAATTGTTTATTACTATATTTACAATCGGGATAGGTTGGAGTCATGACCAACTGATAAGGGTAAACCGAAGCCCTTCCCATTTTTCAATTTTCGGCATCATTTAATTCGGTAAAATCAATGACAAACGAAGAATTTATCAAAAGTGTATCTCTTGAAGGTGAGGAATGGAGGGATGTAGTCGGATATGAAGGTCTTTATAAAGTTTCTTCATTTGGACGGGTTATAAGATTGTCCTACCAATCAAAGAATGGAACTTGTGTATTTACTCATGCCCCATCCCTATTAAAAGGATGGAATCATTATGGCTATCATTATATGAAATTAGTAGACCATAATGGGAAGTACAAATCAATGTTTGTACATCGCATAGTAGCAAATTCTTTTATACCTAATCCAATGAATTATAAAGAAATAGACCATATTAACTGTGATAGAAAAGACAATAGAGTATCAAACCTCCGTTGGTGTAATAGGTCTCTAAATATGCTAAACCCTTTCACAAGAATTAAAAACTCTGTCAATAAAAAGGGAATTAAAACATGGAATACAAGACCCGTAGTAATGTTAAAAGATGGCGTTTTGATAACTAAATATGATTCAGCCTGTTCAACAGCAAAAGATGGATTTATACAAACTCATGTTAGCCGTTGTTGTAGAGGCATTGCCAAACAACACAAAGGTTATCAATGGATGTATCTTTCCGACTACGAAACCCTTATCAATAAGTCAAAGAACTCTTTACCTAATGGCTAATTATCCCCAATAATTGTTGCATCCGCACCCACTGCGTGCATATACCGAATCTCCCATATATGCACCGTAGGCGGCCGCACGAGCTACCTCCGGATTAAATACTTGCAATTGCGGGTATGGCACTGCTACTGTAGGCGGCATTGAACAGCGGATTTTATCCACCTCTCCCTGCAATGTTTGTAGACTTGCTACTATTGGAGCAATTTGTTGCGTTACGTTTCCAAGAATAGTTGCATTCTGATTACGCTGTGAAATTTCACCTTTTAAAGTAGAGATTTCAGCGTCTTTAGCAGCCAACGCTTCTTGCTGACGACGCGCCTCTGCCGCATCCATTTTTGCTACAAGTGCTTGGAAACCTTCACGGTAAGCGTCCGCTAAAGAACGCGTATTCCCTTCCATTGTGCGTGTAAGCGTATTCATGTTTTCGCAGCTTGCTAAGCGGCTTTCATACCCTTGACGCTCAATTGCTGCTTGATTTTTGCAGCAGCAGTCTGCAATCTGAGTAAGAACAGCCTGATTTCCGGACTGGAATGCGTTGATGATTTGCTGGCTTGACATGCCCACCTGATTTCCTACATTGGCGATAAGTCCCTGGATGTTGCACAGGGCGCTCTGTAACTGTTGGGTAGAGCAGTTCAAAGAAGAAGCAAGCTGGTTGATGGCATTGCCATTGCCCTGAATGGCTGACATCAGGTATTCACGACCGACATCACCGTTAAGCTCGGCAGGCAGACCGCCACCATTGCCAAAGCGGTTGCCGAAGCCGTTGCCGCCCCAACAGAACCACAAAAGGATAATCCAGATGAACCACCACGAGCCGCCCCATTGGTCTTGGCTGCCACGTCCCTGGTTCAGTAAAGCGAGAAGTCCGGGGTCTACACCCTTGCTTCCCATCAAGTTGGGCAACATAGCCATGATGTCGAATTTGCTTCCGCCACCATTTCCGTTGTTCCCGTCTTGATTGAAGACATACGTTCTTTCCATAGAGATTTATATTTTGTATTACGGTCAAAATCAACCGCATCACAAAAGTATAAATACCGATACTGCCATGAAATCAGTTGTTTCCCAACGCTTTCCTAATGTTTTCCCAATATATTCTCAACATTTTCCCGCCTTCCATACGTTCCTGGAAATTGGAAATCATGTAGTTTATCGCGCGTTTGGTCTTGTGGATTTTAGGAGCTATCTGTGAAGGGTACATTCCCCTTTCGACAAGCAACTGTACAAGCAAATAGCGGGCGTCTACGGTTTCCGTATCCTTATCCGAAGATAGTATTCGGCTGGCGGGTATTTCGGTCTCCTGCGCCACAAGATTGATTGTTTCGGCAAAGATTTCTGACTTACACATAGTTTTTCTGAATTTTATATTTATCTTTGCCCTGCCACATAAAATATTTGATTATATACGAACAAAGCATAAGATACCGTGTTGAAGATATTAAAGCCTCCAACGTGCGGTGTCTTATGCTTTTTTCAAATTTTTATGTGGCAATAATTATTTGAACGTTGGGGGCTTTCTTTTTACTCTAAGCCCCGAAAGAGTGTCAGCTACAAGCCAACTTCTACATCGTTAATTTCTTTCTTATCTTTATGGTGAGCCAAACAATTACGAATAAAACACATGTCAGATTTATCGAAATGCTGACACCACCGTAATTGATTTTAAATTTTTCCCACCACGACAGTTCCCTCTCTACCGGATAAGGTTTGGGCACTTCAATCCTTCTTATCTTTTCGATAAAATACGGCATTTTGACCGTTACCGTAGCATGAGGATAAATGCCCAATGAATGGTTCAATATCCCGTTGCTAAATGAAGCATAGCTGTAGGCATACGGATTGCGAAGGAATGACGTTGTATCGGCAACAGATACGCTGTCCTTGTACGGTATCAGCTTCTCTTGAAATGTAGTATCATGGAAAACCACACTGTCAAGAACCTTTGTCTCAACCGGCATATAAACAGTCCTCGTCCTACAGGAATACACCGTCAACGCAAGAAATACTATATACACTAACTTCTTCATAACTTCAACAGATAATGATTAACAACCATGCCTGCACATATTGCGGCAACTCCATACAGCAAGTCTGCTTTGTTCCACTTGCCGTTATAGTAGTGGCAACGGTCGCTGTT
>ERZ825384.3692-NODE-3692-length-13300-cov-2.752510_pt1 | contig 13300 bp, 14 predicted proteins | sample MGYA00519931_ERZ825384 | MGnify/ENA primary metagenome ERZ825384 (study PRJEB31778, sample SAMEA3449200) | human gut metagenome | biome: human gut; feature: human-associated habitat; material: faeces | place: United Kingdom | collected 2010/2012 ...
TGACCCGCTTGCGGAGCTGTGTGCTGCGGCGCACAGACGCGATATTTCGGTCGTTGCATGGGTGAATCCGCTGCGCGTGACGCTGAAAGCCTTTCAGACGCGCGAGCAGGCGCTTGCTTCGCTGTCTGCCTCAAGTCCCGCCTCGCAGCATCCGGAGTATTGTGCATTTCCCGGCGGCAGGCTCTGGCTCGACCCGGGATATCCTGAGGTGCGCGAGCTTGTTGCCGAAGGTGTTGCCGAGATAGCACGTGATTATCCGGTTGACGGCGTGTTATTCGACGATTATTTTTATCCCTATCCCTCCGCTGCCGACGGATGGGACGACAGCGAGAGCTATGCACTTTACGGCGGCGGTGCCGAGCCGGGTGACTTTCGCCGTGCAAATATCTCCGAGCTGATACGTCTCTGCTCAGTGGCGGTGCATGGTGCCCGTGACGCAGAGGCTCCATCCTGCGTATTCGGAGTTTCGCCGTTCGGCATATGGAGAAATTTCTCGCTTGACCCACGCGGCAGCGATACTCGAGGCTTTTCCGCCTACGACGGGATATATGCCGATGCGCTCGAATGGGTGCGGTCACGCACGGTGGATTTCCTCTCCCCTCAGATATATTTTCGCCGCGACGATCCCGCGGCGCCTGCACTGACGCTTATGCAGTGGTGGAGCGACGCGCTCGGCGGCAGCGGGATCCCGCTCATTTTTTCGCTCGCGGACTATAAGGCGGCGCAGTGGGAGGACGGCGGCGAGATCGCGGAGCAGGAGCTGCTTGCCCGCGATATTCCGGGCTGCATCGGCTGTGCTCACTACGGCTACGGCGCTCTGTGTGCGGATGATTACGGTGTGCGCAGCTGTCTGTCGGAGGCGGTCATGTCCGAATAGCCGAGCGGATGCATCGGCTATCCATATCAAGTCGGCTTTCTATCGCGGCGGCTGCCAATGTATTGCTGCGCTCCTACGTTTCGGTATGGCGGCATTACGCGGCTGCGCTTCCAGTATTTTAGGGTGGCAAAGTCCGCTCGGTCTGAGTATAATGGTAGTAAACCATCGCGCGGCGCTGCTGTGCGGGAAAGGCTCGGCTGAGGAATATGGAACTTACGCGCATAGGCGACGACGGACTGAAAATCGAGCTGTCCGCCGAGGATATGCTGTTATATAATATCGCCGGAGGGTGTATAGATTGCGCGCCGGAGAGGGCGCCGCACGTAATTCGTGAGATACTGCGCGAGGCGCGGCGAAAGACCGGCTTTGACGATTCCGGCGGCAGGATAATGGTTCAGGTTTTTGAATCGTCCGGCGGAGGCTGCGAGATGTTTGTTACGCGGCTTCATGTCGGAGAGCGCCTCAGAGCCTGTCGTGTCCGTGATATGCAGCTGCTGCTTCGGCTCTGCCGTGCGCTTGCATTATGCGCGGGAGCGTCGGACGGAAGAGCATACAGAACCGACGACGGCAGCTATCTGCTCGTGATGCCGTACGGCTGCGGCGGCGATATCATGACCGAATTCGGCGAGGTGTTTTATACCTGCGACGGCTATCTGGCAGAGCATTGCAGCGAGATATGCAGTCATGCGGTCGAGCGGCTCGGCGCGCTTGCCTGACAGCGGCTGTGCCACGCGCTTGCCGGTGGAGCATGGTTTACGCGCGGCGGCAAGCACAGCTTTTCGTTTACGCGGCAGGATCGGCGTATACCTTGAAAAAACAGAAAACAATAAAATACATAGGAAACAGAAAAACAGGAGATGCTTAAATGGAATTGACATGGGAGACGCTTGAGGCGGAATGCCGCAGCTGCACAAAATGTCCGCTCAGCGAGACAAGAACCAACTGTGTTTTCGGAACGGGCAACAGAAATGCCGACCTTATGTTTATCGGTGAAGCGCCGGGCGAAAACGAGGATCTGACCGGTGTGCCGTTTGTGGGCAGGGCGGGACAGCTTTTCGACAAATTTCTCTATGCGGTGGATATACCGCGAGAGGAGGTTTACATAGCAAATATGCTCAAATGCCGCCCGCCGCGCAACCGCGATCCGCTGCCGGGAGAGCAGGATCTGTGCATAGGCTACCTGCGCGCGCAGGTAAAGCTCATAAGGCCTAAGATCATCGTCTGCCTCGGCAGAATATCCGCCATGCGTCTTATCCGTCCCGATTACCGCATCACCCGCGAGCACGGGCAGTGGATACAGAAGGCGGGCGTGTGGATAACCGCCGTCTACCATCCGTCGCTGCTGCTGCGCGATCCGAGAAAAAAGGAAGATATGCTTATAGACATGAAGGCGATAAAGGCGCGCCTTGAAGAGCTTACCGTACCGGAGAGCGGTGCTGAAAATGCCGACGGCGAAAGCGCGAAAATCGTCGACTGATTGTTGACAAACCCACTTCGTTGTGCTACAATGATTCTGCACGAAGATAAATCATGCGGAGGGCTTAATGATGAGAGTAAAAATCAACCTCGATACTATGACCGATATTAACGATTTCGTTAAGATCATGGCAGGCTATGACGGTAATGTATATCTTACCGATAAGGACAGAGCCTTTGTCGTAAGTGCAAAATCCATGCTCGGTGCCATATATTCTATGGAGTGGGGCGAGGTATGGTGTGAATCCGACAAGGATATCTATCACCTTATTGCTCCCTTTGTCGCGCAGGAGTGATCCGGCGCTGTTGCATGTCGTCGGGCTCTCCGAGCCGCGCTGTGCCGGATCGGTCGGTGTGTGCGGAGTGAGCTCGGTATTGCTTGCCTGACATCTGCTGCCCGCTGCCCATGTGGCGGCGGGCGGCTTTACTTGTTTTTTATAGGTTGATCGCAGACCCGCAGGGCTGTGAGAGCAGGGCGGAGAAGTGCTGCCCTTTTACGGAGAATCAGATGAGAAAAAACGAAAGAACAGCGAGTGCGCAGATGTATTCCGACGCGGAGTCGGCAGGACGGTCGGAGCACGGCGCAGTGACGGAAAATCCCGCACGCGCGGAGCATTCCGCCGATACCGACACGGCGCATCGCACACGCGCGGCAGAGATACTGCCTCCGCGCGGCAGCATGCCCGAGAGCGACGGCGACTGCCTCGACTATGTAGCCACCTGTCTATTCGGGCTTGAGCGGCTCGTGGGCGAGGAGATAGACGCGCTCGGATACGAGCGTACATTTACAATGGACGGCAGAGTGGGATTTCGTGCCGGAGCGGATGCCGCCGCACGCTGCAATATGTGGCTCCGTACCGCCGAGCGGCTGTATGCCAGTCTCGGCAGCTTTACCGCGCCTACCTTTGACGCTCTCTTTGAGGGAACAAAGGCGCTGCCGTGGGAGCGCTTTATCGGCAGGGAGGATGCATTCCCGGTCAAGGGACATGCCGTCCGTTCTCAGCTGTACAGCATTCCCGACTGTCAGAGTATAGTCAAAAAGGCGCTTGCGGATCGTCTCGGAGACATTTACGGACTGCGTATGCTGCCCGAGACGGGGATAAAATATCAGGTCGAGTTCTTCATATTCAAGGACGAGGCGACTCTGATGATAGATCTGTCGGGTACCGCACTGCATAAGCGTGGCTACCGTGCCGAGGCAGGGGATGCTCCGCTGCGCGAAACGCTTGCCGCTGCGCTTGCGCTTATTTCGCGCCCGCGCGAGGAGGTGCTGCTGTGGGACCCGTTTTGCGGCTCGGCTACCATTCCGATAGAGGCGGCTATGATAATGACCCGTCGCGCACCCGGCTGCTCGCGCAGCTTTTGCTCGGAGGAGTTTCCGATGTTTCCGCCGCAGCTGTGGCGTGACGCGCGTGAGGAGGCAGCCGACGCCGAACGCAGAGATTCCGCTTTTGAGACGTTCGGCTCGGATATCGACCCCGACATACTCGGCGTTGCCGCAGAGAATGCGCGTCTTGCGGGAGTCAGCGACCGCGTAAAGCTCTTCCGTCTCGATGCGCGTGAGGTTACTACCGGCGGCAGACGCGGTACGATCGTCTGCAATCCCCCTTACGGCGAACGTATGGGCACTCCCGAGCAGATACATCGGCTCTACCGAGATATCGGCAGGAGCTGGAGCGAGCTCGGCAGATGGCAGAAGTATATACTTACCTCGGACGAGGAGTTTGAGCGGTATTTCGGCGCGCGTGCCGATAAGGTGCGCCGACTGTATAACGGAATGCTTCGCTGCGGGCTGTATCAGTATTTTAAGCCCGCCGACAAAAAGGGCGAAAGGAAAAAGAAAAGGACATGAGCAGCTCATCCGGTCTTTTTATAAATAAGGGCGGCTTCAGGCAGGGATTGCACGACGGTCTGCCCATCTGCTTCGGATATCTTTCGGTCGCATTTGCATTCGGCATATTCTCGACCGGCAGCGGGCTCTCGCTTCTTGAGACTCTTCTGATATCCATGACCAACGTTACGAGCGCGGGACAGCTTGCGGGCGTGCCTATAATAGCGGCGGGCGGCAGCCTTGCCGAGCTTGCACTTGCACAGCTCGTTATCAATCTGCGCTATGCGCTGATGTCGGTATCGCTCTCGCAGAAGCTCGCGCCTGATGTAAGGCTCGGCGACCGCTTTGTCATCGCCTTTGTAAATACCGACGAGGTGTATGCCGTTGCCGCATCTCGCCCCGGCTCGGTCGGACGCGGGTATATGTACGGACTGATAATCCCTCCGTTTCTCGGCTGGAGCACCGGAACGCTTATCGGATGCATTGCCGGCAGTCTGCTGCCCGAGATGATAGTCAACGCACTCGGTATAGCTATCTACGGAATGTTCATCGCAATTGTGCTCCCGCCCGCAAGAAAGAGCGCCCCGGTCGCTTTCTGCGCTGTTATTGCAGCTGCGATATCCTGCGCATTTAAGTTTATTCCGGTGCTCAGCGGCGTTTCGGGAGGCTTTGTAATTATTATCGCGGGTGTCGCCTCTGCTGTTATAATGGCGGCGATAGCACCGATAAAAGACGGACAGAACGAACAAGACGGATCGGATACATCGGATTCATCGGATACATCGGATTCATCGGATTTATCGGATTCATCGGATTTATCCGACGCATCGGATGCAAATGACGGCGCCGAGCTTGCGGACGGCGCTGCCTCGGCGGCGGAATTATCGGATAGTGCTGTCTCGGCAGAATTATCGGACGGCAGTGCGCCAGATGAGGCTTACTGCGCGACTGCAAGAGCTGATGAACATAAGGACGGTATGCCTGTCGAGGACATAGTATCCGGTGGGGATGGCGCACACGAAAAAGCAGAGGAGGCGGCAGAATGAAGGACTTTTCGACATTTCTCATTTACCTTGCCGTTATGGCGGGAGTGACATATCTTATCCGCATGCTTCCTCTCGTGCTCTTCCGTCGCAAGATAGAGAGCCGCTTTATCCGTTCGGTGCTCCACTATATGCCGTATGCGGTGCTTACGGCTATGACCGTGCCCGCGGTTTTCTCGTCGACGGGGGCATTTATCCCGTCGCTCTGCGGCTTTATCGTCGGCGTAGTGCTCGCGTTCTTTGAGCGCGGACTGCTTACCGTTGCGGCAGGCTCCTGCCTCTGATAGCGGGTATCGTTACAAGCCTTATCTGATTCTGTTTGAGCTGCCGTATTTACGTACGCTCATATCAATGAATTTACTGACAGCCCGCGATGCGGGCTGTTTTTTCTTTAATATTTATGGATAATTTATTTTGTGCGAAATTATAGACAAAGCAGGGATAATCATGTATAATAAAATAATAATACTATCCCCCGCCGAGCGCGGGCAGTGAAAGGACGGAACAAAAAATGAAAGAAAATAATGCTATTCTTCGCTTGCTTGAAAACGACAGCACACTCACTGCGGAGCAGCTCGCGGTAATGTGTGATAAAGAAGTCGGCGATATCAGAGACATGATAAAGAAGTATGAGCAGGACGGTGTTATAGTCGGCTATAAGACGCTTATCGACTGGGATAAGACCGACCGTGAATATGTTACCGCCCTGATAGAGCTTAAGGTATCTCCGCAGCGCGAGCGCGGCTTTGACCGCATGGCGGAGAAGATCCGTAATTTTCCCGAGGTTCAGAGCGTCTATCTGATGTCGGGCGGATTCGACCTTGCCGTATTTATCGAGGGCAGAACGATGAAGGAGGTTGCATTCTTTGTCGCGCAGAAGCTCGCACCGCTCGATTCCATCGTTTCTACCGCGACGCATTTTGTGCTGAAAAAGTACAAGGACAAGGGAGTTAACTATACTATAATCGATAACGACGAAAGAGGGTACACAATTTGAACAGTTATGAAAATGTGCTCTCGAAAAAGGCACAGTCACTTCAGCCGTCGGGAATACGAAAGTTTTTCGATATTCTCGGCGAGATGGAGGACGTTGTCTCGCTGACCGTAGGTCAGCCGGATTTCGTCACTCCTTGGCATATACGTGAGGCTGCTATCGACAGCCTCGAGCAGGGAAAGACCTATTATACCTCCAACAGCGGTACCGCTGAGCTTCGCCATGAGATATCGCGTTATCTCGCCCGCCGCTTCGATCTGCACTACGATGCAAACGACGAGATACTCGTCACCGTCGGCGGCAGCGAGGCTATCGATCTTGCTATCCGTGCCTGTGTCGACGACGGAGATGAGGTCATCGTTCCCGTGCCGAGCTTTGTCTGCTACGGACCTATCGTTACCCTGGCGGGCGGCACTCCGGTTTTTCTCGAAACAAAGGAAGAGGACAGCTTCAAGATAACTCCCGAGCAGCTCCGTGCGGCTATTACCCCGCGCACAAAGATGCTCGTGCTCCCATATCCTAACAACCCCACCGGCGCTATCATGACCGCTGAAGAGCTCGAGGCTATCGCACAGGTGCTGCGCGGCACCGATATACTTGTTCTCTCGGACGAGATATATGCGGAGCTTACCTACGGCAGGAAACATGTGTCTATAGCGTCGCTGCCCGGAATGCGCGAGCGCACAATCGTTGCCAGCGGCTTTTCCAAGGCATATGCCATGACCGGTTGGCGGCTCGGCTATACCGCAGCACCGAGTGAAATAACATATCAGATGTTCAAGATACATCAGTATGCCATCATGTGCGCGCCGACCACGAGTCAGTTCGCGGCACTCGAGGCAATGAAGAACGGTGACGGCGATATCGCAGAGATGGCAGCGGAATACGACCGCCGCAGAAAGCTCATCGTGTCCGGACTTCGCAGCATCGGCATGCCGTGCTTTGAGCCGGAGGGCGCGTTCTACGTCTATCCTAACCTTACGGCATTCGGCATGACGAGCGAGGATTTCTGCGCACAGCTGCTTAAGGAGACACATGTTGCTATCGTCCCCGGAACGGCGTTCGGCGACTGCGGAGAGGGCTTTGCCCGCATCTCTTATGCATACTCGGTCAAGCACATCAAGACCGCTCTCGAACGCATAGAAAAATTCACATCCAAGCTCGGAGGTTGACAGCTGTATGATAAGACTTGCGGTAATCGGCAGAAATTTTGTCGTTGACAGCATGATAGAGGCTATGAAGCATGTGCCGGAGCTTGAACTGTGCGGTATCTGCTCACGCAGCGCGGAGGGCGCACGCGAGTTTGGAGAGCGGTACGGTATTGATCCTGCGCACAGATATGTGGGCATTCATGCGCTTGCGCACGCCGAGGATATCGACGCGGTATATATTGCAACGCCTAATACCGTACATGCCGCTCAGGCGGTCGCCATGCTCGAGTCCGGCAAGCATGTGCTTGTGGAAAAGCCCGCCGCCGTATCGGCCAAGGAGCTCGGACATATGACCGCAGCCGCAAAGCGAAACGGAAAGATACTCATGGAGGCTATGATGCCCCTGTATACTCCCGCGTTTGCGGTAGCAAAGCGTCTGATACGCAATATAGCTCCGGTTCGCTGCGCGACGCTCTCTTACCGTCAGTATTCGTCGCGCTATGACGCGCTGAAGCAGGGCAAGGTAGAAAATGCCTTTAACCCCGAGCTGGGCGGCGGAGCGCTGACCGATCTCGGAGTTTACTGCGCCGCGGTCGCTGAGGGACTGTTCGGAACTCCGCACCGTATCGGAGCGGAGGCTATGTTCCTCGAGACCGGAGTCGACGGTCTCGGCTCAGCCTCGCTTATGTATAACGGAATGATGGCGGACCTGACCTATTCAAAGATATGCGACGGTGCCCGAGGCGCTGAGATATGCGGCGAGGAGGGCGTTATAACGCTCGATTCCGTTTCGCGCCCGCGATACGTGACGCTCCGCCTGCGCTCCGGCGGCGTGCGCCGCTATGACGGCGACCGTCTCGACCTTGAGCGCTTTGATATCAAGCGCCTTGATGATGCCGCTCTCGCCTCGATAGAACTCGATGCCGACGGGCATACCCCGTCCGACGCGGTTCAGCCGCTGCCGACCATGACGCATGAGCTGCGGCATTTCGTGCACCTTGTCGAGCACGGCTCGGTTCAGCTTGCGGGCTTTGATCTTGCGCATACAGAGGGCGTTGTGGCGATTCTTGACGGCATTGCGCATTGCTGTGATATAAAGCACGGCGCAAAGAAGTAATTCCTTCATTCTTGCCCGAGTAATAGCGCAAAGAAGTAATTTCGATATTCTTGCTCCGGTAATACGTTGCGGACAAAATCGCAAAAGCCGATTTTTGTTCCTTTTAGCGGCAGACGGCTGAGTGCGGCGCCTGATGCGCAGAATAATAACATAAATCCCGATGCTCGAATGCTGTTGCATTCCCTCAGCGTCGGGATTTTGTATTTCGCAACCTCTCCTTGACGCTGTACGTTTTCTTATTTATATATATCAGTGTACAATTTTAAATAACAACAGAAGTGTTTTTATATTCCGTTGGCTCCGCATACGGAATATTCGCCGCCCGGTGCAAATAGAATGTAGCGTAAACACTATTCACACAAAATGAGGTCGGTGATTGTATGCATAGCGAGGAAAAGGCGAGGTGCGAGGAATTCGGTGAATATCTCGTTAGTCACGGTACCACGGTGCGCGAGGCGGCAAGATATTTCGGAATGAGTAAGAGCACGGTACATAAGGATGTTACGACCGCGCTGAAATATAAAAATCCCGCGCTTGCCGAGGAGGTCGCAGAGCTTCTCGGCAGGAACAAGGCGCAGCGCCATCTGCGCGGCGGGGAGGCGACAAGACGCAGATATGCCGAGAAACGCCGGCGGGCAAGCCGGGACGGAGATGCGGTCGGAGGAGCGGCTGGAGCGCGCGGGAATACCGCTGCGCGGAGCAAAAAGCGTGCCGAAAAAGACGACAGTTTATCGGATCGGGGAAAAATAGTGCGGTATCCGAAGATAAGAGCGATTCGGTTAAGAAAAGCGTAATGCCTGCGGGAAAAAGCGCTATGGCGGGAAAGAGCGATAGAACCGAAAAGCAGAGCAAATTGTCCGGGAAGAACGATAAGACCATAGGGTATGAAAGAACGGCTGACAGCGAAGCAAAGCACCGCACCGGGAAGGGAGGCGGCAGACGGGGATGAAAAAACAGCTTGACAAAATAGCAGCGGCAGGCGGCGAGGCGGGAGAAAAGCAGGATCCCGCAGTATCGGAGAAAACGGATAGAATCAAGATACTGTATGCCACATCCGAGCTTGCGCCGTATGCGTATACCGGAGGTCTCGGCGATGTTTCCGCATCTCTTGGAATATGCCAATGAAAACAAATGCGGCGGCAGGCTCGGTGCGGAGATTCGGGTCGTTATGCCGTGCTATCGCGGTATTCGAGAGCGGCTCGGAGACAGGCTTCACAGTGCGGCGCAATTCACCGTTTCGCTGTCGTGGCGGCGGCAGGACTGCGAGATTCTCGAGGCAGAGATGGACGGCTATATTCTTTATCTCATTCGCTGCGATTATTACTACGGCAGGGGCGCGCTTTACGGCTATTACGACGATGCGGAGCGCTTTGCCTTTTTCTCGCTTGCGCTGCTTGAGATGATGGAGCAGGTGAGATTTTTTCCGGATGTGCTGCATACCGGAGACTGGCAATGCGCTGCGGCTCAGGTTTATCTCGAGTGCCGCTTTCGCGGAAGCCGTGCGGGGTACGAAAATATTCGCGGCGTACATACCATACACAATATCGAGTATCAGGGCAGATTTTCGGAGGGCACCCTCGGTGATATTCTCGGGCTCGAGGAGGCATCGGAGCTGCTTCTTGACGGCGGCGGGATAAATCTGACTCGCGGCGCGGTGCTATGTGCCGATGCGGTAACTACGGTCAGCCGCGGAAGCCTCGACGATATGCTTGCGCCGGGCGGCGGGGCGGGGCTCGGCGGTCTGCTGCGCGAGAACCGGGGCAAGCTGGTCGGAATAACGAACGGTATCGACGAAGAGCTGTTCGACCCATCTACCGACACCGTTCTTCCGTGCCGATATTCTGCGGCGGATATGGGCGGTAAGATGTGCTGCAAGGCGGAGCTGCAGCGGCTGCTCGGGCTCGGCGACCGACTCGATGTTCCGTTGTTCGCGGTCGTTTCGCGACTGACCGAGCAGAAGGGCATAGGGCTGCTGCTCAGCATACTGCCCGAGCTTGTAGAGCGCGATATCCAGATAGCGGTGCAGGGCACGGGCGACGGAGAATACGAGCTCGATCTGCGGGATGCTGCGCGCCGGTTTCCCGGAAAGATAGCGTCGGTGCTGCGCTTTGACCCCGAGCTTGCTCACCTGATATATGCGGGCGCGGATGCGTTCATCATGCCGTCGCGCAGCGAGCAGTGCGGGCTGTCGCAGATGATAGCCTCACGCTACGGCACAGTGCCTATCGTGCATTCGGTCGGCGGTCTGCGCGAGACGGTGTGTGACTATGATGCCGAGACGGGAGAGGGCGACGGTTTTGCTTTTGACGGATTTTCGGGCGAGGCGCTGCTCGGCGCGGTGGCACGTGCGGAACGGCTATTCCGCCGTGACCGCTCAGCTTTTACCGCTCTCGGTCAGCGCATAATGCTGAGGGATTTTTCGTGGCGCAGTTCGGGAGAAAAGTATATGCAATTGTATCGAATGGTGCATGGGGAGGCTAAAACCGTCAGGAACGAAAAAACGAAAACAGTTTTTAATTTTTAAATTGATGAAGCCTTAGTTTAATCAGCATTTTGGTTATGGGGTCGGAATCCTTTCGTTTTTGAATAAATTTTATGTTATCGCTTTATGTGTATACTGCGCCGGAGATTTAATCGGTCTTTATTCCAATAATACTAAAACGGGACTGTTGATAATCTTTTAACAGTCCCGTTATGAGCTTTATGTTATTGATTATATCGCTTGCCTATTTTTTCAGCTTTCCGCGTGTGCTGCTTACAGCGCCGCGTCACAGAACAGATACCTGGGCTATTGCTAATATTTCTGCATTTGCAACGCTGCCGTAGCTGGTGCTGCCTGCAATATCTATACCTCTGTGAGTCGGACCGAAGAACTGGCTGATATTACCCCCACTGCCCTTGCTTTTCAATTTAATGCCTCTGATCGGGAGTATAAAGCCGGCATCGTTTGCTTGCAAATCAATACTGTTATTTACGTCGGCTTTCGGCGAAGAATCCGCAGAAACATTGTCGTCAAGCGGCAGAAGTAAATTTGTAATTCTGTATTCCCCGAAAAGCTTATCTTTATGGAAAATCTGAACGATCATTCCGTCCTTGACAAAGCCTTCCGTAACCTCTTTCTCGCCGTCATACACCTTTATTCCGTCTCCGGAAAAGGTCTCTACATCGTAGATAAGAGACTCGACCTTCCAATCCTCGTGCATTTCGGTTATAGTCTTGCTCTTTTCGTTGAATGTAAAATATACACTGTGCGGGCAACTGTTTGCCATATTGACCTCTGTCAAAACGTTTGTCGAATCGTACAAACCATCGGTCGCATATGCGCTTATCCCAAATATCGCTGCCGTAATGACTATGACAACAGACAGTGCGAGTAAAAATCTTGTTTTCTTATTCATGATTAGTCCCCCGAAGTTATATTTAAGTACTTTTTCGCAATTCTCGGACTGAGCCAGATGTCAATCTCAGTATCCGGTTCAACTCTTCCCCTGACAGGTGTGTAAAGACCTATATCCACTCGGTCATCGGTAAAACCGAGTTTTTCGTGACTGAAACCGTCGTACCTAAAATGAAGCTCATACCCCTCGTCACCGTTAAGACCGCCAGATACGTCATCATATTTTATGGTGATACCGTCAATTGCGGCAATCTCGTCATAAGTATAATACTCAAAGTCTCCCTCAAATAAATCGGATGCAGCGACATGGTCGAGATCAATACATCTGAAATCATCATCCGGCAGAGGTATTCTCTCTCCTGTTTCCTCAATGGTTCCCCATACGGATGGATTCAGATAATCGGTATTGTAAAAGAAATACCAACCGTAACCGGTTTCAAAGCGATAGCTTGCGCCACCCTTCAGAATCTGATATTCAATTATCTTTCCGTGCTTTGCAGATATCTCGGCAAAGGTCTGCCCGTATTCCGAAATAAGGTCGGCATTAAGCTTGAGCTTTTCTGCCTCGGTTTCGGGCGCAGTGGTTTCAACGGTTGTTTCAGAGGTGGTTTCGGGTGTCGTTGTGGTGACAGCGGTCGTCTCTGCTGTTGTTTCGTCTGCAATCTTATCCTCGCCGCAGGCGGTCATACCGATGCACAATCCGAGTGCAAGGGCGGAGGTTAAAATTCTCTTTGAATACATTTTCATATCGTTCTCCTTCGGGACAGTGTCCCTTATAGTAGTGTTTAAGCGATATCATCGGCGGCGAAACGTACAGTGCTCAGTAGCGTAATTTCTCCTTTCCTCAACGGTAAGTGCCTATGACTATCGTGACGGAACAAAAATTTATTTATCGAGATTTAAATATTTCTCTGCAATAGATGGATGAAGATAAATGTTCATCATTGTATCCGGGTAAAGTCTGTCTTTGACGGTGGTAAAGAAATGTATAATTACCCGATCATCAGTAAAGCCAAGCTTTTCTTGACTGAATCCGTCATATTTTAAGTTTATCACAAACCCATCAACTGTTGAAAGCTCGCCTGCCACCTCGTTGTATGTCACGGTTATTCCATCAATATTTTCGAGGTCGTCGGTTGTCAGATATTCAAAATCTCCGTCAAAGAAATCGGATGCGGGAATGGCATCAATACCTGTGCATTTGTAATCGTCTTTAGGAAGCGGCGCTTTTTTTCCGGTATCTCCGATTTCTACCCATGTTGAAGTATCTATGCTGTATTTGCCGTAGAAAAAATACCAGCCGTATCCGGTCTCAAATTTGAAAAGTTTTCCGCCTTTATCGTTGACCTGGTCTATAACCTTTCCGTGCTTTGCAGATATCTCGGCAAAGGTCTGCCCGTATTCCGAAATAAGG
>ERZ825384.3697-NODE-3697-length-13277-cov-4.572606_pt1 | contig 13277 bp, 9 predicted proteins | sample MGYA00519931_ERZ825384 | MGnify/ENA primary metagenome ERZ825384 (study PRJEB31778, sample SAMEA3449200) | human gut metagenome | biome: human gut; feature: human-associated habitat; material: faeces | place: United Kingdom | collected 2010/2012 ...
TGGCAACGCAGATGCCGTGCCGCAGCCGCCGGAGCGGTGCTTAAGCCGTCAGGCGAGAATTGTGCGGTGTTGCCTTAAATAATTCTCCCAAATGTGTTAAAAATAGTACAAAGAGATAATTCTGTCCCATTATACCATGTTAAGCAGGTGAATACAATCTACAACCCCAAAAACCTGACGATGCAAAAACAAAACCCCAGGCAAGCCAGCGGCGCTGCCTGGGGGAAATGTACTGTAATACCAGAGAGAAAGCAGGCTGCGGTTCAGCCGCGCTTCATGCGGCCCAGCAGCAAATAATACCCAGCCCAGTCCAGCTTGCCGAACAAGGGGCTCTGCGTGCGCGCAGCTTCGGACAACATCCATAGCAGACGCAAGCTGTTCCAGCGGCAGGGCAGGTAATAGGGGCTGTAACAGTGCTCATGGCGCATTGTATCCAGCAGGCTTTTCAGCCATGGGCTTTGCAGCGCGGTGCGGGCTTTGGCGCGGCGTGCGGGCATGGCATCGGGGTCCCGCCGCAAAATGTCCGCGGCACCCTCCGCCAAAACCTGCAATTCCGCGCGGTGCAGCGGCAGCATATCCTGCGGCGGGCAGGCAGCAGCGGTGCAGGCGGCGTTCAGCTTGGCAAAATGCTTGGGCCAAATTTCGCAGTAATTGGCGTGGTACTTGGTGGAAAGGGTGCCGGTGCGGCTGCAATCGTAAAAGGTCAGGGCGCTTTCCAGCACAAGGTAGCTGAAATCCGGCTGGCAGCGCCCAAGCAGAGCCAGATAATCCAGCACAAACTGCAAATCTTCGCCAAGGGTATAAGCCTGGTCAAAGGCAAGCTGCCGGGCGTATGTGCGCCGGTAAAGCTTGTTCCACGGCATGGCGATCAGGCAGTCCAGGTGCAGGCGGGCCAGGTCGCTCTGTTGGGCCGGGTGGGCTACTGTGGTTACAGGGGTGGTATCGTCCGGCTGCATGGTGTAGTGCCAGAGCACAAAAGCGCTGGGGGCAGCGGCCTGTGCCGCAAGGGCGGAGGCCAAAGCGCCGGGGCGCAGGGCATCGTCACTGTCCAAAAATACAATATACTCGCCGGTGGCGGCACGTAGCCCGGCATTGCGCGCGCCGGAAACCCCGCGTTCCCTGCGGTGCAGTACCATCACACGGGGATCCTTTGCTGCGTAAGCGTCACAAATTTCGCCGCTGCGGTCTGGACTTTGATCGTCCACCAAGATCAGCCGCAGCCCGCCCGGCAGCTGCTGGGTCAGCACACTTTCGATGCAGCGGGGCAGGGTGGCTTCCGCTTTGTATACCGGAACGATCACACAGATGACGGGCTGTTCCATAGGTGACCTCCAAAATCGTACACAATGCGTACAAAATCATCATAAAAGCGTGCAGAAGAATAGCGCTGTGCCGTCTTTGCACCGGCGGTGCTCATCTGGGCGCGCAGATCCGGGTGTTCGTACAGCATGCGGATGGCAAAGCTCAGCTGCCCGGCTACATTGCCGTCACGGTCCACCAGCACGGCCTGGCTGCCGTCCAGATATTCCGGCATACCGCCGCTGCGGGTGGCAAGCACCGGTCGGCCGCAGCCCATGGCTTCCACCGCCACAAGCCCGGCGGCTTCCTCCACCAAGGTGGGCACGCAGACAAGGTCCGCCAGGCGGTAATATTCCGGCATCGAATCATTGGGCACATAGCCAGTAAAGCGCACCCGGTCGCCAAGGGTCTCGGCCTGCTGTTCCAACTTGCGCAAAAATGGGCTTTGCTGGGTACGGCCAAAAAACGGGCTGCCCACAATCAGCAGCTTGATGCGCGGGTCATGGATATTCTCCATCGCTTCCAACAGCTTGTGGATGCCCTTATCCGGCTCCAGGCGGCCGCAGAACAGTACAACAAAATCTTCCGGCGCAAAGCCGAGGGAAGCCCGCAGCGCAGCATCCGCCGGGCCGGGCACAAAGCGGGCGGTATCAATGCAGTTGTGCAGGATGTAGGCATGCTTGCGGTCCAGTTCGCTGGTTTTGAGGTAATCATCGCGGATAAACTCGCTCAGGGCCAGAATACCGCCGTAAATGGCGTCCATCTCATGGCTGCAGCTGGTCTGGCCGTGCAGGTGGGCCAGGCAACGCCGCTTGCCGAACATTTTGCTGATGGCGCTGCATTGGGTCAGGGTGCCGCCCTCCGCCACAATCAGGTCCGGCGTGGGCAGCTCCAGTGCAAGGGAAAGCTGAACCTTTTGATACCACGGGTCATACGGGGCGGCAACGCCAAAGCAGCGCTCCAGAAACACCATGGGGTAATACCGGCGCACGCCGCGGGGCTTGGCAACGTACAGCATTTTGGTGTGCTGCAGCCCTTGTGCCTGGGCGGCAGCTTCTGGGTCCGGGATGCTGGCGCACAGCAGGTCCAGCTTGCCCGCCCGTTCATTTTCACGGATCAGGTGGGTGACAAGGGTTTCCACCGCGCCGCCCTGCACAGCAGGAACCGGCAGCTCCGGCGGCGGAACCAGCAAAATGCGCGGTTTGCGCGGTGTATTCGGCGAGCGCAGCGGCAAAATGGACAACCCCTTTTTTCGTTGGTTTGAAAGTTTGGTGTGGACGGAAAATTAGTTAGGAGTTAGGAGGGAGGAGTTAGGAGTTTAATTAGGAATGGGGTAGGTAAAGAATAATTAAAAAAGAATAAAGAATAATGGTGGTGGACCGCGGCGCGCAGCGCCGCTCAGGAAATATTAGGCTTTGGAATGTTTGAAAGTGCGTGATGAGCGGCAAAATATTCTGTAGGGCGCGATGCCCTTATCGCGTTGGGGAGAAACGCAAAATGGTTATCGCAAACCTAAAAACCATTTGTAGGGGACGATGCTTGCATCGTCCCGTGGCCGTTTGCCGTGTGTATAACCGTTGATAAAAACGTTATTACGTTAGGTTGGCGGGCGCACAATGTACGCCCCTGCGATCCTATAGGCAAAAACACGCGGTTCAATACATTTTTGGCGTGTTTGATTTTTGTTTACCCGTTCGCGATCCAATCCCTATTTTTATTCTTATATTCTATTATATTAAAGCTTTTTCGCCGAAGCCTTTTTTCAAAAAAGGCTGGAAAGCTCCCGTAAACAATCACTTTGCCGGGCAAAGGCTTTCGGCGGGCATCATGGCCCAGCGGGCGGCGGAAAGCTTTTCAGTCATCTTCATGTGGCGGCAGTTGGGCAGGTAGCTGATCAGCCCCTGCATCAGAAACTGCTCCTTGCTGATGGCCTTGACCAGCTGCGGCTCCGGGTTCTGGCGTACCTTGGCGCACAGGAAAAGATACCGCCGCCAACAGGCAGCATAAGCCGAATCAATCACCGAACGGTCCGCGCCGTTCTCGACATAAAAGCGGTACCGGTCAGCCAGGCCGTCCACCGCGTCAAACGCGCCGGGTTTCAGGCTGGTGCGCATAATGCTGCCGGAACGCAGGCGGTAATTGTACAAAACATCCGGCAGGCACACCACTTTATCGCACCGCCAGAACAGCCGGTGCGCCACAAAATCATCCTCGTGCAGACGGCCCTCCGGGTAATGCAGCAGCTTCCACACCTCGGCGCGGTAAAGCTTGTTCCATGCAACGGTGTAATAAGTGCCGTTGGGGGCATAAAAATCATTCAGCAGATCCTTGCCGCGGAACACACCTTCCTGCGTGGGCGGGGTGAACACCGGCTCCGGCAGGGGCTTGCCGTTCTCCTGTACGTCCTCCACTGCGCAGATCGCCATGTAGGCGTCGTGCGCTTCGCAGGCTTCGTACATCTTTTTCAGGTACGCCGGGCGCACCACATCGTCGCTGTCAATAAAGGCATAATAGCGGCCGCGGGCCATATCAATGCCGGTGTTGCGCGCGCCGGAAAGCCCCTGGTTCTCCTGGTGCACCACTTTAATGCGGTTGTCCCGCTTGGCAAGGCGGTCACACAAAGCGCCGCTGCCATCCGTTGCGCCGTCATCGATCAGCAGCACTTCGATCGTGCCGTAGCTGGCCGGGAAATCCTGGTCCAGAATGCTCTGCACGCACTCTTCCAGCCAGGGCTCTGCGTTGTAAATGGGAACGATCACACTAACTGCAATATGTTCCATCTTGTTTTTCCCCCTCATTCCTCAGTCCGTTTTGCTGCCATGCAGCTTGCCGCGGGCGTGTGCCAGCGTGTAGGTCAGCCCCGGTGCGGCGCAGAACAGCACAGCGCGCGCTTTTTCGGCACCGGGCACATGCGGGCAGCGCAGGATGTCCGGCAAAATGCTGTCCAGATGCTTTTTGTGCTTCAAAAATTCCGGTTTCAGCTTTGCCATGGCTCCGGCCTCGCTGGCCTGGCACCAGAACAGGTAAAACACCTTCCAGTACCATGCCACGGCCCATTCATAATAACCTTTATATTCGGTTTTGTCCGGCTGCGCGGCAAACCAGCCCAGCCAGTTCCAGTACATTTTCAAATCATCCAGCCGCCGCGGCGGAAACAGCACCTCGGTCATCTGGCCGCCGCGCCGCCGGTAGTGGTACAGCACGCGCGGCACACAGTAAACATACTCGCCGTCATACACGCGGTGCAGCTCGCTGGCGTCATCGCCAAAGAACATGGTTTCGTCAAAATGCACGCCTTTATCGCGGAACAGGCGGATGTCAAACAGCTTGTTCCAGCACAGAAGCCCGTAAAAGCCGCCGGTTTTAAAGGTATCCAGCAGCAGCTCCATGGCCATGTGCCGCCCGGCAATGTTGATGTTGACCCCGGCCCCCGGCACGGGCTTTTCCTGTTCGTCCACCGCGTCGGCATTGCAGGAGGCAATGCGCACATCATTTTCGCGGATGGCATTCAAAAGTGTTTTGTAGAGATCCGGATCCACCAGGTCGTCCGAATCCACAAAGCCGATGTAATCCCCGCGGGCATTGTCCAGCCCAACGTTCAAAGCGGAGGCCGGGCCGCCGTTTTCCTTGTGGAACACCCGGATGCGCGGGTCGGTTTTGGCAAGCTCATCACACAGCTCGCCGCAGCCGTTGGGGCTGCCATCCTCCACCAGCAGCAGCTCAAAGTCCGTAAAGCTCTGGGCCAGAATGCTGCGCACCGTGCGGGGGATGTAATCCTTGGCGTCATATACAGTTGTCACAATGGAAATGGTCGGGTTCGGCATGCAAAACGTTCCTCTCATAAAAAGCGGTTTTTCAGCTGGGTATAAGCGGCCAATAGCCAGGCGCTGTGCAAAAATACCCCCAGCCGGTAGGGCAGCGCCAGCAGGCGGTTGGGGTCCGCAGTCAGGCGGGCGCGCAGGGCCGCGCGGGCATCAGCATCCTGCAAAATGCGGGCAAACAGCTGCCGCCGCTGGGCAAACGGCATGCGGCCGGGGCAGCCGGTCAGCAGCCCATATTGATTTAACGCGGCACGCACCCGGCTTATTTGCACCAGGCGGTCAATTTCTGGTGCAGGCAGCTTGGCATCCGTCAAGAATGCTTCCAGCACGGGGCGGGTCACAGCCTCGGCGTCCAGCAAATCCCCCCGCAGGGAGCGGGACAGACTGCCTGCAAGCATATCATTCTGATTATAGTATACACCTGCAAGGCAATAAATGGCAGAGTTTTTTTGTAAAAAAAGCAAAAACCGCAAATATTGAAGATTAAACAAAACATCTTCATTGATTTTTAAGCGTGGGTCAAACCGCAGCTTGTTCCGGCGGATTACATCCAGCCGGAACAGCTTGGGGTAGGGAGCGGCGAGGTAGCCGCTTTCAAACAGCAGCGGGTCCAGCGCATCCCCCAGCGCGGCGGGGCCGGCATAGCAGCCGGGGGCCAGCGGATTGGGGGCAGGGCCGCTGGCGCGCACCATGCCGTACAAAATCAGGCCCGGCTGCGCATCAAATGCAGCGGGCAGCGCCTGCCACAGCCCCGGCAGCAGGGTATCGTCCGCATCCACAAACAGCACCCACTCGGCACCGCTGCGGCACAGTGTATCCAACCCCGCGTTGCGCGCGGCGGATGCCCCGCCGTTGGGCTGGTGCAGTGCGGTAACGCGGGGGTCCTGGGCGGCAAGGGCATCACACAACGCGCCGGTGCCGTCCGGGCTGCCGTCCTCCACCAGCACCAGCTGCAAATTGTCCGGTGCACCCTGCAGCACGCTTTCAACCGTCTGGCGCAGCGTGCGCTCGGCCTTATAGCAGGGGATCACCACCCCAATGGCGGGCAGGCTCACAGTGTTCCCTCCCTTTGCAGGACTTTGCGGTAAATTTCAATCATCTGTGCGGTGTTTTTAGCCGCGTCATGGGTCACCCGGGCGCGGATCTGCGCGGCGGTGCCCAGCGCCGTGCCGTGGTCCGGCAGGGCAAGCACCTGTAAAATGGCCGCGCTCAGGGCGGCATCATCCCCGGCGGCACCGTACAGCATCCCCTGCACGCCGCTTTGCAGCATATCCGGGATGCCGCCTGCCGCGCTGGCCACGCAGGGCAGGCCCAGCAGCATGGCTTCGCCCAGACTGTTGGGGCTGTTCTCGCTGTAAGACGGCAACAGGAAGAGATCGGCATCCAGGTAAGCCTGCCGCATGGCGGCGGCATCCAGCGGGCCGGTGTACTGCACATGGTCCGCCAGCCCCAGGCGGCGGGTCAGCTGTTTGCACCAGGTCTGGTAGGGGAACATCCAGTCAATCACCGGGCGCAGCAGCGGCCCTTTGTCCAGCGGGGGCCAGCCCGCCACCCGCAGCACCGCGCCGGGGTACTGCGCCAGCACGGCGGGCAGCGCTTTGAGCACGGTATGCAGGTTTTTGAGCGGGTAGTTGCCCTGGCTGAGCAGCAGCACCGGCGCTTCGCCAAAGGTGCGGGGGTGCCACACCGGTGGGGTGTAAAACTCCGGGCGCAGCGTTTCGTTGCAGGGGTAATAACTGGCCTGCGGGGCCAGCTTTTGAACGGCGGAACGGTCAAAGCTGGTGCGCCCGGTCACATGGCGGGCGTTGGCCAGCACGGCGGCTTCGCTCTGGGCAAGGGTGTCAAAACGGGCCTGGTTCACGTCCAGCAGCCCGCCCGGCACATGGCGGTCAATCAAATGCTGCGCCGCGCAGGAGTGCAGCAGCCGTGCTGGCACGCCGTCATTCAAGTGCAGGGCACAGTCAACCATCACGCCCTGGATGCCCACCAGCACCGGTATCCCCGCCGCCTGGGCCGCCTGCTGTATGGTGCGGGCGGCAGCGTACTCGGTGCCCCAGATATGGACAAGATCCGGGGCAATCTTTTTGAGCAGGACAGAAAAGTTTTCCACACTTCCGGTGGGAACCAGTGCAAAACTTACGCCGCTTTTGCTGCAAACGGTTAAAGTTTCCGCGCGGGCATCCACGCTGGCAACGGTAATGGCCGGGGCGTCCGGTGCGGCGGTCATGCCGCCCAGCGCGCCGGAAAGCCAACCCCCGCCGATCTCTTTTGCCTGCAAACCGCAGGCATCCGCGGCAGCAGGGATGGTGATGCTGACAAGCCAGAGTACCTTCACATTAGCCACCTCACAAATTCAGCCGCAACCGCCTGCGGCACCAGCTCAGGGAAGAGGTTACACACTTCCCCAAAGGGCAGCTGTTTACCGTACACTTCACCCAGCCAGCGGTGCAGAATATCCGCAGCATCAGCCTGGCCTTGGTGCAGCACCAGCGCCAGCGGATAGCGGGCCAGATAGGGCAGGGCAGGGTCGTTTTCGATCACGCAGAGGTGCAAAACTGGCTTGCCCGCAGCAAAGTAGTCAAACAGTTTGCTGGGCAGCTGGTTGTCTACCGCGTTGCCAAGGTTCAAAAGAACATCGGCCTGTGCCTGCATGGTGCGGGCGGTTTCGGCGGGCACGGGGCCGGGCTGTTCAAACTGTTCGCCCAATACAGCCTTGGTCTGGGCAGCGTCCGCGGCAAAGTATTGCCAGCCGCCGCCTGCCATCGTCAGGATCCAGCCGCTGGCCGGGCCCAGGGCGCGGAAAAGTTCCAGCGCAAAGCCCGGCTCCCGCAGGCCGGGATACAAAGAACCGCAGAACACGCAGCGCTTTTTGCTGTCTGCTGCATGGGTCGGCACTGCCGCCGGGGGCACCAGACTGGGGAAATCCAGCACATGAACTTTTTCCGCCGCCGCGGCCAGCGGGGCGCCGGGGGCGTAATCCCCAACGGCCTGCCGGGTGATAAAGGCGGCGGCCAGATGGTTCAGCAGCTCCAGCTCCCGCGGGTAGCCGCCGGGGGCCTGATAATCCCGGTTGGAAGCATAGGGGTCCAGCTGCCAGATGGCCTTTTTGGCCTGCACCTGCGCGGTTTCCAGCGCAAACGCGGCGCGGTAGGGCGCACAAACAGCGCAGATCACCTCAAAATGGAACGCAGCATCCAGCTTTTCCAGCTCCCGGCGGGTATCCACCACCCGGCGCGGGGCGTGCAGCACCAGCTGGCGGAACGCCGCCGCCACCGCCGTGGGGTGGCAGCAAAGCCGCGCCAGCCGCACCGGAATGGGCGAACCGCCACTGCGGCCGTTTTCCAGCGCGGCGTTCATCAGGCGCTCGTCCGCAAAGGCAAGGCAGTGCACGGTGCAGCCGGGCAGCTCCGGCTGGGGATGCAGGCCGTCCCATAGTTCCAGCAGGTGTACGGTGTGCCCGGCAGCACAAAGCACCCCTGCCAAACGCTGTGCCATCAGCACATTGGCAGAGGTTGGGTTTTCCACACTATCCAGTATAAATAAAATACGCATGGTGTTTATCCTGTGCAAAAGGAGTCAGCGCCGGTCTTTTAACATGGTACGGCACACTTTGCGCCACAGCACCGGGCAGTTGATGGTTGCCCACGCCGCCGCACGGATGGCAAGCGGCAGCCGCGGATTGCGGCCAAGGTTAGGGTCCTGCAGCCCGGCGCGGATGCCCACCCCCAGCTCGTTGATCTGCACGCGGTAGGCGGCGGCATCGTCCCGCCGCAAAATCATGCTGGCAAGGTAGACCAGCTTTTCGTAATAAAAGGCGTTGGCGCTCTGCTGGATGGCCGGGCTGGCATGCTCGCGGATGAACACGGCGGCCTGGCGCTGCTGGTCAATGCTTTCCGGCGGCAGGGCACGGTGGCTGGCCGAAGCCGCGTGCTGCCGGTAATGGTAGCCTGCAAAATCCACATAGGCACAGCCGTCTGCCGCGCTGAAAATCTGCCAGTTGGCCACAAGGTCTTCGTTGTAGGCAAGGCCATTGTCCATGATCTCGGCGGTGATCAGCTCGTGGGCGTACAGCTTGTTCCACAGCCCAAAGTCCACCCGGTGGTCATGCAGCAGGGCATCCAGATGGGCAGGCGGCTGAAACACCGTGGTCTGGCTGGGCGGCGGGCTTTCCGGAGGAATATCCTCGGTAAAGCAGTCATACCGGCAGCAGGCAATCTGGCAGCGGGTGGTTTGGGCAGCGCGGTACAGCGCATCCAAAAACTGCTTGTGGTAGCAGTCGTCCGCATCACAAAAGGCGAACCACCGGGCGTTCAGGTTCAGCCCCGCGCGCACCCCGGCAGCGCGGGCGGCGGCAACACCGCTCTGGCGCTGGTGGATCACAACAAACCGGGCGTCCCGGCTTTCCCACGCGGCGGCAAGCTCGGCGCTTTCATCGGTGGAACCGTCATCCACCACAAAACAGGCGAAATCGCCAAAGGTCTGCGCAGCCAGGGATGCCAGACACTGCTGCAAAAACGCAGCGCCGTTATGTACCGGCACCACCACGGCAATGGCAGGGCCTTTGAACTGGGGCTCGGTTTCACTCATGGTTGCACCTCCTTTGTATATTTCTGCGTCTGCTCCAGGTAAAATTTTTGCAGGATGCCCGCGCTGGTGTGCACATCAAATCCGGCAGCAATGGCTTTGGCCTGGGCATTGGGGTCACGGGTCAGGTCCGCCGCGGCAATGGAATCAGCCCAGGCGGCTTCATTCTGCAAGGGCAGGTAGTGGATGTTGCCGGCAAACGCCGCGCCGGGGTCCACCGTATCGGCCACAAAGCAGGGCAGGCCGGCGGCCTGGGCTTCCACCAGCACAACGGGCAGCCCCTCAAACAAACTGGGCAGCAAAAATACATCCATGGCGTGGTACAGCGCGGCCATATCCTTGCGCACCCCGGCAAAAATTACCCGGTCGCTCAGGTTAAGCTCCTGGGCAAGGGCACGAGTGGAATCAACCAGCTCGCCGGTGCCGATCAGCACCAGCCGGGCGTTGGGCATGCGGCGGCTGACCCCGGCAAAAATGCGCAGTAGCCCGGCATGGTTTTTCTGCTCACAAAAACGGCCCACATGGCCAAACAGAATTTCGCCTTCCTGCACGCCAAGCTCAGCGCGCAGGAAGGCGCGGGCGGCGGGATCGTGGAGGGCGAACACATCGGTCATAATGCCGTTGGGCAGCACGGTGAACGGGTGTTTGCCGTACAGCATCTCCCCGGCGCGCTGGCTGCAGGCAAAGCGGTGGGTCAGGTCGTGGTCAAAGCGGGAACTCATCAGCCGGTCCAGCTGGCCCACCAGGTTGTGCTCATAGGCAGTGTTGTGGCTGTGGCCTGCCCGCACCGGCACCCCGCAGCGGCGGGCCACGGCATTATAAAACATGCCAAAGCCGCTGTAATGCCCGTGGATGACCTTGTATTCCGGGTGCGCGGTAAAAAAGGCGCGCAGGTCATGCAGGTATTTCGGGATATTATTGTCCTGCCGCACCGTCAGCTTGGTAATGTGCCCGCCCAGGGCTTCAATTTCAGTATCATAAAAGCAGGGCTTATCATAGTGGTACAAAAAGTCAAACTGTACCTGGCTGCGGTCCACGGCACGGTAGACATTCATGACAAAGGTTTCCATGCCGCCGGCGTCCATGGCGGGCATGATTTGTAATACGCGGATCGGCGGCAAAGTGCGCCCCTCCTTTTGCGGCTTGCCGGGGGAATATCCACCCGGCAGCGTTTGGCATTATTCCTGTTCCAGCGCTGCCTTGCAGTTCAGCAGTTCGGCCTTTGCATCGTCCGAAAGCACCGGGTATTCGTGGCAGCTCTTCTGCAAAGCATCCAGTACAATCTCGCTGACCAGGTAGCGGGTGTACCATTTCTGGTCAGCCGGGATGGCATACCACGGGCTGTGCTTGGTAGCGGTTGCGGTGATGACTTCATCAAAGGTATCCAGATATTCGTCAAAACGCATCCGCTCTTTCAGGTCGGAGCAGGAGAACTTCCAGTTCTTTTCCGGGCGGTCAATGCGCTCTAAAAAGCGCTTTTTCTGTTCGTCCTTGGAAACGTGCAGAAAGATTTTGACCACACGGTAGCTGTTCTCGTACAGGTATTCTTCATAGCTGCGGATCTGGCGGTAGCGCTTTTCAAAAAAGTCCTTCTTGCTGTCTTCCAGCACGCGCGGGGCCATCTGGTAGGTCTTTTGCAGGTCGTGGACCTGCACCACCAGAACGTCCTCGTAATAGCTGCGGTTGAAAATGGCAATGCTGCCGCGGGGCGGCAGAACTTTGTTCACCCGCCACAAAAAGTCGTGGTGCAGTTCCTCGCTGGTGGGCTGCTTGAAGCTGGTTACCTGTACACCCTGGGGGTTCAGGCCGCCCATCACATGCTTTACGGTGCTGTCCTTCCCGGCGGCATCCAGCGCCTGCAGAATGATCACAAGGCCCTCGCGCCCATCGGCGTAAAAGGCGTCCTGCAGGGCGGCCATCTTTTCCAGGTTTTCGGCAGTTTTGACCAGGATATCTTCTTTCTTTACATGGTCATCCTTGCTGTCGCAAGGCAGCTTGCGCAGCGCGCATGGGTGGGAACCATCAAACAAATAGCGGTCAGACTTCATCCGGGCTGCCTCCTTTCTGCAAAAGGACAAAGTTATACTCTCTCAGTATACCCGTTTTGACCCCCATGTGCAACCGCAAGATGCAAAAAAGGCATTGCAGACGCGCGGCCCGCAATGCCTTTTTTCATAATGACAAAACAAAATCAGAACGTCAGATTGCCGAACTCGGAAAGCTTCAGCTGTTCGTTGTGCTGCTCGGCCCAGTTGATGCTCCACGGGCTGCCGAACAGCAGCAGGTGGTTGCCCTTCAGGTCCTCAATGCAGCGGGTGTCGCTGGTCAGGTCCAGTGTTTTGGGGTCCAGCTCGTCCGGGTCGTTCATGATCCAGCGCAGGTGCTCATACGGCAGGGTCTGCATACGGATGTCAACGTTATATTCGTTGCGCAGGCGGTATTCCAGCACTTCCAGCTGCAGCACGCCGACCACGCCGACGATAACTTCCTCCATACCGGAGCCAAGGTCGCGGAAAATCTGGATCGCGCCTTCCTGTGCGATCTGCTCCATGCCTTTCACAAACTGCTTGCGCTTCATCGTGTCCACCTGGGTCACGCGGGCAAAATGTTCTGGTGCAAAGGTGGGGATGCCCGCAAACTGCACATGCTGCTTGCCGGTGCACAGCGTATCGCCAATGGAGAAGATGCCCGGATCAAACAGACCGATGATATCGCCGGCATAGGCTTCGTCCACGATGGCGCGGTCATCAGCCATCAGGCTGGTGCCGGTAGCAAGCTTGATGTTCTTGCCCTCCTGCACATGGAATGCTTCCATGCCGCGCTCAAACTTGCCGGAGCAGATGCGCAAAAACGCAATGCGGTCGCGGTGATTCTTGTTCATGTTGGCCTGGATTTTGAACACAAAGCCGCTGAACTGCTCGCTGCAGGGATCCACCACATCGCCGGTGGGGGCATCCTTGCGGGGCAGTGGCGGCGGGGTCAGGCGCAGGAACTCTTTCAGGAAAGGTTCCACGCCAAAGTTGGTCAGCGCGGAGCCAAAGAATACGGGGCTCAGCTGGCCGTGCTGCACAGCGTCCAAGTCAAACTCTTCGGCGGCACCATCCAGCAGCTCAATGTCGTCAGCCAGCTTCTGGTGGTTGGCCGCGCCGATCAATTCGTCCATTTCGGGTGCGCCCAGCTCGGCGGTGATCTCGTCCACCATCTTCACGCCGTTGGCGCGGCCATCGCTTTCAAAAGCCAGCACCTTGCGGGTGCCGCGGTCAAACACGCCCTTGAACTCTTTGCCGCAGCCGATGGGCCAGTTCATCGGGTAGGTTTTGATGCCCAGGATCGTCTCAATGTTTTCCATCAGTTCAAACGGGTCGCGGGCTTCGCGGTCCATCTTGTTGATGAAGGTGAAAATGGGGATATGGCGCAGGGTGCAGACCTTGAACAGCTTGATGGTCTGGGCCTCAACGCCCTTGGCGGCGTCGATGACCATGACGGCGGAATCCGCCGCCATCAAGGTGCGGTAGGTATCCTCGGAGAAGTCCTGGTGGCCGGGGGTATCCAGAATGTTGATGCACTTGCCCT
>ERZ825384.3702-NODE-3702-length-13253-cov-21.141612_pt1 | contig 13253 bp, 8 predicted proteins | sample MGYA00519931_ERZ825384 | MGnify/ENA primary metagenome ERZ825384 (study PRJEB31778, sample SAMEA3449200) | human gut metagenome | biome: human gut; feature: human-associated habitat; material: faeces | place: United Kingdom | collected 2010/2012 ...
TCATCGCCGAGGCGCTGTCCATGGCGGAGTCCAACGCCTGCATGTGCCGCATCGTAGCGGCTCCCACGGCGGGAGCCTGCGGTGTACTGCCGGCGGTGCTGCTGCCCCTTTGCAAATACGAGGAGCTGAGCCAGCACCGGATATTGGAGGCCCTGTATGTGGCCAGCGGAATCGGCGCGGTCATCGCCTATAAGGCCTGCATCGCCGGCGCCTCCGGCGGCTGCCAGGCGGAGATCGGCACTGCCTCCGCTATGGCGGCGGGGGCCCTGGTCGCCCTGCGGGACGGCACCGGACAACAGATCGGCCACGCCGTGGCCATGGCCCTGAAAAACCTTATGGGCTTGGTGTGTGATCCGGTGGCCGGCTTGGTGGAGGTTCCCTGTGTCAAGCGCAATGTCATCGGCGCGGTAAATGCCATCAGCGCGGCGGATATGGCCCTGGCCGGGATCGAGAGCCGCATTCCTGTGGATGAGGTCATCGACGCCATGGGCGAGGTGGGCCGCCGCATGCCTGTGGAGTTCCGGGAAACCGCCCTGGGCGGCCTGGCCGCTACGCCCACCGGCCGCCGGGTAAAGCAGCAGATGCAGCCCGGGGCCCCGGAGTTCTGATTCTCCAATACAATTCGTGATAACCCGGCGTAAAAATACAGCATGTATATCCGTATATGCATAGGCATGGGTTATCCATTTTCATTCATACGCAAGAAAAGCACCGTCGAAGGCTTGCCTTCGGCGGTGCTTTCTATGGACGCTGCACAGGAGAGGGTCAGTCCCCGCACAGGATATCCCACTATTTTTTGGGGGTCTCTTGTCCCCTCCGTTTAGTAGACACCGCAGCGGGGATTTTGCAACCATATTTTTTCAAAATTTTTAAATTTTTTTGGGCCTTGATAGAATACAGAGCTGTTTTCCCGGGACGCGCATAAAGGAAAGCTCTGTTCATGGCGTCCATGTCCCGGCCATTCACGAAAAAACGGCCACGGGCAGAGCGCGTCTCTCAAATCAAATGGAGCTGCGTCCATTTCCGTGACTTCAGCCGCCGCTGCGTGAAGGGCTTTCGTTTTTAAAAAACTGACTCAACTATTGCAAAACAATCCTCTTGTTTTTTTTCATATATATGATATGATAAAAATGGCGAAGGCTGGGGACCTTCGCAAACGATGGGCCCCGATCTGCCGGATATACCAGAATATCCGGGACCCATAGCGGCAGCCCGTCAGAATAGGAGGCGAAACCGTGGTTTTTATTGTCGTGATCTCATCGGTACTTTTGGCCGTTTGCACCTCGCTGAAACCGATCTATCTTCAAAATGCCATCGATGCGGTGGATGCGGGCGCAGGCAGCGCACTTACCATGTTTCTGTGCTATGCCGCCAGCATCCTGGGAATCCTTTTGTTTGAGACGGCCCGGCAGCTCAGCACGGGGAAATATCGGAACAGCAGGCTGTTCAGTCTCAAGCGGAAGGTCATGGCGCATATTGTTTATATGCCGCCCCGGAAATTCCAGGAACAGCAGGGACAGAACTATGTCACCACACTGAACAATGAGATCGAGATGCTGGTGGACAGCTACTATGTCACCCGCCTGGAGCTGGCCTACAGCATCCTGGTATTGATCACCTGTGTGATCGCATTGCTGTACATCAACGGCTATCTGGCAATGATCATCATCGTTTCCACCGTGTGCCCCATTGTGGCCTCCGCCGTGCAGGGGAAGGCACTGGAAAAGCGGACGAACTTCTATACGATGACCCTGGAAAAACTCAATGTCATGATCGGCAATCTGATTCACGGGTACCCCACCATCAAGGTAAACCACATAGAGCGGGAATACCTGCAAACGCTGGAGCAGGACAACGAGAAAACCGCCCACGCAGAGTTTGCCAAGGCGAAAACAAAAATTCGGGTGAATATGATCATCGGCCTGCTGTCCTATATCGGCGAGGCCGTGATGGTGGGATTCAGCATTTACGAGATCTCCAAGGGGCGGCTGTCCGTGGGCGCTTTGGTGGGTGCGCTGCAATTATCGGAAATGCTGGTGATCCCCACCAACAGCATTTCCTATCAGATATCGGAAATGCGGAGCGTCACCGGTATTCGCCAGAAGATCCAGCAGCTGCTGTCTGTCCCTGACAGCGCTGCGGCGTTGACAGCAGCTCCCACGATTGAGTACATGGAGCTTGACAATGTGTCCTTCCGGCATGATGAAAAGGTCATTCTTTCCCATGCGAATTATCGGTTCGAGGCAGGGAAGAAATACCTGATTTTAGGCGAAAACGGAAGCGGAAAGAGCACGCTGTTCAAGCTGCTGACCGGACTGGAAACAGAGTATGAGGGGTGTATCTCGGTGAACGGAACGGATATCCGCCAGCTGTGGCCCGCTCTTTATGACCAGATCGGCGTCGTGCTTCAGGACGCGTTTATCTTTGACGATACCTTTCTCCAGAATGTCACGCTTTATCGCCCTGCATTGCGGGAACGTGCCGTTTCTGTGATGCATTCCTTGGGAATGGATGCCTTTCTTGCATCCCATGATCTGGACCAGGTATTCCAGAACACGAAGGGCAATCTATCCGGTGGAGAGCGGCAAAAGCTGGCGCTGGCCCGTGTGCTGACCGAGAATAAGCGGGTCATCTTCCTGGACGAAGCCACTGCCAATATGGATAAGGGCAGCAGCCAGAAAATTTTGTCCCAGCTGCTCCGGACGGACGGTTTGACCGTCATCAGCATCGAACACAAGGTGAGCCCGGAGCTTCTTCCTCTATACGATAAAATCCTTGAACTGAAGAAGGCACATTTGGAGGAAAGAACATAGTACCATCTATCGGGAAACCCGGCTGCGCATTATGCCGCAGCCGGGTTTCTGGCGTATTCGGAGCAGAAGAAAAGCATTAGGCAGAGAGTCTCGAAAAAATGCGGATACAACTGGAATCCGTTGCATCCACTCCAGTCTGTCAAGAAAAATAGGATTGCCTCTGTCTTCGGAAAGGAAGATCGTTGCGAAAGAAACCCCTCAGGGGTGTCTTTCGTTTTCAATCACCGCATTTGCAGCTTGTCCAAAAGGATTTTTGACAAGCGCTGTGGACCGGCGGCTATAGCCGCCGGTCCTTTCCGGTTTCTTTTGGGATTTTAGCAGGCGTTATACGAAGAAGAACTCCTTGATCTGGCCATACAGTACCAGCACCATGCACACAGGCGTGACGTACTTGATGCAGATCTTAAAGAAGGTGTAGCCGAACATCTTGTGTCCCTCGTCGTGCTCGATCTCGTCCCGGACAACTCCCGGGCCGATCTCCCAGCCGTACATGATGCTCATCAGCAGCGCGCCCAGAGGCATCAGGATGCCCTCGGCGATGCAGTCGAAGAAGTCCAGCCAGTCGGCGCTCCAGGTGGGGAGCTCTTCCATGGTACCGCGCATGCCCAGGATATCAGCGGGAGAGATGCCGGCGGTGCCCAGGGAGTCCAGGCATACGACGACGCACAGGATGCCGGCGGCAATACCGGCCAGCACGGAGTAAGTCTTCCGCTTGTCGCCCTTGCCCTGCTCCCGGGCCTTATCTACGAAGTGGGCCACAACGGCTTCCAGCAGGGAGATGGAGGAGGAGACGGCGGCGAACACCACCAGCAGGTAGAACATGATGCCGAAGATGGGACCCACGGAGCCCATGCGGTCGAACACGTTCTGCATGGTAACGAACAGCAGGGAGGGGCCGCCCAGATTGCCGGTGGGGTCCAGGGCGAAGCGGCCGGGGATGACGCACAGGCCGGCCATCAGGGCCACTACGGTATCCATGACTACGATGACCACAGCGTTTTTCTGGAGGTTCTTTTTCTTGTCCATGTAAGAGCCGTAGGTGATCATGGCCGCCATACCCAGGGACAGGGAGAAGAACATCTGGCCGCCCGCTGTGGATAGCACGGAGAAGAACGAGGGTGCTTCCTTGATAATACCGTTGTCCAAGGCCCAACCGGGAACGAACATGTACTTCAGGCCTTCCACTGCGCCGTCCAGGGTGCAGGCGCGGATGATGCTGATGATCAGCAGGATGAACAGGGCGGGCATGCCCACGGAGCAGACCTTTTCAATGCCGCCGCCGACGCCGCCCATCACGATGACCATGGTAATGGCCACGAAGAGCAGGCCGTAGATCACGCATTCGCCCTGGTTGGCCATCAGGGCGTCGAACACGCCTGCGCCGTCCAGGGTGCCGGTGCCGAAGCCGGCATGAAACAGATTGCCCACGTTCAGGGTGACGTACTTCAGGCAGTAGCCGCCCAGAGCGCAGTAGAAGCCCAGGATCAGGAACGCGGACAGCACGCCCATCCAGCCCAGCCACTTGAACTTCTTGGACAGGATCCTGTACGCGCCGATGGCCCCGTGACCGGTTTTGCGGCCCAGAGCCAGCTCGCCGATCATGACGATAACGCCGCAGAACACGGCCAGCACCAGATACAGGATCAGGAACGTGAAGCCGCCGTTGGCGCCCATCTTGTTGGGAAAGCCCCAGATGTTGCCCAGGCCGACTGCCGAGCCGATGGCAGCCATTAGAAATCCGAAATTGGACCCAAAGCCTTTTCTTTCTTCCATTTTTTCTCTCCTTTTTGTTGTTCACCCGCCGAAGCGAGGAGTGATGCACGCCTTACCGGCAGCGTGCGTCTATTGGGCATATTCAAAGTATACAGTTATTCGGTCAATTGCACAATTGACAATTTTGATAAAGTTTTAGCATGAATTTCTGCAAATTTAACATTATGTGAACTTATTCACATTCTTTTTTTATGCATTATTTGCAATATATCCGGTCATTGTGCCAAAACCTACCTACTCATCCGCTCTATTTTTCTTTCATTGGCCCCTTTACTTTGTGAATAAATAAACGCTGATCATTTTCGGCCGCGTAAAACGGGGGAACCCATGGCCTGTTCCCGGTTTTGCCTGATTATTTTTGTATTCTGCTAAATTTTTTTGTATTTATTATCATTTTTTTGCCATTAGCGATTTACAACGCTGTAGAATTATGCTAAAATGCTGGTTATGGAACAAAACACCGGCGGGCCACCTGCGCCCCGGCCCGGCGGAAAGAAGAAAGGGTGACTGCCTTGGCAAATGTATGCGCAGTTAAAATGGAGAATATCACCAAGCGCTTCGGCAAGGTAACGGCCAACAAGGACGTTACGCTGGAGCTCTATAAGGGTGAGATCCTGTCCCTGCTGGGTGAAAACGGCAGCGGCAAGACCACCCTGATGAATATGCTCTCCGGCATCTACTTCCCCGACGAGGGGCAGATCTACATCGATGGCCAGCCTGTGACCATCGCCTCCCCCAAGGACGCCTTTGCCCTGGGCATCGGCATGATCCATCAGCATTTCAAGCTGGTGGATGTCTTTACCGCCACGGAAAACATCATCCTGGGCATGCCCGGCAAGCTGAACCTGGCCGAGGCCCGGAAGAAGGTCCGGGAAATCTGCGACCGGTACGGCTTCGACATTGACCCGGATCAGAAGATCTATGACATGTCCGTGTCCCAGAAGCAGACGGTGGAGATCGTGAAGGTCCTGTACCGCGGGGCCAACATCCTGATCCTGGACGAGCCCACCGCCGTGCTGACCCCCCAGGAGACCGACAAGCTGTTTGCCGTGATGCGCAACATGAAGAACGACGGCAAGTCCCTGATCATCATCACCCACAAGCTCCACGAGGTGCTGGACGTGTCCGACCGGGTGGCCGTGCTCCGCAAGGGCGAATACATAGGCGACGTGCTGACCAAGGACGCCGACCAGCAGTCCCTGACCGATATGATGGTGGGCCACAGCGTGTCGTTGAATATCAACCGCCCCACCCCCGTGAATGTGGAGCCCCGGCTGAAGATCGAGGGGCTGACCGTGTTCGACGAGCTGGGCGTCAAGCGTTTGGACAACGTGAGCTTTACTGTTAACGCCGGCGAGGTGCTGGGCGTAGCGGGTATCGCCGGTTCCGGCCAGCGTGAACTGCTGGAGTCCATCGCGGGCCTGTATCCCGTCAGCTCCGGCACCGTGACCTATATCTCCCCGGAGACCAACGAGGAGAAAAATCTGGTGGGCATGGATCCCATGGACATCCGCAAGAGCGGCGTGGCCATGAGCTTTGTCCCCGAGGATCGTCTGGGCATGGGTCTGGTAGGCTCCATGGGCATGACCGGCAACATGATGCTCCGCTCCTGGCGCAAGGGTGCCAGCATTTTCCTGGACCGCAAAAATCCTGAGGCGCTGGCACAGCGCATCTGGCAGGAGCTGGAGGTCGTCACCCCCAGCACGAATTTCCCGGTACGCCGTATGTCCGGCGGTAACGTGCAGAAGGTCCTGGTGGGCCGCGAGATCGCCCAGCAGCCCTCCGTGCTGATGACTGCCTACGCTGTCCGTGGTCTGGACATCAATACATCTTACACCATCTACAACCTGCTGACCGAGCAGAAAATGAAGGGCGTCGCCGTCGTGTATGTGGGCGAGGACCTGGACGTGCTGCTGGAACTGTGTGACCGGATCGTGGTGCTGTGCGGCGGTCAGGTCTCCGGCGTGGTGGACGGCCGCAAAACCAACAAGCTGGAAGTGGGCGCGCTGATGACCCGCGTGGAAGGAGGCAAGGCAGATGAATAAAAAAGGTTCGCTCTTTCATATTTCCAAGCGCGATGCGCTGCCTCTGCCCAAGGCACTGCTGATCCGCGGCGGTATCCTGCTGCTGGCACTGGTGTTCTGCGGACTGATCACCACCCTGCTGACCGGTCAGGATCCCATCGCCGTCTACGGCACGATCCTCAAGGGTGCCTTCGGCACTTCCCGTAAAATCTGGGTCACCGGACAGAATGTTGCCGTCTTGCTGGGTATCTCCTTAGCGGTAACGCCCGCATTCAAGATGCGCTTCTGGAACATCGGCGCCGAGGGGCAGACCCTGATCGGCTGCCTGGCCACCACCACCTGCATGATCCTGTTGGGCGGCAAGGTCTCCAATTTCCTGCTGATCGTCATCTCTCTGGCGGCCGCGCTGCTGGCCGGCGCCGTATGGGGCTTCCTGCCCGCCTTCTTCAAGGCCAGATGGAACACCAACGAGACGCTGTTCACCCTGATGATGAACTACATCGCCATGCAGCTGGCCTCCTACTTTATCATCATATGGGAGGTGCCCAAGGGCGCCGGTAAGATCGGCATCATCAACCAGGCTTCCGAGGCCGGCTGGCTGCCCCGCATCGGCGGACAGGCACAGCTGCTCCCCATTCTGGTGGTGGCTCTGCTGACCGGCATGATGTACGTGTACCTTACCTACAGCAAGCACGGCTACGAGATCGCCGTGGTGGGCGAGAGCCAGCGCACCGCCAGCTACGCCGGCATCAAGGTGGATCGTGTGATCATCCGCACCATGGTGCTCTCCGGCGCTATCTGCGGCCTGATGGGATATATCCTGACCGCCGGCATCAGCCACACCCTGACCACCACCATCGTGGACAGCCGCGGCTTTACCGCCGTCATGGTGTCCTGGATGTCCAAGTTCAACCCCTTCATCATGATCGCCGCCTCCCTGCTGCTGGTGACCATGGATCGCGGTGCCGGCGAGATCTCCACCGCCTTCAGCCTGAACCAGTCCTTCGCGGATATTCTGACCGGTATCATTCTGTTCTTCATCATTGCTACCGAGTTCTTCATCACCTACAAGGTCACTCTGCGCAAGAGCAGCAAAAAGGAGGCGTAACGGATGGGCTTCGACTTTGTATCCTTCTTCCCCCGCGCGGTCATGCAGGGTATCCCCCTGCTGTTCGGCAGCACCGGCGAGATCCTCACGGAGAAGTCCGGTAACCTGAACCTGGGTATTCCCGGCATCATGTACGTGGGCGGCATCAGCGGCGTTATCGGCGCGTTCTTCTATGAGCAAGCCGCCGGCGGTCAGCTGAACGGCTTTCTGGCCATCATGATCCCCATTCTGTGCTCCCTGCTGGGCTCCCTGCTGATGGGTCTGCTCTACTGCTTCCTGACCGTCACCCTGCGCGCCAACCAGAACGTCACCGGTCTGGCTATGACCACCTTCGGCGTGGGCGTAGGCAACTTCTTCGGTGGCTCCCTCATCAAGCTGACCAACAGTGAGGTTCCCTCCATCGCCCTGGCCAACACCAGTCTGTACTTCAAGACCACGTTGCCCGGCGCCGACAGCACCGGCTGGTTCGGAGAGCTGTTCCTGTCCTACGGCTTTTTGGCCTATGTGGCCATCATCATCGCCCTGGGCGCGTCCTACTTCCTGAACCACACCCGTCCCGGCCTGCACCTGCGCGCCGTGGGCGAGAGCGCCTCTACCGCCGACGCCGCCGGCATCAACGTGACCAAGTACAAGTACCTGGCCACCTGCATCGGCTCCATGATCGCGGGCCTGGGCGGACTGTACTACGTCATGGACTACGCCAACGGCGTGTGGTCCAACAACGCCTTCGGTGACCGCGGCTGGCTGGCCATCGCGCTGGTCATCTTCACCATCTGGCGTCCCAATGTCAGTATTCTGGCCTCCATCCTGTTTGGTGGTCTGTACATTCTGAACATCTATCTGCCCACCGGCGCACAGATGGCTGTCAAGGAGCTGTACAAGATGCTGCCCTACGTCATCACTCTGATCGTGCTGATCATCGTGTCCCTGCGTAAAAAGCGGGAGGATCAGCCCCCTGCGTCCCTCGGTCTCTCCTACTTCCGCGAGGAACGCTGACCTGATAATGAAAAGAGTAGGCCGCTTTGCGGCCTGCTCTTTTTTCCTACCCATCTATCACCATAAGGAGGAATTACCGTGTCCACCCTGCTCATTAAGAACATTCACCAGCTGGTCACCTGCGACGACGAAGACCGCGTACTGCAAAACGCGGATATCTACTGCGAGGACGGCTTCATCAAGTCCATCGGCACGGCGCTGGACATCAGCGCCGACGAGGTCATCGACGGCAGCCATATGCTGTGCTACCCCGGTCTGGTCAACACCCATCACCACCTCTATCAGGTATTCTCCCGCAATCTGCCGCAGGTGCAGAACATGGAGCTGTTCGACTGGCTGAAGACCCTGTATGAGATCTGGAAAAACCTGGACGAGGATGTGATCCGCCTGTCCAGCCTGACCGGCATGGGCGAGCTGATGAAGCACGGCTGCACCACCTGCTTTGACCACCACTATGTGTTCCCCGCCCATAGCGGTGACCTGCTGGGCGCACAGCGCAGCGCCGCACGGGAGCTGGGCATTCGCCTCTACATGAGCCGGGGCAGCATGGACCTGAGCGTCAAGGACGGCGGCCTGCCGCCGGATAGCGTGGTGCAGACGGTAGACGAGATCATGGCAGACAGCGTCCGCTGTATCGAGAAATACCACGATGACAGCTACGGTGCCATGTGCCGTGTGGCACTGGCCCCCTGCTCTCCTTTCTCCGTGTCGGCGGAGCTGCTGCGTCAGAGCGCTATCCTGGCCCGACAGTACCACGTTCGGCTGCACACCCACCTGTGCGAGACGAAGGACGAGGAGAACTTCATGCTGCAGCGTGAGGGCATCCGGCCTTTGGAATACATGGCGCGGCTGGGCTGGCTGGGCGACGATGTGTGGTTTGCCCACGGCATACACTTCAACGACGAGGAGCTGCGGCTGCTGGCCCGGACAGGCACCGGCGTGGCGCACTGCCCCATCAGCAACATGAAGCTCGCCAGCGGCGTGGCCCGCATCCCGGAAATGCTGGCCCTGGGTGTGCCGGTAGGACTGGCGGTGGACGGCAGCGCCAGCAACGACGGCTCAAGCCTGCTGGAGGAACTGCGGGTAGCTTTCTTGCTGCACCGGCTGCACGCCAGCCGTCAGGCTCCCACCGGCTATGACATCCTCAAAATGGCCACCCGGGGCAGTGCGCGGCTGCTGGGCCGGGACGACATCGGGCAGCTGTCCGTGGGCAAGTGCGCCGATCTGTTCATGATCGACAGCCGTCGGCTGGAGCTGGTAGGCTGCGACCAGGACGCCGGCTCTGTGCTGGGTACCGTGGGTGTCCGGGGGCCGGTGGACTACACCGTGGTGCAGGGACGCGTCACCGTGCGGCAGGGGCATCTTGTCACTGTGGATGAGGAACTGGTGGCCCGGGAAGCCAACAACAAGTGCCGGGACTATCTGGCAAACGTATAAGCGCAGCGGGCCATCCGACGGATGGCCCGCTGTTTCGTCCCGGGGCGTCGTTATCCGGCACTTTTCTCCGCGATAGTCAATGTTAACGAACTGTTAAAAATGCGTCCACTTTTATTTACATGAGTTGCTTTTTCTGCTATAATGTTTTTAATAAGGAAAAATCGACCCACTGGAAAGGAAGGCAATGTGAAGAAGTACGTTCCCACTTACGAAGGCACCCTGCGTAAGCACGCGTTGACCGTGCCCCACTGTATCAGCAAATGCAGCGGCATCCGCGTATTCGGCCGGCGTATCAAGTCGCTTGTATTCAGCACCGATGTAGCCATCATTAAGAACATCAACGCCGATGCGGTCATCGCCGTATATCCCTTTACGCCCCAGGCAGGCATTACCCAGGCCATTATCGGCGTGTCCGATGTGCCGGTGTTCGTTGGCGTAGGCGGCGGTCTGACCAAGGGCCAGCGTTCGGCCCATATCGCCGCTTTTGCCGAGCACCAGGGTGCCTTCGGCGTGGTGTGCAACACGTTCATTGACGACGATACCATCCGGGCCATCAAGGCCACCGTGGAGATCCCGGTGGTCTATACGGTGGTGTCGGAAAAAGTGGACCTGGAGAGCAAGCTGGCGGCGGGCATCGATTTTGTGAACGTCTCTGGTGCGGACAGGACGCCCGCCATTGTGGCAGAGATCCGGGCCCGCTATCCGGAGCTGCCCGTTATCGCCACCGGCGGTCCCACGGAGGAGACGATCCTGTCCACCATTACCGCCGGGGCCAACGCCATCACCTACACACCGCCCAGCAACGGGCAGCTGTTCGCCAAGGATATGCACCGCTACCGGGAGTGGTTCGCCCACATCGATGACCCGGAGGACGAGGGCGCCTCAGAGGAAACGTCCGCAGATGATGCGGAATAAATACATAAGGAAAGCCACCCTGACGGGTGGCTTTCCGCTTTTTATATCTTGATCAACTCATACTCCCGGGTGCCGATGCCGATCTTCTCGCCGTGCTCCAGACAGCTGCGCCAGTTGGTGTCCGGGTGCAGGCGCTGAAAGTGGTCATGCACATGGGCCTTGGCGTGCGCGTCATCGGCGGCGGAGCCCCGCAGGGGCGTCTGGGCGTTCACCGCGTCCACGCAGGCCATGTCCAGGGCCACCGGGTCGAAGGAGGCGAACATGCCCACGTTGGGCACAATGGCCATGTCGTTCTCGGGACGGCAGTCGCAGTTGGGGGACACGTCGATGACCAGCGAGATGTGGAAGCAGGGGCGGCCGTCCACCACCGCCTTGGTGTACTCGGCGATCTTCCGGTTCAGGTTAATGGTGGTCTCGTCCCAGTTGATCTGCACCGCGTTCTTGGGGCAGACGGCAATGCAGCGGCCGCAACCCACGCATCTGTCGTGGTCGATGACGGCCTTGCCGTCGGTGATGATCGGCGCGCCGTGGGCGCAGATCTTCCGGCACTGACCGCAGCCGATACAGTGCTTCTGCGCCACATGGGGCTTGCCGGCATTGTGCTGTTCCATCTTGCCGGCACGGCTGCCGCAGCCCATGCCAATATTTTTCAGGCAGCCGCCGAAGCCGGCCTCTTCATGTCCCTTAAAATGAGTCAGAGAGATAAACACATCGGCGTCCATAACGGCGCGGCCGATCTTGGCGTTCTTCACATACTCGCCGCCGACCACGGGAACCTCCACCTCATCGCTGCCCTTCAGCCCGTCGCCGATGATGATCTGGCAGCCGGTGGTCATGGGGTTGAAGCCGTTGAGCATGGCGCTGTCCATGTGGTCCAGGGCGTTCTTGCGCCCGCCCACATACAGGGTGTTGCAGTCGGTGAGGAACGGCTTACCGCCCCTTTCCTTTACAAAATCCGCCACGGTCCGCGCCCAATTGGGACGCAGAAACGCCAGATTTCCCGGCTCACCGAAGTGCAGCTTGATGGCCACGAACTTATCCCGAAAGTCGATATCGCCCATACCGGCGGTCTTCATCAGGCGGGTCAGCTTCTGCTGGAGATTTTCATGCACGTCGGCCCGCAGGTCGGCGAAGTATACCTTGGATGCCATAAAAAGCCCTCGCTTTCACGTTTTGTGAAGTTAGTATACCATATTCCCATAAATTCTGCTATACTAATTTCATTCAAGAGCAAGAGGAGGTGCCGTCTATGCGTGTTCTGACCCATACCGTCATTGAAGCGGAGGCTGGTCAGCCTGTAAAACAGTTGCTGCTGCACCTGTGGGGCATCTCCGGCAGCTTTCTCAGCCGGTTGAAATTCCGGCAGGCCATCACCGTCAATGGCGCGCCCGTCACCGTACGCTTCGTGCCGTGCCCCGGAGATGTGCTGGCGGCGGACGTATCCGATCTGCCGGGAGAACACCCACACATCCGGCCGGTGGACTTCCCTCTGGATATCCTGTACGAGGATGAGGACCTTCTTCTCATCAACAAGCCCGCCGGCATCGCCGTCCATCCGGCGGCGCTGACAGAGGAAACAGCCACCATTGCCGGCGCCGCGGCACACTATCTCCACAGCAGCTGCTTCCATGCGGTGAACCGGCTGGACCGCGGCACTACCGGCGTTATGGCCGTGGCAAAGACCGGCTTCATCCATGCCCGATGTATGGCCATGCTGCACACGGACGATTTTCGGCGGGAGTACCGGGCCGTGTGCGAGGGCATCCCCTCCCCGGCAGAGGGCGACATTGATCTGCCCATAGGACGTGCTGAGAGCTCGCTGCTGAAGCGGCAGGCCGACCCCCTGGGTCAACCCGCCCACACCCACTATGAGGTGCTGGCGGCCTCTCAGAGCCGTGCGCTGCTGCGCCTGACGCCTACCACCGGACGCACGCATCAGCTGCGGGTCCACATGGCCGCCATCGGTCACCCGCTGACCGGTGACTGGCTCTACGGCACAGAGGACCGGGCCCTGATCGCCCGCCCGGCGCTGCACAGCTATCACCTGCGGATGATGCATCCCCTCACCGGCACAACCATCGATGTGACCGCGCCCCTGCCGGAGGATATACAGCGGCTGCTGAAGGAGGAACGTCTATGAATTTTCGCCTGTTAACCGCAAAGGAATACCCCCGCTGGTATCACGAC
>ERZ825384.3708-NODE-3708-length-13229-cov-3.725596_pt1 | contig 13229 bp, 5 predicted proteins | sample MGYA00519931_ERZ825384 | MGnify/ENA primary metagenome ERZ825384 (study PRJEB31778, sample SAMEA3449200) | human gut metagenome | biome: human gut; feature: human-associated habitat; material: faeces | place: United Kingdom | collected 2010/2012 ...
GTGCAGCAAGTGGGTAGCCGAGTGGTTGCATTCGCACTGGATACGTTTCTTCTCGTTGATCTTGGCAGTAAAAGTCGCCGTCACATCCTTCGGCAATTTAGTGACCAGATGTACAGGCAAGTTGTTTTCGCGTTTCGTGTCGATCACGTCGATCGTCTCGTCGTCAGCAATCAACCAACCGGTGTCGCCGACCTGTCCACCCATCTCTGCGTAGAACGGAGTCTGATCCAGAACGATCTGATATAAGACCTTGTTCTTTTGCTTGATCTGGCGGTAACGCAGAATTTCGGCATCGCATTCGAACAAGTCGTAGCCTACGAAATTGCATCCGCCCTCTTTCAGCACCACCCAGTCGCCGGTTTCGATGGCGGCAGCGTTACGGGCACGGTCCTTCTGCTTCTGCATCTCGACGTTGAACTCGTCGATATTGGCTTCCATGCCGTTCTCACGCAGGATCAACTCGGTCAAATCCAACGGGAATCCATATGTGTCATATAGTGTAAAGGCATCTACGCCGCTGATCACGTTCTTTCCGGCAGCCTTTGTTTCTTCCATCTTCTTATCCAGCAAACGGATACCGGTTTCCAACGTACGCAGGAAAGATTCTTCCTCTTCCTTGATCACCTTCTCGATCAACGTCTTCTGCGCGATCAGTTCGGGATAGGCGTCTCCCATTGTTTCGATCAATACGGGCAACAGCTTATACATGAAGGACTCTTTGCGATCCAGGAACGTATAGCCGTAACGGACGGCACGACGCAGGATTCGACGGATAACATAACCGGCCTTTGCATTGGAAGGCAACTGCCCGTCCGTAATCGCGAAAGCGATCGTACGGATATGGTCGGCGATTACACGCATGGCCACGTCCTGTTGTTTGTCCTTGCCATAAGCAGTACCCGCCATATCGGCAATCACTTTGATGATCGGCTGGAAAACGTCCGTATCGTAGTTGGATGTCTTACCCTGTAAAGCCATGCAGAGACGTTCGAATCCCATACCGGTATCGATCACACGGGCAGGCAGCGGTTCAAGCGAGCCGTCGGCCTTTCGGTTATATTGCATGAACACCAGGTTCCAGATTTCGATCACCAGGTGGTGTCCGGCATTGACCAATTCACGTCCGTCGAGTTTCGCCCGTTCGGCGTCGTCACGCAAATCGAAATGAATTTCGCTGCAAGGGCCGCAGGGACCGGTGTCCCCCATCTCCCAGAAATTATCATGTTTGTTGCCCAGCAGGATATGATCCTCGGGCAAAAATTGCTTCCAGTAGGTATAAGCCTCATTGTCCCGGTCGATCCCCTCCTCCGGACTACCTTCGAATATCGTGGCATAAATGCGGTCCTTGGGCAGGCCGTACACCTCAACCAAAAGTTCCCAGGCCCATGAGATCGCCTCTTTCTTGAAGTAATCGCCGAAAGACCAGTTGCCCAACATTTCGAACATCGTATGGTGGTAAGTATCGTGGCCCACCTCCTCGAGGTCGTTGTGTTTGCCGGATACGCGCAGGCATTTCTGCGAATCGGCCACACGCTTGTGGCGGACCGGCGAGTTGCCGAGGAAAAGATCCTTGAACTGGTTCATGCCCGCGTTGGTGAACATCAGCGTAGGGTCGTTCTTTACGATCATCGGGGCCGACGGCACGATCAGGTGTTCCTTGCCCTTGAAAAATTCGAGAAATGTCGTTCTGATTTGATTCGAATCCATAATTGAGGTATACTATCCTTCGATTGGGGAGCGTTAATAATGCAATCACAAAAGAGGTTGTAAAATTACATAAATTCGTCTAATTTTGTTGTGCCCAGCGCACATAAAATGATCCGATGGCAAAAAAACGCTATAAATTCAACCCGCAGACCCTCACTTACGAGGTCATCACCATCCCTTTTCGGATCAAATTCTACCGGGCTTTGCGAAAAGTGCTGATCGGATTCATCCTCGCTTCGATCGTAAACGTGCTTTTTTCGTTCTTTTTCTACACGCCCAAAATGTACCGCATCAGTCGTGACAACAACGAACTGCTGATCAAATACAACATGCTGAACGACAAACTGCGCGCCGCTACGGCCCGGCTGCAGGAGATCCGCCACCGCGACAACAGCGTCTATCGTTCGCTGTTCGGCACCGATTCGCTGAATATGCAGGGAATCTATACTCCCTACCCGGACAGCAAATACAAACACCTGAACAACGACCTCTACACGCCCCTGATGGTTTCGACCTGGAAAGAGCTGGACGGAATGAGCCGACTGCTGTACCTCGAGTCCAAATCGCTCGACGAGCTGGAGGAACTCAGCAAAAACAAGGAGATGATGGCCGAAGCGATTCCCGCCATCTGGCCGGTCAACAAACGCAACCTGCGCGGACACATCGGTGCATTCGGTACCCGGCGCCATCCGGTCACCGGACGTATCGCCGGCCACCAGGGAATCGACCTGGGCGGACGGGTCGGAGACCCCGTTTATGCCACGGGCAACGGCCGGGTAGCTTTCAATAACGAGGGCGAACGCGGTTACGGCAAACAGGTATTGATCAACCACGGTTTCGGTTACAAAACCCGTTATGCGCACTTGAGCAAAATCCTCGTCGCGCCGGGCCAGTATGTCCGCCGCGGTGAGCTGATCGGCGAAGTAGGCAGTACGGGACGCTCGACGGGACCGCATCTCCATTACGAAGTGATCTACCGCGGGCTGCACGTCGATCCGCTCAACTACTTCAGCCGAGACATGAGCGAAGAAGAGTTCGCCAAGATCGTCGAGTCGGCACAGGCCACTACATACGAAACGGAATAACCCATGGACAAACCCCGACATATCCACTTCAAAGAGCTCGTGCCGCACCGGCACGAACAACAGGTCGCGTTCAGGAAAAAGTTCTGGCGTGCAGTCATCCATGTGTTCGCATGGACCGGGATGGCTATCCTTTATTATATAGCCTTCTCGTTCTTTTTCGACACACCGGTCGAATACCGGATGAAATCCTCGACGAGACTGCTACGCAACGAATACAAGAAACTGGACAAGCGTTACGACACGATACAAAGGATCTTAGACAATGTGGTCGAGCGCGACCGGCACATTTTCCGGACATTGTTCGAATCCGATCCTTACAGTTTCGACAACGATTACGGAGAGAAGGAACTGGCGGCCCACGAAGAGTTGCTGTCGAAGACAAACCGGGAACTGGGGGACCTGTTCTTCAGCAAGCTCAATACCCTTGAAAAGAAAGCCAGCGACCAGCTTTACCTGATCGCCGAAATGGAACAGTACGCCGATTCACTCAAAGACGGTCTCAACTATATTCCGGCCATTCAACCCGTCATCAATAAAGATTTGACACTATTGACCGCTTCTTATGGCATGCGCATCCATCCGTTCTACAAAACCCTGACCGCACATCAGGGCGTCGATTACACCGTCAGCGAAGGGTCCCGCGTATTCGCCACCGCCGACGGACGGGTCAGCCGTGTCATCACGCAGCGCACCTCGTCGGGAAACACCGTAATCATCAATCACGGCAACGGGTATGAAACTTCATACAGCCACCTGGGCAAAATCTATGTCAAACAGGGCCAAAGCGTCCGGCGCGGCGATATCATCGCCCAGTCAGGCAACAGCGGCCTGTCGCTCGCCCCGCACCTGCACTACGAAATTATCCATAACGGCATGCGGATCGATCCGGTACACTACTTCTTTATGGAACTCGACTACAAAGATTACCGCAAAATCATCCGCATCGCCCAGAGCGGTATGCAATCGTTCGACTAATTTCAGTAAAAACAGGTATTTTTTTATTCCGCCCCCCAAAAAATAGGGGGCCGAATCGTCTTTTATATCGTTTTTTATCTACTTTTGCCACTGAAACCGTCAAACTAACATTTCATTCATGGCTACACTCCGTTTCAAGGCACTGGACGAGATCTCCCGGAGGGAATTGATCGAGACCAAACTATCGGATCAAAAAATATCGGGTTATTTCGGGGCCGACGTGTTCGACCGCGAAACCATGCGGCAATATATCGCCAAAGATGCTTACGAAAGCCTCTGCAATGCGATCGACGAAGGGCGGCGCATCGACCGCAAATTCGCAAACCAGATCGCACAGGGTATGAAAACCTGGGCGATGGAACGCGGAGCAACGCACTACTCGCATTGGTTCCAGCCGCTGAACGACTCGACCGCAGAAAAACACGACGCTTTCTTCGAACCGATGCAGGGCGGTGGTTCGTTCGAAACCTTCAAAGGGGAACTGCTCGTACAGCAGGAACCCGACGCGTCGAGTTTTCCCAACGGAGGATTGCGCAACACGTTCGAAGCGCGCGGCTATTCAGCCTGGGATCCGTCGTCTCCGGCCTTTATCATCGACAAAACCCTCTGCATCCCAAGCATTTTTATCGCTTATACGGGCGAAGCGCTCGACTTCAAGACCCCGCTGCTCAAATCGCTGCAAGTGGTTTGCAAAGCCGCAGAGGATGTCTGCCAATATTTCGACAAAGATGTCAAAAAGGTGAACGTCACGCTGGGCTGGGAGCAGGAGTACTTCCTGGTAGACGAAGCGCTCTTCCTCGCACGTCCCGACCTGATGCAAACCGGAAGGACGCTGATGGGGCACATCGCGGCAAAAGACCAGCAGCTCGACGACCACTATTTCGGAGCGATCCCGAGCCGCGTACTGGAATATATGAAGGAGTTCGAAGAACAGGCTTACCGGCTCGGCATTCCGATTAAAACCCGCCACAACGAAGTAGCACCCAACCAGTTCGAATGTGCTCCGATGTTCGAAGAGGCCAACATCGCGGTCGACCACAACACGCTGCTGATGACCGTTATGCGCAAAGTGGCGCTGAAACACAAACTGCGGGTGCTGTTTCACGAAAAGCCGTTCGCCGGGGTGAACGGATCGGGCAAACACTGCAACTGGTCGATGATGACCGACACGGGTGTGAACCTATTGGCCCCGGGCAAAACCCCGAAGAACAACATCCAGTTCCTCACCTTCTTCGTCAACGCGATCAAGGCCGCACACGACTACGGCACGCTGTTTATGGCCTCGATCGCCACCCAGTCCAATTCGCACCGCCTCGGCGCACACGAAGCACCACCGGCCGTGATGTCGGTTTTCGCCGGTTCGACCCTGTCGGACATGCTCGACTCGATCGAAGAGAGGGTCAGCGACAAGAAGATGACACCCGATGAAAAGACCGACATCAAGCTCGACATCGGTAAAATTCCCGACATCCTGCTCGACAACACCGACCGCAACCGCACCTCGCCGTTCGCCTTTACCGGCAACCGGTTCGAATTCCGCGCCACGGGATCGTCGCACACTTGCGCGGCGCCGCTGACGGTCATCAATACGGCTATCGCCGAAGAGCTGATCCAATTCAAAAAAGAGGTCGATGCACTGATCGACAAAGGAGTCAAAAAGGATGAAGCGATCCTGCAGGTAATCCGCAAATACATTATCGCATCGAAAAAAATCCGTTTCGAAGGCAACGGTTACAGTCAGGCATGGCTCGACGAGGCCGGTAAACGCGGACTGGAAAGCATCGGCAGCATTCCGGAAGCATTCACGGTGTTCAACCGTCCGCAATACAAAGAACTGCTGACGAAACACGGCGTTTACAGCGAATCGGAAATCTGCGCACGGTACGAAATCAACCTGGAGATTCTGATCAAAAAGATCCAGATCGAATCGCGCGTACTGGCCGATATGGCTGCGAACCACATCGTGCCGACGGCGATCAAGTACCAAAATGTGCTGATCCAAAACGTGCAGGGGCTCAAAGATATCATGCCAGACGAATACATGGAACTCGCTTCGGAAGAGATTCGTGCGATCACCAAGATCGCGAAATACGTCAAGTCGATCCGCGAACACAACCGCCAGATGATCGACGCACGCAAGAAATACAACAATACGGAGAATATCATCGAACGGGCCAACGGTTACTGGGACGTGGTACGTCCGATCATGTCGGTCATCCGGCAGGATATCGACAAACTGGAACTGATCGTCGACGACGAACTGTGGCCGTTGCCGAAATACCGGGAAATGATGTCGATCAACTAACGACCGATACAAACTCTTGAAACGGAGCGGACCCGATTGGGTCCGCTCCGTTGTTTCCGCATCTAGCCATCGAGTACTCGCTAACCGAAAAACATTTCTGAACAACGTCCGGATCTGTTTCTCCTACCCGTTCGGCATCCTGCTCGCCAATAACACAATCGGTTTGCTTGCAAATACGCGGAAACGGCAATCCGAAGCGGACACGGAATCAACAGTCTACGGCACTGACAATCCTTATTATCACCTATAAATCTGCAAGTTTAAATACGAACAGGATCAAATACCAATAGGGAAATCCGGTGTACTTAAAAGCTATCTCCGGCAGATTTCGCGGAAATCGCAGTATTCGCAAACCGAGCGATCGTCGCACTGGCGGAACGGTTCCGAGAAATCGAACAGCGAAGCGAGCGTCGTCTGCAAATACGCCTGCAAGGGATCCCGGTACGGAGCGAACGAAAATACTTCCCGCTTACCTTCGACCAGCAACGGCGAGTAATCGGGATCGTTCATCCGGCGAACATAGTAAAGCGCCGGTTGTACGTCACTGCCGGTCGGGCGGCTTACCATCATCGAATAGAGCAGTGTCTGCAAAGCGGCAGCATTGCGCTGCCGGCTGTCGGCCGAAAAAAGCGCGTCGAGATCCCGGAATTCGGTTTTCGGCGCTCCCGTTTTGTAATCCACCACACGAACACGTCCGTCCGTCAACCGGTCGAGCCGGTCGGACGTACCCGCAAAGGTCACGGTATGTGTTTCACTACCCAAACAGAAGAAGACCGGGGCCGTGACCGACTGTTCCAAACCTTCGATCCGAAAGCCTGGATGAGCGGCGTCATAGGGCAGGATGCAACGATCGATATAACGTGCGACGATATCTCGCACCAGCAAGACATTCCCGCCGTATTCGTCGCTGCCAAGCGACGGATCACGCAGGTACTCGCCGCTAACCGCCCGGGTAACCGCATCGGCAACCGCCGCAGATCCGATCAGTGCACGGATTTGCCGCCCGGGTTCCGGAATATTCAACAGCGGCGTGTAAAGCAGTTCCATCGCTTTGTGCAAGATCGTCCCGAACATCGGCAGATCGATCTCCTCGGCGACCTCCTCCTCGGGCCGGAGCCGTTCAATACTGCGGAAACAGAATTTGAGGGGACATTCGATATAGGCATAGAACGACGTAGGCGAAAAAGTACGTCCCCCGCCGTCCAGGAATGCATACAGCCGTTCCGCCACCTCGCCAGTTTTGGGCACTGCGAGCGGGTGTTGCGGGGCGAGGCTTACGCTGAGCGGCACCTGAGTCCGCACCACATCGTGCGGCGACTCGTAATCCAGTTGATAGATATAGCGGCTCGGTTCGCCGGTGTGCTTGTCGTCGCTGCGGGAACAGTAAGCGATGTGTACGACCGAAGCGCGCTGCAACAACCGGTAAAAGTAATAGGCATAAACTCCTTCATGGTGCATCGGCGTAGGCAACCCGTAGGCAAGCCGCAGGTTATGCGGGATAAACGACGCCCCGGCGGCCAAATTGCCCGGGAACGTATCGTCGTTGGCCGAAAGGATCAGCACATTCTCGAAATCGAGGTTACGGGTTTCGAGTATCCCCATCACCTGTATTCCGCTGAGCGGTTCCCCTTCGTAGGGGATGCGGACGCCTTGCAGGATTTTTCTCAGCAACGATGAAAAGACCGGCACCGTAACCTCCAGGCCACTGTCCCGAAGCGACGTACCGACCTGGCAGAGATTATCGATAATCACCGAAAAGAACTCGCGCCGGCGCGGACCGTCTTCGGCTGACGGCAATCCGCCGATACAGGCAAGTACCCGTTGCAAATAATCGGCAAGCTCCGTCCATCCGTCCGCAGCGGAAAAAATACGGTCGGTAACCCCGGGAACGGCAATCCGCCCGGCTTCCACATAGACCCGCTGGCTGCGTTGGATATCGGCGATCAGCTCCCCGGAGCGGACACTATCCTGTTCCAGTATGTAAGGATGGTTAAGAATGCCCACGACATCGCTGTGGTAGAACTGGAGCGTGCCGTCTTTCTTCCGGCGCTTGCGGCGTTGCAACTCCAACAGCCGCTCGACGAACGAATAGGCCGTGGTCTGCCGCAACGGATAACCCATCGTCACATTGACCGCACCGATCTCATCGGGAATAGAATAAAGCACCGGGAGCAGCAGGCTCTCGTCGGTCAGTACGATCGCCGTCTCTTTGTCCGGTTTGAGACCGCGTCGCAACAATCCTTCGAGAAACGTATGCACATACTTGCACTGCAGGCTGTCCGACGGGGCCGAAACTACCGAGACCTCTTTCGCCTGTACGAAACGGCCGTGCGGCCCGGTATCCCGCGGTGCAGGATATTCCCGGATATTGGAACGCAGGAACAAACCCGCCTCATGATCGACATTACCGACATAATAATCGTCGTAATCCCACCAGAATTCGGCCCGTCCGCTGTTGCGCAACCAAGTAAACAGGCGCTTCTCGCAAGCGGACAACGCGTTGAAACCGACGATTACGTAACGGCTCTCGGGCGCGGGAAATTCATCGGGCAGGTCGTCGGCAGCGATCCGTTCGGCCGCGATACGGTGCACCATCCCCTCGTAAGCCAATCCCTGAACGGACAGGGCCGCCCGATATTCGTGGTAGATTGTCCCCAACGTGCGCCAGATCGACATAAACCGTGCTTTTTCGTCCGAGAAATTACTCTCCGCACCGAAACTTTGCCAAAAACGCGACACAATGCCGATCTGCTCGGGAGTCAGGTAGGCAAGATGGTCCTCGAGCGCATGCAGATCGCCGATATTGGTAAAAAGAACATCCGCATCGATCAGGTATTTATCGATCTGGTCGAAGTCGGAAAGGAGCATGTCGCCCCAAAAATAAAATTCGTCGAAACTTTCGTCGTGGTGCCGGCTGTAAACCTTGTAAAGTTCGGTCACCAATTTGATGCGATCGCCACAGACAATTCCCGAGATTTGCTGCATCAGGTTGTTGATACCCACGAAACGGGGCTGCCACACGGGACGGAGCGTAACACGCGAAAGGGCGTCGGAAAAAAAGAGGCGGGCGCGACGACTCGGAAAAACCAGGTTCAGCGATGAAATATCATCGCCGTAACGCCCGTACAAAGACGAAACCACTTCGTCGATAAAACTGCGCATAACCCTCCTTTATAAATCGCCCGCTGCAGGGCCGTCCACCGTGCCAACCGTCTACGGTCCGGAGCCCGTTTATCCCCGCCGCCGGCCAAAATGGAATCGGCATCAATCCTACACACTCCGAATCAGCCCGATCTTTCTTTAGATTTTCCCGCACACTTCCCCCGGTCGGGCCAATATTCACCATGCAGCCTATCGATACAGAGGCAAGAAAACCGGAGAAAAGCGCTATTTACCGATGTTGTTGACCGTACCCATCATTTTCGTCGCACTGCGGAAAATCTCGGGCTCGCCCTGATAATAGACGGCCCCTCCGGTGTTCGCAACGATCTGGATACGTTCGACGGCCTTGACATACACCTCGGCGCCGGAAGTAGCCTCGACACGTACATCCTGACACGTGAGCGGACGGGCATTCACCTTCGATTTGGAAGTGGCGATCAACGTACCGTACTTGGCCGATCCGGTCAGGTTCGCAACCGAATTACCGGTAATTTTCAGACAAATATCCTTAAGCTGGAGATCGGCACCGAAAATTGCGCCCGCCGTCATATCGACATCGATCATACCCTGCGTCAACGTACCCTGCATGGAAACGTTCGACGCAGAAATTTTGAGCGATGACAGCGTATCGTAATAGATCTTCACATCGCCGCTGGCCCCCTTCTCGCCCCCGGGGCGCAGGTGCACGCTGAGCGTACCGTTTTTGATCCCCCAATCGAGGCGGTTGCTGTTCGTCCCGTTGAGCTTCACATCGATATGTGCAGAATCGGCCTTGATCAGCTCGACATGCAGGTTACCCGAAAGGTCTATGTTACGGAAAGCATCCAGCCGTTTGCTGACGATGGACTGCTGGGCCGAAGCGGCCAGTGAGCAGGTCAGCACAAGGAGCATCAGCGCTATTTTTTTCATATTCTTCGTTTTTAATTCCCTTAGACAAATATAGGCTTTTGTCAGGGAATTCCCAATCTTTACCGTAACTTTAGCCTGCAAACGGAACTTTGGAAGAATCCCTCAGCAAAACGAACGAATGGGAAGCGTCAGCATCGTCAGGGCATCGGCCGGATCAGGCAAAACCTACCGGCTTGCATACGAATACATCGCGCACGTAATCGCGAATCCGTGGCTGTACCGGAACATCCTGGCCGTCACCTTCACGAACAAGGCGACCGAGGAGATGAAACAGCGCATCATGGGCGAACTCAACGCACTCGCCAGCGGGACGGAGAGTTCGTATTTACCGCAGCTCGAAGAAGAATTGGAGCTTACACCGGACCTGATCCGCCGCCGCGCCACGGAAGTCCGGACCAAAATCCTGCATGACTATAGCCATTTTTGCGTCGTGACCATCGACAAGTTCTTCCAACGGATCATCCGCTCATTCCTCAAGGAACTGGGCATCGACGCCAACTTTACATTAGAATTGCAAACCGACTCGATCCTCGACAGCGCCACCGACCGGATGATCGAAGAAATGGCCGTCAACGAACCGCTGCGCGAATGGATCACACGTTTCGCCGAAGAGAAGATCGAGGACAACAAACGGTGGGACATCCGCGAGGATATCCGAAAACTGGGCGCAGAGATTTTCAAAGAGCGCTACAAAAGCCTAACTGCGGGCTCACTGCCCAAAGAGGAGTTGAGCCGGGTACTGGGCGAAGCGATCGGGCGCAGCCGCGCTGTCACGAACACGATGCAGAGGATTGGACGGGAAGCGTTGGACTTAATTGCCGCAAGCGGACTCACGATCGACGATTTCGCCTACGGCAGAAGCGGCTGTATCAGTTATTTCGTCAAAACGAGCGAAGGCATCGTATCCGCCTACGGACAGCGCGTATCGGACGCGCTCGGGTCGGATGAAAAGTGGTACGGTAAAAAATCGCCTCGTATCGACGACATCCGGGCACTGATCCCGCAGTTGCGCCCGCGGCTCGAAGAGCTGTGCCGTCTCTACGACGACAATATCCGGTTTTTGAACACGACGGCGCTGCTGCGTGAAAATTTCCGCAGCTATGCCCTGCTGGCCGACCTCTCGCAACGGATCGACACACTCTGCCGGGAACAGGGTATCCTGCCGATCTCCGAAACGAACGGCCTGCTGCACAAGCTAATCAGCGGCAACGACACGCCGTTTATCTACGAAAAAGCGGGGAACGCCTTCTCGCACTTCATGATCGACGAATTTCAGGACACTTCGCAGCAGCAATGGAGCAATTTCGTCCCGTTGCTGGAAAATGCCGTAGCACAGGACGATAAATCTCCCGTCCTGCTGGTCGGCGACGTCAAACAATCCATCTACCGATGGCGGGGCGGCGATTGGCAGATTCTCGGCGGAGAGGTGAACCGCCGTTTCCGGGAAGTCGCCGACCAAACGCTCGAGGTCAATTACCGCAGTGCAGGCACCGTCGTGCGCTTCAACAACGACGCTATCGGAGCCTGTGTAGCACTCGACAACAAACGGCTCAACAGCCAGCTGGAAACGGCGCGCGAACAGGGCTCTTTATCTGCGGGGATACGTGCCGAACTGACCGACATGCTTGCAAACGCATACGAACAACACCGGCAACAAAGCGCCAAAGCGCCGGAGAACGGTTATATCCGCATCACGCAATTCGCACGCGAATTCAAGGAGGAAGAGGCCGACAAACCGCCTGTGATCGCAACGGTCGAAGAGCTGCAGCAACGCGGTTACTCGCCCAGCGACATCGCCATCCTCGTACGCTACAACCGCGACGGGGTAAAGATCGCGAAACAACTGCTCGACTATAAAACCGCACACCCCGAATCACCCTACTGCTACGACCTGGTCACGCAGGAGGCGCTGACCATCGGCAATGCTCCGGTCGCATCGTTCATCGTAGCGGCGCTCAAGCTCTCGTCGAATCCCGAGGACCCGATCCGGCGCGCTTTATACAATCAATTCCTGGGATTGCCGCTCAATGCTCCGCTGAACGACGGGGAACGGGATTTTTTACAGGGTTTGCGGCTCAAAGGCGTCGAAGAAGCACTCGAAGAACTGATCCTGCGTTACCGGCTGCACACCCGGACCGAAGACATTGCTTACATCCAGGCCATTCAAGAGCAGGTACATACGTTCAGCGCTTCAAAAATCGCGGACCTGCCGCTTTTTGTCAAATGGTGGGAGGAAACAGGACGAACCCAGTCGATCAACCTGCCGCAAAACAGCCGGGCCATCACAATCATCTCGATCCACAAATCCAAGGGACTGCAATACAAAGCGGTAATCGTCCCTTACTGTACGTGGGAACTCTCGCCCAAGCGCGGTTCGCTGCTTTGGGCCGCTGCCGACGAAGCACCGTTCGACGCATTGGGTGAGATGCCCATCCGTTACAAAAACGAGATGGGGGTATCCTATTTCTCGGAGGCCTTTTACCGGGAAACGGTACTCGCCCACATCGACAATATCAATATGTTCTACGTAGCAGCCACACGGGCAGAAGAGGAGCTGCACCTGATGCTCCACAGCGGCCGGCAGACCGACACGATCGGGGGACTGATCGCCGCGACGTTCGAACATTCGGCCGACGACACGGTCCGGATCGGTGAACTGGAAGGCCTCAGCACGACTTTCGACGGGGGTGAGCGGTATGAATTCGGACAGCCCTACCGGAAAGCCGTTCCACCGGTTGCACCTGCCGGGGTCCCCATCTACCCGATTCGCCGCCCCGACACGAAACTGAAATTCAAATTCGCCTCCCAGCGCTATTTCGACGAAGGGGAGGAGATACAGTTGGCTCCGCGCAACTACGGAATCCTGATGCACAAAGTATTCGAGAATATCGAACACGAAGGCCAGATTGCCGAACAACTGGACCTGCTACGGGCTAACGGCATCCTCTCCGATGAAGAGCGGCAACACCTGCGCGACACGATTGCGGATGCATTCGCCGACCCGTTGGTCCGCTCGTGGTTCGCCCCCAAATGGGAAACAGTGCGCAACGAGGCGGACATCATCGTTCCCAGGGAGAGTGCGGTAC
>ERZ825384.3715-NODE-3715-length-13217-cov-2.897508_pt1 | contig 13217 bp, 8 predicted proteins | sample MGYA00519931_ERZ825384 | MGnify/ENA primary metagenome ERZ825384 (study PRJEB31778, sample SAMEA3449200) | human gut metagenome | biome: human gut; feature: human-associated habitat; material: faeces | place: United Kingdom | collected 2010/2012 ...
CCGACATACTTTGATAAGACCTCCTGTTCCTCATTCGTTGCCGGTCTTTTCTCCGGTTCAATCGTTTCCAATGTACGAATGGCTTCCACATTTCGCTGAAACTTTTCTTTTGCTGTGCCGACACCCAATTCCATGTCTGAAATTACATAGTTTTCTGCTGAAATGTCCGACTGATTTTGTATTGGAGATTGGCTTTCTGTTTCCTGCAAAATATCACTCTCACTGACCGGAACAGATTCTTCCAGTGAAGAAATATCATCCACCAATTCAGTATTTTGTGAAATAATCTCTGGCTTTTCAGTCTCTTGATTTTGTTCTGCTTCAACAACTTCCAATTCTTCGCCAACTGCATTCTGATTAGCAACTACTGGCTCATTCTCTCCGCCGTCAAGTTCTTCCTTTGCCTGTTGCAGTGCCTTTTCTTCCTGCTTCTGCTTATACTGGGCATACTTTACCTTGTCTTCTACCGAAAGATAACGCTCCTCTTTCATCAGCTTTTCAATCCGTTTTGCCACGATATTCCATGAAAGAAGAACTTCCGCATCCGGTGTCATGATACTGCCTTTACGAAGTTTAATTCCCTTCGCATCATAATCCTTAAAACTGCGATCCGAACCTGCCAGTGCATGACTGGTACCTCCGGTTCCATACTCATTTTTTAGGAAATCAGCGGCTTCTTTTAAGGTATGCTCCCGATGGTAGAAATCATAAATGCGAAAGCTGCCATGCTCAAAGCCGGAACCTCTCGTAAGGGTGTGGTCAATCTCATCCGCTGTGATAAAATCTTCAACAGCCACTTTTACTTCTTCCGGCAGTGGATAAGAAACCTTTTCTTTTAAAAGATCAGCAAGGTCATCCCGCAGCTCCTTTGGATCTTTGATCAGACGAAAGCGGTACTGTATTTCTCCGGCATCTACCTGTTGCAGTGTCTGGTCCATCTGCTCTACAATCCTTTGAACATCCTCCCCATTGGACAACATATCCGTAATGCGTTCATGCTGTACCAGATAATCATATCCATCGAACCCCAGTTTCTCCGGAAACGCTCCAACAGAGTCCCGGTAATAAAAGAAAAGCATATCGGCTAACTCTTTTCTTACAAACTGGTCAGCCAGATATGCTTCGTTGCTGTCAATATAATTGCCTGCTTCGATCTGTCCACGAATCACAGACTCCACAGCACTCCAGGAAAGATGTGCCTCGGTATGCTCAAAAGCAGAAGTGCCATGTGCCGCATACATCCCATCCTTATTAAACCAGACCGAGATCTGTTCCCCTCCAAGTTGAAATCCTTTGCCGGTTTCTCCGTATTCTTTCTGAAGAAAATCCTCCATTTCTTCCGGTGTTTTTCCGGTCTGATACTTATGATAGATTCGTTTCCGGCTGTTTTCCTTTCCTCCGCCGGTGCGAAGAATCTCCTCAATCTGCCCTGCAGTTATCGTGCCGAAAAGGAACCTGTCCGATGGCATTTCTGCCTGTGCCATCGCAATATTTCCCACCTGCTCCGACATAAGAGAAAATAAATCCATCTGTCGATAGGGACTGTCTGCAGGCGGTTCATACTGCTCTAACTCTTCTACTGATAAACCAGTTCCTTCAGAACGATCTCCTCCGCCTGCTGATAGATCCGGTTCATCTCTTTCGTCCACTGCAGCGGATCGTTCTGTTTCAGTTCCTCCGTCACGGTCTGGTTCTTCAACAACTGCTGTGTCAGCACCTCGAACCTCTCCTCTGCCTGTTCCTGTATCTCCAGACAGTGTGTTAGCAGTTCTCCGCTCAGAAGAAGTCCCGTGTAAATCCCCCTCCTGTGGTTTTTCAGATAATTCTTCCGCAACACTCCGTATTTCGTCAACATCGTTCCTTCCTGCTCCAAAGGTATCAGATTGGGAATCCGATAGTCCCCGTTCCTTTCGTATGTCAGATTCATGCCCTGCCACCGCCCTTTCTGTATGATTATGATTTCCTGTATATCTTCTATTTTGCAATAATGCCCTGTCATACCTTGCAATCGTTCTTCCAATCCTGATCAGCACCGGTTCACATAACTCCGAAGTGGTACTGCCAAGCACCGATAAGGTTCTGAGCGTATTAAACTCATGGATGTAATCAAAGGTAAAATCATCGGCAAACTCCGTCATATCACATCCACATCGCTTCAGAATGATATAACCTACACTTTGCACCAGCATTTCCCGAAACCGGACAGCAACTGCATCCCCATCCAGATCTTCCAGAAAACTGTTTGCCGCTTCATCGATCACCTCATCGACCGCTTCCTCATAAAAATCTTCCGCTATTCTTTCAGCAATTTCATAAATACGGTATTCAAAAGGAAGGGCATCATTGGTACTGCCATAAATATGCTCCAGTTCAATAAGAACCACTTCTTTATGCTCTTCCCTCAAATGCCAGATAAACGGATCTTTGCCGATTCTTTTTGCCTTATGAACATCTGACACATCAAAGACATAGCGAAGTTTTGGTCTTTCACTTTCCCCATCAATAAGGGCAATTCCTTTTGCTCCCCGGTTTACCCAGCAAAACATCCTCTCATTCCACATTTCAAGCGAGGCACAGGCAGTTGCGTCCGGTCGCTGTGCATAGATGAGTAGCTGGTCCTCAAAGGGATACTTATATAACCTTGACGCAACATCAAGGTATCGAATCCACTGCTCTCTGCCACGACAGACTTTCTTTGCGGTCTCTCGTGCCAGAACAGAGATTTTTATATATTTTGTCATTACTTTTTCCTCCTGCACCTGCTTCTGTTTGGACATAATGTCCAAACGCTGATGTTACTGTTCCCGGCTTTCTGCAATGGCAGTTATATACCCCATCAGCCTTTTTTCACTGTCTGTATTCCTTTCAATATCAACCCTCATCTTCTCATCGTTTCTTTCTTCGTTTTTTTCTGCTTCCATTTGTTTGTACCTCCAATTCCTTTAACTGATTTCTTGTTTCATAGACATAGGGCTTTTGAAATATGAGCTTTATACTCCTTCTCACAAGCTGAACCAATGTCATGCCGTTTTTATGGTAAAATCCACACAGTCCAATGATACCGATCACCGGCATACACAAAGTGATCGCTGTGTTAATCCCTACACCAAAGTAAAAATGCAGAAGCAGGATTCCTCCCACTCCTGTAAATAATGCACTTCCTCCGAACACGCACTCCCTGAAAGACAATCCCTTGAAGAAATCATCCTTAAAGGCAGCCACATCCGGATTGATTGTTTTTGTCATTGATTTCCCCCATTTCTTCTATAGATTAAATGCTTTCTGCATAACGCTGTCCGACATCTTTACCGAGGATGAAATAACTCCCATCTTCAAGCAATACTCCAACAACCGGATGATTGCATTTTCCGTGTCGATCGCAACGGTATTGATAAAACTGGCACTGATCGTAATCACAACCGCAATAAGCAAAGCGGAAAACACATATCCGAAAAAGGTGCGTATATAAGAATAACCAACATTTGCCGTCTGACCGCCTGCTGCAAGGGTAGACAATGCCACACCTGCAAACGGAGCGATCATGTAAATCTTCAGAATACGATTTAACACCGTCAGCACTACAATAAATCCGCACACCACGGTAAATAAGAAAAACAGGATACTCGTCAAAAAAGCCGTCATCGTTCCAAAGTCTGCACTGGATATATTTTCATACACCTTTACGCCGTTAAAGTCATAAATCATTGACAGCTTGTTTTCTCCCAAGATTGCAGAAGTCAGGTTCTTGCCCCATGTAAAAAACTTCGGCATATAACTTAATGCCATGCTCATCACATTTGAGGTTATGATCAACCGAATGAACATTTTTATTGTTCGTTCAAATGTCAGATCCGTATGTAAATCGCAACTGTCCCTGCAAAATCCATATAAGAAAAAAATGCAGAGCAAAGAAACTGCAACTACATTTAAGGTGGTATAGATCGTTGATATATTTTCCCAGACATCCTTGTATGTGCCGGAAGATGGATTTTTCGTCAAAACATCGGCTGCCAGTTTCATCATGTCATTCCATGCGTACCCGGCAGCTTCAAAAAAGTCTTTACCGCTAAAGAAATCTCCTAAATCGGAAAAAAATCCTGTTACGGAATCCCACAATCCCACCATCATCACCTCCCTTCAGGATTCCGGACACAGCGAAAATTTATGATCTGCTGCACCCGCTTTTATTATGAAACGCCCAATAGTTTCAGAATCGCCGGAACTGCAATCATGATCAGCCCACCGATCACCTTTTTGATTGCCTGACTTTGCTGCGTCGTGTCATGTGCCGAGTACCCGGTACCAAAGTCTAACAGCCCCCAGGCAAGAAAAATCACACCAACTCCACCAACACATCCAAGAACCAAGTCCTTGATTACATTGATGCCGTCCGTGACTTCTTTCACCCCGGTATCTGTCGCATTGCCTTTTTCATCTTTTGCAAATGCCACCGCCGGCACATTTGCCAGTATCCAAAAATAGACAAATGCTGCTGTTCCTACACACCTTTTCCATAATCCATTGCAGCGGGGTTTCATAACCTCTAATTCCTTATGCATTGTTATCCTCCTTGCTTCCTGTTATCGTTTCCTGCAGCCGATTACCATGAGCCGCTTATCCCTTCCATCCATCGTCCGGCAAGTGGAAAGCGTTACAAACTTATATTTCCGAAAGAATGCCTCTGCATCACTCTCATCCATTTCCTTTTTCATCTTCTTTGCCGCTTCACTCTGAAACTTGCTGTGACTTAGGATTTTCTCTGCCATCCCGTAATAGTCCTTCTCGTTTCCGTAATCCGTAAAGGAATAGTAATCTGCATATTTGTCCGTTTCCAATACCGAAACGATGCGATAGTCCTGCTCCTTTCCCCCTACCGGAGTAAATGAAAACACGGGATGTTCCTTAAAAAATGTTTCCTCACGGAAATTTTGCAGATAGCCAAAATACCGTCTCCCGTTGATGTTGTGACCGTAAATGATAAGATTGTCACTGTCTGTCTTACAGCGGACATCTAAAAACGGTGTCCCGTAAAAGCTGTAATCACCATGCACATCCCGGTGAAGATAATACTGCCAGTCACCTTCGTGATGACCTTTGATACCTGTCTGCATAACCGGATAAGAAAAGCCGGTGCCTTCGATTTCTAGCCACCCGATCATATCTTTGTACTTTTTGTGGAGGTTCCGTACACCATCCTTTTCTTTCTCCGTGGTAATCTCTTTTTTTATATTGTCCTGCCTTATCTCCTGGTCCACGGTTCTTTTTAACCAAAGCCCCAGAGCCAAAGCAATGACTGCTAAAATAAAAAAAGAGAAGAAAAGTATTCTTCTTGAAAATACCTTTCTTCCCTTTGGGGTTGAAATGTTATTTAATTGGTTCATGCATCCTCTTCTCTACAAATAATCAGTAACCATAGATTAATTAATCACTAGATGACATATTGTATACTCCTCATCTTATCATCTAAACACATGAACGGCATAAAAAAACTTATCCGTTCTTATAATTTACTGTTTTTTGCTAAAGAAAAACTTTCACAATACACACTTTAAGTTAAATGTTTAAAATTTTATTATCTAAATACTCATCCAATTTATATCACTATGAATATTATGAATAAAATCGCAAAAATTATCTAAACCCTCAACTAATTAAAACAATGCGCTCCACACTTATGTCTATCCAAACTATCTTATAGGCATAGTAGCAGCGTATGCTTTACTTCTAGTGCACATAGCTTCATTCTCACTTATCTGAGCAGAAATCTCCCTCTCCAGTTTTAGCAAACTAAGAGCAGATGCTCTCCTATTCTCTGAAACCTTAGCTACTATAACTCCTGTTCCAGCTTTTTTCAACTCCCTAGCCATTACTTCATTCCAATCCATGTTCCTCACCTTACATATAATACTTCAGTCACCAATATAGTTTACTATATATTTTTTACAATGTCAACAAATTTAATACGGATTTTTTTCTCCAATCATTGTCAAATTCCTACGATATCCTTTAAATGAATAACTTTTTGGTAATTTGTACTCTATTTCAAAGCCAACATTTTTTTCATTAGGGTTTCTTATTGCAATTGCTTTAGGATAATGCATCATTAATAAACTTCTATGTCCTCGATTAGATGCTGAAGTTGCATCCAAAACTATTTCCCCGAAAGCCTCTTCCCTTTCGTACCCATTAGTTGTATATAATTCACAAACCCATATAAACCTTGGCAGTCTCATATTAGCGTAAATCATCCGCTCTGGCCTACCAACCATTGTCTTAACTCTGTAATTCTTAAACCCTCTAGAAGATGCCATAAAAATACGAATAATGACATCTTCTCTGTTTTTTAAATAACTTCCGCCCCATGCGGTAATCCCATACTCTGGATGCTGTAATATTGATACAATTATATCTGCTGCATCCGGTGCATCCAAAAACATTCTTTTATATAACGGAACTGCCAAATTGACCACCTGCATATCTGGAAACAATGCTATATTATCAAAATTTCTCAATTGATAAAGGAATTGATTATCATCCACCACAACATATTCATCATAAAAATCTGCCGAATTAATTATCGGATGATCGTCCCGTTTTTCCCATAACAACAACTCACTCTTTCTCGCTTTTTCCTTAAGCTCTATTTTAGCTTTTCCATGTCCTATACATACCACTGAATGACCTGAACCATAATTTACTTTTGGATTTAGATTTATTGCAACCGGTATCCCTGACTCCACATAATAATGCAGCCACCTTTTCAACTCATCTTTCGGTGTTATTTTTGAAAAATTATGCGGTTTGATTGCATATAAATTATACAACCGAGGCGAAAATCCAAAATCAGCTAAAACTTTCGTCAAGATAGGATAGGTCATCCCCTTTGATGGCAATACTCTTTCATGGCTGTGTATTTGCTCATGTTCAATTATTTCGCTAGGATTAATGCGCCTATAATCACTATACGAATTCGAATAATGCTCCAAAATATTTAGTAAAGTGACCTCTGCACAAGACATCGTTTCTTGATCCTGCATTCTGAAAGGAAACGCATTAACTGCTAACCTCTGTCCTAATATATTCACAATATATTCCGATGTTCGCACATAAACAGGCTTTTCTCGATTCTCTATTACATAAAACGGATTTATTAAAGTTCTTCCTATCAGACCACTTCCTAAAGGATTAAATATACAAGTTCCTATAAAACTTTTTTTTAAATGTATTTTCTCCTTTTCCAGATTAATAAATTCATCATAAGTTATTAATCCTTTAAAGAAAGAAAAACGTCTTGAATACCTAGGCACATCAAAATGCTGATTAGAAAAATACATATAATATGTATCTCTATACCCACCATCAATATGGTAATTTTCATGAACCACAGTATACGGTTTAGGTAAGTGTTCCAACAATTTTTCCATAAATTTCTGACCTGGAGCAGAATCATTTTCACCGTTTACACTTAATGAGCCAAACAGAGCATTTAATAACTCTGGCACCACTTCTTCTTTATTTTCATCTGTTATCTGAATAAAAACATTGTCTAAAATATTTTTTTTTCTATTTTTCATTTTATCGTCATTTCCTCATCAATATAAAGTAGGATTTTTTATTATCTCTGTGTCGATAATCTAAAATCTTTTTATCATAAAGAGATTCAATCATATCGTCTATGTCGTTCTCCTGCACTCCACATTTATCTCCAGATTGTATATGAGAACAAGTCCATTTTCTTGTCAGCTGATTGCAAATATCATCACACGGAAACCATTGCATCATCTCCTCCTTTACAAAATCTTCTTTTTCATTATAATGAGCCGCCATCTGCATATATAAACATAAATCATAATCCTCAAGGCTTACTGCCTCTTTTAATACTTCAACAATGGCATACACAACCGATGAAATAGCCCCTACGGTAAACGCTCCAGACACAGTATTACCTAATAACGCTGTACTCAAAACAGCATCACATAACCCGCCTGTCAAAAAAGCTTCAACAAAAGCTAGCATTCCATCATAAATGCGAATATATCGCTTACCAAGCATAAGCTGACTCTTGTCATCTTGCTGATTAGACCACAGTTCCAGTAACTGTTTCTGTTCTCTTTGGTTTGCAACTACCTCATCATCAAAAACACCTGTAAGCGCTGTTAATATCTCAGCCTTATGAAGCATCATATTTTTTTTATCTCCAGCCGAATTCTTTATGGCTTCGTCGACAAAGCATTGCAACTCCTCATGTGACATTTTATATTCTGCCAAAAGAACACCTCCCTAATATATATTATATTAATTATATCATAATAATATTAAAATTCCAATATATTTTATATTTTAGCATATTTTATCATTGAATATTTTATATTTTCACTCAATGGATTAACGGTGTCCGCAGAAAGTACTTTCAAGATTTCACAACAGATACTTCTTCTGTTGAGCTATACATTTTTAACATTTCAGAAATGTTTATGACGCAATCATATTATAACGTACTCATAGAATATAAAATCTATAGGGAACAATTTCTTGTTCCCTACATTAAAATTAAAAATTATACAAAATGAACTGCCATACTTCTCCAAAAAACTTATTTACTTACCACTGCTCTTTTCTTCCAGATCATCACCGCTGCGCCAACCGCCATAAGCAATCCTACAGCAATCGGAATAACTGGCATGTTTCCACCTGTCTGTGGGGTATCCGGCACTTCCGGAATCGGTGCATCCTTAACCGTCACTGTCTGCACTTTTCCAGTATCCTTGATCGTCAACTGTACCGGCTTTGCCAATTGATAACCGGATGGAGCAGAAATCTCTGTAAATGTGTAAGTCTCCCCAACAATCAGTTTACCCGTGATGTCGTAAGCATCATCTTTTGTAACAAATTTCATCACTTTATTTCCTTTGGAATCTGTTACAATAAACTTTGCACCGCCGAGAGCCTGTCCTGTCTCCTTGTCCAGTTTCAAAAGCTGGATATGCGTCTGCTCATCCACCATAATGATCTTATCATCGGTATGATCGACAAATGTTCCATCTTTCTGTTTCACGGCAACTACAGATGTATAGGAAATACCTGTTTCGCCGGATACTGCACTTCCACTTGCCAGATTTACCGTAACTGCACTTCCGCTTGCTACTGTATCTGTTGGATCTTCTGCTACAGAGGATGCCATCACAGACTTTATCTGATAGGTAATCGCATCTGCGGTAACATATCCATCTGCAGGTCTGGTTTCTGTCAATGTATACTCTTTATCGTGGAACATTCCTCCTACAAGAAGATTTCCCTTCTCATCGAACGAATACTTAAAATTCTGATAGCCGTCCTTCTCTGTTACATATACTTTGACCGAATCCTTGTCCCCAGATGTCCAACTGATAACCTTTTTGCCGGATGCATCCGTAATCTCCAGTTTACAGCCATCAACCTCTTTCGAGCCAGCTACATCAACCTTGCTGACCACATTGGTTGTCTGTGTATTTTCTTTGACTGCCTTTGCTGTGATCGTCTTTGTCTCTGCATCCTGATACTCCAGATGAATGTTGATCGGCGTTGTATCCATATAGTAGCTGTCGGACACAGACAGCTCCTGCAGATAATAGTCTCCGGAATTTAACTTCAGACCAGCAGCATTGTTTGTTGGCATCGGAGAAGCTGTCGCACTCAGATCTAACCCCAATGTCACTTTCGGCTGTGATGGTACAAATGGCAGTCCTGTTGCCGCCGGAGTGCTTGTTGCCGCAACTTCACTTCCGGCTGTTTCTGCAGAAGCAGTCTTTGTATAAAGCTCACTCATAAGCGGCAGCTTCTTATCTGAAACAACACTTCCATCCGCACCTGTGGTTAAAGTTGCAAGCTGCGTTCCCGCATCTACGATCTTTTCCCCGGCATAGTTGTAAATATCGTGCTTAGAATACAAGCCAAACTGTGCTCCTTCAATGGATTCCTTCGTCTTTGCATCCTGCTTAATCAATTCCAACTTCGTGCCGGCGAAGTCATTTTTGATATGGAGCAGACCCTTATCATCAGTTGCATCGGTACTGTTAAGGACATATTCGTCCTCCCCATCCTGCCACTTAAATTCCAAAGACCACTCTTTGGTATCCGGATATACATATCCGTATGGTGTTTTTGTCTCTTTCAGCTTATATTTTCCCAATGGCAGCGACACATGAATGGTTCCGTCTTCATCCATTGTATAATCGGTAATACCACCGCATTCCGATGTAAATTCCACACCTTTTCCGGTTGTAAGAACAGCCACCTTATCACCATCTTTGAACCATGTGTCACGGGCATTGTCGGTACTCTTTCCGTCCTGTGTCACAATATCTCCGTCCGCATAAAGGGTAAATTCCACACCATCCAGTTTTACATCCTCAAAAATAAACTCCTGTTTCTCTTTATCCCAGCCTTTTAATACCTCGCCGGTTTTTAAGAGATTCAATCGTCCTTTTGTTTCCTCGTTCAGATACTCCAGTGTGATCGTTACATGATGATATCCATCCTTATCAATGTAACTTTCATAATTGTCTGCCTTGCTGTTTACCACAACCTCCACATACTGATGGTTGATGTGCATACCATCTGCAGCAGCCACTTCATAAATATGATAAGTTCCGGAGCGAAGGGAATCTACAGTTACTACTTCACCGGATTCATCACAGATAAAGGTGTCTGCTGTCTTTTTCTCGCCATCTTCCATGTATTCCTGTGTTACCCGTTCTTCTTTTCCATCTGCTACCTGATAGATCTGATAACTGGTTCCCGGCTTCAGTACTGTTTTCTCCGTGTTCTTGTCTTTCTTGATGATCTTGAAATACGCCTTAAATAACTCATTGACCTTTTCAAACTCATACACCTTACCATTTTCTGTCACGTTTGCCTCAAAGTCATCGACATAATAGGCATCCACATCACCGGAATCCACCTGATGCACTACATAAGTTCCATAGACCAGATCGCCGGTTACAGCATAACCGTCTGCATCTGTTTTGATCGTTGCTCTCTCGTCATCGGCACAATTATCATAACTGCCCTTCGACTTCAAATACACCTGAAAAGTTGTGTTATTCTCCGGGTAATACTCTTTCTTTGTCGGATCATAAGACTTCTTTTTCACAGCAATCCTTCCTTTGATCGGTGTATCTGCGAAATTAGTCTGAAACAGAATCGGTGTAAATTCATCCGTTTTAGCGGAAGCATCAATCTTTAACTCTTTGACTTCATCACTAAGTAAAAAACCTGTCGGGGCTTGTATCTCTTTCAGGTAATAGGTATTACCGCTTCTGAGATAATCGGTTGTTAATTTTCCTCCACTAATTCGATAGACACCTGCTGTTTTAGCATTGCCAGTAGCATCAAATACTTTTGCTTTCTGTGTGCATGCCTTATCGGAATACAACTGGAATACCGCACCATCCAGTGTTGCATCTCCATGAGCCGAACCGTCAGCAGAGCCGCCAGACTTCTTCGCCACCACGATCGTTGCCTTTTTATACTTATTGGTGATCGTTGTCATATACGCCTTGCTGTACTGCGTTGGATGTTCCACCAACTTGTCCGGCCAGTCTCCATTACTGTTTTTCTGCCAGCTGTTTGCTTCTTTCAGGGTGATTTTTACCCCTTTGACCATTGCCGGATCTAAGAAAATGTTCTTATTGTTTCCAACACTGTCCTCTGTCAAGGTATAAGAGTTGGAAATATCTTTTATCTGCGAATTCAGATCTTTTCTGATCAGATCCTCAGCCTCTGCTTTGGTCATGTTCTTTCCGAAGTGAACCCCCTGCTTGTATCCGTCATCTTCCAGAGCTTTCTTGGCAGCTTTTTTTTGGTCTGCATTCATCGACGCTAAAGTATTATCCGTATAATAAGCCATCTCATCTGCTTCCAGACGATAGGTCATTCTCCAGGCAACGGTTCCACCGTCTGTAGTGAGTCCGCTTACCTCAAATTCCGTATTATCATCTTCATCCGCATTGCTTGTCGTGTCTCCATTGCGGTCAAACACATTAAACGAATACAGGTCATCCAGGTTATCTGCAGATAAGGTAAACTTAATACCGCCCAACCCTTTCCCATTTTCGTCCTGCTTATGCAGTGTAATTCTCTGACGGTAATAGGTATGATCCGTTACAGTTTTATATTTTGGAAAATTAATGGTATTCGCTTCAACCGTGATCAGTTTCTGATAGCCTTTTGTTGCTCCGGTCTTTTCCCACATGGTTGCCTTTGCTTCCCATGCTCCTGCTGGCTGAAAGATCTGCTTATACAACTCTGCTACAGTCTTATTCGGAAAATACCCTGTATTTGCTTTTACCTGTTTGATCACATTTTTCAGATTTGCTTCAGAAGTATTTTCCTCTGATACCGTCCAGATAAGTGCCTGACCAAGAACAAATCCTTTTTTTGCCCGGTTGCAGTCATCAACATAAAAACGGATGATCTTTGCATAATAACCATGTTTTTCTCCACCGGTATTCTGATTCCAGGTATGAGTATCCGTCACCTGATAGGTATTTCCGGTATGACAAGTTTTGCCAAGACTGAGACAAAATGCAGTCTTACTGCCAACATTGATTTTCCACCATGTTCCCGTTTTCGTCTTTGAACCGACATCTACATTTCCTAATCTTCCATAAGAAGATACATTTGTTTTTGCCGTCGTTGCTGCACTGACACTTACCGTATTTTGCGGCAATAATCCGCACAGCATAGATAATGCCAACAAGCCTGTCAGCATCTGCTTACATCTCTTCTTTACTTTTGATTTCATGATAAACCTCATTTCTACGCATATTTCTTTTTTTCCGCATCCACTGCGTCAGGATGCGGACTGATCTGTTGTCCGGACTTTTTCTGCCCTGTCCGGTGGTGGGCGGATGAGAAATGGCATCTTTTTTCCTCCAATCAAAAAAAGCAGGAAATGTATTAACTTTCTTACATACATTTCCTGCTTCGTTATCAGTTACTCTATGAAATTTTAATTATCCGAAAGAATAATCTCTCTTGGCATATCTTTTGTTACTGTTATGATTACCTTTTCCGCTTTATCATATCCATCCGGTGTTGTCTTTTCATAAAACATATAGGTTTTACCAAGTTTCAAAACAACCTGCCGTCCAGATTCTCCTACCGTAATTCGTTTGCTTGTGTTCCATCGGTCTTTTTCTTCATAATAACCGATGGTAGCTCCACCAATATACTTT
>ERZ825384.3716-NODE-3716-length-13214-cov-4.598754_pt1 | contig 13214 bp, 9 predicted proteins | sample MGYA00519931_ERZ825384 | MGnify/ENA primary metagenome ERZ825384 (study PRJEB31778, sample SAMEA3449200) | human gut metagenome | biome: human gut; feature: human-associated habitat; material: faeces | place: United Kingdom | collected 2010/2012 ...
ACGTCACCGCCAGCCACAACCCCAAGGAGTACAACGGCTACAAGGTCTACTGGTCTGACGGCGCGCAGCTGCCGCCCCAGCACGCCGACGCCATCGCCGCCCAGCTGGAGAAGATCGACATCTTCACCGGTGTGAAGCGCATGGACTTCGATGAAGCCGTAAAGGCCGGCCTCATCGAGATCATGGGCGAGGAGACGGATCGCGCCTTTATGGAGAACGTCATGGCTATGGTCAATGACCGGGATTCCATGGCCAAGGTGGCCGACACCTTCAAGGTGGTATACACCCCGTTCCACGGCTGCGGCTGGAAGCTGGTGCCGGAGGCCCTGCGGGGTCTGGGCGTAAAGCACCTGTACTGCGTGGAGCAGCAGATGGTGCTGGACGGCAGCTTCCCCACCGTGGCCTCCCCCAATCCGGAGAATCCGGAGGGCTTCTATCTGGCCATCGAGCTGGCGGATAAGGTGGGCGCGGACTTCATTCTGGGCACCGATCCCGACAGTGACCGCGTGGGCATCATGGTGCGCGACCACAGCGGCAAATTCGTGGCCGTCACCGGCAACCAGACCGGCGTGCTGCTGCTGGACTACCTCATCGGCGCGCTGCGCCGGGCCGGCAAGATGCCGGAGAAGCCGGTGTTCCTCAAGTCCATCGTCACCACCAACATGGCCCGCAAGGTGGCCGAATCCAACGGCGTCACCTGCTACGACACCTTCACCGGCTTCAAGTTCATGGCCGAGAAGAAGGGCGAGCTGGAATCCTCCGGTCAGGGCGAGGTCATCATGTCCTACGAGGAGAGCTACGGCTACATGCTGGGCGACTACGTCCGGGACAAGGACGCCGTCACCGCCTCCCTGATGGTCACGGAGATGGCCGGCTGGTACGCCGCGCAGGGCATGACCCTCTACGATGCGCTGCTGGCGCTGTACGCCAAGTACGGCTGGTACGGCGAAAAGACCCACAACCTTGTGATGCCCGGCGTGGACGGTCTGGAGAAGATGGCCGCGCTGATGAAGCGCCTGCGCCAGACGCCGCCCGCCGAGATCGCCGGCGTCGCCGTGTCCGTCCGCAAGGACTACGCCGACGGCACCGCCGTGGACTGCGCCACCGGCGCTGCCTCTCCCATGGAGCTGCACGGCAGCAACGTCCTGCGCTACGAGCTGGCCGACGGCACCACTATCCTCGTCCGCCCCTCCGGCACGGAGCCCAAGATCAAGGTCTACATCCTGACGCAGGGCAGGGACGCGGCGGAGCGGGACGCCAACATTGCCAAGTACTCCGCATGGGTGGAAACGCTGACCAAATAACCGCCCCTCCACAAAAAAAATACCGGGAGCCTTTTCCAAGGCTCCCGGTATTTTCTGTATTTTCCGGTTTTTCAGGGATATTTCCATGTTATTTCCATGGTTTGCAGGGGGTCATCTCCACGTCTCGCTGAAGAAATAGACCGCCAGCATGCCCGGGCCCACATGGGCGCCGGTCACCGGCTCGTGGCACACGGTGAGGATCTCGCCGGTGCAGCCCACCTGCCGCAGCCGGGTAGCCACATGCAGCGCGTCCGCCGGAGAACCGGCGTGGGAGATGCCCACGGGAGCGCTTTTGTCCTCCGCCATCCGATCGTAGAGCTTCACCAGCTCCTCCATACCGGCCTTCCTGCCCCGCACCTTGGCCAGCATCACGATCTTGCCCTCCTCATCGCCCTGCAGGATGGGCTTGATCTGCAGCAGCGTACCGGCCAGCGCCGCGCTGCCCGAGATACGCCCTCCCTTACGCAGGAACTTGAGATCGTCCACCATGAAGTGCTGGCGCATCTTGCCGCACAGCTCCTCACAGCGCACCACGATCTCCTCCAGTACGCGGCCCTCCGCCGCCAGCCTGGCGGCCTCCAGCACAATCAGGCCCTCGCCCAGCGACGCGCCCCGGGAGTCCAGCACGCGGATCTTCCGCTCCGGGTACTGCTCCGCCAGCTCGCGGGCCACCAGTCCCACACCCCAGCAGGTACCGCTGACGCCGCCGGACAGGCCCACATACAGCACATCGTCGCCGTTGACGAGGTGAGGCTCCATGCCCTGCCGCGCCGCGTCCGGCGTGACCATGGAGGTCTGCACCACCGCGCCGCGCCGCATGGCGTCGTAAAAGCTGCGGCCGTCGAACTCGGCGGCGGTGTCCGCCGGTTCGCCGTCCACCGTATAGGTCAGGCAAAGCTCCCCGATGCCGTACTGCTCCAGCAGGGCCTTGGGCAGGTTTGCCGCGTTGTCAGTCATGATCCGTACCATAATGTATCTCCTTTTGCTCTTGTTCGTTACAGCTGTGGAGTGACCCACTGGGCCAGCGTGTCAAACAGCTGCCTGTACCCCGGCATGGTCAGGTGGATGCCGTCCGCCGCGATCATCTGCGGCAGCTCCCGCAGCGGCAGAAAGCGGCGGCGGACGTCGATGAGAGGCAGCCCCTCGCTCATGGCGAAGGATGCTACCGTGTCGGAGTACAGCTCCTGATGCCGGTAGATGCGGCCCTCGTCGCCCAGCCACTGTAAAATGCGCTCCCGACTTAGCCCGTCTCTGCAAATATAATCCAAATAACGCTTCCCGTCAATAGGCGGCAGCGTCATCAGCACAGGCTGCACCCCGGCCCGCACCAGCTCCGCCACCGTCTGCTTCAGCTTGGCCAGGAACTCCGGCAGCTCCGTGCGGGGCTTGTGCTCCCCCTCCGGGTCGGCGGCGATGCCCGCCCAGTCGAAATCACTGTCGTTGCCGCCGTAGGCCACCAGCGCCCAGCGGGCGTCCATGCCCCGCTGCACGTCGTGCGCCACCAGTGACAGCCCCTTGCTGATGGTGGAGCCCATCTTGGCCCGGTTCACCACCTCCAGCCGCTCCGTGGGGTACCGGGCCATGACCTCCGCCAGATGGAAATGATACCGCATGGCCTCATCCGGCACGGTGGCCTTCAGCAGCGAATCCCCATACACATACGCCCGTTCCATAGTATGCCCTCCTCAGCGATTTTTTCATAATATAACATATTAGGTGATATGCGTCAAGATATCATATTTACGTTTTTCTTGTCAAGCACAGCCATTTGTGATATAGTGTATTACGTTTATAAGTCAGGGGGCGTTTTTATGCAGTACGACAAGGATCTTGTGGCTCATAAGCTGCGGCGGTGGGACAAGTTCATCACCGACTATCACCTGCCGGATTGGAACGCCATTCCGGATCTGGGCCTGTATATGGATCAGGTCATCGTGCTGCTGGAGCAGTATCTCAGCTTCATACCCGCACCGACGGGGATGAAGGAGCGCTTTGTGACCTCCTCCACCATCAACAACTATGTGCGCCTGAAGATCATGCCGGCGCCGGTGAAGCGCAAGTACCACCGGGTACACATCGCCTACCTCATCATGATCCTCACCATGAAGCAGAGTCTCAGCATCAGCGACGTACAGAAGGTCATCCCGCCGGACAGCAGCGAGGAGGAGGTACGGGCGGTCTACCAGGACTACTCGGAGAAGTTCCGGCGGCTGGCGCTGTTCTTCAACCAGCAGGTGCAGACCGGCGCGGAGGGCATCCGCACACCGGGGCAGACCGGCGACAACGCCGTGGAGCTGCTGGTCATCGAGAGCGCGCTGATCGCGGGGTTCTCCAAAATTCTGGCGGAGAAGCTGATCCGTCTGTGCGGCGCCGACACGGAGGATGTGCTGGCGGCGGAAAAGGAGACAGCTCAGCCGTAACAGGACGCCGCAAAACCGCTATTTATGCAGAAAGCAGCCATTTCCCACAGGAAATGGCTGCTTTTTTACTTCCTACCGTCATCCCGGTGGGCGTTGATCTTCTCCTTGTTGAACATGCAGAACGCCGTCATCAGCAGGATGCGCAGATCGAAGGCCGGCGACCAGTTCTCGATGTAGTACAGATCGAACTCGATGCGCTTGGTGATGGACGTGTCGCCCCGGAAGCCGTTGACCTGCGCCCAGCCGGTGATACCGGGACGCACCTGATGCTTCACCATATAGCGGGGGATCTCCTCCTTGAACTGCTCCACGAAGAACGGCAGCTCCGGCCGGGGCCCGATGAGGCTCATGTCGCCCTTGAGCACGTTGAAGAATTGGGGCAGCTCGTCCACGGAGCACTTGCGGATCAGGGAGCCGAACCACGTCTTGCGGTCGTCCACATTTTTGCTCCAGCCGGTGTTCTGGCTGCTGTTCACCTTCATGGAGCGGAACTTGTACATGTAGAACGGCTTTTTGTCCTTGCCCACCCGCTCCTGCTTGAAAATGATAGGCCCGGGAGAGGACAACTTCACGCCGATGGCCGCGATGAGCATCAGCGGCGAGGTCAGCACGATCAGCAGCAGCGAGCAGACGACATCCACCGCCCGTTTGAAAAAGGCATTGCCCAGATTGTCCAGCGGGATGCGCCGCAGGTTGATCAGCGGCAGGCCGTCCACACTGTCGAATTGGGGGTTGGAGGGCATATACTTCACATAGGACGGCACCACGGACAGCTTCGTGCCGTCCTTTTCGCAGGCATTGATGATCTTGCCGATCCACTGGCCCTCCTCCGTGGGCAGGGCCACCACCACCTCGTCCGGCTGCTCCCGCTGAAAGACCTCCTCCAGCTGGGCGTAAGTGCCGCAGTAGGGCAGGGCGTCCCAGCCGCTCTGATCCGCCACATAGCCCACCACCTGATAGCCCAGGCGCTTATCCGACGTGACCCGTTCCAGATACGTCTCGGCGCTTTCGCCGTGACCCACCAGCAGCACCCGCTTCTGGTTATAGCCCATGGCGCGGTAGCGCCGCAGGATCATCCGCAGCGCGCCCCGCTTGCCCACCAGCAGGAGCGTGGCCACCGCGTAGAAGAACGCCACCGACCAACGGGACGTTTCGCCCAGCCGCAGCACGAACATGGCCGCCATGACGATCAGCGCCACCAGCAGCTCCAGCACCGCCACCCGGCCCGCCTCCACATGGAACCGCACGGCCCGGAAGGATTCGTACAGTCCCGCCACGGCAAAGACCAGCAGCGTCAGCGCCGCCGCCACCACGCCCAGCCAGACGTAGTAGTTGAAGGGCATGCCCTTGACGCCGTGGAACAGCTCGAAGCGCAGCCAGTAGGACACCAGCATGGCCAGAAAGACCGCCACCGCGTCGGTGAGCACATTGAATTGATTGAGCAGACGTTGGTTTTCCCGTATCATATCCGTTTTCCTTTATCACCCGTCACGGACAGGTATCGTTCCATCACCTGCGGCAGCACCGTATCCAGCGCGTACCGCTGCATCTTCTCCCGGCCGGCCTGTCCCAGCCGCGCACGCAGCCCGGCGTCCTCCGCCAGCGTCCGCACCGCGGCGGCGAGGGCCGCCTCGTCCCCACGGGGGAACAGCAGACCGTTTTCCGGCCCGATCAGGTCGGTATGGCCCTTTACGGCGCTGGCTGCCGCCGGCAGGCCGCAGGCCATGGCCTCCATGATGTTGAAGGGCAGTCCCTCCGACCGGCTGGTGGACACGGCGATATCCGCCGCACCCAGCCACGCCGGGATATCGTGTACCTGCCCCGGGAACTGCACACGATCCGCCACGCCCAGCTGGGCGGCCAGTCCACGGCAGGCGTCCAGCAGCTCGCCGCTGCCCGGCAGCAGCAGCTTGATGTGCGGCGGCAGGCGCTTCATGGCCCGCAGCAGCATGGCCTGATCCTTCCGGCCGGAAAACTCCGCCGGGTAGAGCAGGGCGATATCCCCCTCCGTCAGGCCCAGTCTGTCCCGCATGGCCTGCCGCGTCTCCCCCGCCGCACGGAAGCGGCTGAGATCCACGCCCATGCCGGGTATCTCCTCCACCCGGGCCGCCGCGTGGTGCGCCGCGGCCCACCGGGTATCCCATGCGTTCATGGTCAGCAGCAGGTCGGTCTGGGGCGCTGTCAGCAGCTCCGCCCGCGTCAGCAGCAGCTTTTTGACCGCCGGCGTCTCGTCGGTAAACAGGTAGCCGTGCATCACATTGACGATGGGCGGGCGGTTTTTCATGCCACGCGCCGCCCAGCGGGTGAAGAACGATGCCAGCGACGTGTGGGTGATGACCAGATCGTAGTGCTCCCGCTCCATCATCCCCCGCAGCAGCTTTGCCGCCCGGAGGTTGGCCGGGGAGGACATCTTCTTCTCCAGCGGCAGCGCGGCGGTCACATCGGCAAAGGGGATGTCCCGCATGGCGCCGCCGCAGGCTACATCCACCTGCCAGCCCAGCTCACGGAAGCGCCGGAGGTAGGGCAGGTGGAAATTGACGATATGGGAAAATGTGGACGCCGTGATAAGAACGGACGGCATAGGCGTTCCTCCTCTTCTGCTGTTATGACGCCGCGGACTGGCCCAGCATGCTGTCGAGGTAATCCGACACGTCGCTGCTCAGGCTGATGGTGCCCAGATTATCCCGGTTCCAGCCTTCCAGCTTCTCCCGCAGGCGGGCCGTCCCCTGCAGGAAGGCGTCACTGTTGTCGTTGTACTGCATGACCAGACGGAAGCTGGCGTCCCATGTGCCGGGGTTGGAGGGCGTGTAGTCCACGAACTTCTCCAGCATGGCGAAGCCCTTTTCCACATTCCCCAGATTGAAATACGACTCCGCCAGATACTTGGGCACGGAGTTGGAGTTCAGCTTCTCCAGATCGGCCATGTAGCGCTCCACCGTCTCCCGCATGTCGCCGGACAGCTCACCCGCCGCCGAGGCGTTGTACACATAGGTCAGCTTGTGATCCGCCCACTCGTAGGGATCCATGTCCGCTGCCCGCGCCATGGCGCTGTAGCTGCCCTGACGGCTCAGACGCGCCGCCAGCAGGTTCAGGAGCAGCAGTACGCTGAACACCGCCAGACCCAGCGCCTCCGCCCGCACTATCCAGCGGCGGGTCCGCTTCCCCGCGAAGCGCAGGGGCACCAGCCGGCCGCAGCTCAGGTTTATGACGGCCAGTGCGCCGAAGCCGAAGGGCAGGAAATAGCCGCTGGAGAAGATGACCTCCACGGCGGCGTGGATCATCAGGAACAGCAGCAGCGCGCACAGCGCCGGGGCCATGGTCAGCTGCTCCTCCCTGTCCCCGCGCCACAGGCGGAACAGGCCCACGGCGTTGGCCGCCAGCAGGCCCAGCCACAGGGCAAGGCCGATCAGGCCCGTCTCCACCATGGTCTGGATATAGTGGTTATGGACGTACTTCGTCTCGTAGTGATAGGTCTGCACGTTGTAGATGCCGTTTTCAAAAGCGCCCATGCCCAGTCCGACGATGGGACTGCGCTTGAATAGCTTCATGGCGTCACTGACATACACGAACCGCTGCGCTACGTTGCCCTCGGCCCGCAGGGTCTGGATGCGCCCGGCAATGGCCTCCGGCAGCAGCCTGTACTTCAATTTCAGTTCGCCGGACACCGCGCCCTCGTAGCGGATAGCGGTGATGTCCACCGTCTCATCGGCACTGATGAGGAACGTCACGGACTGGTTGCCCTCCGGGGCGGTGAACACCGCGCCGTCCGCCTCGCCCTTGTACACCGTGATCTTGCGGTTCATCACCGCGTCCTCACGGGTCTGGGTCTGCACCCGCACCGTCACGGGGCCGCTGGCCTCCACATGCAGGGTGTACTCCCCCGCGTCCAGATACGCGCCGCGTGTGATCTGCTCTCCGGCGCTCATATGGATGGCGCCTGTCCAGCTCACCGCCAGCACCATGGCCGCTATGGCGGCGGCCAGCACCGCCAGCAGCACGATATTCACGGTCTTCATCCGCCGCGCCATGCGCTGCGCCAGCGGGCGTCCCACAAAGATGTCCAGTACGCACAGCGCCGCAGCGGCGGCCAGCACCGCCAGCAGCGGCAGCATCTGCGCCTTCCGCCCGGCGGCGGCGTAGGCCGGCAAGACCGCCAGACTGGCCGCTGCCGTCAGCAGCAGCGTCTCCGCCATCAGCACGAAGGAGACGGCGCGGCGCTCCCCCCGCTCCAGCAGCAGGAGCAGCAGGAATGCCGCCGCGATGGCCGCCATCGCACCGCGGCTCACCGCCAGCAGGAACACGGTGCTGCTCAGCAGCAGGCACGACAGGTGCAGGCAGCGCTCCGTCCGCTTCTCCGCCGTCACCGCCAGACCCAGCGACAGCAAGATGGCCACGCCAGCGCAGCCCGCGAATACGTTGGGATTTTCAAAGATGGTCTTGAGCCGCTGCTCCTGCAGCACCGAGCTGAGGATCATCGGCGCGCCCAGCTCCGAGGTCAGGGTGGCCAGCAGGTTATACAGCACGCGGGTGGACACGGTGTCGATGCTGAACAGCGCCGCCAGCGCGCCCGTTACCTCCAGCACCACGGCGGCACACCGTCCGGTGCGGTGCTCCCGCTCCGGCTCCAGCGCCGTCAGCAGCAGCGCCATGCCGGACGCCGCCGCCACCTTCAGGAACTCATACAGCGCGAACTTGCCGGAGGGCGCGTACAGCGTGGAGATGCCGTCCAGCAGGACATACAGCCCCAGCAGCAGCGCCGGCCACGTCATGCGCTGCGCCAGCGTCCGGCCCCGTATGACCGCGCACACGATGGCCGCCAGCAGCACCACCAGCGTGATGCCCTTGTTGCTGCCGTGGAGCATCAGGCATGTGATGAAAAAGTAAAAAACCGCCAGCACCGGCACCAGCCACGGATGCCGCAGCTCCTGCGGCGCTCCCACAGCGGGCGGGGCCTCCCTGCGGCCTCTTTTCTTCGCCATAGTGTTCTCCTTACTCTTGATACCATCAGTTAACAAGGGCAAACACGCCTGACAGCGCGTCTTTCCGGCGCTTTTTGCCCTTTTCGCCTTGGCGGGCGCCAGCCTCGCTCCAAAGGAACGTCGCTCGGCAGCATCGGCGGATATATGCCGACTCAGCCCGCCTGCGTCTCAAAAGCCAAAAATCACTCGAAAATCCATCGCTGGCAGGTGCATACAGTTTTGCCGGAGCAGAAATGTGTCCAGACAAGGAAAGACCCGCAGAGAATACTTGTCGTATTGTCAAGGGGCTTGACGCAGTATGGGCGCATTTCTGCCCGTCAAAACCGTGCTTGCCCTTGTCAACCGATGGTAATGTCATTTCAGTATACTCTTTTTCGCCGTTCTCTGTCAATGTGCAGAGGGAATATTCCGTTTTACTGTGAGAATATTCCACTTCGCCGTGCATACAGTGTGGGCAGAGGGGTGATGTGTCATGCGCCGCTATGTGCCGAGCTTCTGCGCCGCCGCCGCCTGTGCGGCGCTGCTATATGGACTGTCCGCCCGGTTCCCCAATCCGCTGACCCGCGTGCTGTCCCCTGTCAACGGCAGTCCGTGGGAGCTGGGCAAGCTGGCGCTGTGGCCGGGACTGTGCGCCGCGCTGGTTCTGCACCGTCTGGACAGCGGCAGCAGCCGCAGCGGCCTGTGCGCCGCCGTACTGCTGTCGGTGGGCGCGGCCATGGCGCTGGGCGCGGCGGGGCTGTCCCCCGTACCGCTGTGTCTGCTGTCCGCCGCCGCAGGCCTCGCCGCCTATGCGCCGGTGCTGCGCCGTCTGCGGGGCGGCGAGCTGCTGTGGTACACCGCCGTGATCCTGCTGGCCATCACCTATATTCTGTTCACCATCCTGCCGCCCTCCGGCGCTCTGTTCACCGAACCCGGCGACGTGTCCGCCATGGCGCCCATCCCCTTCTGATGCAAAAAGATATCCTCCGGCGGAGCCGGAGGATATCTTTTTTGTTCTATACGGCGGCTCAGGGCATGGTGGCCCGGACGCCCACGGTGTTGTAGCTGGTACTGAGTGTCTTGCCGTCCGCCGCCACACCCCGCACCATGTAGGCGTAGGTGGTGCCGGAGGTGCCGGTGGTGTCCTTCCAGCTCAGGGCGCTGACCTTCTTCGCCACCAGCACCCACTTGGAGGCGGGCACAGGCCGTAGGGTATCGCCGCTTTTGGGCGGGTTGGCGGCGCGGTAGACATTGTAGGTCTTGGCGTTGGTCGCGGTCGTCCACGTCAGCAGGATGCCCTTTTCCCCAATTGTGACCCGCCGGGCGTCTTTCATGGTGACGTAGCCCGGCGTGGTGGAGGCCGATGCCGTCACTTTGGCGCTCTTGCCGGTGGTGTCGTAAGGCCCCGTAGTGACACCGTCCGCTGCCACGCCCTGCACTGTGTAGCTGTACATCACGCCCCTGGCTACGGTGGTATCCTTATAGCTGGTGCCGCTGACACCGCGGGCGATGACCTTCCACGCGGTGTTGGAGGCGTCCCTGCGCAGGACGTTGTAGGTATCCGCGTTGGCAGTGATTTTCCACGTCACGGTGATGCCGGCGGCATCCGCCTTGATGCCGGACAAAACCACGGCAGCAGGCGCCTTGACGACGCCTGCCACATGGATCGCAACGGTATTGCTGAATCCGCTGGCACCGCTGGCACCAACGGCTCTGATTTTATAGAAGTATGTTACACCCTTCACCGCGCCGGTGTTGACGTAGGTGGTCTTGTCGGTGCTGCCTACCTTGGAGAAGGTGCCGTCGGCACGGTTGGAGCGGTAGACATCGTACTTAGCCGCGCCGTCCACCGCCGCCCATGTCAGCTGGGGCTTGCCGCTGGCGGAGGATGTGCCTCCCTTCAGTACCGGGGCGGCCGGGGCCGGTGTTCTGGCCGTACCGCTGACGATATTGCTGTATGCGCTGGTCCCGGCGCTGTTCACCGCCTTGACCCGGTAGTAGTAGGTCTTGCCCACCGCCGCGCCGGTGTTGACGTAGCTGGTGGAGGTGGTGGTGCCCAGCAGGCTGTAGCCGGTGCCGCGGCTCTCAGAGCGGTACACCCGGTAGGAGGCAGCGCCGCTGACGGCGCTCCACGTCAGCTTCGGCTTGCCGCTGTCGGAGTACGTCATGGTCACGGTGGGGGCCGCCGGAGCCACCGCCTTGGCCGCGCCGCTGACGGTACTGCTGTACGCGCCCGCCGCGCCGTCCACGTTCAGGGCGCGGACTTTGTAGTAGTAGGTCTTGCCCACCGCCGCGCCGGTGTTGACATAGCTGGTGGAGGTGGTGGTGCCCAGCAGGGTGAAGCCGGTGCTCTGCTGGGTGGAGCGGTAGATCTCGTACTTGGCCGCACCGTCCACCGCCGCCCATGTCAGCTGGGGCTTGCCGCTGGCGGAGGATGTGCCGATGGTCACGCGGGGCGCGGCGGGAATGGCCGGAGCATCAGGGGCAAAGTCCGTGTTTGAAACGGGATACTGGCTCCAGAAATAGGTTGCCTTCTCCCCCGTATCGACCAAGTGATCCTTGTTGAAAGCCGCCGTACCCTTGAGGAAGTAGCTGTAGCTGCTCCGTCCCTCGTCCCATGTGGCGTCCAGACAGTAGTAATTGCCATCGTCCATCTTCACGATGTTCCATGCGTGGGGGCCCCAGACGCCGTTCCCGCCATCCGCCGTACCGGTGATGATGCGGCAGTCGATGCCCGCGTCGTTGGCCAGCCGGTAGAACAGGTTGGCGTAGCCCTGACACACCGCCGTCTTGTTGATGGCGGCAGCATAGGCGGTATACTGCAGCTTGTAGGTATTGTCGTTCAGGTGTGCGTAGTCGTATCTGACGTTTTTGGTGATCCAGTTATAGATGGCCTGCACCTTCTGGTAGGTGGTCTTGCCGCCCAGCGCCAGCTGGGGCAGGATGGTGGTCTTGATATAGCTGTTCAGCTGTGTCTCCTGCTGAGATGTTGTGTACCACATCACGGTATAGGTGACCTCATAGCCGCCCGTCCAGCTTTCGTTGAACTTTTCCGGTGTCGCTCCGGCACCGTAGCTCTTGAACTGCCAGCGCAGGAAGTCGCCGCTGCTGCCATCGCCGGTCACATGGGAGAGGGCCTCCTGCCACCAGTCCTTCAGGTCGATGGTGCCGGGCTCCAATTTGACCTTGAACTCGATGGTCGACTGGCGGTCGATCATCTGGCTGCGCAGCTCCGCGATGACGGCGGCCCTGGTGGTTAGATAGCCGGTATCCGCTGCCTCTGCCGACGCCGCATAGGTGGTGGGCGCCGTCCGAGTGCTGATGAACGTGCCGCTGTCCGCAATATCGGCGTACAGCGGGTTGGTATACGATACCGTGTAGCTGCGCGGCTTCGCAGCGCTCTCCGCTGCCAACGCCTGCGTGGGCAGCAGCGTCAGGGACATGACCAGCGCCAGCAGCAGCGCGGTCAGGCTCTTTGTGACCTTCTTCATAGCTCTCCTCCTTGTGTATCGATGCCCGGCGGGCTTGTTGACTTATGTAAAGCATACCACAGCCGCCGGAAAAAGTACACCTATTTTTCAACGTTTTTTGCCGTTTCTGCGCAGAAAAGCGGGGCGGACGCTGCGCGTCCGTCCCGCTTTTTTCACAGATGCTTCTCCGGCTGCTGCATGTCCCGGGCAATAGCCTTGGCGTAGCGCTCCTCCTCGCTGAACACGCAGCCGCAGTACTTCTGCATGTAAAAGCCCAGCTCCCGGGCCTTCTGGTTCCCCGCCCGGAAGTTGGGCCGGAAATCCCGGTAGAGAAATTCCACGCCGTACTGCCGGGCGTATTTCTCCGCCGCGGCCTTGATGCCGTCGTGATCCTGATAGAGACTGGCCAGCAGGGTGGAGGTAAAGGCCTCATAGCCGTGCTCCGCCGCGTACCGGGCCGTTTCCTCCAGCCGGTGCTGATAACAGTAGGTGCAGCGGTGGTCAATATCGCTTGCAACGTGCTCGACAAACGTCCGCAGGCCGTAGTCCTCGTCTACAATGACCTGCATTTCAATGGTGGGAGCGTAGGCCAGCAGATAGTCCCGCCGGGCTTCATATTCTTTCCATGGATGAATGTTCGGGTTGTACCAAAAGGCTACCGGTTCGATCCCTTCGGCCCGGAGCGGATCGATACAGCTGAGGGAGCAGGGGGCGCAGCAGGTGTGCATCAAAATAGATGTCATAGCAGGAACTTCCCTTCTGAAAAAGCATGTTTTCTATAGTATAACATAGGCTGTCAAATGAAGAAAGTTCGAGGGCGTAACCGATTTCTTAACGGAATATTCACGAAAATTCCATGTTTTTTACATTGAGAATTACGGCGGAGAAACGTAAAATATTGGTAATAAGCTAATGTGGGGCTGAATGGCCCCTAAAGGAGGAACTCCCCTTGCGGGTCGGACTTGACGTAGGCTCCACCACCATCAAATGCGTGGTGTTGGATGACCGGAACAACTTGATATACCATACATACGAGCGGCATTACAGCCATATTGTAGAGAA
>ERZ825384.3751-NODE-3751-length-13074-cov-11.705815_pt1 | contig 13074 bp, 6 predicted proteins | sample MGYA00519931_ERZ825384 | MGnify/ENA primary metagenome ERZ825384 (study PRJEB31778, sample SAMEA3449200) | human gut metagenome | biome: human gut; feature: human-associated habitat; material: faeces | place: United Kingdom | collected 2010/2012 ...
AACATATATTCCTCGCCGGGGTTCGCTTCCAGTTTCACGCAAGCCAGTCCGGCTCCTTCCTGCCCCCGGTTGTGCTGTTTCTCCATGAGAAGGTAAAGCTTGTTCAGCCCGTACATCCATGTACCGTACTTTTCTTCGTAATACTCCAGCGGTTTCAGCAGGCGTATCATGGCGACGCCACATTCATGCTTCAGTTGTTCCATTTATATATTTACTAATGAGTAATTACTTCTTTTAAAAACGCGTTATTTATGTTCTGAGAACATATCATCTGTCAAGGGCAAACGCATTCTCTGTTTTACCCATACACATCATCCGCTTCCGGTCATTCCACCGTTACCGACTTGGCAAGATTACGCGGTCGGTCTACATCCATGCCTTTACATACGGCTATGTGATAAGCGAGCAGTTGCAAGGGAACCGTAGTTATTAACGGGCCAAGACATTCCATTGTTTCGGGAAGTTCGATACAAATGTCAGCGATTTTACCGATAACCGTATCTCCCTTGGTAACAATCGCTATCACCCTGCCTTTGCGCGCTTTAATTTCCTGTATATTGCTCAGTACTTTTTCGTACAATCCGTTCTGTGTGGCAATAACCACCACCGGCATTTCCGCATCTATCAAAGCAATAGGCCCATGCTTCATTTCGGCGGCCGGATAGCCTTCCGCATGGATGTACGAGATTTCTTTCAGCTTCAAAGCGCCTTCCAACGCTACGGGATAACTGTAACCGCGTCCCAGATAGATAAAATTGTGTACGTAAGTGAAGATTTTGGAAAGCTCCGCTATACGGTCGTTCAGCTTCAGCACCTCTTTCATCTTTCCGGGAATCTGTCCGAGTTCCCTCACTATGGCGAGGTATTGCGTTTCATCAATCGTACGCTTCTCCCGTGCAAGAGTCAATGCCAACATGGTGAGCACAGTTACCTGACCTGTAAAGGCTTTGGTGGACGCCACACCTATTTCCGGCCCTACATGAATGTAAGACCCCGTATTCGTAGCGCGCGGAATACTCGAACCGATAGCATTACAGATGCCATATATAAATGCACCACGGCTTTTGGCAAGTTCTATGGCAGCCAGCGTATCGGCTGTCTCCCCGCTTTGCGAAATGGCAATCACCACATCACTACTGTCAATCACCGGGTCCCGGTAACGAAATTCCGAAGCATACTCCACTTCCACCGGAATGCGGCAGAAACTCTCTATCAGATGTTTGCCTATAAGCGCAGCGTGCCACGACGTGCCACAAGCCACAATTACAAAACGTTTGGCAGCAAGCAGACGTTCCTTATAATCTATAATGGCGGAAAGCACCACGTTAGTACCCTCCAGATTAATGCGTCCGCGCATACAGTCGTGAATACAATCGGGTTGCTCAAAAATCTCCTTCAACATGAAATGCGGATAACCGCCCTTCTCCAACTGGCCGAGATTGAGCGCCACCGTCTTTACCTCGTGCGGGCACTCCACATTCTTGAGATTCACCACTTTCAGTTTCTCCCCACAACGAATAACGGCTATCTCCTCATCTTCCAGATAGACCACCTTGTCCGTATATTCCACAATCGGAGTGGCATCGGATGCCAAGAAGAATTCATCCTGCCCGATACCCACCACCAACGGACTGCTTTTGCGCGCAGCAATAATCTCATCAGGATTCTCCCTGTCGAGCACGGCAATGGCATATGCACCGATAACCTCCTGCAAAGCCAGTTGCACGGCAGTCAGTAAATCGATGCGGTTTATAACCTGAATGTATTCTATGAGTTGTATCAGTACCTCGGTGTCGGTACTACTTTTAAAAGTATAGCCTTTGGCTTGGAGTTTGTCTTTAAGGGCGGCGTAATTTTCAATGATACCGTTGTGAATAAGAGCGAATCTTTCGGAAGAGGAATAATGGGGATGAGCGTTAACGGAACAAGGTTCTCCATGTGTAGCCCAGCGGGTATGTGCAATACCTATACTACCGGAAATATCTTTTTGAGTAACGAAAGTTTCTAAATCCGAGACCTTTCCTTTCGTCTTATACACGTTCAGTTGTCGGTCATCACTGATTAATGCTACCCCTGCACTATCGTATCCGCGGTACTCCAACCGCTTCAAACCTTTGATAAGAATGGGGTAGGCTTTTCTTTGACCTATATAGCCTACTATTCCACACATAATATATCAGTATTTGATTTGCGCTGCAAAGATATATATTCTTTAGAACATAAAGTTAACCTTTTCACTATTTATTTGTCAAAAGAGTAGAAAAAAGTTATTTTATTATCAAAAAGACAAGGAAAATAATATTTTAAAAGCAAAAGGTCTAATTTATAATCTTAAAGCAAACAGACGAAATCTGATTTAAGATTAGAAGAAAACAAAGGGTATTTTCTATCAGATTATAACTTCATCCCCCGGTGTAAGTATTTAGCAAGGCACAAATCGAGGAATATTGTTATCAATTTGAAACTAAATATATATATTTGCAAAACATTTTGATACAACAAATAGGTATTACATAAATTAGAGTAAACCAAAAATGAAAAACAAAGAGCTTTTTAACAACAAAACAAAGGAACAACCCGCACAACGACAGCCCATGCAGTTGGGCCTGTATGATGCCACCAATGAACACGACGCTTGCGGTGTGGGAATGTTAGTGAACATTCACGGCAGCAAATCACATGAATTGGTTGAATCCGCATTGAAAGTATTGGAGAATATGCGTCATCGCGGAGCGGAAGGTGCCGACAACAAGACCGGAGACGGCGCCGGCATCATGTTGCAAATACCGCACGAATTCATCCTGCTGCAAGGCATCCCCGTTCCCGAAAAAGGGAAATACGGAACAGGACTGCTTTTTCTTCCGAAAGATGAGAAAGACCGGGCAGCCATCCTGAGTATCATCATTGAAGAAATAGAGAAAGAAGGATTGACGCTGATGCACCTGCGCAATGTGCCTACCTGCCCCGAAATACTGGGTGAGGCCGCACTTGCCAACGAACCCGACATCAAACAAATCTTCATCACCGGATTTACGGACAGTGAAACCGCCGACCGCCGTCTCTATATAATAAGGAAAAGAATAGAAAACAAAGTACGCAGGTCGGATATAGCCGCACGAGAGGATTTCTATATCGTGTCGCTGTCTACGAAGAACATCATCTATAAAGGTATGCTCTCTTCCCTACAGCTACGTAACTACTTCCCCGACCTGACAAACAACTACTTCACCAGCGGACTGGCTCTGGTGCACTCCCGTTTCAGCACCAACACCTTCCCTACATGGGGACTGGCACAGCCGTTCCGTCTCTTGGCGCACAACGGTGAAATCAATACCATACGCGGTAACCGCGGCTGGATGGAAGCGCGTGAAAGCGTCCTGTCCTCTCCCGCCCTTGGCGACATCAAAGAACTGCGTCCCATCATCCAGCCGAACATGAGCGACAGCGCCTCGCTGGACAACGTACTGGAGTTCCTTGTCATGTCCGGCCTCAGCCTACCGCATGCCATGGCAATGCTCGTACCGGAATCCTTCAACGAAAAGAACCCCATCAGCGAAGACCTCAAGGCCTTCTACGAATACCACTCTATCCTCATGGAACCTTGGGACGGACCTGCCGCACTACTCTTCAGCGACGGACGCTATGCGGGTGGTATGTTGGATCGCAACGGTCTGCGTCCCGCACGCTACCTTATTACGCACAACGACATCATGGTAGTGGCAAGTGAAGTCGGCGTAATGGATTTCGAACCGGGCGACATCAAAGAGAAAGGTCGTCTGCAACCCGGCAAGATACTTTTGATAGATACCGAGAAAGGCGAGATTTACTACGACGGCGAACAGAAAAAGCAACTTGCCGAAGCTAAGCCCTACCGCACTTGGCTCGCCAGCAACCGCATCGAACTGAACGAACTGAAAAGCGGGCGCAAAGTGCCCCACAACGTGGACAACTATAACAGTATGCTACGTACGTTCGGCTTCTCCAAAGAAGATGTCGAGAAAATCATCCTACCCATGGCATCCAACGGCGCCGAGCCTGTCAGCGCAATGGGTAACGACACCCCGCTTGCCGTACTTTCCGACAAGCCGCAGCTACTATACAATTACTTCCGCCAACAGTTTGCGCAAGTCACCAATCCGCCTATCGACCCTATCCGCGAAGAGTTGGTAATGTCTCTCACCGAGTACATCGGCGCAGTGGGCATGAACATACTGACACCCAACGAAAGCCATTGCAAAATGGTACGGCTGAACCACCCCATCCTGACGAATGCGCAATTGGATATTCTCTGCAACATCCGCTACAAAGGCTTCAAGACCGTAAAGCTGCCGATACTGTTTGAAGTCTCCAAAGGACGTGCAGGACTGCAGGAAGCGCTTGACCGCCTGTGCAAGGAAGCCGAAGAGTCCGTCACCGAAGGCGTGAACTACATTGTACTGACCGACCGCAACGTAGATGCCGTCCATGCCGCCATCCCCTCATTGCTTGCCGTATCGGCAGTGCACCACCACCTCATTTCGGTAGGAAAGCGCGTACAGACCGCATTGGTAGTGGAAAGCGGCGAGATACGCGAAGTGATGCACGCCGCACTGCTCCTTGGGTTCGGTGCAAGCGCACTGAACCCCTATATGGCATTTGCCGTACTGAACGAACTCGTTGCCAAGAAAGAGGTACAGTTGGACTATGCCACCGCAGAGAAGAATTACATCAAAGCCATTTGCAAAGGCCTGTTCAAGATTATGAGCAAAATGGGTATCAGCACCATCCGCTCCTACCGGGGCGCAAAGATATTCGAGGCTGTCGGGCTGAGCGAAGAATTGAGCAACGCTTACTTCGGCGGATTAAAATCGGCTATCGGCGGCATCCGTTTGGATGAGGTGGCACGTGACGCCATCACTTTTCACGACGAAGGAGAAGCGATGAAAAAGGAAGAAACGCGCATGAAGAATGATGGTGGTGAAGCTCCCCTATTGCCGAACAAAGGACTGTACGCATACCGTAAGGACGGAGAAAAGCACGCTTGGAACCCAGAGACTATCAGTACCCTGCAAATAGCTACTCGTCTGGGCAGTTACAAGAAATTCAAAGAGTTTACCCGCTTGGTCGATGAAAAAGAAAAGCCTATCTTCCTGCGAGACTTTCTCGACTTCCGTCACAACCCCATTCCCATAGACAGGGTGGAACCGGTGGAAAGCATTCTGAAACGTTTCGTTACGGGCGCCATGTCTTTCGGAGCCATCAGTCAGGAAGCGCATGAGGCAATGGCGGTTGCCATGAATAAACTGCACGGGCGAAGCAATACGGGTGAAGGCGGTGAAGATGCCGCACGCTTCGGAACGGAAATGCGCAGTGCCATCAAACAGGTAGCATCCGGACGTTTCGGGGTCACTACGGAATATCTGGTGAATGCCGACGAAATACAGATAAAAGTGGCACAAGGCGCCAAGCCGGGTGAAGGCGGCCAGTTGCCGGGATTCAAAGTAGACCAAGTGATTGCCCGCACGCGCCACTCCATTCCAGGTATTTCATTGATTTCTCCCCCGCCCCATCACGACATCTATTCCATCGAAGACCTGGCACAGCTTATCTTCGACTTGAAGAACGTCAATCCGAAAGCCAAAATCAGCGTGAAGCTGGTAGCCGAAAGCGGTGTGGGAACTATCGCCGCAGGTGTGGCGAAAGCCAAAGCCGACCTCATCGTCATCTCCGGCGCCGAAGGCGGTACAGGCGCATCACCCGCAAGCTCCATCCGATATGCCGGCATCTCGCCCGAACTCGGACTGAGTGAGACGCAACAGACACTGGTACTGAACGGGCTGCGCGGACAAGTGCTGCTGCAAGTGGACGGACAACTGAAAACCGGACGCGACGTAGTACTCATGGCCATGCTCGGTGCGGAAGAATACGGTTTCGCCACCGCTGCCCTCATCGTATTGGGATGCGTGATGATGCGCAAGTGTAACCAAAACACATGTCCCGTAGGTGTAGCCACCCAGAACCCGGAACTGCGCAAACGTTTCATCGGCCGTAGCGAATACCTTGTGAACTACTTTACTTTCCTTGCCCGCGAAGTACGCGAGTATCTGGCAGAGATTGGAGTGGAAAAACTGGATGATATCATCGGGCGTACCGACCTCATCATCCGCAGACCGGATGACGGCATCAAGAAACATCAACTCATCAACTTCGACAAAGTACTGGCGCGTGTGGACAACGGAGCCGCCATCCGCCACATCATAAACCAGCAACACGGCATCGACCGCGTAAAAGACGTGGAAATGCTGAATGCCGCCGCCAATGCCGTAGACGAACAGAAAGAAGTTTCTCTCGAATATACCATCGCCAACACCGACCGCGCCTGCGGTGCGATGCTCTCCGGCGCTATCGCCGCCAAGTACGGCGCCAAAGGCCTGCCCGAACATACACTGAACGTCAAGTTCAAAGGCTCGGCCGGACAGAGTTTCGGAGCATTCCTCGTACCGGGTATCAACTTCAAGCTGGAAGGTGAGGCCAATGACTATCTGGGCAAAGGGCTGAGTGGCGGACGTATCGCCGTACTACCCCCTGTACGCAGCAACTTCGAGGCCGAGAAGAACACAATTGCCGGAAACACCCTTCTGTATGGTGCAACCAGCGGCGAAGTATATATCAACGGTCGCGTAGGCGAACGCTTTGCCGTCCGCAACTCCGGTGCAATAGCCGTTGTAGAGGGTGTGGGTGACCATTGCTGCGAATACATGACCGGCGGACGTGTAGTAGTGCTCGGACAGACGGGACGTAACTTTGCCGCAGGTATGTCCGGTGGTGTGGCTTACGTCTGGAACAAAGACGGCAACTTCGACTACTTCTGTAACATGGAAATGGTGGAACTAAGCCTCATTGAAGAAACCTCATACCGCAAGGAGTTGCACGAACTCATCCGCCAGCACTATCTCTACACCGGTTCCAAACTGGCACGCATCCTACTCGATGACTGGACGCACTACGTAGACGAGTTTATCCAAGTAGTCCCTATCGAGTACAAGAAAGTGCTGCAAGAAGAACAGATGAAGAAGCTGCAACAGAAGATTGCGGATATGCAAAGAGACTATTAAATTAAAAATTGAGAATTGAGAATTAAAAAATACAGAATAGTGCGTACTTACAAATTCCACGTTCTTTTTAATTTTCGATTCTCTGAGTATTATTTCTTAATTTTCAATTTTTAATTCTCAATTTATCAATCATGGGCGATTCAAAAGCATTCTTAAATATCCCCCGCCAAGAAGCGGGCTACCGTCCGATACACGAACGTATCACAGATTTCAGCCAGGTGGAACAGACGCTGAACAGTCACGACCGCAAGCTCCAAGCCTCACGCTGTATGGAGTGCGGTGTACCTTTTTGCCATTGGGCATGTCCGTTGGGCAACAAGCAACCGGAGTTTCAAGACGCACTCTGCAAAGGAAAATGGCGCGAAGCCTATCAAGTACTGAACGAGACGAATGATTTCCCCGAATTTACGGGACGTATCTGCCCCGCACTTTGTGAGAAGTCATGTGTGCTGAAACTCTCCTGCGATGCTCCCGTAACCATCCGCGAGAATGAGGCAGCCATTGCCGAAGCCGCTTTTCGTGAAGGATATATCGTGCCTGTCCGCCCCGAACGCAATGGCTGGAAAATAGCTGTCATCGGTGGAGGGCCTGCCGGGCTGAGCGTTGCCGCACGGCTGAATGCCCGTGGCTACGAAGTCACGATATTCGATTCCAAACCGATGCCGGGCGGACTGCTTCGCTACGGTATTCCCAATTTCAAACTACCCAAAGAAGTGATAGACCGTCGCATGAATGTACTGAAAGCCGAAGGTATCCGGTTTGAAATGGGTGTCTGCATCGATATGCAGAAGCTGCCCGCAGGTTTCGATGCTTACGCCGTCTGCACAGGCACTCCCACTGCCCGTGACCTTACCATCCCCGGCCGTGAACTGAAAGGTATCTACTTTGCCCTCGATATGCTGGCTCAACAGAACCGTATCCTCGACGGAGAGACATTCCCGAAAGAGCAGCTTGTCAATGCCCGTGGCAAACGGGTGCTTGTCATTGGCGGTGGCGACACAGGCTCGGACTGCATCGGCACGAGCATCCGCCAAGGAGCTACGAGCGTGACACAAATAGAAATCATGCCACAACCACCCGTAGGCCACAATGACGCTACGCCCTGGCCGCAATGGCCCGTTGTCCTGAAAACCACTTCCAGTCACGAAGAAGGATGCACACGCCGCTGGTCACTGGCATCCAACAGATTCATCAGCAAGAACGGAAAGGTTTGCGGCGTGGAAGTGGAAGAAGTGGAATGGCTTCCGGCAAAAGACGGTGGCCGCCCCACCATGAAACCTACGGGTAAGAAAGAAGTCATTGAAGCCGATATGGTGCTGTTGGCTATGGGCTTCCTCAAACCGGAACAGCCGACATTTGCAGAGAATGTATTCGTGGCGGGAGATGCCGCCAATGGTGCAAGTCTCGTAGTACGTGCACTGGCTGACGGTCGCAAAGTAGCCCGGCGGATTGACCAATACTTCAACCGGTAGTTTTGCGGCAACGAAAAAAGTTTCAAAGAAGGATACCAAGAGTTTCAACGCATGAAACTTTCTGTCCCCCGGTGTGAAACGACTCGTTTCAACGCTTGAAACAATCCGTTCCAACGGACGAAACTGCCAGTCTCACCCGATACAACTAACATCATCCCGATATCAACTTCTAAAACAACTACAACCATGTGTGGAATAGCAGGTATTTTCAACATAAAATCCCAGACTCCGGAACTCAGGAGTAAAGCTTTAAAAATGGCACAGAAAATCCGCCATCGCGGACCGGACTGGAGCGGTATTTATGTAGGCGGCTCCGCAATCCTTGCACACGAGCGGCTTTCTATCGTCGACCCTCAATCGGGTGGGCAACCTCTGTACTCGCCCGACCGCAAGCAAATCCTTGCCGTCAACGGTGAGATATACAACCACCGCGATATCCGTGCACATTACGCCGGAAAGTACACCTTTCAGACGGGTTCGGACTGCGAAGTCATCCTCGCCCTCTACAAAGACAAAGGCATCAATTTCCTCGAAGAACTGAACGGTATCTTCGCCTTTGCCCTCTACGATGAAGAGACGGACGATTACCTCATAGCCCGCGACCCCATCGGAGTGATACCTTTATATATAGGCCGCGACAAGGAAGGCCGCATCTACTTCGGCAGCGAACTGAAAGCTCTCGAAGGCTTCTGCGACGAGTACGAGCCTTTCCTGCCCGGACACTATTACCGGGGACGTGAGGGTAAAATGCACCGCTGGTACACTCGCGATTGGATGCAATACCCTGACGTAAAAGACAACTATCATACTGGTTACCCTGACGTCAATGCCACAACCTACCAAACTCAGGTTTCTGCCGTACATGATGCCCTCGAAGCCGCCGTACAGCGCCAACTTATGTCGGACGTACCTTACGGCGTGTTGTTGTCCGGCGGGCTGGACTCTTCCGTAATCTCGGCCATCGCCAAGAAATACGCCGGAAAACGTATTGAGACGGACAACAAGGCAGATGCGTGGTGGCCTCAACTCCACTCTTTTGCAGTAGGCTTGAAAGGTGCTCCCGACCTCATCAAAGCACGTGAAGTGGCGCAATACATCGGCACTATCCACCATGAAATAAACTACACCATTCAAGAAGGGCTGGACGCCATTCGCGATGTCATCTACTTCATCGAAACCTACGACGTAACCACTGTCCGCGCATCCACGCCCATGTACTTGCTGGCGCGTGTCATCAAGAGCATGGGCATCAAGATGGTACTTAGTGGTGAAGGTGCGGACGAAGTATTCGGCGGCTACCTCTACTTCCACAAAGCGCCCACACCACAAGCCTTCCATGAAGAAACAGTACGTAAGCTCTCCAAACTGTATCTTTACGATTGCCTGCGCGCCAACAAGAGTCTTGCCGCTTGGGGCGTGGAAGGACGTGTCCCGTTTCTCGACAAAGAATTTCTGGATGTAGCCATGCGACTGAATCCTGCCACGAAGATGTGTCCCGGAAAAGAAATTGAAAAGAAAGTGGTTCGCGAAGCCTTTGCGGATATGCTGCCCGAAAGCGTCGCATGGCGTCAGAAAGAACAATTTTCTGATGGTGTGGGTTACAGCTGGATTGATACGCTGAAAGCTGTCACCGCCGCTGCCGTCAGTGATGAACAGATGCGGAAAGCCTCCGAACGCTTCCCCGTAAACACACCGATGAACAAAGAGGAATACTACTACCGCACTATTTTCGAGGAGCACTTCCCCAGCGAGAGTGCCGCCCGCAGTGTACCCAGCGTACCGAGTGTAGCCTGTTCCACCGCCGAAGCATTGGCATGGGACGTCTCATTCCAAGGGAAAAACGACCCTAGCGGACGCGCCGTTGCCGGTGTGCACGAAGAAGCCTACAAGGACTGAACCTTAAAAAAAGTAACCACACGGCAAATGCAACGGATTTTTAATATACTTTCTGTTTCATATTCGTAAGCTTATGCTACCTTTGCGAAAGAACGATGAAAATAATTAATTCTAAAGCCCATGAAACTGAAAAGCCTTATCATCACTTCCGCCCTGCTACTTGCCGCTTGTGGCTATACACAGGCACAGTCCACCCAAGTCATTGCTCACCGCGGCTTCTGGAAAACAGACGGTTCGGCACAGAATTCCATTGCCGCACTGGTGAAAGCCGATTCCATAAATTGTTACGGTTCCGAGTTCGATGTATGGCTCACCGCCGACAACCAACTTGTTGTGAACCACGACAACACTTTCAAGGGGGTGAACATGCAGAATTCCACCGCACAACAGTGCACCGCCGTCATACTGGACAACGGAGAGCAACTCCCCACCCTGCGGCAATACTTGGAGAAGGCCGGACAACTGAAAACGCGCCTTATTCTGGAACTGAAATCCCACAAGACGCCCGAACGGGAAACACGTGCCGTAGAAAGTATTGTGAAGATGGTGGAAGAGATGGGGTTGGAAGACCGCATGGAATACATCGCTTTCTCGCGACACGCCACCAAAGAATTTATCCGTCTTACCCCCAAAGGAACTCCGGTATATTATCTGGAAGGCGACCTCTCTCCCAAAGAACTGAAAGAATGGGGATGCGCCGGACCCGACTATCACTTCAGCGTATTCAAAAGACATCCCGAATGGATTAAAGAGTCCCACGACTTGGGCATGAAAGTAAATGCTTGGACCGTAAACGATGCCAAAGACATGAAGTGGTTGATTGACCACGGTGTGGATTTCATCACTACCAACGTCCCCGTAGAACTGCAAGAAATATTACAGTAAAAGCATCAGCTTACAATACATTTAGAAAGTTATTACAAACAAGTCGCTTCATTTTGAAAACAATGAAGCGACTTTTATATTTCAAAAAGGTAGTAATACGCGAATAAAACAATCATTTTTACTATTTCCCTGCAAGAATACGAGAGCATCATATTACAATCTTTACGAATATAGCATCATATACTTTTAAATTGGAAGTGAAATCGTGTATATTTGCACTGAATGAAAGTTAGAATAGAAACAAATAGAAAACAGATACTAATATAGATGAAAATTATCCAAAACGTCGTATATTTGCAGTGAAATAAGACAAAAGGATATAATCAACCAACTAAGTAAGTACAAAATGACAAGAACCATAAAGTTTACCAAGATGCACGGTGCAGGAAACGACTACATATATGTAGATACTACCCGCTATCCTATCGAGAATCCGGAGGAGCTTTCGAAGAAATGGAGCGCACCGCATACGGGAATCGGCAGCGACGGTCTGGTACTTATAGGGCGTTCCGACAAAGCCGATTTCAGCATGCGCATTTTCAATGCGGACGGTTCGGAAGCCAAGATGTGCGGAAATGCCAGCCGGTGCATCGGCAAATACCTTTATGACTACAAGCTGACTTCCAAAACAGAAATCACACTCGACACCCTGTCCGGCATCAAGATTCTAAAACTGCACGTGACAGACGACAAGGTAGACACGGTAACCGTTGACATGGGTATTCCGTCTGACGAACCCGTGAACTATGACGGCAAGGGGAGCAAGCCGATGAAAGAACATCCCATCGAAATAGACGGCATACGCTATACGGGTACTACCGTATCTATGGGAAACCCGCATCTGGTAATCTTCGTAAACGACATAACGGAGGTAGACCTCTCCTCCATCGGTCCCAAACTGGAGAATCATCCCCTCTTCCCCGACCGCATCAATGTGGAGTTTGCCCAAGTACTGGGAGAGGGAAAGATAAGGATGCGCGTATGGGAACGGGGTTCGGGCATCACCCAAGCCTGCGGAACAGGAGCCTGTGCCACAGCCGTAGCCGCTTTCCTCACAGGACGCGCCGGAAGAAAATCAATCATCATCATGGATGGAGGGGCACTCACCATTGAATGGGATGTAGCCACCAAGCACATCTTTATGACGGGAGAGGCAAGTAAGGTCTTCGAGGGAGAAATGGAGAGGAATGAAGAATGAAGAATTATGAATGAAAAATGAGTATACGCTTTTATGCCGCATGGCAATTCTTCATTCTTCATTATTAAATAATTAAACCAACAGAGATATGGCATTAGTTAATGAACATTTTTTGAAACTGCCCGGAAGTTACTTATTTTCGGACATAGCTAAAAAAATTAATACTTTCAGGATAACGCACCCTAAAAAAGAAGTCATCCGTCTGGGTATCGGAGACGTTACCCGTCCGCTGCCGCAAGTTTGCATCGAAGCGATGCACAAGGCAGTGGATGAGATGGCTGATGCCAAGACATTCCGCGGATACGGTCCTGAACAGGGTTATGACTTTCTGATTGATGCCGTTATCAAACACGATTACGCGACACGCGGCGTTCATTTCAGCCCACAAGAAATCTTCATCAACGACGGAGCCAAGAGCGATACGGGAAACATAGGCGACATACTCCGCCATGACAACAGTGTGGGAGTAACCGACCCTATCTACCCCGTCTACATTGACAGCAACGTAATGTGCGGACGCGCCGGCATA
>ERZ825384.3760-NODE-3760-length-13042-cov-31.285824_pt1 | contig 13042 bp, 10 predicted proteins | sample MGYA00519931_ERZ825384 | MGnify/ENA primary metagenome ERZ825384 (study PRJEB31778, sample SAMEA3449200) | human gut metagenome | biome: human gut; feature: human-associated habitat; material: faeces | place: United Kingdom | collected 2010/2012 ...
TCATGTACCGTTTGTCGATCATCTTCGGATAGCTCTGCCACGGAATTACGCCGCTTCCCCGGGAATTTGGGTATTTCAGGGCCTCTGAAAGGGGCTTTTTTACTGATTTTTAGCCTCCTGAGCCGCTTTGCGGTAAGCGCGTAAGCCTACACCGGTGAAGCGCTTGAAGTTGTAGTCGAAGGTGTTGCGCGAGGCAAAGCCCACGGATTCCGCTATTCCCTCGGCCGAATAACCGGCGTACTGCGGCAGCTCCATGCGGCGGCAAAATTCCATGATGCGGGCCTTGTTTATCAGCGTGGAGAAATTGCAGTTATAGCGTTCGTGAATCACCTGCGACACAGCCTTTGAATTTCTGCCTGCCATTTCAGCAAACCCGGCCAACGACAAATCGGGCGAATAGATGGCATCGGAGGCCATTATGCGCTCTATGGCGTCGGCAATCTCCTGCTTGTCGGCGTCGTCTAGACCGGAGCTCTCATATTTCACCGTTGACTCAGTGCGGCGGGTGGATTCAGAGAGCAGCTTGTCGTGCTTCTTCTTCACATCTTCAGCGTCGGCAATAAGACGCTGAATGCGTTCGTAGAGCAGGTTGGAGTGATTGCGCAGACGCCGGTTCTTCGCCCTCAGCACCAACAGGAAGATGATTACCACCACAACAACAAACACGGAGGCCGCGAAAGCCCATGTCGACACCTTTGCCCTCCAGGCATTGTCGCGCAACGTGTTCTGCATCTCGCGCCGCTCCTTCATATACTCAAGCTGCGAAAGGTCGTTATACGACTGCAGCGAATCGTAGAGAGCGTTGACATGCCCGGCAATGCGCTCTGCCTGCGCCGCATTGCCCATCCTTTCGTAAGCCCGCTGACGGAGCGATAGAATGGCCAGACGGATGTCTTTGAGGTCGAGCCGGTAAGTGAGGCGTTCGGCCTCGTCGAGCGTTTTCAGAGCGGCGGCGCAGTCGCCGGCTTCTATCTGGAATTCCGCTTTGTCTTTCATATAAGCCGAGCGAGTGCGCTGCGTGGCCGGAATCTGCGGCAAAACCCTCAGCATAGAGTCGTAGATGGCCACAGCCTCCGTATATCGGCCGTTTCCTGAAGCCTCGGCGGCATTGAGCATCAGCACAGCCAATTGCGGATAAAAGTCGCTATGCCGGGCCGCATACCTCTCCATGACATTCTTCTCGGGCTGCATCTGCGCCATTCGGCGGCTCTGGTGCGAAGCCGTTATCATATTGCCGAAAGCACGATAGGCCGTTTCGCCGTCATCGGTCTGAAGAGCCCCGCGATATGCCCGCCGTCCGTAGTCAATGACACGGTCGTAGAACTTGGCCTTCTCCGTGTGCGCCGCCAACACCACATAGAAGGCACTGTAATACATATTGAGCTTATAGTCGGGCAAATCAAGGTTGCGCACAATCTCGTCGGCAAGCGACAAATCTTCGAAAGCCCCCGTATAATCGCCGTGGCGCATATTGACCTCGAAACTGCCGTATATGCCGTTGAGACAATCTTCCCTTTCTGCGTCGGAGAGCGCCGTGTTGTATTGCGTTGACAGCTTGTGGTAATATACCCTGGCCGAATCCATGTTGTTGACCAGAAAGAAGCGGTTGCCCTTGTCGAGCAGACTACGGGCGGCTTGCTTGCGCTTTTCAATCAGCGCTTTGTTGTTGGCCGACGAACCGGCCGCAGCCGACAGCGGCAGCGACATACACACTGCTGCCACCAGCCACCACAGCGCCGAGCACCTTGCCGCCGGATGGCGGCAACACAACAACTTATGAGGCTTCAGCGCCGAGTGTCACATTGCTGTTTTACGGTTATTTTATGCCGGTAGTTCAACACCAAATCAAGCTTCCGACACACACTTGCGGACTGTTATGCCGCGTTGTGGGTATCTTTTCCGCAAAGTTATCAAAACTATTCCACTTTACAAAAATGCTCCATGTCCGGACGACGCGACGTCCCCGGGGAGGCGCAGGATCGGTATGACGATTTACAGCACTTAAAATTGTAAGGAGCGGCGGGCGGCAAGGTATTTGTTGTAACGGGCGGCCATGTCGGCGTCGAAATGGTCGAGACGCAAAGCGTTCAGATTGTCTTCCAGGTCGTGGAGCTTAACCACGCGTCCCAGCGGATTCTGTTTGGCGCGTTCCACGAACTCCTCATAGCTCTCGCCGGGGCGTTTGGTGACTGACAGAATGCCGTCAACAACCTCTTGCGGGAAGCCCTCGGCAAGAAGGTCCTCTGCCGTAACGCCGCAGTCCTCAATCACATCATGCAGCAGTGCCACCATTTTCTGCTCGGCGGTGGCGCAGCGCATTGCCACGCGCATGGGATGCTGGAAATATGCTTCGCCAACTTTGTCGCGTTGGCCCGAATGTTTGCTAACGCAGATAAGTGCGGCCTTGTCAAGAAGTTTTGCAGCCTGTTCTTTCTCCATTGTTCAAGAGTTGTTTATGCACGCCAAGTTAAAAGCAATTTGGCAGAAACCATGCGCAAAGATATAAAAATTTCCCCATATACTCCCGAATTTTTTTATCCCTTTGCGTATTGATTCTTCGAAAGGGAACGAGATAATTTAACCGCCAACCTCTGCGCCAAAAGGGAGCGAAAGGGGGTTATGCTTGCTTGCGGAATTGCTGAGGGGTGAGGCCGGTGGCTTTACGGAAGAGCTGACTGAAGTAAGGAGGATTGTCTATGCCGCACTGCATGGCGATGTCGGCAACAGGATAATCGGTGCTGAGGAGCAGCTCCTTAGCCCGCGATATGCGAATATCGAGCACGAGTTCTGTCAGCGTTCGGCCGGTGATTGCCTTGAGTTTGCGGCCGAGCTGAGCCCGGCAGAGGAACATGTCGGAAGCAAGGTCTGCGTAGCTTATCTTTCCGTCGGCCATCTGCCTGTATACCAGCCCGGTGAATTTGTCATAAAATTCGCGGTCGCGCTCCGAGAGGGGTGTGGCCTCTGAGCCGTTGGCACTTTCGGAGGTTTCGGAAGGTGCCGGCAGCATGGCCATAAACTTTTCTTGCAGCAGCCTGCGTTGCTCAAGGAGCTTTTCAACGCGGATGTTGAGCTCGTCGGCATGAAAGGGCTTTTCGAAGTATGCGTCAGCGCCTGCATTCAGACCGCGCATGCGGTCCTCGTGGGTGGCTTTGGCGGTGACGATAATCACGGGGATATGGTTGAGCAGCGCAGAACGGCGGATATGTTCGGTAAGCTCAAACCCGTCCATCTCCGGCATCATAACGTCGGTGATGATGACGTCGGGCACCAGCGTCTCGGCTTTTTCCAGACCCTCTTGGCCGTTTGTGGCGAAGAAATATTGATAGTCGGGATTGAGTTGTTTCTTGATATACCGAGCCACATCGGGTGTGTCTTCCACAATGAGAATACGCACTCCTTCCTCCGCGTCATCGTCGGTCGGGTTGTCGGTTGCAGGCGCAGCTTCGGACACAGTGTTTGAGCTCAGCTGGTAGTTGTCAGGCGTGAAAGTGCCGTCTACCCGGGCATCGCTCTTCAGGGGAATACTGACGGTGAAAGTAGAGCCTTTGTCCGGTTCCGAATCCACCTTCACGCTTCCCTTCATGGCCTTCACTGAGAGGCTTACGAGCGATAACCCCACACCGGTGCCATGGTTGCGGTTGCGCCCCTCTACCTGATAGAATGGCTCGAATATCTTCTCACATTGTTCGGCAGTCATGCCAATGCCGTCGTCGTGCACGGTGAGCAGCAGATTGCCGCCGTCGACGGTGGTCTCAACCTTTACCACACTGTCGGGATTGGAGAATTTTATTGAGTTGGAGAGGAGGTTCTGCACAATCCGCTCCATATAGTCGGGGATGAAGTCCATGTCAATGGTTGCCGGCTTGGAGACATATTCCACTTTCACGTTGCGGTCGATGCCGTAGAAAGCGGTGGCTTCGCAAATCATGCGTATGAACCCGGTTATGTTGCCGTGGCGAAAAGCCGGCGCCTCGACATGGCCCGACGAGAGTCTGGAGATGTCGAGCAGCCGGTTAATGAGGTTGAGCAGACACTGCTCGTGTCGTTTTATGGTGTTGAGGTCCTCCTGAAGCGCGGGATTGTCTACGGCAAAGCGCGAGGCGTCGTTGGCGGCTCCGCGAATCACGGTGAGAGGAGTGCGGAACTCGTGGGTAATGTTGGTAAAGAAGTTAGTGCGGCTGCGTTCCGACCGGCGCAATATATCGTTGCGCTGCTTGCGCAGGCGGGTGAGCTTTACCAGCAGCAGGATGGCAACAGCGGCAAGCAACAGTATTGCCGTGGCTGTCCAGATAATGGTGCGTTTCATCCGCTGCTCATACGCCAGCGATTCCTGCAACAGTGCGTTACGGTCTTTCAGCGACTCGTTTCTGTATTGGGCGTCATATTCGCTCATAGCCTCCTGCATCTCCTTGTGGTAGATTGAGTCCTTGAGTACTGAAAACCGTTCCAGATGCTCCATGGCGGCACGCGGATTGCTTTCTTTAAGAGCCAGATAGAGGCCCTGCCGGGTTTTGCTTTCGTTGAAGAAGTCGCCGCTTTGCCTGAAGAAACTGAGGGCGCGGGTGTAATAGTCGCGCGCGGCTGACAGGTCGCCGTTCTTGAGGGCTATGCTACCGAGTTGGTTGCAAGCTATACTGTACGACTGGCGGTTGCCCGATTTCTCGAGTTCGGGAAGCGCTTTGAGCAGGTTGGAGCGTGCGTCGGCGAGCAATCCCATCTCAATCTGCACGGCTGCCATCTGGCACAGGCGTATGGCAGCTTTGTCGCGCCGGCCGCGACGCTTTTCGAGTTCGTAAGCCTCCTTGGCATAAGAGAGGGCTTTGCTGTTTTCGCCGAGATTCTGGAAGATTTCAGACGCAATACCCATCTGTATGGCCATGCGCGTGGAGTCTTTGGCGGCGGTGGAATTTTCTATGGCCTTGAGGATATATGGCTTGGCTTCCTCGGGTCGTTTTGAAGAGAGATAAATGCCGGCGATGTTGCTCAGGCTGCTGCTGATATTGCTGCGGTCGCCCTTTTTTCTGTCGATTGCAAGTACTTCCTTGGCATAGCTGATGGCGTTGGCATAGTCGGAGATGCGGGTATAAGCCACCGAGAGATAACTCATGCAGTCGGCCACTCTCTCAGTGTCGTGGCTTCCCTGCAATATTTGCAGCGCCAGATTGGAATAGTATATGCTGCGTTTGAAGTCCTGGTCGTAAAAATAATATTGGCCGGCTGTGGACCACACTTCGGCGCGGATGGAGTCTGCCGGCCAGTGTGCGGGAATGGAGAACGGCTCATCAAGAAATTCCTCCTTTTCCAACTGTCTGAACAAGTTTTTAGCTATGGCTCGCTGCCGATTGGGCTGAGCCTGATCAAACTGTTGCAACAGGGCATCAACCTTCTCCGTGGCGCTGGCTTTGTTGAAATTGAACAAGCCAACAGTCAGAGTAATGAAGATAGCGATATAATACTTGAAATGGGCTTTCATTCGTCAGGGTCGTTTTAACCGGCAAATATAGGCATAATTTTCATGTGGCGATGTCAATTGAGGAACATCCTGCCATAAAAAACACCCGACATGCTGAAATGCCGGGTGCCGGTTTGTTGCCTTCAGGTGCTTACGGGTTGTATACGTCGCCGGTTTTCAGAGGGTCGCCTACTTCGCTTGAAACGAGGACGAACCTTTTCACGCTGCCCCATTTCGAGGCATTGTCAGGAGCCACCCAACCGCTTACCAATTGGTGATTTGTATCCGTGCTGCTTGAAAGCATATTGTTGAATACAACCTTATTCTCATTGTCGAGACAGAGCACACGGCAATCTGCCAAACTCTTGTCGAAGTCGGCCTTGACAACCACCTTGATTGAGTTGTCGCCGGGGCGCCAGTCTTCGAATTTCACGTTTGAGAGCTTTATCTCCACACCGGGAGCCACCTCTATTTCTGCGGGTTTACCGTTTGTTTCCTCGCAGAGAGGCTTGGCTTTGTCCAGGAATTCCATTCTCTGAGCTTGGGTCATTGCGTCATCGTCCTTCGGCAGGTCTTTTACAATCTCAGCGGCGGCTTCAAAGGGTGTCTGCTGCACTTCCTCGGCAGCTTGCTGTGTTTCTGCCGCACTGTTGTCGGCGCTTTTAGAACCTCCTGAGCAAGCTGCCATAAAGCCCGTGAGAGCGAGGCAAGATGCAGCTGCCAGAAGTTTTCTGAATCTTTTCTTCATACTTTTTATTTGTGTTATGATAAAACTGTTTTTTACGTTGTATTGCCTCTTTAATGGGCTGAAAGAGGTGCAAAATGACAGGTAAAGAGCCAAAGATGCTACCTATTTACTTGAGAGGCTGCGCCATATTGCCCACCGGCGTCTGAATGCGGTAGTTGTTGCCTTTGACACCTCTTGTAAGGCCGGTTTCAAGGACATAGCTCTTGCCCTGATATTCAACAATGATATATACAGCGGTCTGCTCGCCGTTTTTCCTGTATGGCCATTCGTGAGATTTCAGGTCAAACCATTTGCCATTTTTGAAAAGCACTTTCTTATAGTACACCCCGGCGTATGCCTTGGCGGCTTTCTCTGCCTCTTTCTGCACTGCTGCACTCACTGTTACGCCCTTGGGCATGGCAACCGCGTTGCCCGGATTTTTCGGTATCCAGTCGGGTCTTAAATCGGGATTAACATAAGACGTTATGAACGCCTGTTCTATTTTCCAGTTTTTAGAGCCGTCGTTCTTTGCCGCAAGTTTGCGATAACGGGTGTCGTCTTCGTTGAAATCCTTGTGATTGGGAAGACAGTTTTCGAGGATGTTTTTGCCAATGAGAAGCTGGAAATATGCCGCATAAGGGTCGCTTTGTGAATAGGCGTTGTCGAAATACTTCTCAGCCCAGCTCAGCATGGAGTCATACGATGCCAGCTCATTGGCGAGTTCATCGGCCTGACGCCTGCGTTCCTTTCTCTGAGTGTAGAAATTCTTGGGCAGGATATTGCCGTCTTCGGTGGTGAAATCATCTTTGAGTGCATATCTCATCTGGCTGAAAGGCATGTTGTTGAGATAGGTATCGGCATACAGGTAATAGAGCAGAGCCTGGTCTGATGTGGGGTCTGCTATGTACTGGGTTTGATATGCATTGAGGAACATTTCGTCGGCAGGCACCACCATGCCGTCGGCCACTTCGCCCCACATATCAAGCGTCTTCTTATGGTCAATGTCTGAGGACATCTGCAGCTTGAAAACGGAGAGGAACGCGTTGAGGATACGGTTTTGGCTGTCGTCGTCAAGCACCCAGTAATACTTGTTGTTCTCGTCGTAATAAGGCTGATAATTGGCTGTAAAATCGGCCATATTCTCGTATGCGCCGTGGAGCTGTCCTACAGATTTGTTGAATCCTTTCCACACCTCTGCCGACGTGGCGTTGGGGTCTTTGGCCCGGGCTTCCGCGCCGGGAGTGTAGTTCTTTTTCCAGTCAAAGGCAGAACCTGTTTTGCCGTCATTTGAGCTGCCTGCTTCTCCGGCGTTTATGCCTGCCTTTTCGGCAACTTTCTTCTTGCCTTTCTTTGCAGCCTTGTTCACTGTGCTTTCTATTGCCTCACCGGTTTTGTCAACCGCATTGTTCACGGTCTTGTTGATGGTCTGATCCACCTTCTGTTCCACTTTCTGTTTGGCTTTCTCTTTCAGCTTCTTGCCGATGCCGCCAAACTGCGCGTATGCCGCCGGCGATCCGAGAAGCAAGGCCGCCGCAACGGCCATTTGCAGTAGATTCTTCATAAGTCTATGTTATTAAGTTGTTTGTTTTCTGTATTATGCTGTATTTTAGAAGCAAATTGAACACATTCTTGCCACGTTGATGTTAATTGCGAAACATGGCTGGTCAGGCGGTCTTACCATTCGGAGGAAGCTCCGCCACCGCCTGATGAGCCGCCGCTGAAGTCGCCGCCCGACGAAGAGCTACTGCCGCCGCCTGAGTAATTATCGTCATCGGTATCGGCATCGTTGCCGCCGGTACTTTTCATTTTGGCGGCGAAGACTATAAAGGAGAGGATTCCGTCGAGACTCCATTTCTTCAGCCTTCCTATGGTATAGTTTTCCTGAGCCGAGTGTCCGCAGGCATCGCAGGAATATCTGCGCACTCCTTTACCCTCTTGCTTGTATCGCGGTGCTTTTGTCACCACATCAAACGTGAGGTGATATTTCTGCCTGCCACATTCAGGACATTTAAGATATTTTATTCTCTTAGCCGGCGGTTTGGGACCCTTTTTGAAGCGCTCGCGGCGTGGAGTGTAGATTTTCGGCACAATTACAATCAACAGAATAAGCAACAGAATTACTCCAAGAGTCCAATAACCTGCTGCAACATCTTCATCCTTATGTGCCACTTTGCGATTTTGGCGGTCAAGTGAACTCGCTGCTGACGGTACGGAGGTATATTCCGACATAATTTCCGCAGTATTCGCGGGATTGGTCAGGATAGAGTCAATTACAAGCGTGGCTGAATCAACGGCGACGTCAAACTTCTCGGCCGCCATTTGGGGATTGACAAGACTGTGCAGGATTCGGGAGCAGGTTGCGTCGGGGAGTACACCCTCCACACCATAGCCTGTGTGGATTCGGGCCTTGTGTTGGTCGGTGGCTATAACCAACAGCAGCCCGTTGTCCAAATCCTTCTTGCCGATGCCGAGGCTCTCGAAGGTCTGTTGCGACCAGTCTTCAATGGTGAGGTTGCCTGTAGCAGACACAACTGCCACCACAACCTCGGCCGTGGTTTTGTGCATGAGAGTTCGCAGCCGGGTGTTTACCTTGTCTACGGTGGTGTCGGCAAGCTGATGTTCGGGGTCATAGACAAAGCCGGTAATTTTGGCCGGTATCTGAGCTGCAACCTTCTCTTCTTCGCCGCCGCCCGAAAGGCAGGCTATGCCAATGACTATGGCTATGACTGCAAGGCCAAACCACAACGTCACCTCAAGCACATCCTTCAGCTTAACTTTTTGATTCTTCTTGCCTTGCTTAGTCATTGATGTCGGTTGTTATCTCGTTCATCTTTACTCTTTTCTTTAATCAAGGAATATCCCAAAGCTGCACACTGCCGTCCATGCCGCTGAGCATCACCGCTTTCCATACCGGATGACCGAGCATGTCTATGTATGAAACGGCATACATAGGAGTGTCGCCATGGAAAGGCATGAACACATTGAAGTTCTCCAAAGCCTTCAGCCGGTCGCATCCGCCCATCGAGGTCTTATTGCAGGTCATCGTGCCGTTGTCGGTATAATTGATGTCTGACAGACGCCATACCCTGAAATCCGAGACATCGGTGGATGTGGTGAAATTCACCGTATCTCCATCCTGAAAGGCTGTTACGGGGCGCAAAGTCTCGAATGGTGTCAGCTGTATATATATTGTCTGGTTGGCGAGATCCTTTTCATTGAGGTTCCAATCCTGCCATTCCCAGTTGAGTCTGGAGGCTTTTTCCGGGTCTGCGCCGGGCAGGTAGCTGTGATAGAAGACATGGTCGCCGGCTTCGTTCAGACCCGTAAAGTTGTAATGGTCGCAGGCAATTTGCGGTGTCTCATTCGGCAAATAGCGATATTGGGCACAGATGGAGCATGAGGCACTTGCCGCCCCCAGTTCGAGGAATGAGTCGCCCGGCCACATCAGATACCACGCGTCGCGATAACCGGCGTCGATGAGGTTCCGGGCTTTGCCGTTGCGGATGTTGTACAGTGCCACAATCATATTTCCCTGTCCGCCGTCAATGTGGTTGGTAATTATACCGATAAGCAGCACATTGTCGCCGTTGATATCCCGGATAGCCCAGCCGAGTTCGTGCAGCCACTTGCCGGACTCTCCTTCAACCTCTGTTGTAATGATGCTTGAGAGACCCGTCCATCCATCGTTGTCGTCAGGAGCCCTGCCGCCGGATATGATGTCGGCAGCTTTTTCGATTATAGGGTAATAGATGCTCATGGTGTCTGTGCCTGCATCCGTATGCGCTTTGTCGGCCACAGCGCATGCGCCCATGGCATTGGCTGTGGAGCAACCGTGAAGAAAGAGAGCAAGCAATGCGATGACAGCAATTGCAAACAGCTCTTTGAAGCGGAGAATGAATCCAAAGACCTTTCTCATGAGGTCTTAATTATGCGTATTTGAGCCATTGTCTTGAGCCTTTGCCGCTTCTTCTTCGGCGGCACGCTGCTCGCGGACGCTGACATACGGTTTCTTGCCAAACCAGCGGCGCAGCGTGTCCTTGAAGTTGAAGAAGGTTTTGATTTCGCCGAGCACGGGTATGTTATACCATTTGTAGATGAGCCAGTCGGAGACCTCGTCGGGAAGAGCGTTGATGAGCCACCCGCGTGCGCGGTTGCGCAACTGCTGCTTGCCAATATTCACAGCCGAATTAGCCGCCATGCTGCCTGCCAGACCGGCGTACAATCCTTTCTTGCCGCCCATGCCGACGCCTGTCTTGACGTGGCGGCTGTTTTTGGTGAAGAGGTCGGTGTATTCCTTATTCAATGGCGACTGCGCCAGCCGTGTCTCGAACTCACCCTGGTCGGCACATTCGGCCGTCAAGGCACGCATCTTGTCGAAGAGAGCTTCTGCCTCAGCCTTGTTCTTTTCCGGAAGGTTGAAATAGTCATACAGCGCACTGCGGCGCACCGCAATCCACTCCTCACGGTCCGTCGGGGCCTTCGCTATATTGTCATTGTTGTTCTTTGCGTCCATATTTAATATGCTGATTTTTCGTTATATCCGGCCGCTCTTAAGCCGTTCTTTTCTGTATCCTTCCGGCGTCACCCCGGTGGCTTTCTTGAATACCACGCCGAAGTAAGAAGGCGTATTCATGCCGCAATGCTCGGCTATGAGGTTTGCCGGATAGGTAGTGCCGCTGAGCAGAGCCTTGGCCATGGTTATGCGCAGGCTCAGCAGAAATGCCGTGATTGTCATTCCGGTGAGGAAGCGTATCCGGCGGTTGAGATGCGGCCGCGATGCTCCCATTTTTTCTGCGAATTCAGCGTATGAAATCTTGCCGTGATACATTTGCTTCAGGGCGTAACGGATGCAATTGTCGAGAAACCGACGATTCCTTGCAGTGGAGATTTCAGACGGTATTGCATCGACCAAACTTTGCAGTTTTCCGGCCATTGACCACACACAATCCTGAAAGTTCCCGAGCCTCTCATTGGCGGGAATGTACTGCATGAGGTCTGTCAGAAATGCGATATAGTCCATCGGGAAATTATTTCCCACAAAATTATACTCAACAACAGCAAGCCAATGTCAATAGCGGAACAGGAAATGTCAAACGCGTAACATTGCTGCCGTAAAATGTTGATTTTTTGCAATTTAAATCCTATAAAGTCAGCCTTTTGACATTGTTTGTCCCCGTATTTATATCCGCAACGCCGGGTCTTCAGATAACTTTGCCACATCAAAAATAATCAGCTAAAACACTCCATTAAATGAAAGGAAACAAACTCTTTATTGCCGCTCTGTGCGCTGTCGGCACAGTGTTGTGCGTTGCCACCTCATGCAGCAATGATGATGACCCTAACAGCCCTGTGTGGAACGGCATCAAGTCGCCCGATGACGCCAAAGTCTTTAGCACAATAAAAGGCGACTTCGACATCACCGACCCCCACCCGGGCAGCACAGTCACCGTTACCCTCAGTGCCTTTCCCGGCTCGCTACGCTCATTCCTCTATTTACAGGAACATATCGGTACTCACCCCGTCGGCGCGGCCATACTACCACTTGTGGGCATGGAAGTCTACTATCAGCGCGGGTCTAAGATTGGCCTGGAGTGCATCAAATCGGCATGCACCGCATCGACCTTCACCGACCGTCTGCAGCAGCGTCTGCTCGATATGTACAAAGGCACCGACGCCAACTGCTTCCGCCCCTATCAGGTGGCGGCATTTCTGAAAGGAGCTTCTCCCGACAACGGCTATAACCCCACACGCCCCTACACTTTTGAACTAACATATCAGGGCAGTGAGAAGTCAGAGCTGCTTGGTGGCACCGTCTACACCTTTCGTCTGAAATACTCCGGCTCCGAGACGTCGAAAGACGTTCAGATTCAGACGGTGCGACCCGCCGGACAGCCTTACTACATTGCCAGCAGCTGGTCGAGTTGCTACGTTTACGTTAAGCAAATCTCTGTCGGCCAGACCTTCCATGGTCTCGACTAACCCCAGGCTTCCGAATTGACCGCACCCATCTCCCGTAAAGTTTATATTACTGTCCGCTAAACCGCAAAAAGCCGGAGCTAAGTTCTTGGAAGACAGGATTTAGCTCTTTTTTTATTTGAGGACAAGCCCCCTTAGTCGTTTTTGGGGTCGCCGGGAGGTGATTCACAGGCCACAGCAAGCAGTCGTTTAAGGTCGGCATCAGGTGCATTTAAGAAAGCGGTGAGATTCATGTAGTAAAATTTTTTTATACCTTTGTATATGGATTCTTCAAAAGGAAACGAGATTATAATATATCAGCCTGACGAGACTATGAAGCTTAAAGTACGCCTCGAAAACGAAACTGTGTGGCTCACTCAGGCACAAATGGCAGAACTCTTTCAGTCTACCAGAAACAACATCACACTTCATATAAGGAATATATTCAAAGAAGGGGAGTTGGAAGAGAATTCAGTATGTAAGGAATCTTTACTAACTGCCGCCGATGGCAAAGCATATTGGACCAAGTTCTATAATCTTGATGTCATCATATCAGTCGGTTATAGAGTTAAGTCGGTGCGTGGCACTCAGTTCCGCCAGTGGGCAAATAAGGTGCTGAAGGATTATCTCCTGCGTGGATATTCTGTGAATCAGCGACTTATGCAGATGGAGGACCGCATTGACAGACGCTTGTCAGAGCACGACAGGCATCTGTTGAGGTTGGATGAAAAGGTCGATTTCTTTGTGAGAACTTCTTTGCCTCCCAAGGAAGGAATTCTGTTTCAAGGTCAGATATTCGATGCTAATATGATTATTTCTCGGCTCGTGGAAAGTGCAAAGAAGCGCATAATTTGGGGCAGCGGCGTAATTCCGTGGCAGAGCTATCCGAAGATGATCGACAAACGGTA
>ERZ825384.3790-NODE-3790-length-12931-cov-7.136999_pt1 | contig 12931 bp, 15 predicted proteins | sample MGYA00519931_ERZ825384 | MGnify/ENA primary metagenome ERZ825384 (study PRJEB31778, sample SAMEA3449200) | human gut metagenome | biome: human gut; feature: human-associated habitat; material: faeces | place: United Kingdom | collected 2010/2012 ...
GGCAGATGTTTTTATGTTTTTCAACTTTATAGTAGGAAAAACTTTCATTCATTTCTGCACCGTTTCATTCATTTTCGTACCGAAATGAATATAACTCCTACCCCTTTTCGGTTTTATCTTACCCAATTTTACCTGTTGAAATTTTATGATATAAATAAGCTTTTAGCCTTTTAATTCCCTTTGTCTATAATTTTAAATAATTATTTGTATGTATTTAAAATGTGTAATTTTCTTCAGATAAGAGAAGTAAAGAGAATTAAAGAGAAGTAAAGGGAAAAATGATAAACTCTTTTTGTTGTTGCTATTTTATTGGTATATAAAGTGTTATATTTATTTTTTTTGTTCTTGCTGTATAGAGGATAGTAATAATTTCATATATTGGTTGTAGCCTGTCAAATATGGAAATAATGGTAGCGTTTAAGGGAAGTAGGGGGAAATGCTATGATGTAAATGTTGAAAAAAGTTTGTTATCTTTGCGATGAATCCAAATGGGAAATTACTTTAAAAACATAAATAACATGGAAGCAACTATCAATTATCAAACAACTATTTTCCTTGAAAAAATTAAGGAAATGGAAGATCGCAATTTATTATTGGCGTATAGTAACAAGGCTGACTATAACTCCTTGTTTAATCAGTTGGCGGAAGAGGAACTGGCACTTAGGGGATATGTACCTTTAGAAGTGGAAGAAAATAATATTGATTTTCTTATTATCCGAAAAAAAGAGATTGATGAGCTTGTGGAGATTTATACTAATGACTCTGATTACGTAAAAAGCTGGAAAGGACTGGCGGAAAATGAGCTTAAAAGACGAGGATTCGATATCTCTTCCTTGTACGGAATAAAGAGTCGCAATAAACAATTCCTCAAAGAGGGAATGCAAGGCCGATACATCGTTCTGGGATATATATTCTCATTTCTCGGTGGCCTGGTCGGTTTAGCCTTTGCTATTAATTATGCATTTACTTCCCAGACCGCTGTTAATGGAGAGAAATTTCCTAAATATAACAGAAGTACCCGAAGCCACGGAAAAGCTATGCTGATATTAGCTATTGGCTCTATAATTATGCAATTAATCATGAGATTATCATAGATATACACAATTAAACATTAATGCCATGAAAAGAAATTATGTGATTACATTATTCATTTTCCTTTCTTATTTGTTCGCTAACGCTCAAGAATTGAATATCGCAACGTATAACATCCGTGTCGATAAAAATGACGACGTATGCAAAGGAAACGGTTCAGGGATTATAACCGACTCTTATGATATGGCTTCATTCAAGCTTGCATGGATGGGGACGGCCAATAACTTTGACCCGAATATCGTAACGGAAAATAGATTGGATTATGTTTTTGTGAGTCCTTCCTTTGTAGTGCAGCAATATGGAGTATTGACAGACACCTATAGAGAAATAACCACTACACGGGAAATCACTTTGCCGAATTTTCCTGAAACCATTGTATTTCGGGATTGTGTGATCCGAATTCCATCAGACCATTACCCTGTTAAGGTAGTTATAAAGTTCCCTATTGGCTACTGATGTTGTTCATAGACACTCCTGACACCAGTATCTCTGCACCATAGAAGATAACGATATTAAAAAACAGTCTTTATCAGCGTGAATATTTCTAACGCATGTGATTGGACTATTCACGCGAAATGGCTTGAAGTGTTTGTAAAAGTTAGTTTCTTTGCTAATAGTTAAGATGAGGTTTATTATGGAAACAAAGCAAGGACATATGCATATTGGGGCACAGATTCAAAAGCGTGTAAAGGAATTAGGTCTTACGAACAGTCAGTTTGCCAATCTGATAAATTGTCATCGAACTAATGTGAATAATATTTATAAAAGTGAGACGCTTGATACGTTAAAACTACAACGTATTTCCGAGGTACTTCGTTTTGATTTCTTTCAATATTATGTATCGGACTATTCTTCTTCATCCGCAGATGAAGTTATTTCAAAACGAATTGAGTTTTCATCAGAAGAGATGGCAAAAATAGCAAAAAATATTCCTGTGATAGTGGAGGTCGTAGTGAAAAAGTGAAAAGGATTCTAATATAATATCTATTGATATGAAAAGATACTTGTTTATTAGTTTTTTTATGCTAAGCCTATGTAGCGGATATGCCCAGTTTGGAAAAGGTATAGCTAGGGCTGCAACATTGTGGGGATATCATAAAGTAACAAAGTCAGAAAATGATACCAGAGTTCCAAAAGTAGGTGAGCTGAATAATTCTGCTAAAAAAGCATTATTGAAAGCAGCCCAGAAAGATGTACGGTTTATAGATTCGATGTTTACCATTGCCAAAACAGATACATTTGGTATTTATTGTCGTGCAAAGAATAGGGAAATAAATCCACAAGGGATGCTATTGGGTGGAATGCAAGTAAAGCAGTTTGAAGCTTGTATAAGATTTCTTATTTATAATATGGCTCATAACAAAGAAGAATGTTATAATAGATGTTTAGAGCGAGGAGTTCCGCCTCAAACTGTTCAATCTTTATATCGAAGGGTAACATTAGATTGCGTTCATACGGTAAATCAGAAACCACCGTTATGTATTATAAGAAAAGAACAGAGAATTTTCTTTTCGCCTTGGGTGAAATATATTCGCTCTAAATGAAGGCTAGCGAGTATTCTGCAACTATTTTTTTAGCTTTTATAATTGAACTCTAAAGTAAACATAATATGAAGACAGAAAAAAATGAAGAATTTCAGTCCAGACGTGACTTCTTCAAGAAAGCAGCTAAAACTGTATTGCCTTTTTTATTTGTAACATCTCTACCGGTAACTTCTGTATTAGGGAAAATACAGACAGAACGTGATTGTTCTTGCATAGCTCATTGCGAATCTAACTGTTCAGAAGACTGTACGAATGGTTGTAATCAAGGTTGTGCGACAGATTGTACTTATGTATGTAAGGAGAATTGCAATCAAGGTTGTAAGACAACTTGCAAAGAAGGATGCGGTGAAACATGTGGCGGCTCATGCAAAGGTGGATGTGTCGGCTCATGTGAAAAAACTTGTGCTGGTTCTTGTTTGGAGAGCTGCGCCGGATCATGTAAAGAGACATGTCATAATTCTTCTAAATAATATGGTGTATGAAGATGAAAAAGCATGAAGAAATTCTATCCAGACGTGCCTTCTTCAAAAAAGTCACTAAAGTGGTATTACCCTTTTTATTGGTAGTATCTTTACCGGTAACATCAGCATTTGGGAAAATACAAACAGAATATGGTTGCTCTTGTACTAGCAATTGTGAACATAGCTGTACGGAGGATTGCACGAACACTTGTAAAAATGGTTGTGAGAAAAAATGTAGCAACTCTTGTACTGTAAGTTGTACCATCTCATGTGAAGGAACGTGCGTAGGCGATTGTAGAGCGGAATGTACAGGAGCATGCAGTGGGAAATGTAGTCGATCGTGTCGAGGAAGCTGTGCTGATTTGTGTGAGAAAACTTGTGCTGGTTCCTGTTTGGTTACTTGTGCCGGTTCTTGTAGAAAATCATGTTACAAATCTTCAAAATAGCATACGGTGGAAATGATAAAAAATATTTCGAAAGGATGGAAAAGCGGGATTAGCAAAACTATTACATTTATTGTAACTAAGGATTGCCAGCTAGCATGTAGATATTGTTATCTTGTGGGAAAGAATATTAAAGAACGTATGTCTTGGGAAGTAGCTCGGCAGGCAGTAGATTATATATTGCTTCATGAAGATGATTTTAGAGAAGAGTCTGTTATTTGGGACTTTATTGGTGGTGAGCCATTTCTTGAAATAGAGTTGATTGATCGGATTTGTGATTATTTGAAAGTGGAAATGTTTCGTAGGAATCATCATTGGTTCAATTCTTATCGTTTTAGTTTTTCAACAAATGGTATAAATTACCATGAGGAAAAAATACAAAACTTTATTCTAAAAAATCGTGAACACCTTAGTATTGGTATTACAATTGACGGGACGGAGCTGAAGCATAATTTAAACAGGGTATATAAAGTCACCGAAAAGGGATCATATAAAGATGTTGTGCGTAATATTCCGCTTTGGTTAAAACAATTTCCGAATGGGGGTACAAAAGTGACGATTAGTAGCGTCGATATATCATTTATCAAAGAAAGTGTCTTGCATTTGTATGGCTTGGGCATTCGTGAGGTGAATATTAATTGCGTTTTTGAAGATGTATGGAGGCAAGGTGATGAACTATTATTTGAAGAACAGTTAATGGAGCTGGCAGATTTGATTATTGATAAGGAATATTATCGGGAATATGCTTGTTCTTTTTTTAATGAACATATAGGTAAACCACTGGATTCCGTGCTTCAAAATCAAAATTGGTGTGGTGCCGGCATGATGCTCTCGATAGATGCATTCGGTAATTTCTATCCATGTACTCGTTTTGCACAGTATTCTCTCCGAAACAAGAAAGCGCGGATTATCGGCAATATATATGATGGCATCGATAACAATAAACTTCGTCCTTTTCTTACGCTTGATCGTTGCACGCAGAGCGTTCAGGAATGCATTGATTGTGAGGTGGCGGAAGGATGTGCATGGTGTCAGGGAGAAAACTATGATGCGGCAGATACCGATACTATATTCCAGCGAAATACAGCTATTTGTAAAATGCATAAAGCCCGTGTTCGTGCTAATAATTATTATTGGAATAAGCTTTATCGCAAATTGGAACTGGAAGAGTAGAGTGAAAGATGTGAAGTAGAAAAACAATGTTGGATAGTTTAAATTACTGATAATATGCTTCAATACCTTATAATATTGCTGGATGACAAAAGCGTATCTTATTGTCACTACGAGAACAGTATTTCGGAGTATAAATTAATAAATCTCGAAATTTTAAAGAAGGGGATTCTTTTCGCTATGAAAGAGAATCTGATGATTCAGTTTGTATATCCGGATTATGAGATTCCATCGGAATATAAAGATATGATAGAGACGATTGATCATAGTAAAATTGTTCCTGCGAGTTATTCAGGGGAGGCTGATGTTATTGTCTTGGAAGATTGGGATTCATTATTAGCATTCAATTATAATTCAGAAATGGTTTGTGTACTGCGAACATCAAAAAATGATTTCTTTAAATACTATAGGCTTTTAAATGGAGTGATAGATAAAGTTGCCCGATTGAATGTAATTTTGACGGATATCGGTACATTTATTCAAAAAGACTTTGATATTTATAAGTCTATTTTGGATGAGTTTGCGTTACAACTAACAGAACTTTATCGTAAAAACATACCTTCTCAGTTAAATCTATTGACCGACCGCATGATATTGAATAAAATGAATAATTGTAATGCCGGTTGGGAAAATATCACCTTGGCTCCGAATGGTATGTTTTATGTTTGTCCTGCATTTTATCAGACAAATAGCTTGGATTCTATTGGAAGTTTGGAGAGTGGATTGGATATAAAGAACCCTCAATTATATAGACTAGACTATGCTCCATTGTGTCGTAATTGTGATGCTTATCAATGTAAACGTTGTGTCTGGATGAATAGGAAAACAACGTTGGAAGTGAATACTCCTTCACATGAGCAATGTGTAATAGCTCATCTCGAACGCAATGCTTCTCGTTTTCTATTATCGAAGATCCGGCAACTAGGAGAATTTTTGCCGGAGTCTGAAATAAAACAGATATCATATTTGGATCCGTTTGATATAAAGGAAAGTATTAATTAAAAATATCGAAAGAATAATGAAGAAAATAGTAGGAATTGTCACAGAAGAAGAGAAAAAGGAAATTCAATCTCTTTTTGAACGGCGTAGTGGACTGAATGAATTGGCTAGAATTGTGACTGTTGATAACGAAGCGTTATATGAAAAAATGGTGAAAGATTTGGGTGAAACAAGAGTTAAATTTCAGTCGTGGTGGGATCGTATGGCTCATAAATATAAGTGGGAAAGTGCTGAAAATGGTAAATGGGAGATTGATTTCAATACAAATGAAATTTGTTTAATATGCGAATTGTGACTCAATGTATATAAGAATTGATGTGTATAATAGGAAATTTTAAGTCGTATGAAATATATATTTATATTATTTTCGTTTGTGATGATTGTGGGGGCTCTTTCGGCACAATCATTAGATGATTTATATAAAAAAGGTGAATATGCATCTAGTCAAAATGATTATGTTACTGCGGTGTCTTATTATCGTAAGGCAGCTAAGCAGAACTATTCTAAGGCTCAAATAGCATTAGGACAATGCTACGAGTGGGGACAAGGGGTAAATAAAAACTTGAAACAAGCAAAAGAATGGTACTTTAAAGCGGCGGAACAAGGAGAAACAGTAGCTTGCTATAGATTGGGATATGTCTATTATTATGAAGATAATAATTATAAGGAAGCTGTAAAATGGTTGACTAAAGGGACAGAAATGCAAAATAAAGACTGGCCGTATTGGGCATGTAAGATAGCTATGGGAGTATGCTATCGAGATGGAAATGGGGTAGAAAAGAATACTTCTAGAGCCTATAATATTATTAATGATGCTTTTCTACAATGTAGTGATGACGATGTTGCTACGGGGGTTGCTGCATCGGGTCATTTAAGTTGGTTGTATTATAAAGGAATTGGTGTAAAGAAAGATTGGGTTAAAGCAAAAGATTATTTAGAACATGTTCAGTATATGTGGGAATGTAATGGATATTGGCCCTACTTTATGACTGATGAAGAATATAATGCTATGTATAAAGATCTTAATTTGAAGCCAATACCACCAGGACCTACTGAACCAGTAACAAGTGTGCCTTTAGTTTGGGCGGAACCAACCGATTTTGTGAAACAATTATGTCCTGATGGAGGAGTTGGATTGATATCTATATTACGTGGAGAGCAAGGCAAAATTGGAAATTTTAGTGTACTGCTTGATGCGGCAGGAAATTTGTCATTAGGAGCGCAATCTTCTATTATGTTTGTAGGGCAAGCGGATAAATTAGAAAATGTAGGAAAGGCAGGTTCATATAAGGGAATGTCGAATACAATGTTTTTAAAGCAGGGGTGTGGATATGTTATTTGTTTACAGATATCAAATGCTACATATTATTATCGTTTATATGTTAATGATTATGTTTTGGATGAAAATAATAAAAATATAGGAATAGAAATATCATATCAGGCGTATAAAAAAACAAAATAAAGAACAGAAAGATGAGTAGAATCGATCGATTATTGAGTTGTGGTATTATGATGTTCTTCTGTATAGTAACTTCTGCACAGGACAATCAGGAACAGCTTTTCAACCGCTTCATGAAATATGTAGCTATCGACAGCCAGTCGCAGACAAGTGAAGATCCGAAAGCATTTCCTATGTCGGAAGGACAGAAAGAAATGGCACGTTGTTTATATAAGGAAATTAGTGGTATGAAAGGTGTGCGTTGCATATTATCGGATGATTTCTATGTATATGCAATAGTTCCCTCGAATATGAAGAAGCAAGTTCCAGTATTAGGTATTAGCTCTCATATTGACGTTACGCCGGAATGCAATGCAAAGAATATAAAGCCGCGAGTCATAACAAACTATGACGGGAAAGATATTCAGTTGAACGAACAATTGATGTTGGCTGTAAGTTCTCCGGAAGGAGAACATCTGAAAGACTGTGTAGGAAAGACTGTTATATGCACCGACGGTACCACTCTTCTAGGTGGAGATGATAAGGCGGGAGTATCTATTGCAATGACCTTTTTGCAACATATTTCCGAACAGGGAGATAAATTGCAGCATGGAGAAATTCAGATGACTTTTGCGGCTAATGAAGAAATAGGACTTGCCGCGGACCGATTGGATAAATCTATCTTTCATCCCGATATTTTAATAGATTTAGACGGTGGATTAATAGGAAGCGTGTTGACGGAAAACTTTACAGCTAAACAATTGGTCGTGAAGTTTGCAGGAAAAGCTGCTCATCCTAGCGAAGCGAAACCAATGGGGATGGGAGATGCTTTGACTTGCAGTGCGAGATTCATAGCAGAGGTTCCTTTGGAATGTCATCCGGCAAACAGCGATTCTTTAAGTGGCTATATCCATTGTTGGAATCTGGAAAAAAGTGGGAATGATGACTATATCGTGTCTGCCCGTATCCGTTATTTCTCCCAACAAGAAGGAGAATTGTTCGACCGGATACTTCATACAGCTATCAGGCACGCAAGAGACGATTTCCCGAATGTTAAAGTCGAAATATTGGACGAACGTTTACAGTATGAGAATGTGAAGTACTCAATGCATCCTCAATCTCTGGCTATTGTAATGGAGGCGATGAAGAAAGCAGATGTAACTCCCAAGCCTCAACCGATTAGGGCAGGGACAACTGCTGCGATGATGGCGGCACGCGGGTTGGCAGGAGGATTGTGTCTGTTTACGGGACAAAACGCTGAACATACAGTTAAAGAATGGGTATGCCTGGAGGATATGTACAAGGCTTATGAAACAATGATGAATGTTGTTGCCGAAGTAGCTGAAATGAAAGATAAGTAATCATTTCTTGGTGTTTTTAAAACGGAATGTTATGAATATCAGTAAAATTATATTTTTCCTTGTAGTTTGTATTGTAAATGCAAATACGCATGTTTGGGCGCAAAATGATGCCTTGAAGGTGTATGACCTGAAAGGAAATCCTTCGATGCTTCGTTTTCGCTCATTCAAGTTATCTTTAGATTCATTGACCGGCAAATTGAAAGTAGGGGAAGAAATGGATCAGGTTTCAACGGACTCTTATAGAGTCCATTTTACTAAAAGCGGGAAAGAAGCTGCCTGGCATTATATAAGTAATGGTAAATCGTGTACTTCCATGCAATATGGCACGGATGGAATGGGAAAGTATTATGCTTATCAGATACATAATAATGAGATAGAGAAGTATACTGTCGAACAGATTCGTTATTATCAGTCGGAAAAAATGTTGCGTGGGTATAGATGATTTATAGCTTATGTTTGATATACGACGTAAAATAAAGGCATGGATAGCGGACTTTTCCATATCAGATTGTAACAACACGGCATTTGATATGGTTTATTGTGGGCGCAGGCGTGTGGCTGCCATTACAGATGCGGACCTCCTGCTAAAGATAGTACAGAATAATGCCCGGAGCCGGGTCCGTAATCTGGCACTGAAAAGAATAGCTTCCGATGTACATCTGCAAAGAATCATCAATGATTGCAACTATGCGGATATAAAGGTTAAGGCTATATCCAGGCTCGGCACCGGGCATGATGAATTTTATAAAGAGTTTATAGCTGCCAAAGGTCGGTTTGAGGGGCAGACTGTATTAACGCAAGTTGCAATGAATATGCTGTCGCTTGATGGTATGTTGGAGATTTGCTTTTTGCTTAGGGCATCTTCTATGGAGAAACTGATTAATTTCCTGCTCAAACTGTACACTCTTGAGACTTTGACCGAAGTTCTAATACTACCTTTATTGACAGGAAAAGAAGTAAGCCGGCAGGTGAAACAACTTTTATGGAACCGCGTTGATAGTAATGATTTCTATTTGTCATATCACAAAAATGATTTTGTGTCTCATTTGTTAGATTTAAAATACGGGAAAAGTGTGTGTATGGAAGAACTGCATCAACTGATAAATCTTTCTATAACCTTAGAACTCCCTATTGATAAAATGGAATATATTCTCAAACAAATACATCGCAATTCATTTATTGAGGTGAAGGACATGAAACTCTTCTTGATTTTTAATGTGCCGGACGAATTGGTTGACGATATGTTGAATTGTTCAGATAGAAGACTGGTGAAGGCTGCAGAGCATTGGTGTAATGCCCGTAATTATACTATTAAGCATCATACAACCCGATATCCTCGGAAAGATTTTCTTTCCGAATAATTGTTCTATACTTTGAGTACTATATAAACAGAAGAAAAATCGGAATTTTGAAACGTTAAAAAGGAAATTCAGGACAACAAAAGCATCTGAAACTCTGTTGTAATAGGAAGTTTGAAACTAACTTTGTCCGCAAAGTTTTCTACTTCTTATGATTATGAATACTAGACAGAACAGGCTAATCATATTCGCGCTTTTGTTGTTGACACAAACCCCGTTGGGCGCACAGCTGCATTCTACTAAAATTGAACTGCCGGAGGATTCTATATCTGCAACCATGGAAGATTCCATTCCGGCAAAGCGCAGTTTCTTTAAAAAGTTTCTTGATTACTTCAATGACGCCAATAAGGAAAAAAAGAATAAAAAGTTTGATTTCAGTGTGATAGGCGGCCCACATTATTCCAGTGACACCAAGTTCGGACTCGGACTGGTGGCAGCCGGACTATATCGAACCGATCGGATTGATACGCTTCTTCCTCCCTCCAATGTCTCTCTTTACGGAGATGTGTCGACTGTCGGCTTCTATCTGTTGGGAGTCCGCGGAAATCATCTGTTTCCAAAAGATAAATACCGCTTGAATTACAATCTCTATTTCTATTCTTTTCCCAGTCTGTATTGGGGACGGGGATATGACAATGGAGCGAACTCTGATAACGAAAGCGATTATAAACGTTTTCAGGCACAGGTGAAAGTCGATTTTATGTTTCGGCTGGCAAAGAACTTCTACATCGGCCCGATGGCCGTATTCGATTATATCGACGGACGGAACTTTGAGAAACCGGAACTATGGGAAGGAATGGCCGCGCGAACCACTAATACCAGCCTGGGACTTTCCCTCCTTTACGATTCACGTGATTTCCTGACAAATGCATATCATGGCTATTATTTGCGGATAGACCAGCGGTTCAGTCCGGCTTTTCTCGGCAATAAATATGCGTTTAGCAGTACAGAACTGACTACCAGTTATTATCAGCCGGTATGGAAAGGTGGAGTGCTGGCAGGGCAATTCCACACATTGCTTACCTATGGCGATACCCCTTGGGGATTGATGGCAACATTGGGAAGTTCTTACTCCATGCGCGGATATTACGAAGGACGCTATCGGGACAAGGGAGCAATGGACGCGCAAATAGAACTCCGGCAACACGTCTGGAAACGGAATGGAGTAGCTGTATGGGTAGGAGCGGGAACGATTTTTCCACGACTTTCCGAGTTCACCCCGAAACACATTCTGCCTAATTATGGCTTCGGGTATCGTTGGGAATTTAAGAAGAGAGTAAATGTACGTTTGGATTTAGGGTTTGGCAAACACCAGACCGGATTTATTTTTAACATCAATGAAGCTTTTTAAAAATATAAAGAATTGGTTGGAAAATCAGGAACATCTGTTTTATCTGTTCCTGTTTATCTTGATAGTACCTAATATGGTACTCTGTTTTACAGAACCTTTACCATTTATGGCAAAAGTCGCCAATGTGTTGTTACCTTTCGGTTGCTATTACCTGTTGATGACTTTGTCGAGGAATTGCGGCAAGATGCTGTGGATTTTATTCCTGTTCCTGTTCTTCGGAGCCTTTCAGATCGTGTTGCTTTATTTATTCGGCCAGTCCATTATCGCTGTCGATATGTTTCTGAATCTGGTCACCACCAATTCGAGTGAGGCATTGGAACTGCTCGATAATCTCACACCTGCCATTATTGCTGTAATCATACTCTATGTACCTGCCCTGATATTAGGGACGATTTCAATTATACGTAAACGGAAACTTACGGTAGAGTTCATTCGCAGGGAACGGAAGAGAGCCTTCCTGGTCTTTGGAATCTCCCTCCTTAGTCTTGTCGGAGCCTATGTGCAGGATTCGGGATATGAGTTGAAATCTGATTTATACCCGCTAAACGTATGCTACAACGTAGGTCTTGCCTTTCAAAGAACAGCTCTGACACAGGATTACCACCGTACATCCAAAGACTTTACTTTCCATGCCCGGCCTACTCATCCGGAGGGAAAACGGGAAGTATATGTAATGGTCATAGGAGAAACCTCTCGTGCCCTAAACTGGCAATTGTATGGTTACGAACGTGAAACGAACCCGCTCTTATCCCGGCAAACGGGTCTGATTGCTTTCCCAAAAGTGTTGACAGAGTCGAATACGACACATAAAAGTGTCCCCATGCTGATGTCGGGTGCTACTGCCTGCAACTACGACTCTATCTACCATCAAAAAGGAATCATCACCGCTTTCAAAGAGGCAGGATTCCGGACGGCTTTTTTCTCCAACCAACGTTACAACCATTCATTTATCGACTTCTTCGGAATGGAAGCCGATACGTATGATTTTATAAAAGAAGATTCGGTCAGTTCTACCTATAATCCTTCTGACGACGAACTTCTGAAATTGGTGGAGGAGGAACTGGCGAAAGGTGCAACGAAACAATTCATCGTACTTCACACCTACGGTTCCCACTTTAACTATCGCGAACGTTACCCGTCGGAAGATGCTTTCTTTACGCCCGATTATCCGATGGAAGCAGAGAGAAAATACCGGGATAACCTGGTGAATGCCTATGACAACTCTATTCGTTACACGGATGATTTTCTGTCACGACTTATCCGTATGTTGGAAAAACAGCAGGTAGATGCCGCCATGCTCTACACTTCCGATCATGGAGAGGACATTTTCGACGATTCCCGTCATCTGTTCCTCCACGCTTCTCCCGTACCTTCTTATTATCAGCTTCATGTGCCATTCCTGATTTGGATGTCCGATGACTACCGCGAAACGTATCCCGAACGTTGGAATACCGCTATTGAAAATAAGGATAAGAATGTTTCTTCCAGCAGCTCTTTCTTCCCGACCATGCTGTCTTTAGGCGGAATAGAAACTCCTTACCGGGATGATTCTCAGGCTGTGACGGCTTCGTACTACGTCCTGAAACCGAGGGTTTATCTGAACGATCACAATGATCCCCGTCCGTTGGATGATTTGGGCATGAAGAAGCAAGACTTCCAGATGCTGGAAAAGAGGAATATCAAGTATTAAGTATTAGGTATTAATCCTTGTTAA
>ERZ825384.3795-NODE-3795-length-12921-cov-3.397715_pt1 | contig 12921 bp, 10 predicted proteins | sample MGYA00519931_ERZ825384 | MGnify/ENA primary metagenome ERZ825384 (study PRJEB31778, sample SAMEA3449200) | human gut metagenome | biome: human gut; feature: human-associated habitat; material: faeces | place: United Kingdom | collected 2010/2012 ...
AGAAATGGCTCTCCTCCTGTAAGAAGAAGATACAGCATTCCGCTATCCCTGGCTTCTTTTCCCACTTCCAACCACTGCTCTACAGTTCCTAAAGGTGCAATCTTTTCCTGCTCTTCTCTGTTCATTCGCACATAGCACATTCTACAGTTCATGTTGCAAAGAGGTGTCAGTTCAAAAATACCACTAAGTGGTATTTTCTGCCTTACAGCCTTTGCCATCAAATACTTTGTAATCGGTGCCGATACCGAACTCATTTCCATTCTTCATCCTCCTTTTGATATTCTAATACTGTCTTCGCCAGCTCTACAGCACTTTTCTCCGGCAGGCATTCAAGCATATAAATTGGTACCTGTGTAGCAAAGCATATCAGATAATCCATGATTGTATTCACAAACTCCTTATCCCATCGATGAACTGTAACTTCCGGATACAGATACCTGAGTGCCTCCGGCAGCGGCAGTTTGCGGATACTGTTTTTTTCTGCCTTGCGAATAACAAAAACTATTTTTACAGGTGCGGACTCATTTCTGTATATTCCGGATGTACCCGCATACGGCATACCATATGCATGCCATTCATCACCCTTCATCCTCAGCGCAGCCCTGTCTCCATTGAGAATTTCGGCCTTTTCATATTCTTGCCACAAAGATGCCTGTGTTGACTTTCCATAACCGGATGGCGCAGAAAAAAGAATTCCCTTTCCCTTCCAGCAAATAAAAGAAGAATGAAGTATAAACGTCTTATTCAAAAGAAAAATGCTCTCCATTCCCAAAATATTAAACAATTTCCGAGAACGATTTAACATATGGACATATTTTTCTATATATCTGCATATGATTTTGTTGTTTTTATTTTCCAGGCAGGCGTATGGAGAATCTCCATAAGAATATACATATATTTTTTCATATTCTCTTTTCTTTACCTCATATCTGCTTTCAACTCTAATGCCATTATCTTCTGTCACAATAATCTTATCTACAGGAGAAAACGTAACATATACCTGACTATCTCCAGGTTTTTTTAACTCTTTTATATCTACAGGTTTCAGAAAATCCTCAGAATCTTCCTCAATCTTAATAGGAAAAGGACTCTCTACAAATATGCAAATTTCTGCAATGGTGTATAAATATAGCATTATTTTTTCCTTTTATTCAATCTGTCTCAATAATCCGTGTAATATCAGAAATGCAGCCATGGGAACCATGACCGCATTTCTATACATATTTAAAAACTTTTACTTTTTACAAAATACCTAGATACTATAATATACTTAAGATGCAAACGCATTATAAACATTAAAAAGTCCATTATAGCAATCAACTTCTAATTTATCCTGTGGTATCGCTTCTTCGCAAGCTCCATTACCCTCAAGGAAAAAATTTATAAAACTACAAGAGCTCATATCTCCAAAATGATACTCACCAGAATCATCACCACAAGCAAAAGCAAAGTTCTTGTCGACAGTAAATCTCTCTACATAAAGAACTGGTTTTTTATAAAGTTTTTTCATTTCCTTCTCCTCTCTAAAGCCATCCATTAAATCCCTGAAACAGCTTATCCAGCCAGGAATGAATTTTATCAACTGGTCTCTGCTCCTCATTCGGTTCCGGATTAGTAATATCTACATTTCCATCGTCTGGTTCAGTTACCTCTGTATTCTCATCCTGACCAGAATCTGGTGTCCCTTCCACAGTTTTGTCTTCATAAGGAACTTCTGATAATGTATCAAACACATTTGCATATTCCACCAGTTTCAAAACTAACGGATTTTCCAAAACACTAACAGATTCTTCTGCTTCCGGTACTTCTTCTGCTTCTGCTGCAAATAAATCTGTATTTTCTGCTTCTGGCATATCACCATCTGAAGCATCTGTAAACTGAGAACCATCGTCAAAGGCATCTGCTGCCTCTGCAGGTGTAGTTACCTCATTAACTGTTTCTGTAGAAGATGCTGCTGACTGTGTATTAGCGGTATCGGATATACCTTCAATTCCACCTTCAGTACGGTTATAATAAATTTTGGTAATAGATAATAAATTATCACCTTTATTCTCAATAAGAATACATCCCTTATATTCTCCTGCTGTTACAGGTGTTATCTTATAATACAGATCTGTTGAGTGATTAATCGGTATTAAACTTGTTGCATCAGTATTATTAGTAACGCTTACCGTTGTATTACCTTCTGGTGCTTTTAAACCAACATAATAACCAACGTTTGAATTGGTAACTTTAAAGGCTATCTTCTGTCCCGCTGCTAAATATACTTCATTTTTCGGACCATAGTCTTTGAATTCAGCTACCCTATTGCTTGTTTTACTTTCATCTACAGTTGTTCTATCCAGGAACACAACTGCTCCATTTGCCAGAGCACCTTCCTCTGTGCCTGTATCCAATAAGATATCACGAACTTCCTTAAATGTTGCATTCAGCATATCCGTTCCGTACGCGTCTTCAACAACTGTATCTGTTTCTTTATCCTTAATTGGATTATAAACACGAATTCCATCCAAATAATATGTGCTACGTCTCGCTGTAGTGTCCTTTCTACCAGCAGCTGCTACAACAAGCTTAACCTCATATTTACCATACTCCAATGGTCCAAATGATAAGGTCGGAATCTGATAATAATCACCCACAGATTTGTTATCCATAATAAGCGCTTTTACTACTGTTTTTTCTCCATCAGCATTTACTGATTTTAATATTGCAGATACCCTGCCCGCTGAAACATTAGTGCGGCTGTAGATATCCACACCAGTTCCTGAGAATGTGAATGTCGCAGTTGCTGCTTTTCCGGTCTCACCTTTATCATCTGCGTTGGCCATATGCGCACTACCATCACTATACTTCGTGTCATCAGCAAGAGCAGCATTTTCCCATCCACCATGAATCTCTGTATTTGCGGATTCTGTATTTGCGGATTCTGTATCTGAAGAAACCGTACTCCACTTACCAGTATATTCAATTCCAACTGTCTCAGTTGCTTCATTGGTTTCAAAATCATCCTCATAATACACATTATTAGCAGGAAGAACCAAAGATTCTTATTACCATTTATATTTTCAGTATTATCGTCCGTTGTCTTACCAAATGCATAAAATTTATCATAACCATCCCAGTTAGTTGTTTTTGGAGAATAAACAAGGTTCTTTAATGAACCATACTCAGGTGCATAGCCTGCACCTTTCTCACCAATACTTCCTGTAATTGCCATATTATCAGAAGACATTTTCCAATCTGATGGCAAAAGCGTTACAGGTTTTGCATAGTCTAAAACATATGCTTTATTTGTTAAAACGACCTGTGGCTGCGGGAAATTAGCCGCCGGCTCAGTTGCACCTTCTGCATAAATACCTGAAGCCTCATTGTTTGTGTAAACCTTCTCACCTGTGGCTGCTGAATCTTTTGGAATTACTCCCTTAATCGTAACAACCAGCTTTTTACCATTATGTCCCGGTGCAATATATTCATTCGAATAATCGAAGCCAGTAACATTAATTGTGTTATCGTCTATTGTTGCTTTAATATCCTTTGACTTACTTTCAGTCCCCCAACTAATGGAATTTCCATCTTCAGTGGAACCAGGTACAGTTGAAACGGTAATTTTATCTCCGGCATTATATCCTTCCGGAAGTGTAAAATCATCTGACAGAATATCTTTCATAACAGCATTTTCGTTTAAAGCAACTGTCGTACTTGGTGTTGTAATTGTGTTTGAAATACTTGTAAATATCTTATTCAAACCATCCGCACTGGTCGCAGCCAGATAATAGCCATTGTTGCCGCCTTTTCCAGAAGTTTCTAAATCCTCCGCCGACGGATAGTTCGTTGAAACATAGTTCATATATTTATTAACATCTGATGTTGATGACGGATCAGCACCATTAAAAACACCAATTGTATAAACAGTAGTTCCCTTATCTTTAAGACCCTTTGATGTACCAATTGCATCATTAGCTATATTTTCATCAAAGGTATCCCAACTTGTAGGTTTTCCATCCGTAAACATAATTACCAGCTGTTTACGTCTTGAATCATCCCCAAGACTATTTGCATCCAAGATGTCCTTGGCCATTGTCATACCAAGATCTGCTCGAGTAGCGCCATTCGCATCTAACGCGTTAATCGCATTGTTCAGCATGGTGTTTCCTGCATCAGTAGATGTATCCTGAAAGGCATTTTGTTTTGCGTCTGCGTACTCATTGCTATTATAGCTAACTCCCACAGAGCCGCTATTACTTCCATCCACAGAAAGTATTTCTGTATTATCATCATAACCGGACTCAGATGCAAATCCAACCATAGCAATTCTATGGTTAACTTTATCAGTTGTCGCTTTTTCCTTTACTACACCAACAAAGTTTGAAACTGCATCTTTCAGTGCAGACAATTTTTTCATGGTATTAGTAGTTCTAGAATACAGCTGACCATTCCAGATTGGCGTCCGTGAGTTTTTATATTTTGTCGGCATGTCTTTATCAACTTTATCATCATTTAAATAATAGCGTATACCATCCTTTTCATAGTAAAGATAATACAGTGTGTCCCGCCAAGTATCTCCAGCAGCAGTTCCTTTCTGAACTTTATAATAATTTCCATCTGAATCCAAATAATACCTAGTAGTATATCTATTAATATCATTATAAGTATAACTATTCTTCTTATTGTCAAGAGTATAGGTATAACTATTCATATTGTCACTCATCGACCCAGACTGATCCAACACAAGGACAATATCCAACGGCACAGCCTCTTTTGTTATTGTCGTTGTTGTTTTTCCGGTAGCATAAGCTTCCAGATTGATTGTATAAGTTCCATCATCTTCCAGACGAGCGGTTTTGCTTAAATGCATCCCACTTTCTCCAGCTGTTCCGCTGTCATCTGTGTTGGCTGCCAGTAGTGTTGTTGGCAGCATGCCAAGCATCATCGTCAATACTGTCAGAAATGCCAGCACATTACGAAATGCTTTTTTTGTTTTACTTTGCATAATAATCTCCTTTCCCATACAAAAAACTACATTCCAGTCATTTTGTATTTTCCTAAATTTTCCTAAATTATACCCTTCCTAACGCTATCTGTTCCACATACTAAAGTATGGATTATTTACTCTTTTTTTATATTTTCTGTTTTGCTGTCTGCTCTTACTTTAATATTCCCAGCTCCTTACCTTTCAGTACCGCCTGTATCCGGTTCTTTACATTCAGCTTTTTATATAAACTGTAAATATGACTTTTTACAGTAGGAAGTTTCAAATTCAGTTCTTTACATATTTCTGCATTGGAAGCCCCTACCGCAAGGTCCTGAAGAATAACAGTTTCCATTATAGTCAGTTTCTCTTCCACAGAATGATCCTGCAGAGGCAAAACATATTTTGCTTCCCGTTTTGCCAACCGCAGAACTGTCTCCATATAATCCTCCAGCGGCATGCGAAGTACATTGCCATAATTATATTTCTTTTTTCTGTGCCATCCTTCAGGTCTGCTGCTGCGGAGCCATTCTATATAAGCTTCCAGCACCCCTTGTCCCCTATTTCCGTAATCTATATACATTCTTACATAACGATACTCTCCACTTATCATAAAAGATTCTATCATACTTCTTAACATCTGACTGCTTTCTCTTCCTTCCCAATATATAATTGCCTGCTGAAACAGTATTTCCGCCAACAGATAAGAACGCCGGTAACACTGCAGATAAGGAATCAGTTTTCTATGTATTTTTTCAGCTTTTTCATACTGATTAATAAGTATAAACCCTTTCGCCAGACAAAAGAATAACAAATAATTATCTTCATTTAAATCCTGTCGCAAATCATCTTCCGAATGCAAAAGCCAAACAGAGAATCGTTCTCTTTTATTCGTCCGATCAAAAAACAGATTGTCAACCGCATCTACATTGCGCACACACCATTCGTTCTCCTCATACACCAACGTTTCCCGCAAATATCGGATATATTCTGCAATCTCTTCGTCGGGCTGCATGGTCTGAAACTTACACAGCAAATACATTCTGGCTAGCCGAAGCTGCCAGAAATCCTGATCCGTTCCCTCTCGTATAACATCCCAGTCTTCATCCCGAACAGCATCTTTCTGCTGAATTTCCAGATAATAATCCAGCCTTGCCAGACAATATCCAGTGTATTCATTTTCTCCCAGACATTCTCTCCAAAGATGCGCTTTTCTGTTTTCTTCTTTTCTGGTACACGCAAACAACTCTGATAAATCCCGTAGTCCGCATAAATATGTAACAGAATTACCCAACATACTATATAAAGAAAAAGTGCCTGCCTTCTGTGCATAACTCTCCAGCAGGTTCAGCCATTTTTCCAGCGACATATCAGGTTTGACATATGTAAGATTTAATATAATCTCTTTTTTCTTTTTTTCATCAGAGTCCATCTTATTAAGTCTGATGATTTCCCTGTTTAATCCTTCGAAATTCTGATGAAAATAACAATACATTCCTCTTAAATAGCAGACCTCAGGAATACTTTCCTTCCATTTCATCACCTCATCAAAAGATATCCCTGAAAAAGGAACTTTTTGATAATTGCGAATCATACAGGAATAAATCTCCTTTTCTTTTCCGGATAATTTGAGACACTGTAAAGCCTCTTTCACAAATCCATGACCGTCGTACCATTGTCCCAATCTGATCCAGAATCTGAAAGAATTATAGGATACTGAACATACCCTCTGAAAAAGAGGTGCTATTTTCCAGCGATTCAGATGCATATCATGAACCAGAATCCCTTTTCTTCCAAGTATATTCAGGCAATCCTCAGCCCACTGAATTCCCCAGACGTCAGCACACAATTTTTCATTTACCCACGGACAAACTGCAGTACGCCGCATCAGTTCCTGTTCTTCTGAGGTAAGAGTTTCCAGTATTTCACTCTTAATATATGAAGTAATTTCGTAACTCTGTCTGAGTTCTTCTACACTATGTGATCTTTTGTGCACTCCGCTAATCTGGATCACAGACATACGAAGCATCATATCCACGCATCCTGCCCAGCCACCGGTTTCTTTAAGAATTTCATCCGGATTAAGCGGACTTCCGACAGCTTCCACAAAATTCCTTATTTCTTCTCTTTCAAAAAGTAACAATTCCTGTGGAAACAGTTCCATCTTTCTCTTCCATATTAATTTGAGAAACTCCAGTTCCGGACACTCGCGTCCGATAAGAATGGCATGACATTCTTCCGGCAGATGCATCAGGAACTCTGCTGTACGGACTGACATTTCCAGTGGCATTTTCTTCAGCATGTTTTCGAAAATCACCCAGAGACTGCGCTTTTCCATACGGTCAGCCAGTTTTTCCAGTTTTTCATAAAAAGCCACCGGATTCTCCTGTTCTGTATCCATCCAAAAAACAAAATATTCCATATCTGGGTATCTGGATAAAAACATCCTGACAACAGTAGTTTTTCCCGACGCAGCAGCTCCTTCAATATAAAGAGAAGGGAATGTCGCCATCCCCTTCTCTAAAAATTCTGTCTTATCTATGTAATACTGTTGGTTGTTGAAAGGTTCATAATGAGTTTTCGAACTAAACATCCTGTTTAAGTATTCCCCCCGCAATCAGCGCATCCAGAAATTCCTGAATATCTTCTCTGGCTACTTCTTCTTCCACTTCATACTCATTCAGAATTCCCTGAACAAGTTCTTCTAAAGTAACGTCATTCTGAAGCATTTTCCAAATAGAAACTCCAACTTCATTCACAGTAATCAATCCCTTAAAGTCGAGAGCCGTCTTCCCTGTTGGTATAATGATATACTCTCCGGCGATTTCCCGAAGAACAAATTTCTTATCTATTTTCATACTTACATCTTCCTTTACTTTCGTGAATTATTATAACTTCTTTCTGTATTACTGTTATCAGCATTTTTATTATATATATAAATTCTGTTAAATGCAACTGTTTTTTATATGTTTCCGGACGTTAGTCTGAATCAATGATTATTGTTTACTTCGTTCTCAAAAGCTATTTCAGGCAGGAAAATTATCATTTTATGATCCTGTAGGTTTTCATCAGTTTCACACGGTGCTTCCCGATCTGCAGTGCTTCTGTGGCGGTCTGATCCGATCTTGTGATCGTTTCCCGGCAATATCTGCAGATCCTGGTGATCCATGCTGCCGGCAGGAGCCATTTATGTTTTCTGAGATAAGAACATTTCTTCTCCATTTCCCCTGCTGAAGGAAAGAGTGCCTTAAGAATATTGCTGCTGTGCCTGCCATGCCACTGATCTGCTGCTGTATTTAACGTAATATTACTGCTGTGCATACGGCTTTTGCTTCCGTATCCATAGATTCCTGCTGAAAGAAGATCCTCCAGCATCATGGTCTCATCCACTTTCATCGCCTGCCATTCTTCCGAAATACCTGCACTGTCCGCATGAAAATCCAGATATTTCTCGCCGATCTGAAACAGAGCAGCTGTAAAATACTCGCCATGGATTTCCCTGCATTGCTTCAGAACCCGATTCCAGTCGATTTCGCTGCCATAACGTGATGCATAGAGGATGATATCGCAGACCTGACGGATTCCGAACCCGCTGTGCAGGAAGTGTTTGAATGCATGACAGATCAGATAGAAAAAGTGATCTGTATGCCCCAGAGTCCGTACTTTTCTGCCCTCTGTCTCTATTTCCACACAGTGCTCATCTGCCTGCTCAAAGAATCTGTTAAAATCTCCATACGCATTGGATTCCGGCGGAAAAAGGCTCTTATGCAATTCTATATACAAAGTTCCTTTTCTGGCTGTGTAAGAAACCTCATATTCTTTCTCTGTATCCTGGTTTTCATCAGCAATTTTAAGTCCACTCTCTGTCAGCACCTGATGGCATTTATGAAACTGCTCCTTCGGAATGAGGATATCCTCATCTCCTGATATACGGCAGTCCGGTTTCGGGTACAGGTTTCTGCAGATAATCCCTTTCACAGTAACCGGATAAACTCCCTGTCTGTTCAGGCTTTCCATCAGACACAGGAAACTCTCTGTCTTCAGTGCCTGCAGAGAAGTCAGCTGAACTGTTTTCCATTTATAATCCATCATCAGCCGCGGATCAGCCTGTCCGGCTGCAGGACTGCGATAAACTGCTTCATATATTAAAGGAAGAACATGATGTGTCTCCGCCAGCCCGAATAATTCCTTCCACTGTCCGGGCTGCAGCGGTTCCTCCCACCAAACAGTCCCATTCTTCAGGGAAACGCGCAGAGCTTCCAAAAACTTCTCCTGAATCTCATTCATATTTCTATTTCTCTCCATCTATATCTACAACCATAATTTCCGGTATATTGTTGAACCTGGGAATCATCTCAGTAGTTCCAAGCCCTCTGGAAAGAATCAGAGTTCTCTCCTGATCTTTCGACTTAAACTCTCCTTCCAGACGTCCGGGAAACCAGCCCATGTCCGGAGCATAGATACCGCCTGCAAACGGCAGGATCACCTCTCCCCCATGAACATGCCCGGCAAAAACATAATCCACGTTCCATTCATCCAGGCTTTCATTGATCACCCAACATACAGGCATATGACACATAAGGATCTTCAATCTGTCCGTGTCCTGAAATCGGGTCAGAAACTCTGTTTCGTCCGCTCTGGCTTCACTCTCATACTTCGCAGGCAGACAGTACCCGTAAATACCGCCGATCCGAAGCTGCTGCCCCGCAATCTCCACATCCTGATACTCACGATCCAGAATCTGCGCACCTGCTTCACGATAAAGCTCATGAAGATCAGTCCCATAGTTCTCCTGATATTCTACCTCATGATTCCCGTCAGAGCAATACACCGGAGCAATCTTTACCAGATTTTTTATGAGATTCACCGCAATTTCCGTGTTCTCCTGCTTCGCATTCACCAGATCCCCTGTGATCAGGATCACATCCGGGTCCTGCTCCCTCACCTTCCTGATCAGCCTGGAATTCCCCCTGCCAAAACTGCTGTCATGCAGGTCCGTCAGCTGCACGATACGAAGAGACGAAGAAATCTTCCCTGTGGAAGAAGTAATGTGTGTCACAGACAGCGCATATTTAGAAGCCAGCAGGCTGGCTGCTGACAGAGTGACGAGTATTATCAGCAGATAGAGCAGATGTATTTTTAATTTTTTACCGGATATAAACATAGTTACTACCTCCTGAACTTATTATTATCTTTTTATTATAACAGAAAAGATACCACTCAGACATCAAAAAATGTCTGAGTGGTATCCCTTCAGATTTTTATATATCAGGAAGACAGTTCTATCCGCTTCATTTCTTCCAGAAAATCACGGATATAGGATACTGCCAAATCAAGGGCCTCCTATCGACATATTTCGACATTTTATTAAATCTATCTGTGGCATATTTTTCTTATTTGCTAGTTTCAGTTCCAGTTTTTCCGATCCTGATACATTCAGATTACAGACATCTACTGTTTCATTAAAAATACGATTGTTACCAGACCATCAATCCCGCGCTTAAAATCTGTTGTTCCCCTATTGACTCATTCATATATGCTTAAATTACTTTTTTAATCAAATGAACTAAATAGCCAAATCAAAAAATCCCAGAATAATTATCTATATCTTGCCAAAATCATTTGTACGAAGTATAATAATATTCCCAGTCCAAAGATAAAGAAAGGATATATAGCATCATGCCGATCCAAGAAGATTCCAAAATTAAAGAATCACAAAATGAGGAACATTTAGATGGATCAGAAAACACTAAGGAGCAAAATGTTCCTAAAATAGGAAAAGGCATTATAAATGGCAAGTATTTGGGTGGATATCTCGCTCTCCTAGCTATTGTAATTGCAGCCGCACAAAATGTTTTTGGAACTGATGCGTTCACTCGTAGTGCATGTTGGTTTTGTATCATTTTGATATTAGCAGTCCTTGGATGGGGAATGTATTTACTGAATAAATGTGATTCCAAATTAAGAAAAGTAAATAAAAAAATAAATAAGTTATCCGAAGCCAAAAAAAGGAAGAAATGGATTAGATATAGAAAATTTTTTATACGTATAAAGTACATCATAAGTTGTATCATGCTACTTTGTTTAGTATTTTTTTCAGCCCCCGTAGTAATTACTAATACCAAGGTATTTACTCACTTTCTGGCAGATGTATTTGATTCAAAACAAATCACAAATAAAAAAAATTATGAGAATGAAAATCCAAATGTTACATGTTCTCCGAGCCCTACTTATACCCCCATTCCCACATTTAGCCCAATACCACTTGATGAATCCCAGAATAATTTCGACATATTGTGGGATACATATTTTAAAGATTTTGCCGATAGTAGCTACGACAATGTTACTTCAGCTGTAGCTAAAGCTCAAAATTATATTGATACAATCTGGTGTTCTGATAATATTTGTCCAATTATAGATTGGAATTTCGAGCAAATGGATGTATACTTCACCGAATCATACAAAGAATGTGAGCGACGCGAAAATTTACTTAAATTTGATCAAACTGCATCTCAAATTTGGACTACAGCAGAATGCTATCTCATTGGCACAAAACGCCATATTGATACAAAAAAAACATTACAGGAACGTGATTTTGGTATTGCATCATTCAGAGGAATAATGTTGTTTTTAAAGTATGTAAACAAATATCCCGATTCATCCGAAAAGGGTAGAGCATATAATAGTATTGCTATTTTGCTTCGACAATGTGGAGATTACTTATATTCACAAGATACAATTCATGATAAACAAAAACAGCTTGCAATGTATGCATTTGCATGTGCATTTTATTACAAAGTTCAGCAAACTGGATCCAATTCTTTCAATTTAGCTGATATAAATGACATGCAACAATCTATAAAAGATATATTAGGCACAAATTAGAACTATGAAGGAAGCAACAAACATGCGTTATGACAAGACAAGCAAGCAAAGTAGTATACATTAAAGGACTGTTGCCTATAGAAGAAATAATAGCTCTACTAAAATATATTTAAGGAAAATATTTCTTAAATCAGTGGAAAATATCCGATTTTAAGCAATGTTTTTCTGGCATATTCTTTATCTGAAATTATTAAACCTTTCTGTTCTTCCAGAAAAGTAATCTGTTCATCATATGTTAAAAATTGCTTTTTATTCAAGTTTTCCACCTTTCATCTTGCTTTACGAATTTATACATATAAATAACGAAAGGCTCCCGCAGGAGCCTTTCGGACTATGGGCTTCTCAAGTTTCCATAGTGCGATCACTGAGTATATCTTAGCCTCTCCAAACAAGTTTGTCAAGGAGAATATACCCATTTTAGTTTATGTGTGTCCCCATTAAATAATGCGAATATTGGGTTAAATATACACAATTTCATCTAACACAATCTCTTCCGCAGCATTCTGAATATTATTGACTGCACCAACCCATGCCATCTGATCACGAACTTTCAGTTCTTCTGTAATTGACTGTCTTTCCATCATCTGATCTATCAGTACTTTCATTCTTTCATTCGCCTGCTGATCTACTTCATTCAAATATGCTGTTAATTTACCTGTCAGAAAATAAGAGGAATATAGCCCTGGTCGCTGAGATTGATAAGGATGCGAAAGAGAACTTTCGTACCTGACAATCTTATGCTATTGCTTTATCATCTTTCTCAAGCAGTTTCTTCACACCCTGGATTGCTACCAGCACACCAAGAATCAGCAGTAATACTGCAAATACAAGCTGTAAGGTGTTTCCAAGATCCAGCCCTGACGTTTTGTTTTCTTTAAGAATACTGCACAAGCTACTAAAGCAAGTACTGATAACAACTGGTTTGCTGAACCAAATAATGGCCAAATTTCTGCATAACCAACTTTTGCAAGTAAGAATGCAAGAACTAATGTAATAACTGTAGCAAAATACTTATTTGTTACTACCTTCTGGAATGGTGTCATATTATCATCAGTTACTCCTTCATC
>ERZ825384.3799-NODE-3799-length-12901-cov-5.535108_pt1 | contig 12901 bp, 15 predicted proteins | sample MGYA00519931_ERZ825384 | MGnify/ENA primary metagenome ERZ825384 (study PRJEB31778, sample SAMEA3449200) | human gut metagenome | biome: human gut; feature: human-associated habitat; material: faeces | place: United Kingdom | collected 2010/2012 ...
TGTGATAAAATTTCAGTTTTATGTAAAGTTAAAATAATGCTATAAAAACGGTAAAAAAATAGCAAAAAACCCTTACAAATAAAGGATTTCTTGCTTCTTCTGATTTATGTAATCTCCAAAAAAGAGGAGATAAAACTATTATTTTAATATAAATTTGCAATAAAAAAAAGAAGTTATTTGGTAGGCGTCGCCTCTCCTACATCTCTTTTAACCCATAGGGTGCGTGGTTGCAACGAATTTTACCACCTCAAATAACTTCTTTTCAGTCTTTATCCTATGTATATTATAACGTAATTATTCTTTTTTGTAAATAATATTTTTGTTTCTTATATAGTTATTCAGTCTTTTTTCTGTTATTTTCCATCCAGTAATTACTGAATTTTTGTAATCTTTATTATCTTTAGAAGTTATAATTTTAATTACTAATAATGAATGTTCTTCTTCGTTTATAATTTTCTTTACAACTATTCCAGAGTTTTCTTTTTTATCTTTAAATATGTAATCAGGATCGTCTAAAACATCTTTTACATAAAGTAATGTATCTTGATATGCTTCAGGATGTTTTTCACGAATATGTGATAATTGTTCTTCGGTAATAATTACCTCATCAGTAATAAAATCTGTAGTAATACAACTGTATATTTCTAAATTTAATTTTCCAAGGCTGTGTATTCCAGAGTTTTTCTGATTAAGATTCATAATGGTTCTCCTTTCGTCCTATAACTATTTAAGGTTAGTGAATACATTCCATACATGTATCCAGTTACATTTTTATAATAGCATAATCTCTCTTTTTTTTTCAATACTATTTTTAATGATTAAGTATTTAAATAAAGTAATAATAAAATAATGTTATAAAAAAGTTAAAATATCACTTTTAAAATAGTAAATAACTACTGCTTTTTTATGTACTCAATACAAGCATCTGTGACTAATTGCGAAAAACTCTTGTAATTTTCTTTTGCTAATTCTGATAATGTCTTGTAGAGATCAGGATTCATTGTTAAGGTATATTGTTTCTTTTTATTAGATACTTTCGGTCTGCCTCGCTTTCCTGGTTCTTTTTTTTGTAGTGCTGTATCTTCGACTGCTGCCTTTTCAGTTTCTTTGATTGGTTCAGGTGTTTTCGTTTCTTCTGTTGCTGTTCTTTCAGCGATTCTTTTATTTGGATTTTCTGCTTTAAAGCCCTTTTTTGCCATCGTCTTATCCCTCTACTTTCTTCAATAATTCTGTTGTAAAAGCCTTATAATCTATGTTCGGCTTGCTATTCTTGGCGTAGTCAATTAATGGTATTCTCATAGTTTCTGCTTCTGGCACAGCAACTCCCTCTCTGATTGTAGCATTGAATACAGATGTATTCATGTCATGTGCTGTATCCTCGATCATGTCTTTAATGTCTCTGTTTAGGATTGTTCTGTTATGGTACTTGATCAACAAGATACCTAGCACCTTAAGATCAGGATTCAATGATTCTTTGATGCTCTGGATCGTATTGTTTAATGTTCCTAAGCCTTTTAACGCAAAAGGTCTTGGCTCTGTTGGTATCACTACATAATCACTTGCGACAAGACTCATATAACTGAGATTGCCTAATGCTGGTGGAGTATCAATGATTATGTAATCATAAAGGTTTTTATAAGGTTTTAATACGGTTTTTAAAAGGGTGCTTTCTACATCGTTAGATAGTTCAACGTTCGGCAAAAATTCATCCGCCCCTAGTAAATCATAGTATTTACACTTGATCGTGGCTTCTGGCACTGTACACGTTTCTCCCAGTACGTCTGTTATACTCTTTTCAATGGTATCAATGCCACTTGCATATGTGCTGTCACGTTGTCCGTCCATGTCGATCAGCAAGACTTTTTTCTTTTTGAATCCTAATGTAGAAGCTAATGCAAGGGCTGTTGTTGTCTTTCCGACTCCGCCTTTCTGCAAAGCAATTGATATTGTAATTGCCATGTTTTCACTCTCCTTTTTATTATATTTTTATAAGGTTATTTTATTATTATAATATTGTTTCTTTAATGCCATTATAACATGATAATAATGTTGTGTCGAGTCGATAATGAAAAATAGGCTCCTCACGTTCGTGTATCACGTTAAGGCGGTTTCTTCGCTTTTCAAACAACCAAATATGTAAAGTACCCCCCCCCTTTTATAAGCACAACAAAAAAAGAAGCTCCCCAACAAGTTGGGGATACCTCTTTTCTTTCCTCACAAGTGGGGAAACTATTCGGCTAATATGAATTGTTCGTTACAATCCATGCACAACACATTTATATTCTTTGTCGCTCTGAATGAGTTCCCACAACATGGACATATATATTTTCTCGTGCTACTTGGCTTCTTTATTTTCTTTGGGGCTTCTGCTCCGTTACCGCTTTTTGATCCACCAACTGGTGCGATATTTCTAAAAGATTTTCTAAAAATTAAAATATCCTCAAAATCGTGATTGATGCAAAAGTCAATAGTTTCTTCAGTTGGTTCTGTGAGTGTCCATCCATAACGTGGATGACGTTCAATGTGCAAGCCTCTTTCTTCTGCTAGTTCCTTAAATCTCTTATTGTGATACACTCCTCTGTTTGATGTGTCTTTGATATTCTTCTGCATAGCATACAAGTGACAGCCCTCATGAATTAATGTTGCTACTACGTTTTCGATTGGTCGGTTTAAGTAATCGGCTGATAAGTTCAGTTCGTGCGTTGCTGTCTCTCCGTTTGTCCATAGTTTGCTTACGCTTACATGTCCATATGCTCCGACAGTTGACTGAATTGTTATGGTAGGTATCTCAAGTTCATTCTCAAAATACTCTTCATTTACTGCCTTAAAAACCTTTACAAGATAGTTGCTGACTCTTTGATAATTTGTTAGTTGCTTCATTTCAATTACCTCGTTTCTTTCTTATATTAAATTGTTATGTGGTAGTCATTAAAGGCTTTCCTTTAACTGTCTTTATTATAACATGGTACCACGTAAATTGCAAGTGTATTTTTAATATTATTTATACTTTATTATAGTAATAAAATAATGTTATAAAAAACTTAAAATAATTTCAAAAAACTATTGACTTATATATGGTACCATGTTATACTATAAACAAGTTAAGAGATAACAACTTAACTTACCTACCACATTAATAAATCAAACGAAAAGAGGTAATTATCATGGCAAAGACAACTAACACAACAAGTATCAAAGAGATTAAAGAGTATCAGGCAATGCAGGATGAGTTGAAAAAACAAATCGATGAATTAAAAGAAGAAGCGATTGAATGGCTCGATGAAAACGAACTTGATGAGATTCTTACCGATGAGGGCAAAATTACATATAGAGAAGTAATCTCAAAACGATTCAATTCAACGGCTTTCAAAAAGGACTTTGCAGATATTTATGATGAGTATACAACTCAGACAAGTAACATGAGATTCACTTGCAAGTAGCAACAATAATTAAGCCAATACAGTGCTGAGGGCTACATAAGCCCTTGGTGCTTGTATCATAAATAAACTAACATACATTGAGAAAAGAGGTGTTATATATGTTAGTAGATGTTCCATTCATTAAGGTTGTTCTGCTTCGATGTGATGTCTTTGAAACATTCATTGCAGACGAACGCAATTTCAATTCTTATGCAGAGGCAAAGGCGTTTGCAGACTTGCACAACGACATGGTACCTGTTATAATCGAACTCTAGTCATTGCTTTTGCATGACTACGAAACACAAACTAAAAACTAATTAAACAGATAATAAATAACATGAAAAGGATGATCGAATGATGTATATACGTATTGGCAGTACGATAACATCTAAGAAGCATGGCAACGCTTCGTCTGTACTGAATAACAAGGTGTTCTGCCTGTTGTTCAGTGCAGATCATTCTTTCTTATTTAATTGAATGTATTGAATGTGAGGTGCAGTCATGCCACGAAAAGCGAATCCAGAATTAAAACAAGGTAATTTATACAAATCGAAATTGCTCGCAGATGCGAAATATACTGGTGAGGGTTTAGAGAAATATGTTGCTGATGGCACTATAACGCAAGAAGAGGCAGATCAGGCAAAAGCAAAAGCAAGAAAGAGTGTCAGGCTCCGCATGTCCGGAGATTTAAAAGAATCAATTGAAAAGTATATTGCAGATCATTCAGATCAGTATAGTTCAATGAACGACTTCATTTGTAAGACATTAGAAGAAAAGATCAAAGAAGAAGATTAAATTGAAAATAACGTGAAAATCGTATATAATACAAAAGTTAGTTGTTGAGGCGTTTGCCTCAATTACCTCAAAAGAGAGAGTATCTGTGGTAGGGTACCTCTCTTTTTTATTACGCATATAGACAAAAAGAAAAGCCCAAATTTATGAGGCTTCTTTTTTCTGCATTTCTTCCTGTAGCTCTTGCTTATACTTGTAATAAGATGTCTTGCAGATTCGTGCTAATGTCCATGTTTCTTTGTCGGTTAACGTACCACCGAACGCCTTGTTATGCTTTAAGATAATTTCCTTGGCTGCTTTCGATTTCTTGGTTGTTAGCTTCGATCCTTTAGGTGTACCGATACGTGCCCCTCTCGCCTTAGCATCTCTCATACCCTCGTGGATACGGTCATGTAATAGATTAACCTCATGCTCTGCCTGTTCGAACGCTCTATATATGTCTTGTTCCACCTTATTAAGGATGAATTCATTGATTGCTCCCATGATTGTATTTATCATCTTGTCAGCGGATTCATCTCCTGTGGCTACCTGTACATTGATTATTCCTTGCATTGCCTTGCGATAACTATCGGTATCTATATGATGTTCTTTCAGGAATTCAAGATCGACTCCTAATAAAAACAATTCTTTGTATAATGCAAATCCCTCTGCTGCATTTCTCGCCATTCTACTTACTTCATCAAAAACAATTCGATCGTGTTCTTTATATTCTTCTGATCTGGCATGAGATACCACGATCTTATACAATTTGTTCCAATTTGGTCGATCGGTTGTAGTACCTGTATATCTGTCTTTGTAGATTCTTTCTTGATGATCTTTCATCCCAGGATAGGCACCGATAACGTTGGTTAATTGTCGATCTATCTTCTGGTGCTTCGTGGATACTCTGAGATAACTGTATAATGCCATATTTATCATTTCCTTTCTTTTCCATATTGTCCTGTAGGTAACTACTGTTACTTTTTACTGATTTTATTATAGCATGGTACCTTGTAAAAATCAAGCCCTTGATCGCAACTTTTAGGACTTTTTTCATTTTGTGGCTTGCACCCTACCTATAGGACACTTTCAGATGGAAATTATCATGCTAGAGACATTAATGTCCTTGCCAGTGGCACTCATGCAAAAAACAGTGCTTCGGACGTGTCGTCGATGGCAAAATCAAAATCATCAAAAACATAAGTAAATTGCAGACTTTTTGACATTGGAAAATATTGTAACATTCTAAAAACGTGCAGTCGTACAAAACGATAAAAATCTAGTAATTTAGTAGGAAATATACAATTATCAAGGAAAAATAAGCAAAACAAAAACGTGTCTCGACAAACTCTAGGAAAAATAAGGATTTTTTGATGCTAATTTTGGAAAATCTGAGATACTGGAAAAAATGCAAAACGCAAAAAACCCAGTAAAATTAAGGGCTTTCGGACCCTCAAAAATTACTGGATTTCTAAATGTCGCTTCGATTCGGAAAAATTTTTGACCTCTGGTACGTGCATATGGCATCTTATTTTGTCATTTCGACCTCTTTCAGTCTTTTCTTTTCTGCGATCGCACGTTCCAACATTGCCTTTTGCCATCTCAGGCGGATTACTTCTTGCGATTCTGCGGCTGCTTTTCTGGTTAATGTATTGGAAATCATCTGCTTCAACATATACTATATCCCCTTTCTGGAAATTTTAAAAGTGTATTTTTAATATTAGTTTATATTTTATTTTTATAGATTTATGTTAACACAACTGCTGCCTTTTTGCAATAAACAAAAAAGACATAGCAAAGATTCTGTATCTCTGGTACGCCTTTTTTGTTTACAAGATATGTCCATAAGTGTTATGTTCCTGCATTTCTTCTATTTTAAGATAGAGATTTTCTAATGTTTTTTTCAATCCATTAAATAAACTTGCAGTATTTGTAAATTCTTCTGTTTGATTATGCAAAATTGTATATGCTTGATTTATATGTTCTTTTGCCTCATCTAATTCATTAATTGAAGCTAAATAATCCGCATGCATCACTGCTGTTTGCACAGATTTATTGATTCCATCTTTATTATACCATATAATCTTCTCATCAGCAGAATTTTCTGCAACTGTTTCACATCTATTGTTGAAGTTCATTATTGCATCATACAAGTTATCTTTTAATATATCTCCAATAAGAAGCTCTCGTTTCTTTAATTCTTCAAGAGAAAATGTCATCCCACCTCGATGAATTGATCCATCATAACGAAAATGAATTGATATATTATTAGTGCAGTTTCTAACGCATCTATAACCACAAGGATTGAAAAATGTATCACCTTTACACTTTTCTTCGATTGGGATAATCAAATTTTTTCCTATTCCTGGTTGCGGCATAGCAACAATATTACACATGTTCAAATCTTCTACTGTCAAATTTTCAGCACGTCCTGTAATAACTATATACTTCTGGGTCGTGTTATCAAACAATACTACCCGATCTCTTTTCCTTAAAGACGGACATTTTTTTCTATAAAAATCAATATTTTTTCTAATTTGCTCCATTGTAATAAACTCTAAGTGAAATGGATCAACAGATACTGCAAGTCCTGATTCAGTTGGTCTTTTAATGTACATAGCCCATTCATTATATACATATGCAAATTCTTGCGATTGTATTGACATATTCGTTGTAATTTCTAAATAGTTTACTCTGATTCTTCTCTTTTTGAAAATCTTCAAGATCATTCGCAGCTCATCAACATATAGCATAGGCTCGCCACCAACAAAATGTAACTCGTCAATCCATAAAACATTATCACATATGGCATTAATTACTTCTGGTGTGATTGCTACATTCTGTGATTCTCCTTGATAACAATGGCGGCACTTGAAATTGCATTTAAGCCCCAATTCAATATAGCATATTCTTATGCTTATTTTCTTCTTCTTTTCAATATATGTCATGTTTAAGCCAATCTCTCCTTTAATGCTTCTGCCTCAGTTTCTGTGTAGCCAAAAATCGTAGCAAGATCAGAATAAATCTGTTTGATAACGTCTGCACTGTCATTCATTTTGATGATTCCATCTTCCTGGTATGCAATAGCATGATATAATTTTCTATACATTTTCTTGACCTCTGGGTGTAAGTCCGGGGTATCCTTGGTTTCGTATAGATTCATAATGAATTCGTTAAGCATTTTCTTGTATGCTGCCGTGTCTTTCCTCTCATTCATGATCTTCTGATACATTGTCAAGGCTTCGCTGTACGTGTTAATCTGAGATTCTGGTATTTTCTTGGCTTCTGATACGTTTAATTCTGTATTTTTTAATAAGGTTTCTTTGCTCTGATCAAATAAGTATTTATTTTTCATTGGCTTGTTCCTCTTTTCTTTTATGGCTTAGTTTATTTATGTTTACGGTGTAGTTTTTAATTTTAATATTTGGGCAGACACGTTTTCGCTGCATCTGCCCTAAAGGAGTTTCAAATTATGATCAACGTCAAAAGAATTAATAAAAATCTATCGCAAAAACCAAAACAACAACAAAAGATTAAGCTGATTTTTTATCAGATTCATTTAGAAGTTCTAATGCAATCAGATGCCCTTGCACATCGTAAACTGACCATTTACCGACCTTTTTGACTGGCTCTTGTCTCTTCGCAAGGATAATGTCTTTTAGATCAAGTCCAGTTTGTGCAACGATCTCTAAAGGATGCAGATTTCTAGCGTTCTTTGTGCGAAAAATACCAAACTTGCCAATGTCATGGCAGTGCCTGTGTAGATACTTCGGCAACCAGATCAGATTTTCTGCTCTGTTATCTTGCTCATTATGATTTAAATGATGTATGTCTAAAGGTATCGGACTTCCCTTTTTATCTCGTACATCTTTAAAAAGGTTCGGGCAGAATAATTGTGCTACTGATCTGTGGATTGATACTTTCTGCTTCTTTTTCTTTCTCTTTTTACAAGGGCAGTAGTATTTATATTTCGTTCCATCGCCTTTGTTCTTGTTCTGAATCTTTATCAATTTCACGTTTTCACGCTGGCATGATATGATTCTTCCATAATTACTTACATAGTAATTTGGATATTTAAACTGCGGTACGAATACCTCATCATCTGCAATGTATCCGCCTACTTGTTCGACTTTGTAATTTGCTAATTTTCGACTCTTGATTCTGCGTTCAATCTGTCCTTTTTGCTCAACTAACTTTTCTAAATCTGTTTTAATCTTTTTGTTTACGTTTTGTTTTTCCATTCGATTTTATCCTTTTCTTTGTGTGTTATCGGCTGATCTCTTGGATGATCTAACTGCCTAAACATCTTTAAAGGATTAACGCATATGATAAAACAGTGTTATATGTCGTGTTTACTATTTGATTGTCAAGGTTCACTTGGTATGTCCACTTGATTTATATATGTAAAAGGAAGTATCGGTTAGCCTTTCACTATGTTAATGCCGAAAAATGATTCAAGATGATCAGCGTTTTTTTGTGTCACTGTCACGACTTTCACGCTGTCAAATGCCTCTTAGGTGTACCCCCTAAAAGGGTATACTTGGCACTTCTTCCTGAGTTTTTACTTCTTTTACATCTTCATTACTTTATCAAGTATTTCTTTCGCTTTCGCATTATTACCGATCAGATCGGTTTCATACTCCAGACTCTTTCTGAATCTGGTAAACTTCTTATTGCCTTTTTTGGGGCTGTTTTCTAACTCTTTCAATACAGATCGCACGTCCTCAATATCGAATAAAAGAGGTGTGCCGTTCTGTTCCTGGACGTATTTTCTTGAATCTCTTATGAAATTCGCTGTCCATTTATCAGAGTTTTTTCTATGGTAATCTACTTTTGCAAGCAATTCTCTATGATTCCAACGTTTCCAACCATTAAATTGATCCACAAAATCTCTCTTGAAATTCTTTTTAAAAAACTTCGCAATCTTTTCATCTGTCAACGCAACTACACGATCGTCGTTGAAGTTACATTCTGATTTCAAGATTCTTGAGTCTTTTATCGTATATTCGATACGCATAGCATCACATTTTGGCATTTCTGACTCATCAACTGCTGCCGTATCTCTTAACTGCTGTAGCTTCGGATATATCTTGACCTGTGTACTCTTGTTATTTCCGCAGTATACCGTCTCTTTCATGGATAGCGGTTCTCTTTCCTTATCCTTTAAATACTCTTCATATGTAGTCTTTGCAAAGTTCCGCACATAATGGCTGTTGTATACTCCTACCTTTATACGCCTGTGGTTCTGCGTTCCTGTGGCATATCTTTCTGGTAGTATTCTTTCCATCAGTGACAAAACTTGTCCGTATTCGTGGTATTTATATCTGATCCAAAATGTAGCATTAAATTCAATCATGTTAATCTTTAGATCAGGCAAATAACCATCAATGTCAACGCCATATTCATCACGTAGTTTGTTAAAAATCCTTACGATTCTCTGCTGATACTCCAAACAATTCATATTCTGAAAATTGTTTTTCGTTTCCGTAAAGACATTTAGCGTTGCGATTGTCCTGATTTCTCCAGATGATCCATCGCCTGTACTTTTCATATATAGATTTCCGATGTCTTTATCATCGATCCGCAGTTCGCCAATTCTTCGTCCGTCTTTAATCTTCAGATCAGACCAATCACTTATGACGTAGTACATAGTACCCTTTACTTCTTTCTGTTTTTTCTCAAATAAGTCATCATCAATATTTCGCAGTGAGAAGCCTGTAATAATCGACTTGTCAATGCCGATACGTTCAATCAGACCGCTCTTACTCACTTGATTTTTCAAATTCGTTTGTTCTCCTTTTAATAATGTATTCTTTCGTTGATACATTTTGCATTTGGCACAATGCTCGCCCATGGTATCAAACGCTCTGCGAAATGCAAAAAAGGTACAAAAAACTAAACACAACATAATTGTGTCAATTTTCCTTTATTCTGTTTTTAATAAGTCATCAATTTTGGATATAAAGAGGATAGATCATTGTCCTCTCTTAAGATTCCGCTCTTCGTTGTTCTTCTGATTTTAATATATGCAACGCTCTTTCGTTTTGAAACAAGATTGTTTCGATATGTTTATATATTTTCCTTTTTGCCTTTAAAATGCAAGGCTTCATTCATACTTTCTTTTTTAAGCATCTTCCTTTCTTTCAATTCTCTATATTATTAATAATCCCCTGATTTGGGGAACAAAACAACTTCAATTTTATTTTTTTAATGTACGAAAAGTAATGAGTGATTCCATCTGTATATCACTGATTAGTTTCAAAAATAGCTTAAAATCGATGTATTCAGTACCCTTATGGCAGATCAGGTAAGTGATTTACACCATTTTTACACCATTTTCATGAAACGTATGACAGCTTATGACAAGTTACAGTATTTCCTCATACATATATTGTGTAACGTTTAGTCGATTTATTCAATCAAACGATTGTATTTTTTCAATGTTCTCTAAATAACTATCATACCCTACAAGTCAGCGATATTCCAGTAAAATTTTTATTTTTTTTCGATTCATTCAATCAACCGATGTTCACATTATATCACTTCAAAAGTATATGTAAAGGTAGTCAAATTTTACCGCAAAATATTGCACAAAGGCGTTTTGTTATCTCGAAATTCTTATATCTTGTTCTCTTGTGTTTTATTGCGTTTTTTGATACGAATTTTCATTTTCAAGGTACTTTCCTATGCAACAGTACCCTAAATTATATAATCCATTTAAGAGGCATTTACGTGCGTTACACAACGCCCAATTATTTACATATCTTTTGATACTGCCAAAAAATTTTTCATTTTTGTGAAAGTTGCACATAGGCAGATTTTTAAAAGTGCACACGTATAATTAAAAAAAATACAAAAAAAAGACACCAACATTTCTGCCGATGTCTCTCAACTGCTGCCTTATTCAGTTACTACCAATTCATAAGCATTTGATCCAATAATTTAACAAGTTGTTTTGATTCTTCTGATTGTTCTGTCGCAGATTCTAATGCTCTTATAATTTCTCCGATTTCTGATACGTCCTCGAATCTAACTGTATCTCCTGTTTCTTTTTTCATAGGTTCACGCTCCTTAATCCTCGTAATGTGCTAGATCATGCGACACCTGATTTCGCAATGCTAGATTATACTGTTCATGCACATTATAGAGGCATGTTGTGATATACGCTCTTTGATTTTTGACTTTTTCAGTCAGTCCAACAAATTGATCAATTACATACATGATCATGTCTTGGTTCAATCTCAGCATACGGCTAACCACTATTAATGTCGGTTTGTCTTGTCCCCCAACTCTGATTGTTGGTTCATCTGTATTCAATAATGTATACAGTATATTAGAGACATCGTTAATAAGTGATTCTTTCGTTGGATTCTCTGCTTTTAATTCGTCTAAATGATAATAGTCATTGATTGTCTGTTCTGAGTATCGTTCAGACACTTGACTTTTCTCTTGATTTTCGGTATTATTTCTTTTAGGTATAATTGAATTCTGAGGACTTTGCTTTGGCGTTGTGGTAGATGCTTCTGCAAAGTCTTTTTGCTTTATAACAATATATCCTTTTTGCTTAAGCCGTTCGATGACCGCTTGATCTTCATCTGGTTCTGTCTCATCGTCTGAGATAGTACCATCTTTCCATAATTTGGCATAGTCATGTAAGACATACAAATTACTCGTATAATCTCCGTTTTCGGTTTTTCTTCTCTTACACGTGATAACGCCCAATTCTTGCATATGCTTTAAACAGTTTTGCACTTTTCTTTTACTGATTCCTGTTATTCTACTAATCGTACTTAGACTTGGATATGCTTGTCTTGTGTCATTATCTGCATATTTTTTCAAGCAAATAAAAATCATCTTTTCGTAGTAGTCTAACAATTTGCTTTCCACGAAATCATGATAGATAAGCGAAAAACGTCTTTGGTCATCTCTGGCAATTAATTCATCATTTGCCATTTACTTATGTTACTCCTTATTCTTCTGGTCGAATTTTTCAAGTTTTTCAATTATTGCATCTCTGACAAAATCAACAACTGTACAGTCTTGCATCACTGCGGTTAGTTTCAATTTTTTGTGTAAATCTGCATCAATGCTGATATTTAATCGTTTTTTTTCTGTCTGATCTGACATTTAATTATCTTCCTTTCTATGAGTTTTCTATGGTTATATTTTACTTCATTACAACATATAAGTCAAATACATAGATGTGCATTTGTGTATTTTTTCATTCTCTCATTCCATCTTAAGATAGATAGATGGATATAGTTCATTGTATATAGTTAGATGGGTATAGTTAGGTGGCACGTGGTGCCATACGGTATAGCACAGTATGCCATAGGGTATGGTACGTGGTGCTATAGGGTATAGCATGATATGCCCTACCTAAAACTCGAAAATAGCCCTTGAAAAAAACACGTCTGAGAGATCATAAATCCATTTTAAATTTTTAGGTAACAAATTCATTGACTAAATAATAAAAGTGCATTTTTAGTTTAATTTCATGCTACAAAACTAAGCAATCATGACATATTGTATTTGCAGTTGCTCCCTTATCTGGTACTCGATCAGGCACCGCCAACTGCTCCCCTGGGCAAATAAAACACAAAAATACAGCACATGAATGTGCGAAAACCCTTGTATTTACTGCATTTTCGTGATATGTGATAAAATTTCAGTTTTATGTAAAGTTAAAATAATGCTATAAAAACGGTAAA
>ERZ825384.3803-NODE-3803-length-12883-cov-44.631977_pt1 | contig 12883 bp, 8 predicted proteins | sample MGYA00519931_ERZ825384 | MGnify/ENA primary metagenome ERZ825384 (study PRJEB31778, sample SAMEA3449200) | human gut metagenome | biome: human gut; feature: human-associated habitat; material: faeces | place: United Kingdom | collected 2010/2012 ...
TTTTTTCTTCTTTCAAAAAGGATTCTGTCACATCCTCTGCAAAGCCATCAGAGAGTTGTCCCTTCGTATCTATCCAACCAAGTACGGAATTCAGCCAAACAGGTGCTTTGCCATCCACAAAACTACCTATATAATCAATCCTTCCCGGTAGTAATAAAGCACCTTGACTATTATATAACCCCATTGCAAAACTTTTGGCAATCCAGACCTTTGCCGATACATCATAATATACCCATTGATAAACACAAGGCAATATAGTACGCCCATATATATCCAAAACTCCCCATTTATCCCGCTTGCAAGCAAGAACGAATCCATCTTCAGCTATTATAAGCTCCTCATATTCTGTAGGAATTACAATTTGTTCTCCCACTATAAGGCCCATTTTACCATTATCTTCCCTTATTCTGAGAGAATCGGTTATAACTTCTGTTCCAGGATTATTAATTTTTTCATTGACCTCTCTGCTACATTCAGCGATTTTATCAAGCAAATCATCAAAATCACCGTTCCCTTTCGCATTTTTCATTTCTTCTTGTTTCTGACGATATACCTTATTGGATATAGGAACGCTTATCATTGCTTCTTCTAGAATATATTTACATGGAACAACGATTTCCCCCCTCAAATTAATAGCCCCGAACTTACCATCTTGCTTGATTGTAGCCAACATGTTATCTCTAAAATTATCAGCGTAATCAAATTGAGGTTCAATGACAAATTCTCCTTTTTTATTTATAAAGCCAAATTTGCCATTCTTCTTTACCGCAGACAGTCCTAAATTAAACCCATGAACATCATCTACATTTTCAAACTGCGGTTTAATTATAAAACGGTTGTGTATGTCTATAAAACCTACTTTTCCTCCTAAAACTACTCCCGCCAACTTTTCTGTAAATCTCTTAGTCACCTCTTCATATTTGTGGAGAAATCAACCAATTTATCTCATAATCCTGATTTACTAAAGCCGCATCCCATTCACCAAACATAGAATTACCTCTATATTTTGAATTTTCCCACCATCCTTTATTTTCGGTCTGCTCATATCCCCATTTCTTTGTTGCAGCATTTTGGCGTGCTTTCTGCGCATAAAAACTAAAAGGTATAGCACAGCATAACAAAAACAATATTACTTTTTTTACTTCATTCATATACATGTCTTTTTTTTAACCTTATGTGGCTTCAAAGAAAAACAATTAACGCCATTTTACAAATTCACAAAACCAAGAGAAAGTATCAAACAGCCTAATAAGCATACTATTCTATCTAAATTAATGACTATATAACCTCATTTCCATATACCGCAAAGGAAAAATTAAGCACTAAAAGCAAAAAAGCAGCAATCTCACGACTCCTGCTCTTCCATTGTGATTTAAAATCACTTTCTATAAACTTGTATTTTCAATGTTATCAATAGATTCACTACAACAAATAAAACCTATCCTGTAATTCTTTTCTGAATTTCTTGGAAACCTGAAGTTCCGTAATATTCTCAAACGGGGGAAACATGACACAGCGGTTCTCCTTAATCATCATCAGATAATTGATATTAATGATATACGACTGATGGATCTGGACGAAGCAGGGGTCATATCCCTTGATATGATCAGCCGTAGTATTTTTCTTCAGCAGCAGAGGCAGCTGGTTGTTCAGCACCACTTCCCACAGTTTCCGGTCGGAGTTATAACGGAAAAAACCAATGTCAATGGAACGTAGAATACGCAAATCATTGGTAGGCGTGGATATCATAAAGGTATGCTCGCCGACCGAATGCACACGCGCAGGAATAGCCAAAGATGCAGCTGCCGACTCTTCCTCCTTTTTCATGAAGCGGTCGATAATCCCTTCCAGCTCCTTCTTGTCTATCGGCTTCAGCAAGTAGTCGAAAGCTGCCCCACGGATGGCATAAATCATGTATTTATCATAAGCCGTATAGAACACAATCTGCATATTCCAAGTGATTGCCCCCCTTATCTGTTCCAGCAGTTCCATGCCCTTCATGTCCGGCAGTTCCACGTCCAGGAACAGCAAATCCGGATGAACCTTTTCCAGCAGTTTCCGGCCATTCACACCGTTACGCGCCATCCCATCTATAGACAGCCTGTTATATTTCTTCAGTTCCAGACAAAGATTGTCCGCAGAGAACTCATCATCATCAATTATTACGACCCTGTATAGTTTATCCATAGTAAACAATCCTGCTTTAGTTATTAACGGAACAAAAGTATTAAAACATGTTTTAACGCACAAACCCGACACTCTGGTTATGGAACTATAGCGACCGTTTCGGACACTATTCTAGCAAAAATAATGACTAAACCATCTTTTTCAAATTATAATCATAACCATGGGGCAGGAAGACAGCAAACTCGCAACCGGTTTCTCCGTCTTCCAACTGCACATTGGTTATGGATATATCGATATGCTTCTTATTGTTAGCGTTCAACAACTGTATGGTTTGAAGAATCACTTTTATACCGGTGCCTGTACCGTAGTTGGCACTGTTTACCCGGTAACCTCCCCCGTTGTCACGCACCTTGACACAGATTCCTTCCCCGGTCTTTCTGATGTCAACCCACAGTCTTTTCATCCCCTCTTTGTCCTTCAGGGCATGCTTGATGGCATTTTCTATCGGAATCTGTATCATCATGGAAGGAAGTATTTCTTGGTCAAGATGGATGGCAGCATCTATGGATGTGGACAGTATAAAGCTATCTCCCAATGCTTCACGTTCCAGGTTGATAAACGTATTGACAAAGTCCAGTTCCTCAGCCATGGTAACACACAGTTGCTCGGTCAGTTCCAGGTTGCGCCGCATCAGTTTTACCAGCCCACGCATATTTCCGACTTGCTCGTCGGTGTAGTTACCCATCTCACGGTTCAGAATGTTAAAAATGAAATGGGGAGAAACCCGGTTACGGATATTCTCCATACGCAAAGTGGCAATCATATTCTGACTTCTCATTTGCAGCAAGAAACGCTGTCTCTTGTTGTATGTGTAGACAAATACAGCGAGCCCCAGAATACAGATGCAGGCAAACATCCACAGGTAAAGCGTCTGGTTCAGCGCCAGAACTTCATTCTCTTTTTGCTGAATGAAAATTTTCTGCTTCATCAGCGTGGTGTCCTGACTGTATTTCAGATCAATTTCAGCTGTACGCATTTTAATACGCTCATTACGTGTAGAATCATCAATACGCTGATTTTCCATTTGATAATAATAAGCTTGTTTGAAATCTCCCACCTCTTCAAAATAATGTTGTAGGTAACGGTTACGGATATGCTGCATATTCGGTTCCACATAATCAGGCTGGATAGCCTCAGACATACGTTTACGTGCTAAAGGCAAATTATTCTGCTTCAAGGCAAGTTCAATCAACTGGGTATCCAAATAATAGAGAGCTGTCTGATTTTCGATAGAACGAAAAAAATCACTACAAAGATTTAAATAGTATGCGGCAGAATCAACCTGATTCATCAACAGAAAAGTTTCTCCCAAATTCATTTCAGTCAGATGTTCCTCAAAAATCATATCTGGATAAGAACGAGCTAACAATAATGATTTTCTGAAAAATTCTAAAGCATTAGGATAATCAGCACGAAAATAATAAGAATTACCACGATTATTCAAATAAATATGTTTCTCAAATGGAAGCATCTTATCATATTGCCGAGCCGCCAGTTCATAGTAATAATCACAAGAAGTAAAATCACGAAGTTCCATATAAACCTGTGCCAATCCGTAATAAACAGGAAAACGCTTTTCTTCAGGAATCTTCAATGAATCACAGTAAGACAAAGCTTTACGATACCACATCGCACCTTTATCATAATGACCGGTACGGACAAAAGCATCAGCCAAATTAATAGAAATATCATGAAGCATATCTCTGTTACTACCCTTCAAACGATAATCGAACGCTTTTTGAAAACATACCACTGAAGAATCTGTCAACCCTTGACGAACACATACATTACCCCGCATATTGTAAATCTCAGCATACAAATCATTAATTAACGGTGACGGTTCAGCTCCATCGCAAAATACTTCCGCTCTATCCATGCTAAGTTTAGCCGAATCCATCTCGGACTTAAACATATATGCTTTTGCCAAAAGAACAAGATAATGGCAATACGCCACACTATCTGTGGTAAACGACATTTGCCTGGCAGTCCGGGTACATACATAATTAGGATTTTTTGACAGTGAATCAATTATAAAATCATAATACTGCATATAAATATCCATTTGAGTCTTTTTATAAGTTCCGGAACTTGTACAAGATACTCCCCATATACAAAATAATATACTATACCATAAAAATTTAAATATCAAATGTATGTTCTCCATCTTATCCTCCTTCATAGTTTTATTGACAAACATAAGCAAAAATAAACACAAGCATAAGCTTTTATTAAAATTTATTTGATCCCAAAAAGCCTTTTAGATAAAATTTACACAAAGATGAAGATTCACTTTGTCATGTCATGAAACATCCCTACCTTTGAAAAAAGAATTTATAAATGAAGAAACATGGAAACACTATCTAATTCTGTCCTGACTGTACAAATAGCCGAACATGGCGCTGAGCTTCAAAGTATCAAAAAGGATGGCAAAGAATATCTTTGGCAGGGAGACGCTAAATTTTGGGGACGGCGCTCACCTGTCCTTTTCCCCATAGTAGGACGTGTGTGGAATAATAAATACCGTCATGCCGGAAACACTTATGAAATAGGGCAACACGGTTTTGCACGTGATATGAATTTCAAACTAACCTATAAAGAAGACAAAGGAGCTGTATATTGGTTGGAAAGCACTCCTGATACATTGGGCAAGTTTCCTTTTCCCTTCCGCCTATTGGTGGGATATTTATTAGAAGAAAATAAAATCACCGTAAAATGGCGTGTAGAAAATCTGGGAGCTATGGATATGTATTTCCAGATCGGAGCACATCCAGCTTTCTATTTCCCCAAGTTCGATGCTGCTACAAAGGATCGTGGCTTCTTTGTTTTTGACCGAAAGTCTGATTTAGAATATATCATGCCAATAGAAAAAGGTTGCGTATCACCAGAACGTCATGTACTAAAATTAAATAAAGAAGGGCTGATGCCAATTGATATTCATACTTTTGATTGTGACACTTATATTTTTGACAATAAACAACTGAAAAAAATAACCTTACTGGATAAAAAGAAAAAGCCTCATATCAGTTTGGAATTTAATTCTCCGTTAGTAGCTTTGTGGTCTCCTACCAAAACACATCCCGATTGCCCATTTGTTTGCATTGAACCATGGTATGGACGTTGCGATTCTGTAGGGTATTCGGGCGAATTAAAAGACCGTGAATGGATACAGAAACTAGAACCAAAAGAAACGTTTGATGTAGAATATAAAATCATTATAGAGTAATCAAGAACAACGGGGTATGCACGATGAGTCACACCCCATCTTTTTTTCTTATTGACTTCCCAAATACAGAAATATCATACCAATAAGTACTAGCACCAAATCCACGGCCTTGCTTTTAAGATTCTTCTCACGGAATACCATCGCACCAAATATAAAAGAGACAAGCACACTGCCACGCCTTACCATAGATACAATGGAAATCATTGCCCCGTCCAAGCTTAAGGCATAGAAATAAACAAAATCAGCTGCCGACAGAAAAATAGATATCAGAATAATACACCAATGCCAATGAAACGGAGTGGTAGATTTGCGCTTCGGCCACCATAACAATATTAAGATACCTCCCATCATAAACAATTGATAGATATTATACCATGACTGCACAATCATTCTATCTAGTCCGATACCTCCTTGATCGGCAGGCGCCATGAGGTACTTGTCATAAAGCCCGCTGACAGCTCCCAACACAGCCGCCATTACCACATAATAAATCCACTTATTATGTTTAAAATCTATTCCCTCTTTCTTTCCGCTGCGGCTCAGCATAAAAAAAGAGAAGACAGCCATCAGCACACCAATCCATTGGTAAAAATTCAAACGCTCACCAAAGACCACTAAAGCTCCTACCAACACCATCACCGGACGGGTAGCGTTTATAGGTCCCACAATCGTGATAGGCAGATTCTTCATTCCAAAATATCCCAACATCCACGACGAAAGGACAATAACAGATTTCAACACCACATAACGATGCACCTCCCACCCAGCAACAGGCACATAAAAAATAGAATTCTCCAATATTCCCGGCCTCCACACTGACAATACAATAAAAGGAAGAAATATCAAACTAGAGAACAACGTATTAAGAAATAATACTGGAATAACCGCATTGTCCTTTAACGACTGTTTCTTAAATACATCATAAAATCCCAGCAGTGCAGCCGAGAGAAATGCCAGAAGTAACCACATCATATCTTTCACCTTATTTAAAACAGAAGGCAAAGTTACAACAAAAAATAAACAAAGAAGTGTAGATTTTGATATAAATGGCATGGAAATAAAAGAAAAGGGGATAGAGAAATACATCTCTCCCCCCCTTTTTTTATTTATGAATGAATATTCTCCCAGACTTTCGCCCAACGCTTACCCTCGATTAAATTCCCAGTGATTTTCTTACGGCTTCCACCTTTTCCTCAGCAGCTGCATTAGCGGCATCGAAACATTTGTGGCAACCCATTTCACCTTTTACTTCCACATAGAACTTGATTTTAGGTTCTGTTCCTGACGGGCGAACTGAAATTTTAGTTCCATCTTCTGTAAAATATTGCAATACGTTACTAGCCTCCGGCATATCTATTTCTGTTATATTCCCATTACCATCAGTAGCCTTCAAAGTTTTAAAGTCTTTGACAAGAACAACCTTAGAACCGCCTATTTCTCTCGGAGGATTAGAACGGAAGTTTTCCATCATTGCCTTAATCTCTTCTGCCCCGCTCTTTCCTGGTTTCACAACATTCACAGTAGTTTCTTTTGAGAAACCATACTCCACATAAATATCAAGCAAAACTTCGAACAATGTTTTGCCCTGATCTTTTGCCCAAGCACAAATCTCTGCTAACAATGTACAAGCAGAAACAGCATCTTTATCACGGACAAAATCTTCAGCCAGGAAACCGTAACTTTCCTCACCACCACCGATGTACTGCTGTTTTCCTTCACGCAAACGGATCTCACGTGCAATCCACTTGAATCCGGTATAGCAATCCAACATTTCGATGTGGTTCTTATCTGCGACAGATTTAATCAGTTCCGTAGTAACGATAGTCTTCACAATGAAATCATCATCCTTCATCTTACCCATCGCAATACGATTCTTTATTATATAATACAAGAACAGCAAACAGGTTTGGTTACCATTGATCAGCACCCATTCTCCTTTGTCATTTTTACAAGCCATACCTACACGGTCAGCATCCGGATCACTAGCCATTACAATGTCGGCGTCAATTTTCTTAGCCAAATCAATAGCCATAGACAAAGCCTCGGCATTTTCCGGATTCGGAGAAATAACAGTCGGAAAATCGCCACTCTTCACCATTTGTTCAGGCACGGTATGTACATTTTCAAATCCCCATTGCTTCAATGCACGCGGAATCAACATCATACCTGTACCATGAATCGGAGTATACACAATTTTCAAATCCTTCTGACGCTTGATCACTTCAGGATCAATAGAAATTGTTTTCACTTTATTCAAATAGACGCTGTCTACCTCTTCGCCCACAATCTGAATCAGATCCTTGTTACCTTCAAACTTAATGTCGGTAGCCGATGAAATCTTGTTCACCTCATCAATGATACCTTTATCGTGCGGAGCCAATACTTGTGCACCATCATCCCAATAAGCCTTGTAACCATTGTATTCTCTCGGATTATGAGAGGCAGTAATATTGATACCGCTCTGGCAACCGAAATGACGGATAGCAAATGACATTTCAGGAGTAGGACGCATATCTTCAAACAAATATACTTTAATACCATTCGCTGAAAAAATATTGGCAGAAATTTCCGCAAACAAACGGCTGTTGTTACGGCAATCATGACCTACCACTACAGAAATCTGATCGAGATCTTTAAAATTTTTATTTAGATAATTAGACAAGCCTTGAGTAGCAGCACCTACCGTATAAATATTCATACGGTTACTACCCACGCCCATAATACCACGCAAACCACCTGTTCCAAACTCCAAATCTTTATAAAATGCTTCAATCAAATCAGTCTTATCGGGATTCGCCAACATTTTCTTAATTTCAGCCTGTGTTTCGGCATCATAAGCAGGTGTTAACCATTTCTCTGCTTTCTCTGTCACTTGCTTTATCAATTCTTCATTTTCCATAATTTTTTGTTATTTATAAGGTTTATAATTATATCCGATTTTTACGTCTTGACAAATGTAAAAGAATTAAATTAAAAATCCTAGAAATTTGGAAGAAGAAAATTAGAGATATAAAGGATTATTCCCCAAAAATAATCTGTCATAAAAAAATAGAAGACCATACAAGGTAAAAAACACTATTATATAACAATCAGTAAAGCTCCTAGGCATCCTGAATACAATCTAAAAAACTATCTTATTATGCAAACAGGGGCAGAATTATAATCTGCCCCTCCACTAATTAATCAGACTTTCAGAACATACAAAAATATATCCTATTTCATCTTATAACGTCCACCGGTGGCCTTTACCAGTTCTTCCAAAAATTCTTTGGGATATCCCGGACGTACCAAAGGAGCACAATGACCGGTTTCAGGGCGAAGTATAGTTCCATCTTTTGCCATCTTTTTCACAGCACCATCATTATACTTCACAATCAAAAATTCACCCAACTTCTTCCAGCTGTCTATTGCCGATTCGGCTGTCATGCAACTATAGTTAGTCAAGAATTCTTTTGCTTTTACAGGATCTTTCTCATATAAACTCATGGCAGAAGATTCAATGCCAGCCTGTGCATTCGCATAAGTATCTTCCAAATTATTTTGAACGGCACGCATATCATCAATCATCAGGCTATAACGTGGACGAATCATATCGGCCACCCAATTATAAATCCAGAATGCAGAATCCCATGAAAAAGTTACACAGTCGGCTTCTTTACCGCTATAACAATCAGGAATACGATCCGAACAACAATATACAGGAGCAAACACTGTCATATTAGCATCATCTGTCCCAAACCATAATACTCCCCCTATTGCATCGGGCAGGCTAGCACGCATCTGTGCAACAAAAGTGAAAGCCGTTTGCTGAGTCGAGATGGGACGTTCATTGAAATATTCCTGATCTCCTACTTTAAAACTCAAGGGCGACAGACGATAAGGAGTTTTAAACGGACCTGCACCGGGATCATTAGTAATATCCAGTGGAGTACCCTCATAGTGATCGCGCATAGCTGCTTGTACATCACGTACTGAAAGTTTACGGGAAGGCTTGATATAAAGAGGCATCGGTTCTTTACTGTCCCCCTGAATATAAGGAAGATAGGTATCTCCCACCGACTTATTGAACATATTATAGAAACTCCATACACGCGCTTCACAGAACCGTACACCACCAAAATCTAAAGGATTATATGCCGCCGAGAAACTGAAATCTTTATTCATACCGTCAAAATAGCCTTTTTCACGAGCGAAAGAAATCACATCCGGAGAGTAAAGACAATTATCCTTGTCATTCATATTGAACTGATGAATCCGGCTCTGATTAGCATGTGCGGCAATACAATCATCCGGTATACGGACTGCTACCCATACAGCACCTTTCACACCGGGACCCTTACCGATCATCTCCAAAATCCAGACTTCATTGGGATCAGCGATACTGAATGATTCGCCACTGCTATAATAACCATATTCTTTTACTAAATCCGTCATTACCTGTATGGCTTCTTTGGCTGTACGAGAACGCTGGAGAGCTACATAAATCAAACTTCCATAATCCATAATACCGGTAGAATCAACCAATTCCTCCCGTCCACCAAAAGTAGTTTCACCTATGGTTACCTGAAATTCATTCATATTACCTACCACATTATAGGTTTGACGCGCTTCTTTTATTTGCCCTAAATATTTGCCCGAATCCCAATCATAGATATCACGCATGGTTCCTTTTTCATGCATACCGGCAGGATAGTGATACAACTCGCCAAACATTCCGTATGAATCAGCGGAATAAGAAACGATAACAGAACCATCCACCGAGGCTCCCTTACCTACAATCAGGTTAGTGCACGCCAAACTCTCCGTTATCGCTGCCAACAGAAAGGCAGCACCTAAAATCAGTTTATTCTTCATTAATATATAACTTTTTAATTGTGTATAATACTTATTTTACCATCAAAATTCATATTCCTCTCTTGTTTCATTTCCACAATAATCTGTCACCACCAATTCCAATTTATGGGCGACTCCTTTTTTTAACCGTTCAGGATGCTTCATCCACAATTTCGCATTTTTGGAACTGAAACCAAACAAGGCAAATTCGCCGTCTATCTTCACCTTATAATCTTTGATACCCGTTTCCGCATCTCCTATTTTGAACTGAACCTTACCTGTCTTCCATTGCGTTTTATTTAATGGAGTTACTCGTGGAGACAAGGTATCTATAGCTACGGTATAAGTTCCCAGTTCACGGATGGAAGTCTTCATCCAACCATTCTCATAAGTTCCTCCTGCTGAACCTTTCCTTTTTCCCCACTTACGGGCTACATAATATTTCGACGTATCCTCTACAGGAAGATGGCGTACCCCGATCATCAGCGTGCATCCAGCTTGCAAAGCTACTGGCTCATCGTGCAATTGGTACTCGTAAGAAATTGCGGCTGTATCTTTAACCACCTGACAGTTCAGTGCCACATCCTCATACAACATCCCTCGGGGGATAACCAGTTCCATACCCGGTTCCTGAACCACATTACCTTTATTCCATGCCAAATAATGTTTTACTTGCGGATGATATTCCTCTATCGGCTGCCTATGGCCACGCACAATGAAACGATAAGTCGACTTATTACCATATAAATCAGCTAATTCATAACGAAAATGATAATCACGTTCTTCATCAATCGTAATCACCCCTCCTTCATCGTTGGCTTGTAACATGCGCAAACTATTTCCGGGAAGAATTTGTGAGCGCATCACCCAATTATGCCTCTTTACATTCTCCTCATAGTCTGTCCAAGCATTAATCATCCGGTTCTCTTCAGGCAAAACGCCATCCACTGTACTGCGAAAAACTTCTGTCGTATCCACATAGAGTACCACGGAACGCACACCATAATTATTATGTGTACCATCCATATAGTCGTATGCCTTAATACCAACGGCTATTTTCCCCCAAGCAGAAACCGGTTGCCCCAAAGAAGCAACAGGTATGGATTTTTTTCTTTGTGAGCCTTCCACAACCCCAGCGCCCCGCTGCGGATAAAGCATAATCATTGACGCACGTGGCGGAGTAGTGTCTTTGATTTTATCGGTATAGAATTGTAAGGGATCTATCAATTCACCAGTATCCGTACAGCGTATCTCCATATGCAGATGCGGTCCGAAAGAATATCCTTCATTACCGCTTAAAGCAATGATTTCTCCAGCTTTGAAACTGACCTGATGAGGTTCGAATTTCAAATCCACAGCAAAAGTTTCATGCCGATATTGATATTCCTCCACTACTTTTGCCACTGCGGAAGCAAACTTCAACACATGCCCATACACTGAAGTATATCCATTGGGATGAGTAATAAAAATAGCCTGCCCATATCCGCCGGGAGTAACCAGTACACGGCTCACATATCCGTCGGCAATGCAATGAATAGGTTTTCCCACCTCTCCCTGGGTTTTAAAGTCCACTCCTCCATGAAAGTGGTTAGAACGCAGTTCACCAAAATTACCGCTCAGAGTAAGCGGAAAATCAAAAGGAGGACGGAATACAGGAGCAGCCGGTTCTTCCTGTGCCCGTACAGTGAAAATACTGCCCAAAGCTACTATGATTATATAATTTCGTAAAGTCATTTTCTTTATTTTATGGAGAACTCATCACAAAAATTTTGAATCTCTCCGCAAACTTACAAATAAAAAACAGAATATCCCTTAAAATAATGTTGCTAAACATACATTTATTACGAAAAAAACATATCCAGACAAAACCTACTTTTCTGACATTTTGTTATCTTTGAGGCAGTCAAACCCCTTAAATGTGACAATTATGATAGTAGGAATTCCTAAAGAAATCAAAAACAACGAGAATCGTGTATCATTAACCCCTGCAGGAGCACACGAGTTGGTACAGAGAGGTCACACGGTGTATATACAACACACCGCAGGTATAAACAGCGGATTTTCCGACGAAGAGTATGAGAAAGTCGGAGCGCGTATCCTTCCTACTATAAAAGATGTGTACGCCATCGCTGAAATGATTATAAAAGTCAAGGAACCCATCGAATGTGAATATAATCTGGTACGTAAGGACCAACTGGTATTTACATACTTCCATTTTGCCTGTGACAAAGAATTAACAGAGGCAATGATGCGTAGTGGTTCAGTATGCCTAGCTTACGAAACTGTAACAGACAAACAAGGAGGACTGCCTCTGCTGATTCCCATGAGTGAAGTGGCGGGACGAATGTCCACTCAGGAAGGAGCACGTTTTTTGGAGAAGCCTCAAGGAGGACGTGGTATCTTACTAGGTGGAGTTCCCGGTGTCAAACCAGCCAAAGTACTGGTATTAGGCGGCGGCATTGTAGGAACCAATGCAGCTTTAATGGCTGCAGGGCTAGGGGCTGATGTCACAATCTGCGATATTTCATTACCCCGCCTGCGTCAGTTAAGCGAGTTCATGCCTAAAAATGTAAAAACATTATTCTCGTCCAGCCACAATATAGAAAAAGAACTGCCAACAACTGATTTGATAATCGGTGC
>ERZ825384.3807-NODE-3807-length-12871-cov-7.743290_pt1 | contig 12871 bp, 13 predicted proteins | sample MGYA00519931_ERZ825384 | MGnify/ENA primary metagenome ERZ825384 (study PRJEB31778, sample SAMEA3449200) | human gut metagenome | biome: human gut; feature: human-associated habitat; material: faeces | place: United Kingdom | collected 2010/2012 ...
CTGTCCCTTACGCCGGACAAAGCCCGGAACAAGGACAAGGGGCTGGAGCTATGAAATCCGTAAACATCAAAAAAGCCATTCTGCCCAACCTGCCGTATGCCTTCATCGCCCTCTACGCCACCAAGTTAGGGCAGGCTGCGCGGCTAAGTCCGGGCGCGGATTTTTCAGCAAAGGCGCTGCACATCATGGAGGGCTTCGCCGCCGCGTTCCAGTCCGCGCTCCCCAGCTTCCACCCCATCGACCTGTGCGTGGGCATTGCCGCCGCCCTGCTCATCCGGCTTGCCGTCTACGTCAAGGGGAAGAACGCGAGGAAGTTTCGGAAGAATATCGAGTACGGCAGCGCAAGATGGGGAAATGCGGAGGACATCAAGCCCTATGTAGACCCCGCCTTTGCCAACAACGTCATTCTCACCCAGACGGAGCGGCTGACCATGAACAGCCGACCCAAGGACCCGAAAACCGCGCGGAACAAAAACGTGCTGGTGGTGGGCGGCTCCGGCAGCGGCAAGACGCGGTTTTTCATCAAGCCCAACCTCATGCAGCTTCACAGTTCCTACGTTGTCACCGATCCAAAAGGCAGCATCGTGGTCGAATGTGGAAAATTACTCCAGCGGAACCTGTATAAGATCAAGATACTGAACACGATTAACTTCAAAAAGTCCCACCACTACAACCCCTTCGCGTATCTCCACAGCGAGAAGGACATTCTGAAGCTGGTCACGACCCTCATTGCCAACACGCAGGGGGACGGCAAGAGCGGCGACGATTTCTGGCGCAAGGCGGAGACGCTGCTCTACACGGCCCTCATCGGCTATATCTACTACGAAGCGCCGGTGGAGGAGCAGAACTTCGCCACCCTCATCGAGATGATCAACACCATGGAGGTGCGGGAGGACGACGAGGACTTCAAAAATCCCGTCGATCTGATGTTTGAGGAACTGGCACAACGGGAGCCGCATCACTTCGCCGTGCGCCAATATGCCAAATATCGCTTAGCGGCGGGCAAGACAGCAAAAAGTATTCTAATTAGCTGCGGCGCGCGCCTTGCCCCCTTCGACATCCAGGAGCTTCGGGAGATCACGGCGTATGACGAGCTGGAGCTGGACACGCTGGGCGACCGGAAAACGGCACTGTTTATCATCATTTCCGACACAGACGACACCTTCAACTTCCTTGCCAGCATGGTCTATACCCAGCTATTCAATCTCCTGTGCGACAAGGCGGACGACGTGTACGGCGGCAGGCTGCCCGTCCATGTGCGCTGCCTCATCGACGAGTGCGCCAACATCGGGCAGATCCCCAAGCTGGAGAAGCTGATGGCCACCATCCGCAGCCGCGAGATCTCCGCCTGCCTTGTTTTGCAGGCACAGAGCCAGCTCAAGGCGCTCTACAAGGACAACTGCGACACCATCATCGGCAACTGCGACAGCTCCGTGTTCCTCGGCGGCAAGGAGCCGACCACATTAAAGGAGCTGTCCGCCGCGCTGGGCAAGGAGACCATTGACACCTTCAACACGGGAGAATCCCGCGGGCGCGAGGTTTCCCACAGCCTGAACTATCAGAAGCTCGGCAAGGAGCTGATGAGCCAGGACGAGCTTGCGGTGCTGAGCGGCGGCAAGTGTATCTTGCAGCTGCGCGGCGTAAGGCCGTTCCTATCCGACAAATACGACATCACAAAACACCCCAACTACAAGTATCTTTCGGACGCGAATCCCAAGAACGCCTTTGACATCGAGAAATTCCTCTCCACAAAGCTCAAGCTGAAGCCGGAGGAGGAATTTGAGGTCTTTGACGCGGGCGCGGCCGCAGGTTCAGAATCCGCCTGAACGGGCGGATTTTTATATATACATCAGACACCCATTCCGTAAAGGAGGACGCCGACAATGCAGCAGATACAGGCGAAACGCAAAGTCGGAGGAAAGCACAACCGAAAATTTGAAAGGAGAAGCCGGAATCGACAGCCGCACACGGCAGCCAGCTCATTCCGGCTTTGCGGTTTCCATCGTAAAAACCATAAAGAAACGATTCCGGCACATAAAATATGGATTTCTTCAATAGCGCAGTCGATGTTTTGCAAACTTTGGTCATCGCCCTTGGCGCAGGTCTCGGAATCTGGGGCGTCATTAACCTGCTGGAAGGATACGGAAACGACAATCCGGGGGCTAAATCGCAGGGCATGAAACAGCTTATGGCGGGCGGCGGTGTGGCGCTCATCGGTATGATCCTCGTGCCGCTGCTCAAAGGGCTGTTCGGTTAATCCCGTCCATGCCGCAATGTAAAACCCTTCGCCCCTGCCCGCCTGACACGGGCGGGGGCGGGAAAGGAGGGCTGACCCATTGGATTTGATATGGGAAAAATTCACCGAATGGCTCAAGGAGCTGCTGGTCGGGGGCATCATGGACAACCTCACCGGCCTCTTTGATAACGTCAACGCCAAGGTCGCGGAGGCGGCGGGACACATCGGCAGCACCCCGCAGGCGTGGAACGCCAATATTTACAGCATGATCCGCTCCCTCTCGGACAACCTGATCCTGCCCGTTGCAGGCGTGATCCTCGCCTTTGTGATGACGCTGGAGCTGATCCAGCTTATCGCGGACCGCAATAACCTCCACGACATCGACACATGGGTATTCTTTCGCTGGGTGTTCAAGACAGCGGCAGCCGTCCTCATCGTGTCCAACACATGGAATATCGTCATGGGCGTATTCGAGGCGGCGCAGAGCGTGGTCAACCGCGCCTCCGGCCTTATCGTGGGCAACACCTCCATCAACCTTGCCGACCATATCGCAGACCTTGAGGCGCGGCTGCTGGAGATGAACGTGTGGACGCTTTTGGGGCTGTGGCTGCAATCCTTCGTGGTGGGCTTCACCATGTGGGCGCTGACCATCTGCATCTTTATCATTATCTACGGCAGAATGATCGAGATATACCTCGTCACCAGCATCGCGCCCATCCCCATGGCCACCATGATGGGCAAGGAATGGGGCGGCATGGGGCAGAATTATCTCCGCTCCCTGTTGGCTTTGGCGTTTCAGGGCTTTCTCATCATCATCTGCATCGCCATCTATGCGGTGCTGGTACAGAATATGCTCATAGATGACAACATTTCCACGGCCATCTGGCTGTGCATGGGCTACACGGTGCTGCTCTGCTTCACCCTGTTCAAAACCAGCAGTCTCGCAAAGTCAATTTTCAACAGTCATTGACGGAGGTAAACCAATATGGCATACGTCCCCGTACCCAAGGACCTGAACGCGGTCAAGACCAAGGTGCTGCTGAACCTGACGAAGCGCCAGCTCGTCTGCTTCGGCGCGGGCGCGGCGCTTGGCGTTCCGCTGTTCTTCCTGCTCAAAGCCCATACCGGCGTCAGCACGGCGGCGATCTGCATGATCCTGCTCATGCTGCCCTTTTTTCTGCTGGCCATGTATGAGAAGAACGGACAGCCCCTTGAAAAGATCGTCCGCAACATCGTGCAGGTCTGCTTCCTGCGCCCCAAGCAGCGCCCCTACGCAACCAATAATTTCTACGCCGTTCTGGAACGGCAGGACAATGATCCCCGGTAGTCCCTCGGACGCGGCGGGGGCAATCAGAAGCCCCAGCCATGCCACGGGAAGAATACCCAGTAAGCAAAGAACACGGATGGCCGTTTTATCTTGCCTCATCACGGATTTTTCCTTTTTTGGTCGGTGCGTCGATGGTTTTCAGCAGAAGCTCATCCACGATGTCGGTGGGGCGGGATTCTCCGATCAGATCGTTCCGCATCTCGTTGAGGGCGTTGATAACCACGCCATGCTCATAGCGGTCCAGCTCCAAAACGCGCTTTTCCTCTTTCGCCATGTCACCGCTCCTGTTCCCGTGCCTTGGGCGCTTTGTTCTGCTCCAACACACGATTCATCCTGCCGGTCATGTCCTTGACCACGTCGCTGATCTCGTTGAGCGTGGCGCGGGTGCTCTGCGGGTCAGCGTCCCGGAAGCTGTCGGGCAGACGGGCGAAGTCATAGCCGCTCACATCCACACCGTACCGCTTGCAGACCACATAGGAAATGCTGTACGCCGCAAAACCGGCGTCCGCGCGAGTGTAGTTGGGATCAGTTCCGGCCAGCTCCGCGTGGGCGATCTCCTTGGAAAGACTGCGGAAGATGTCGTGCGCCTCCATACCGCGCCGCACAAAAATGACGCTCTGATCGTGGTCGTAATACGCGCCCATGTTGTTGGGGAGCTCGTCAATGCCTTGGATGGGAACGGGCGGCTTGCGGATCAGCGCCTGCAAAAGCTGGCGGTCATCTACCTGCGGCGTGGGATGCTGGCGCTGGCGGGAATTGGTCTGAGACACATCAAAAACGCGCTTCACGTTCCATGAGGTGCCAATGCTGCCATCGGGACGCTCATAGTTGTCGCCCGCCTCCAAAATCTTGATGTTGCTCTCGTTGCGCTTGATGGACACACCCTCGGCTTTCCAGCTTTCAAAATCCCGGAGCTGTGTGGCAAGCGGCCTCTGCGCCAGTACAAGCAGCGCATTGGTGGCAGAGTAGTGAATGAGGCGGCTTTTTACATCCAGAAACGCCTTATACTTGTTGCCATCGGCGGTGACTTCCTGCGTGGTGGCGTCGGCCAGCTCAAAAACCTCCTGCCGTTCCAACTGCTTTTTCTCTGCCCACGCCTCCTTGTCAAAGGGGCGATCCTCCTGTTCCTGCGGAACCTGTGTGTCAAACAGATCGTCAAAGTTGCTCATAGTACATTACCTCGATTTTGTTTTCTGGGGCTTCTTCTTGGGCGGCTGGTGGTGCTGGATAGGCTTGGGTGCCTCGGCCTTGGGGATGCGCTCCGGCTCCGCCGCCACGGGTGTCTCCGCCTCTTTCTGCTTTCTGGCCTCCTTGATCTCCCTCAAATCCTCCCGGACAGAGGGACGATCCTCCGGCTTCTTAGCCGTACCCTCGGCGGCTTTGGGCTGCGTCTTTGAGGTAGGCGCGGACAGAGGGGATTTTTCCGTCCGGGCCGCAGAGGGGTTTGGGCTTTCCCGTTCCTCCTTTTTGGTGGGAGCGCCCATGAGATTGTCCAGCAGGCGATCCTCCTCGGCCTTGTCGGGCATATCCTGTTCCGGTGCTGCCGGTGCCTCTGCTTTCTCGGTGCGGGACTGTTCGATCTCATGCTTGATGGACGCGGCATCGACGGTAGCCAGCTTGAAGCGTTCCACGATCCGATTGATTTTGGATGCGTCCTCGGTGCGCACCATGATGTCCACCAGCCCATCCGCAGACGGCTCTTTCCCGCGCAGAGCGCAGTAGACCACGCCGTAGCGTTTGGCCTCCACAGTAAACTGCTTCAGATGTTCCTCCGGTAGTGTAAAGACTTTCAGCTCTTTTCCGGATTTCAGCATGGCAGTCAGCCTCTGCCGCCCTGCGGTCTTGGTTTTGTCCCTGTTTTTCAGAATGGTATAGAGCGCGGCGGCGATATTTTTTGCAGCGGAGCCGGTCAGCCGCAGGGCAACCTCCGTACCCTCCAGACTAAATCTAACGACTTGTTCCGCCGCGTCGCCTGAGCTGTTCATCGCGTGTTTCCTCCTTTTCCTGTTCAAATTCTTCGGCCTTGATGACCTTTTCCATGATCGCGCCGGAGCGCGTGGCTAGGTGCTTCCCCCAAAATGCACTAGCTCCTGCGGCTCATAGGTTTTGAGATAGGTGTATAAGTCCATCTGCTTGGCTTTGGACACTACCTCCGGTGGGATATATGACATAAAAAAATAACCCCCTTTCCATAGTCATGGATTGGCCTTGGTGGAAGGCCGACTATGTAAAAGGGGGGCTGCAGTCAATACGTGCAGATATAGAAAAAGCCGATTGATCTCCGTAGAAAATCAATCGACTTTTCTTGATTGCAAGTCGTTGTTATTTCAGCCAATAGCTATGTTTCCAGAACTTGCTGTTGAAGTTCACGCCGTTTTTTCAATATGCCTGCTTTTAATAGGAAATCTTTATTGAATCAATTTTATTCCTTATTAGATCGGTATTGCTTCTAAATGTGTCAAGGTTTCCTTGGTATACTTTTCCATTAAAACAGTACGCGCAAGAATAATCTTCATACACCCGTATTCCAAACAACCCTTCTGCACATGGGTATTTATTACAATTCAACTGACAATCAGCAGAGTACACTCTCCGAGGAATTAAAACGTCGGTGTTAAGAACATTTACGCAGATATAGTCATTTATCTGGGTAAAATCGGATTCTTGTTTCCGATATAAGGTCATTATTCGGCTTTTAATTTCCGCAATAGAAACATGTTGAAAATCTTCTAATTCCGCCCCAATGCTAAATAAATCTAACAGCTTTATGCTTATACCAAGTCGTGCAGCATATGCAATTAGACTCTCAATGTCATCAACATTCTTGCTTGTTATTACAGTGTTGATCTTCACTTTAAAGCCGTTATCAACGAGATACTCAATTCCTTCTTTTACTTCAGCTAAAGTATCCATTCCCGTTATTTCTTGGTACTTTTTTGGATCAATACTGTTTAGTGTTATATTAAATGACAGCTTACTTCCCTTTATTCTCTCAAATTCGGGCTGCATCTCCATTATTTTTGTTCCATTGCTTGTAAACCCTATATCATCGAATTTGTCTTGGAATGCGTTGCAGATTTGAAGAACATTAGGAAATAATAGCGGTTCTCCACCGCTAATTTTTATTTTTGTGTAACCACAGTCTACAGCTTGATTAAGTAACTCTTTGAGATCAAACAAATGGTTATCTGCTATTTTATCACCAATCAAAGCGTCAACTCTACCTTCATGATGGCAATATACACATTTCAAATTGCATCTTTCGGATACAATAACTCGAAGATACTTTTTTATCTGTCTTTTAATACTTGTAAACTGCGAGCTTTCATCATTTCCACTTTCTTCAATAGACTCAAAGAAGCCTTTAGCCATTGGAAGCAATACCCCTTTTTCCCTACATGTTTTCATAATATCAGATCGGTCTTGTGAATCATTTGTTGTTTGCATTTTTCGCAAAAACTCTTCTGCTAAATCTGGACAAATATCATTTAGTACTTGAGAAGCCTTTGTAAAGTTCAGATATGTATCTTGAAAAGTGAACGAAGTATACCAGAGGATAAAGTAACTCAATAAGTCCTCAAGAGGTATACATGATTCTGGCATGTTAATTATATGAGATAAACTACTTGCGTCGTCTAAAAGCTTTCCATTATGGTTTATTAGCAGTTCCAAAACTGATAACAAACACAATTCATGATACTTTATCGATAAATCATAATCCGGCGAATCGAGTATTCTTATATAGAGCTTGGAGTAGTCAATCTTAACTCTCCGAATAATAACATTATACGCGCATGCCCACGCAAGCATAAAGTTCTTTTTTGAAGAAAGTGAGCTCCGTATACGAGTATTGTTAAGTGGCATCCGAAATTCATATGCAAGACTTAGTCCATACAACTTGTCCGGTATTTTTTCCGACTTTAATTTTGAAGTTATAAACGCCTCAATCTTTCCGATTATGTAAGGAGTATCTTCATTTTCTTGTGCGATATATTTTTTTATGACATCGGTTGCTTTCCAACACACTTCCAAAATGGGGGAACTTAAGAATGTAATTAAACTATCATAAAGGCTTAAGTATTTGCTTGTTGTTTCATCAGTTTCTGATTTTATTTTTTCACATTCTTCATTAATTTCGCTTTCAATATGATTTATTGTGGCAATATCATTGACCCAATGTACATTATTCCTGCCAGTGCTATTTTCACTATTATCTATGCTCATTGTTATGTATTTACTGGGGTACTCAAGGGGAATAAATGAATGAAGTTTCCCTTTAGGTGTATTAATAGCACCACCTTCTTCAAGCAGAGAAATTTTGCCATCTACATATTCAATAACCTTTCCTTTTATCACATATGTAACTTCATCGGTTTCACTATGAACATGGGGGATGAGAATGTCATCAGGTCTTGCTGTTGAACTGTATATATTGAAGAATCCATTATTGTACGGAAAAGAAAACGCACCATCACTATAATTAGACTGTTCCACAAAATATGGAGAGACTTTGATTTCAGTACTTGAGGAATCTGCATCTAGTGAAGGCTCTTTACTTTGCTCGTTAGGCTCGTTGGAATCAACATGTAAATCAAGGCCATTCCAATCCCCGTGTTCAAATGAAAAAAACTCGCTGTGAATCTTAGTGTTCTGTGCCTTTTTTAGCCAGTGCATACCTATGGTAGGATGGTTATAGCTATCAACAAATAATCCTGCGCTCGTATACTGGTGTAATCCTTCACCAATACTAGTTATTTCTTTTTTATGTGCATGTCCGCAAAAATAATTATATGCTGGAATATTGACCATTATATCAGTTAGCCTTTTTCTTGATGTCTCATCCATCATTTGAAATGGATGATGTCCAACAATAATAGTCGGCCAAGCCGGTTTGAGCTCTTTGGATTTAGGTAAGTCGCTTTCGGTCAATCGGATTTTGCCATAATCATCTACGAGTTGTTTACCGTCTTTTGTTTCAATCTCGCCTTCGACTGTTAACTTTGGTTGACCACAAAAGCAACATGTATTAAGTATAACAATATTTATACCTTCAACGCCTGTAAATATATCTGTTGAAGATAAAGTATTTGCATTTTCTATGTTTAGGTCTTCACAGAATTTTGAAAAATCGATGTAGTCACCTTGTAACTTTGACCTATATTCATGTTCACTTTTGCTCTTATCCTCATCATTTTCCCCTTGCCATTCCTTTAATAGAAGAGTTCGAGGACCATTTCTGATATAGTCGTGATTTCCAACGCATAAAAGCAAATGATCTGCATGCTCTTTCAAAAGGGCAAAAAGTGTCTTTGCCTCATTTGCATTTTTTGTGTTGTTAAAGTTGCCTTGATGAATAATATCTCCGGAGATTAGTATAAAATCAAGTTTACCAATTCTTTGTAGCAAGTCCTTAAGCTTCACCCTCAGAGTAGTATCAACCCATTCGTTAGCTGGACTACCGATATGCAAATCAGAAATATGAAGCCATCGAAGTTCTGAAGATTCTATCATTTTCTCTCCTCCAAAAACATTATTCGATGTAATATTACCATTGAATACAAAATGTTTCAACAATTCCCCTATATAATTAATGCTACTATATTCCAGCATCTAGCAGGGCAAATCTTTTAAGTAAACTATACCTGGACTTGTTGAGGAATACGGCAGAATAATCTATCAGTTACTGATTGAAGATAATAATATAAATCATTGTTCAAAATTACGTCTTCAGATCTTACCTCCTAATATACCTTGATGCCCTCGCAGAGCCGATCCGTTTGATTGAGCCGTCCTTCACCATAGCACCCAGTACGGCTTCCACCGTTGTGGGACTCACATCCGGGAGGATCTGGCAGATCTCAGCCTTGGAAAGCGGAGTCAAGCTATTGAGGACGGTGGCTTCGATCCGGGCTCCTAATATCGCATATGCAATACAGTGATGTCAACAAAAGTATAGCATATGCGATATTTTGTGTCAATAAAAGCACAGATAGACGCCGAAAAAATTATTCAGATAAAGTCCTCAGGAGCATGATTTAACAAATACATTAATCTGTTTATCAAGTCTTCTGTGGCTATCTGATTTAACTGAGATCCCAATGAAGTGCCAGCTCACAAGGAAACCAATAAGGTACTCCTTTGGAATAAAGTATTGGCGCTTTATGTAAAAGTTCTTGAGTTGTTGTTTGCTGCACCAACGCACAACGGAGGATACCCCGTATCCGGTAAATTTGGAGATCTGTTTAGTGGTTAAGACATCTGGATAACGCTTCAACGCTGCTTCGTAGAATTGGCGCATGATAAGCAAGTCATCCTCCGTCAACGCACGGTTAAGCTCACTTTGCTTCTTCGTGTAAAATCCCTCTGGCGGCCTGTATAGTTCGGGACGCAACTCCCGATCCTCCAAATAATGTATAACCGCATTTGTTTTGATCTTGAAGCGGCGCGTTTTTTTACCGCTGTCAATGCAGGGGACTAGACCATTCTCCAATAAGAACAGACAGGTTTTCTTGCTGATATGGCAGACCTTATACATCTGATTCTTGGTCATATATTCGGGAAACTGTTGAAGAAGCTCGCTGTAACAATTGCTTGTTTTCATGTGATACACCTCTGCGTTTTATTTGCCAACAGCAGAAGATGATGTATCAGTTCTCTCCTTTTTCTTTTGGGACTGCCAGTTTCATTGGCGTGACAAGGGCTGGAGTTCTCTCCTGAATTCTCTCTTTTCTTCCCAAATTCTCTCCATTTTCCCGTTTTTGAGGCCATTTTTAAGCCTGCCACCGGGAGTTCGAATTTTCCTTGAAGCCATGCGGGTTTGATGGTATAATTTCCTTGAAATCAGCGGCTTTTCCGGACTGTTGGAGCTTCCAAACCAAGGGCTTATTTTCGGCCAAATTCCACTAAAGTCCATTCGGCGGAGAAGTCTTGAAAACCGTTAGGCGGCAACGCCACGGGGGTTCGAATCCCTCACTCTCCGCCAGAATAGTCAGCCAATTTTGATGACACTGCTCCAAATGCAGTGTCATCAAGGCTTTCCGGGCTTAAAAGGCTCGGAAATTTTTTTGTTTTTCCGTTGATGACAAACGGCGTTTTTAAGAAGCGTAAGGGATATGAACCGCTGTGGACGGAATATTGAGTGCAAGTTGCAATTTTGACCAGCAGAAACGGTCATTGAAACTGAATATCAGAAAAGAAAAAAGCGTCGGATTGTTGGTTTTATAGAATCAACAATCTGGCGCTTTTGCTATATCCGGAGGTGAGTTGATGAGCAAGTAAATTATAAGCACAACAAAATATCAAATCGGCAAAGTCGGAACTTTTGAGAAATCTAAGGTTCCGGCCTTTTTGCGTTTTGAGGAGGTGTCGAATTGAAGAATTACGAAATCAAACAGGCGTTCAAGAATTGTCCGGACGCGGGGCTTCCGGACAATGAGCAGGTGACATGCCATAAATATGAGCAGTGCAATGGATGTAATTACCTCGCGCACGGCTTTATCTGCTGGCATGGCGACGGCAAATGCCTGAGAACTGAAATGCGGGAGGTGAAAAAATGATCATTCAGGCAGAGCTGAGACGAAAACAATCCGAATACGAAGGCGAAGCCTGTATAGTAGATAAGGTCATTGAGCTGCCCACCAAGAGGTTTAAGCAGTTCAGCCGCGCGTTGCTGGCGGATTATGACTTCATCGCAGAGAACAAAGATGCCGTCCAGTGTGATGAGGATTCCCGCCATTGTCTGCTCATCCTTGATGTGGACGGAACAGATGGCTTTCTTGTAGACCCGCAGGGCTACAACTACGCCAGATACAGCGCCTTTGTTCCGAACGTCCGCAGTCTGTTGACACCTGATGTAGAGATTGACCGGAGCTACCTTTCGTTAGCAGAGCCTTGGCGGGACGAGAGTCGGGATGAAATGTTACGCATGACATTGCGCGTCTATGGGAAGCTGGACTTCACCCTCGTCCTCCCCGCTGACAAGAAATACCTCGATGCTGTGAAGGCTTACCTAGATATTGATGTCTTCGCTGATGCGATGATCGAAGATATTCGATTCAAGGTGCCCTACATTGGCGAACTAATCTGTGACACAGATTGCCCCGCTGTAGAGGATTACAACGACTTTGCTGAAGCATTGGAGGATATCTGGCAGAAGGACGGTATGCTCCTGACCTACGCCGCCGTGTTGGAGGCTGAGAAGCCGGAGACTCTGCGGGGAGCCTATGAGCTCCTGCATAATCTGGATAACTATCAGCGCATCGTAGACACATACGGTTATGGTCAGCAGCGCTTACAGGAAACGCTGGGATTGAACGATGAAGACATCTATGAGCTTGGTAGCTACATGGACTTTGAAAAGTATGGCGCTGACTGCATGGAAAATGACCATGTGATAGAAACAGGGTTTGGCCGATTGCGGCGCTTAGACACACCTTTCCCGGAACAGACGCAGGGGCAGCAAATGTTTCAGTAGACTTTGAGGCAGATGTGCAGTATGTTTGCCGTTACCAAAAAGAAGGAGGAATAAGAAATGGCTGTAGATGCAAGGACAGAAGAATTTTATATACGTCCAGCCCGCCTAGATGAGGCGGGCTTATTTTATGCCCAGCACCCCGCAGAGGAGGAACCGCTGGTTGGCCGGGTCACCTTTGTGGGTGACGACGCGCAGGAGTTTACCGATGCGGAAGCCTTTCTCAAATGCATTCGGGAAGAACTGCCGTACTTCCCGACCACTGGCTTTCGTTGTGAGGTGCTGACCGACGATCCCGCCGTCCGCAAGCAAGTGGATGACATCTTCTATGACTTTTTCGGTGAGGAGAATCCCCATCAGATAGAGGATTATCAGAATGAACCCAAACAGGACATGACTTTTGGAGGAGTGTGAATATGAACAGAAAAATGGTGAATTTCATCAAAGAATCACAGCCTGTGTTTACGGTTATAGAAATGAGGTTGTGATTCTTGGCGCATTTGGCTGCGGTGCATTCCGTACCCCGCCGGCGGTTGTGGCGCAGGCGATGAAAACGGTAGCGCAGGAATACCGGAAAAACTTTGAAGCGATTGAGTTTGCTGTGTACTGCGGAACGCAGTATGACACGAACTATCGAGTATTCCAGCAAATTCTTAGCGGTCTGTAAGCCGCTGCCATGGTCGGGGCGGAGACTTAAAACACACACGAGCGCAGGGGAACACTGTGAAAAAACCAGGAGATGCGGCGTGCCTGAAGTGACCCCAAAAAGTTAGACAATATTTCGAAGTAAAAATTGTTCAAGCAGCCGAAAGGGCTTGCTGTCTGTGAATTGCAGGCG
>ERZ825384.3810-NODE-3810-length-12866-cov-4.428850_pt1 | contig 12866 bp, 8 predicted proteins | sample MGYA00519931_ERZ825384 | MGnify/ENA primary metagenome ERZ825384 (study PRJEB31778, sample SAMEA3449200) | human gut metagenome | biome: human gut; feature: human-associated habitat; material: faeces | place: United Kingdom | collected 2010/2012 ...
ACTGTTACTAATAGGTCGAGGGCTTAATCTGGTTAATAACGAAGAAAAACAAGTACAATGAAATACGGATTTTGCAGACGTGTCTGCATAAATCTGGATTTAATTGGACGCAGATTTGCGAAGCAAATCCATCGAGATGAAGCGAAGCGGAATCGAGATGAGTTTTTCGGTGTAGATTACAGTAATCAAATTTGTATGAAGTTTTGAAGGTACAAACCTATTAAATATGAATTATTTAAGACATCCAATGAGATGTCTTTTTTTTGTAAAAATAATGAAATAATAATGAAATAATAATTAAAAACTGCTATAATGTTTTCAGTTACTTATCGAAACATTAATTTATTAAGGAGGTTGTTATGGAACAAAAGAAACAGGAGCCAATTCGTGATGCGAGACAGCTTGGAACGGCCAAGATGCTTATCCTTGGTTTGCAGCATATGTTTGCTATGTTCGGCGCAACAATTCTTGTGCCTATTCTTGTATCAGGATATTTTCAGAAGGCGTGTGGGGAGCCGCTTACCAGAGGTCTTTCTGTATCGGTTACCCTATTTTGTGCAGGCTTTGGCACGCTTATATTTCATCTGTGTACAAAGTTTAAGGTACCGGCTTTTTTGGGTTCGTCATTTGCTTTTTTAGGAGGCTTTTATACTGTTGCAAATCTTGACAGTGGTATGTATGCAAATATGGCTGTCAATGATAAGGCTGCGTATGCGTGTGGTGGTATATTTGTTGCAGGTATGCTTTATTTCGTACTTGCACTTATCATTAAGCTGGTTGGAATTAAGCGTGTAATGCGCTTTCTTCCACCTGTAGTGACAGGACCTATTATCATATGCATTGGTCTTTCACTTGCCGGCTCAGCTATCAATAATGCTTCAACAAACTGGGTTCTTGCAATTATTGCACTTGGAGTTATAATTATTTTCAATATATGGGGAAAGGGCTTATTTAAGATCATTCCTATTCTAATGGGAGTAATCATTTCCTATGTAGTTGCTCTTATTATGAATGCTGCTGGAATTACTAATCCTGATGGTTCAGCAATTCTTGATTTTACATCAATTGCATCATCTGCGTTGGTCGGAATACCTAAATTTCAGTTCATGAAGTTTGATATTACGTCCATTCTTGTTATGGCGCCTATCGCTATTGCGACTATGATGGAGCACATTGGTGACATGTCTGCTATTTCTGCTACAGTAGAGCAGAACTTTATTGCTGATCCGGGTCTTCATAGGACACTTATAGGTGATGGAATTGCAACTGCATTCGCAGGAGCCATTGGAGGACCGGCTAATACAACATATGGGGAGAATACAGGAGTGCTTGAGCTGTCTAAGGTATATGATCCGAGAGTTATCCGTATTGCAGCTGTTTTTGCTATTGCACTTTCATTTATTCCAAAGTTTTCGGCAGTAATATCTACTATGCCATCAGCGATTATTGGTGGAGTTTCATTTATGCTTTATGGAATGATTTCAGCAATAGGAGTTAGAAATGTTGTTGAAAACAAGGTAGATCTGACTAAATCAAGAAATCTGATTATTGCAGGTGTTATTTTTGTATGTGGTCTTGGCTTTGGAAATGGACTGACATTTACTGTAGCAGGAACATCAATTACACTGACAGCTTTGGCAATTGCAGCTATCGCAGGGATTTTCTTAAATGCTATTCTGCCGGGAAATGATTACGAGTTTGGAAAGAATCCTGATGGAGATGCAAGCAGGGGTGTGTATATGATGAACACAGACAATGATGAGGAAGAGGAATCATAGAAGTTAATTTGTATTTAGACTGATTTGTTAGTTGTAATAGTAAATAATTTAACAAACATTAAAAAGATATTAATAATATTTTACTTGATAAAGTTATATATATTCTCTACAATAAACTGGTATGGTGTATTTACATAATTCACTTTACCAGTTTTTTTTAAGGGGATTAGATTTAATGGACAGAAAAAAGATATTTTGGGCGATAGCTTCTGTTTTTATAGCTATCTTAAGCATATGGACTGTTGTCTCACAGAGCAAGCATTTTTCGTTTGAAATTCTTATGAGTTTTATCATAAATGCAAATAAAGGCTGGCTTTTTATGAGTTTTGTTTGTACGTTTGGGTTTATTTGGTTTGAAGGCTTTGCTCTGGTACGCATGGCAAGACACTTTGGGTATAAAACCAGCGCGATTGATGGTACTGTGTATGGTGGAGCTGATGTGTATTTTTCGGCTATTACACCATCGGCATCGGGAGGACAGCCAGCCAGTGCGTATTTCATGATAAGGGATGGCATACCGGGCTATGCTGCTACAGTGGCCCTGCTGATTAATCTTGTTATGTATACACTTTCACTTTTAACAATTGGCGTACTATGTATGATTTTTAAGTATTCGTTGCTGAAAAATTTCTCAGGTATTTCGCGGATATTTATATGTTTGGGGATTGTGGTGCTGATTTTTCTGGCTCTTGTATTTTATATGCTGCTAAGGAAGGGAAGCATACTATACTCAATTTGTGATAGTCTTATCCGGCTTTTTGAGAAAATACATATAATACGGCATGGTGACAGGCTTCGAATAAAGCTTAAAAATACTATGAAAGAATATCAGGAGTGTTCAAACAGTATCACAGGGCAGACCGGGCTTCTCATCGAGATTTTCTTTTGGAATATAATGCAGAGAGTTTCACAGCTTTTGGTATCGTTTATGATTTTTATGGCAGTCGGCGAAGGAGTAAATAAGGCAGTTGATGTGAGTGTGATACAGTGTTTTGTGGCGATGGGCTCCAATTGTGTGCCTATACCCGGTGCTATGGGCGTGGCTGATTATATTATGATTGATGGGTTTAAACAGCTTGTTGGTAGAAATGCAGCGAATATGGAGCTTTTGTGCAGGGGCATGACATTTTATGGAAGTGTCATAACAAGTGCTGTCATTATTCTTATTGGATATATAATTAGAAAAAAAGTAGCAAAATAGTCTAGTATTTTCGCCCTAATAATATATTGTTATAATAGCTGTAATCGTTGCTGGTCACAATGTTAGGCGTGAACAGTCACAATCGCATTGAAATTTATATTGAAATTACAAATTTTAGTTGCATGAAGTCAATAATTGTGATAAAATATTGACTGTTCGTAAGACGCCGGCATGTCGGAATGGCAGACGATGCAGACTCAAAATCTGTTGGGCGCAAGCCCGTGTGGGTTCAAGTCCCACTGCCGGCACTATTTGTAAAACCCCGTAAATCCAAGATTTTCAGTAAAATCAAGGGTTTGCGGGGTTTTTCTTTACTTACAATCTTTCAAAAAATTAAAGAAATCAGGGTACTTTTAAGTAAAATCTGCCCAAAAAGGTACCCAAAAATCTGCCATATAGGCTGTAATACCAGATAGCAAACAGGAGCATTATGATGATAAAAAAGATTTATAAAAAATATGAAATTATATTCAATGTTGTATTATTCTCGATTTTTCCGATTGCGGCTTTTTATCTTATGGAGTTCTACGAACATAATCCTTTTGAAGAAGTCAGATTTATGGCGGGATTTTTTAATATTATTTTGTTTGAGCTGATTGCCTGGATTCTTTATTTTGTTACGGGCAGGGCGAAATGGGCACTTCGTACAGTTTTTATCGTGGCCATGGTTTTTGGACTGATTAATCATTATGTTATGCTTTTCCGCTCGACTCCTTTTGTTCCATGGGATATTTTTTCAATTGGTACGGCGACAAGTGTTGCATCCAATTATGATTTCGCACCGACTGCAGGAGTAGTTGTTGTTACAGTTATATTTATAGCTCTTATTATGCTTATGCATTTTGTTGATTTCAGAATTAAGTGGAAATTCAGGTTCAGACTAATTCCGACTGTGCTTGGAATACTTGCGCTGTGTCTGTTTGTGAATGCCCTGCAGGATGAGGATTTCCAGACGGACAATTACCTGTATCCGTTTCTATTTACACCTGCATATATGACAAAGGTGAATGGAATGGCAGTGACCTTTGCGATGGATCTTAAGTTTGTGGCGGTTGATAAGCCTGATGGGTATAGCAGACAGAAGGCTAAGGAGCTGCTTGACAGCTATTCCGGTACAGATGATAATTCAGATGCAGCTAATAATACTGCAATTATAGATAAAAGTGATTATCCGAATATTATAGTTGTGATGGATGAGGCATTTTCAGACCTGTCAGTGCTCGGTGATTTTGATACAAATACAGACTATATGCCGTTTGTGCACAGTCTTGAAAAGGGCAATGAGAACACTATAACAGGATATCTGAATACGTCTGTATGCGGTGGAAATACCGCCGATACCGAGTTTGAGTTTTTGACAGGCAATACGATGGCTTTTCTTCCGGTAGGAAGTATTCCTTATCAGCAGTATATAAAGAGCACGACACCTTCCCTTGCAAGCTATTTAAAAAGCATAGGCTACGCAACGTATGCACAGCATCCGTACTATGGCAGTGGATGGAACCGGGATACGGTCTATCCTCTTTTGGGATTTGACAATCTTTCGTTTATGCAGGATTATTCTAATCAGAGGTTTGTACGCAAATATATAAGTGATGAGACATCCTTTGACAGGATTATTGAGACCTATGAGAACAAACCGGATGGTCAGCCGGCATTTATATTCAATGTCACTATGCAAAACCATGGTGGATACACGGATACCTACTACGGCTTTGACAATACGGTGACAGCGGATAAGCTCAATAATTCTGCACTTGACCAGTATCTTTCTTTGATTAAGATGACAGACGAGGATTTAAAGAACCTCATTGAATATTTCTCAAATGTGGATGAGAAAACTATAGTGGTATTTTTCGGTGATCATCAGCCAAATGATACTGTGGCGAGCTCTGTTCTTGCAGCAAACGGCATGGACTATAATAATTTATCAAATGAAGAGCTTAAGCTGCGTTATCAGGTGCCGTATGTTATCTGGGCAAATTATGATATTGATGAGGCTGCAGGAAAAGACACGAGCGTTAATTATCTGGCTGCAAACGTACTTAAAGCGGCAGGTGTGCCGACAAATGACTATCAGAGCTTTCTGCTAAGGCTGCAGGATGAGTATCCAATTATATCAGCGGTACGCACGGATAAAACTGCAGATAAGACATTAGATAAAGCATCAAATAAATCAGACAAGGCAACCGGCAGCAAAAATAAGCAGGCAGATTCGGATATGCTAAACGATTATAAGCTTTTGCAATATTACAGACTGTTTGACTGGGAGGATAAGTGATGAATTTTGTTAAAAAGCATCCACTTTTGACAGCGTTTTTAATTCCGTTTTTCATATGTATAATCATCTGTATAGGAAATGGTGTATATCCATTTGGCGATTACTGCCTTTTGCATATGGATTTGTATCACCAGTATCTGCCTTTCTTTAATGAGCTGTGGGAAAAGCTAAGAAATGGTGCGAGCCTCATGTATACATGGAATATCGGGCTGGGCAGTGATTTTGTATCGGTATTTGCCTATTATCTGGCGAGTCCGTTAAACTGGCTTGTGGTGCTTTTTCCAAAGAGCCATATTATTGAGTTTATTGAGCTGCTTATCATTTTTAAGATTTCGCTAAGCGGAGCAACATTTTTTTATTTTCTGAAGGAACACTTTGTGCTTCTTGGAAAGGATAACAGATATCACGATAATACATTTGTGCCGGCATTTGTTTTCTCTACGGCATATGCGCTTTCCGGCTTTGTAGCTGCGTATAGCTGGGATGTCATGTGGATGGATGTTGTGGCGGTTGCACCGCTTGCAGTAGTAGGTCTTGAGAAGCTTGTGCGGGACAAAAAGCCGGTGCTTTACTATGTATCACTGGCACTTTGTATATTGTCAAACTATTATCTGAGCATCATGCTTTGCATCTTTTTGGTATTTTGGTTTGCATGGCTTTTCTTTACGCAAAAGGGCGGTAAAATGGCTGCAATTGTGAGATTTGCCGTTTACTCGCTTTTGGCTGGAGGCACTGCGATGGTGCTAATCATCCCGGAGCTTATCATTTTAAGCTACAGCGGTTCATCGGGGATTGAGATTCCAAAGCAGATAGAGTGGTATTTTAATCTCTTATCAGAGGTCGGCAGGATGTGCACGACAGCAAGTGTCTATGAGGGTGCAGAGAACTGGCCGAATCTGTATGCCGGAGCCTTTAGTGTGATGCTTTTGATACTGTTTGTGCTCAACAAAAGGATTAATTGGAAGAAAAAAATAGCTCCTGTATTGTTTGTGTTGTTTTTCATGGCAAGCTTTGCCAATAAACAGCTTGACTTTATATGGCACGGACTGCATTTTCCGGATTCGCTGCCTGGCAGACAGTCGTATCTGTATGCATTTCTTGTATTGACCATAGGCTATGCTACAGTAAGAAAGTGGCGTGGCATAAGACTGTGGCATATTGGCGTGGCAGTGGTATTTGCATCGGCGCTTATGGCAGTAAGCACGATGTTTGCCGGTGAGGATGTGACAGAGTATTATGCAGTTATCATAAGCATATTGTTTGTTGCGCTGTACGGCATTATGACAGTACTTTTAAAGCTTGCAGCAAGGAAAAACAGGGAGCTTTTGATGGTCATAACATGCGGTATTGCGATTGTGGAGCTGGCTGTCAATATGGCTGTGACAGGACTTGGATGTACCGGCAGAAGCAGCTACAATGCAAATGTGGACGATATGCAAAAGGCACTGGAGCTGGCAAAAGAGGATGCAGCTGACAACGATGTACCATTTTACAGGGTTGAGGATACAGGCCGACTTACTAAAAATGATGGCACACGATACGGCTATGCTTCTGGAACACAGTTTTCTTCCCTGATGAATATAAATGTGAGCCATTTTTATCAGGCTCTTTATATGGAGGGAGGCAAGAATTTCTACTGTTATAACGGTGCAACACCTGTCACGTCAGCCATGCTTTCGGTCAGATATATGGTTACAAAATCAATACAGCCACAGAATGAGCTGACTACACTTGTGGGAAAATGCGGAAATCACTATCTGTATCGGAACAACTACACACTTCCGCTTGGATTTATGATGGATGAGGGAGTGATTGATGCGTGGAAACCATCATCGTCATCGAAAATCTATTCGATTAATTCCCTTGGCAGGCTCCTTGGCGCAGCAGATGATACGCTGACCCTGACAGAGTGCACTCAGGACGAAAATCCGGGAACTACGACTCTCACCTTTGACCATGACGGATATTATTATGCGGCATACGATTCGTGCAGCACTGACAGTCTGACCTTCAGCCACGGAGAGTATGAGACCACATACTCGAAGACCACTCACAGGTATCTGTTTGACCTGGGATATGTGAAGGCGGGGGACACGGTTTCCGTTACAAACACTGCTGCCGATGCTGTACGATTTAACGTATACGAGCTAAATGCTGCAGCAGTGGAAGGTGCATACAATGCGCTTAATGATCAGACACTTTCGGTGGAGAATTTTTCAGATACACACATAAGCGGACACATAGATGTGAAGGAGGCAGGCAGACTTGTGCTTTCTATTCCGAGTGAAAAGGGATGGACTATGGAGGTGGATGGGAAGGATGCAGAGTATGAGGATTTTTCAGATACCTTTGTGAGCATTCATCTGGATGAGGGAGAGCATGAGATAGAGCTTTATTATGAGACACCGGGGCTTAAGGCAGGTGCAGCTATAAGCGCAGGCTGTGTGGGCGTCTTTCTACTGCTTTTATTGTTGCGTCAAATAGTTAAGAGACGCAGCCGTTTAAAGTTTAAAGCGAACAGTGACAGATAATGCTTACAATGACCTGTAACGCATACAGTTCATTTATGCGAAACACAGAATGTTCAAATTGTAATAGTATAATTCAATAATAAAAATAAAACAGGAGATTAACAAAATGAACAAACAAAACAAAAAAATCGCACAGGAAAAAAGAAGAATCGAGAGAGAGAAGGCAGAAAAGAAGGCAAAGGTTGTGAATCTGTTGAAATTCTGGGTGCCGGTAGTGGCTGTTGTTGTGGTAGTCATAGTGCTCATCTGGGCAGTTGCGACATCGGGAGGCTCATCATCAAACAGTACTGATGGTACAGAAACTGCATCACAGACCACAGAATCTCAGGCATCCGAGACACAAAGCAGTGATTCACAGACCGAGGCAGCAACACTGAATACAGAGACTGACACGGTTGCGGAAAACGGAGATAAGGTAAATATTGACTATACCGGATATATGGACGGAGAAAAATTCGAGGGTGGAAGCACTGATGGACAGGGCACAGACCTCGTGCTTGGCTCAGGCAGCTATATAGATGGCTTTGAGGACGGAGTGGTAGGTCACAAGGTGGGAGAAACCTTTGATTTAAACCTGAAGTTCCCGGATGATTATAAGGTAAATACAGAACTAGCCGGAAAGGATGTTACGTTTGAGGTGACTCTTAACGGTGTATACAAATAAAGAGGATAACACACATATATGGAAAAATCGTTTGAAGAGGTACTGGTACAGTTTTATGTTGATCAGTACAGGGAGAATGCGAAGAGAAGTACGGGTAAGCCTGTAAAGCTGGCACACTATATTCACAGGCTCAATAACAAAGCAAAATCAATTAAATATGCGCGATTTTCAAAAAATGAGACTGTGGCACTTGACAAGCTGCATCAGGAAATAAAAAGGCTTGCATTGATCACCTACTATTCCAACAATAAGAATGCAAGGCAGATTTTAAATAGAGAAATCCTTCCGCAGCTCGTCAGGGTGGATATGGAGCAGTTTGATGAGAAGGAGGCAGAGTATCTCACAGAGGATTTTCTAAAGCTTTTGCGCAAGGAGTATATAGGTGCGATATGTACAAAGAGCATGAAGGCGCTTTACAATGAGTACCGCAGCAAGGAGCTTAGAAGAGAGATTGTCACGCTGGTTCCGGCACGGCCGGAGCTTGAGTTTCCAAAAGCACAGAGCATGAAAAGGCGCTTCATACTCCATATAGGCCCGACTAACAGCGGTAAGACATATCAGGCGCTTGAGAGGCTTAAGCTGGCGCAAAACGGAGTTTATCTGGGGCCGCTTCGCCTTCTGGCACTTGAGGTATATGAGAAGATGAATGATGCAGGCATACCATGCACCATGCTTACAGGCCAGGAGTGTCTTGAGGTATCAGACAGCAGAATTACAGCATCGACAGTGGAGATGCTTGACTGTGACAAGGAATATGATATCGCAGTGATTGATGAGGCACAGATGGTTGCAGATGATGACAGGGGACATTCATGGACCAGGGCAATTCTTGGTACACTTGCAGGAGAGATTCATATATGCATGAGTCCGGTGGCAAAGGATGTAGTCATTCATCTGATTAATCTGTGCCACGACGAGTATGAGATAAGGGAGTATGAGAGAAAGACAGCTCTAAAGCTGGAGGATAAGCCTTTTTCATTTCCACAGGATGTGAGAGAGGGCGATGCCTTTATCGTCTTTTCAAAGAAGTCGGTACTCAATATAGCAGGGCGTCTGGAGGAAAACGGCATAAAGCCAAGTGTCATATACGGAAGTCTGCCACCGGAAATAAGGCGCAGGCAGATGGCGCTTTTTAATGAGAAAAAGACACAGGTTGTCGTGTCAACAGATGCGATAGGAATGGGTCTCAATCTGCCGGTCAGAAGAATTGTATTTCTGGAGGTGGAAAAGTTTGATGGAGTATCAAGACGTCCGCTTGTCATCTCTGAGATAAAACAGATAGCGGGCCGTGCAGGCAGATTTGGTCTGTATGATACAGGCTATGTGACAGCTTTGGGACAAAAGAATCTGAATTATCTGAAGAATACGCTAAATATACCGGAGCAGGATATTGATATAGTAAGTCTGGGCTTCCCGCAGGTGCTCCTTACAATGGATGCGCCGCTTGATGCGATAATTAAGCTCTGGCATGAGGCAGAGCCATCAGCACCGTTTAGGAAAATCAATGTCGATGAGATATTGTTTTTGTATGGATATGCGTATAAGGAGCGATACTTTATCGCAGATTTTGATGACAAATATCTGCTTTATAAGATGATTACATGTCCTATAGATATAAAGGACAGGGAGCTTGTCAGACAATGGCTGCGCTACTGCATGTCGTATACATCTGATATCTCTCTCGACAAGCCTGATAAGCATTCAAAGTATCAGGGGCTCATGAAATACGAATCCTATTACAAAAAGCTTGATTTGTACTATCAGTTTTCAGTCCGCATGGGCAAAATTGTGGATGAGGACTGGCTTGAAAACGAGCGCGACAAAACACAGGCAAAGATTATGCAGCTTCTATCAAAGAGCAAGGATGAGTATATTATCAGATGCCGGTATTGCGGCAGAATACTTCCGATTGGAAATTCACGCAATATATGCAGAGACTGCTACAGCATGATACGCAGGTAGCAGCCGGTTTATATTTTACGGTCAAGTCGTTGAATTTAGCTGTCCAATGTGGCATAATAGAAATAAGACCAAAATATGAATGGAGGAAGTTTTTATGGCAAACAATGAGTTACAGATTGCCGGCTCACAAGGTGAACTTAGAATCCGTCCTTACGAGCACCACGCAAAGTATTATGAAACAGATCAGATGGGTATAATCCACCATTCAAACTATGTAAAGTGGATGGAAGAAGCAAGACTTGATTTGATGGATCAGATAGGACTCAACTACAGGCAGATGGAGGATATGGAAATCATAAGTCCGGTGCTGTCGATATCGGTAGAGTATCACAGTATGGTACATTTCGATGATACGGTCGTCATCTACACAAAGCTGCTTAAGTATAACGGAATCAAGATGGAGCTTGAGTATGTCATGAAGGACAAGGAGACAGGCGAGCTTCGCACCACTGCAAAAAGCAGTCACTGCTTTTTGAACAAATCCGGCAAACCAATCTCATTAAAGAGAATGTATCCGGAATTAGATACAAAATTTTTTGAATTTAAAGAGGCATAATAAAATGATACAGGATAGATTAAAAGCATTGAGAAGCGAGATGGCAAAGAGGGGCATTTCGCTGTATGTTGTACCTACTGCTGATTTTCATGAGTCAGAGTATGTAGGAGAGCATTTTAAGGCACGCAAATATATTACCGGTTTCACAGGCTCAGCAGGAACCGCAGTCATCACTATGGATGAGGCCGGACTATGGACAGACGGCAGGTATTTTGTGCAGGCGGCTGCGCAGCTTAAGGATACCACTGTAAAGCTCTTTAAGATTGGCGAGGAGGGCGTACCGACAGTTGATGAGTATATAAAGGATACTCTTTCGGATGGCGGTGTAATAGGCTTTGACGGCAGAGTGGTAAATGCCGCATGGGGCAAAAGGCTTTCTGAAATCGCAAAAGAAAAGCACGGCAGCATGTACGTAAATGAGGATCTGATTGACCTTATATGGACTGACAGACCACCTATGTCAAAGGCACCTGTCATGATTTTTGACAATAAATATACCGGTGAGGATATAAGCTCAAAGCTTAAAAGAGTCAGAGAGCAGATGGCACAAAAGGGTGCAACCATTCATCTGATGTCATCACTTTATGATATCGCCTGGCTTTTAAATGTCAGGGGAGGCGACATAAGCTATGTGCCTGTAGTGCTTTCATATCTGGCACTGTCACAGGACAGCTGCATATGGTTTTTGCAGGAAGAGGTTGTGACAGAGACTCTTAAGGCATACCTCGATAAGAATGGTATACAGACAAGACCTTACGATGATTTTTATGAATATGTGAAGCATATTGATGAAAAAGAGACAGTGCTTTTAAATACATCGATTGTAAATTACCGCATCTGCGACAGCCTGCCGGATGGTGTTAAGGTGATTGATGCGGAGGATCCTACAGTTGTCATGAAGGCCGTAAAGAATGAAGTACAGCTTGAAAATCTGCGCAAGGCGCATTTAAAGGATGCAGTTGCGATGTGCAAGTTCATGTACTGGCTTAAGACAAATATAGGTAAGATACCTATGACAGAGATTTCGGCTTCAGATTATCTTGCATCGCTTAGAGCTGAGCAGGAGGGCTTTCTTGATTTGAGCTTTGCCACAATATGCGGATATGCTGATCATGGTGCTATTGTGCATTACTCTGCAACGGAGGAGTCTGACAGGCAGCTTAAGCCTGAGAGTCTTCTTTTGGTTGATTCAGGCGGACATTATCTGGAGGGAACCACAGATATCACGAGGACCTTTGTACTAGGCCCTGTGACTGACGAGATGAAGGATATGTTTACGAGAGTGTGCCGCTCAAATATGAACCTGGCAAATGCAAAGTTTAAGGAGGGCTGCTCGGGCCTTAATTTTGATATTCTGGCAAGAGAGCCTTTGTGGGAGATTGGCATGGACTACAATCACGGTACCGGACACGGTGTGGGCTATGTGCTCAATGTTCATGAGGGACCAAACAGCTTTCACTGGAAGCAGTACCCGGGCAGAACTGCAGAGCGTGTGATAGAAGAGGGCATGGTCACTACAGATGAGCCGGGCATCTATTTAGAGGGCAAATTCGGTATTCGTACAGAGAATGAGCTTATCTGCCGAAAGGGTGAGAAAAATGAGTATGGCCAGTTCATGTATTTTGAGAATCTGACCTATGTACCGATAGATCTCGATGCGATTGATCCAAATCAGATGACAGACAGGGAAAAGGGATACCTGAACGCTTACCATGCGAGAGTTTATGAGCTTGTTTCACCATTTTTGAATGATGAGGAGGCTCAGTGGCTTAAGAAATATACAAGAGCTATTTAACGTTACTGCCTGCACTGCAGTGTGACCGGCAGCGATTACAACAATATTATGATTAAAGGGTCAAAAGGTATCATCGATGCATGCTTGCATGCAATTCG
>ERZ825384.3834-NODE-3834-length-12811-cov-2.300721_pt1 | contig 12811 bp, 14 predicted proteins | sample MGYA00519931_ERZ825384 | MGnify/ENA primary metagenome ERZ825384 (study PRJEB31778, sample SAMEA3449200) | human gut metagenome | biome: human gut; feature: human-associated habitat; material: faeces | place: United Kingdom | collected 2010/2012 ...
CGTCCGATGGCGTCGAAGTCGATGTGGCCCCATCCGAGGATGAAGAAGCCGACGGTGATCACGCCGGTCACGATGGTGATGACCTGCTGGCAGCGCATGATCAGGTCGTAGCCGAAGATGCCGGCCACGACCACCAGGCCGACCACCACGATGGTGGAGATGAGCTTCGGCGCGGCGCCGGAGCCCCAGCCGAGTTTGGAGATGGTGGAGGACATGGCGAGCACCGCGGTGGTGGTCAATGAGATTTCCCAGCCCAATGTGGCGATCCAGCTCAGCGCGGCCGGCACCTTGGCGCCTTCCACGCCGAAGGTGGCGCGGGTGAGCACCATGGTCGGGGCGTTGCCGCGCTTGCCCGCTATGGAGATGACGCCCACCAGCAGGAACGACACGACCACGCCGATGGTGGTCATGATGGTGGCCTGCCAGAAGGAGATGCCGAATCCCAATGCCCATGCGCCGTACGACATGGCGAACACAGAGATGTTCGCGGCGAACCAAGGCCAGAACAGGCTGGCCGGCGTGCCTTTTCGTTCCTCTTCGGAAATGGTGTCTATGCCCTGTTCCTCGACGGTGAGGGCACCTTTATCCTTGCTCATTTTCGGTTATGTCTCCTTCGCTTCCCTGCACTTTCCGAGAAAGTGCCCGTGCCGGCGGCAAAGCGTTCCTTGTCCGCTTCGCCGAACCGTTCGGACACATCATAACCCAACTTATAGTCATTATGACTATAAGGTTTGCATGGCAAGCAGCTTCTCCACTTCGATTCTGGAAGGACATGTGGCCGGACCCCGTCGCGTCACCGCGATGGCGGCCGCCGCGTTGGCGATTCCGACCGCCTCGCGAAGCCCCGTCCCCCGGCTCAGTTCTGCGCACAGCACGCCGGCATGGCAGTCGCCGGCGCCGTTGGTGTCGATGGCGTGGACCGGGAATCCCGCGACGAGCTCGGCCTCCGCCCCCGGTCGGGCCAGCCATGCGCCGCCTTTGCCGACGCGGACGATCAGCGCGGAGTCCAGTCTCCGTGCCATCCGCTCGATCAGCGTGCGGAACGTTCCCTGGTGCATCGGCAATCCCAGCCGTCCGGCGATGAGGACCGCCTCCCGTTCGTTGCACGACCAGACCGGACGGTATTCGACCATTTCGCCGAACGTCTCGTCGTCGATGTCGGCCACCACCGGAGACGGGTCGAACAGCGCGAGGAAACGGCGATTCGGCGCGGTCCGGCGCATGAATGCCCGCAAGCCCTCGCCGGTATGGTGCGCGAAGGTGTATCCGCTGATGTGCACGACATCGCCATCGGCCGGTTCGACGTTTTGGAAGGTGGATTCGTCGCCGCGGGCTTCGGCGCCGCGCATCGAGATGAAGGTGCGTTCGGCCGTGCCGTCGGTCAACGCCACGCAGAATCCGGAGTCGACGCTTTCGTCGGTGGGACCGACATGCCGTATGCCTTCGCTCTCGAAGACCCTGCGGATCGTGTCCGCCCAGGGGCCGGTGCCGAGGATGCCGGCGTGCCGGGCGTCGACGCCCATCTGGCGTACGGCGTGCAGCGTGTTGTAGCTCGCCCCGACATGGATGCCCGCTTCGTCGGCGAATACGTCCCGGCCCGGCTGGGGGATTTTTTCGACGCTCATGGTCAGGTCCACGATCACCTGGCCCAAGGAAATGACCGTTCCGTTTCCCATGTTTCACGCCTCCCGTTCTCTCAGGGCGCACAGGCCCGCCACCGTCCGGTCCAGGTCGAGCCGATCATCGTCTTTGAGCTGGCGCAGCACCTGTCCGCGCATATCCGTCCGGACCATGCCATGCGCCGAGCATCGCTCCGGTGATCGCGGCGATGGTGTCGGTGTCCCCGCCAAGGGAGGCGGCGAAGCACAACGCTTCGGTGGGTTTATCGAAGAAACGCGTGGCGATGGCGAACGCCGCGGCCACGGATTCGTTGGCCTCCACGCTGGTGCCGCAGTCTCGTCGGAGGATGGTGGCGAATTCGCCGTCGGACATGGAGCCGTCTTCTCTGACGGCCCATTCCATGAACATCTTCACGCGGGCGACGACGGACGCCTTGGCCGACCAGTTGCCGCGCGGCGGCTGGGCTTCCACGAACGCCAACGCTTTCGAAAGGAAGCCACGCTCCCCCGCGATGGCGAGGCTCACGGCGGCGGCCACCAGCGTGGTCGATTCGATGCCCTGCATGGTGTTGTGCGTCACCACGCAGGAACGCCAGGCCTCCTCGGCCAAGGCGTTTCCGGGAATGAAGGCGATGCCGACCGGGGTGGCGCGCATGGCGCCTCCGTTCGTGGTGCCGAATCGTCCGGTAAGCTCCGGGTCGACCCCTTCCACCAGCGCCTGCAGCGCGGCCTTGGTGGATGGGCCGAGCAGGTCCAGCGAGCCCTTTTCCTTCATCTTCGCCTCCCAGCGCAGGAGGTCCTGGGCGTACGCGTCGTTGTCGATTCTGCCATGGTCTTCGATGAGGCGGGCGGCCAGCACGAAGGCCTGTTCCGTGTCGTCGGTCACCGAGCCGGCCTTCATATTCGGCGCGATCGGCTGTTGTGGCACGGCGTCCATCAACCTGCGGACCGGTCCGCCGTAGCATTCGATTATTCGTTCGGCCGACATGCTTTGGGTCGGCATGCCGAGCGCGTCGCCGATGGCGAGGCCGATCATCGCGCCGCGGGCATGCTCCGTCAGATGCTCATCGATCGCCATGGTTTCCTCCGTTCTCCCCCGCGGTGACGTGCAACGCGAAGTGGCTGGGGTCGAGGAACGAGCGCACGTATTCGACCAGCGTGCCGTCATCGCTGAAATTGTGCCGTTCGGACAGCAGGAACACCGTCTCCGGGGTCTTCTCCAACGCTTCGGCGATCGGGCCGAGCCTGTCTGCGGATACGTCCATATATCCGGAGGCCGCCTGCAGTCCGGCCTGTTTCATGGTTTTCAAGATGGAGCCGTCCACGAGTCCTTCCATTCGTTCGATGACCTCGCGCAGCGCCGGGATGGCGGGCATATACGAGACCTCGTACGAGACCGGCGTCGACCGGAAGAGCCTGCGGCGTGCGATTTCGTAGAACCGTTCGCACTCGCTCTCCCCCTCCAACGCCAAAGGTCGGCCGACCAATGCGATGGACAGCAGTTCCGTGGTGGTCGGCGCTCCGGAACGCAGCGAGGCGGAGGTCCAACCGTCCGGACCGCTCATATCGCCGCCGTTGAACGCCACATAGCTTCCCGATCCCATGCGGGTCTCGATGAGTTCGGCCTTTTTCAGCTGTTCCAGCGCCCTGCGCACGGTGCCGCGGGACACTTGGTACTCTTCGGCCAGACGCGTTTCGGACATGATCCGCTCCCCCGGCTTGAGCGTGCCGTTTCTGATCTGCTCGGCAAGCTCGTGCCGCAGGTGCTCCGTTCGGGTGTAGGCAGTCATCTTCGGCCTCCGGATGACATTGAAACCAATATTGAACAACTATGTACAGGATAGCACAGGTTTGTACAGGTTGCGTGTTGGTGGATGATGTTGCAAAGACGCGACGGGGAATACGGTCAGCCTGACAGGCTGTTTCATCTTCCCGCGTTCAAAAGCGGGAAACCTGCATCGCCGCGCGTTCCATGTCTTTCGTTTCGAAAAAAGTTCGTTCGCGCGCTTAGTCTTTTTCCTGTGTCTACACTTGATTGCGGAGCCGGCAAAAGCGCCGGCGGCATCGTAAGGAAGAGCATTATGAAGATCACAGGACTCGACGAGGAGCGGCACGACCGGCGTTGGAACGGACAGCGCGCGTTGGTCACTGGAGCCGGACAGGGCATCGGCCGGGCCGTGGCGCAGCTGCTCGCGTCCAAAGGCGTGAAGGTGGCGGTCAACGACATCGTGCCGGAACGTGCCGAGAACACCGTCAAACTGATTGCGGACGCCGGCGGAGAAGCCTTCGCAGCCATCGGCGACATCGCCGATCCGACTGTGGTGGAAGACCTCTTCAGGCAGCTCGACGAACGGTTCGGCGGCATCGACATCCTCGTCAACGTTGCGGGGATCATCATCAAGGACTCACTCGACGACACCGACCTGGAACGGTGGAACCGCATCCTCGCGGTCAATCTGACCGCGGACTTCCTGACCATCAAGCAGGCCGTCAAACGCATGCGCAAGCAGCATTACGGGCGCATCGTCAACGTGTCTTCCATCGCCGCGAAACATGGCGGCGGTTACTTGGGCGGCGTCGCCTACGCGTCCACCAAGGCGGGCGTCGCGGCGCTCACGCGAGGAGCGGCCAGGGAGTACGCGCCGGACGGCATCAACGTGAACGCGGTCATGCCGGGACTCACCTACACGCCTATGACCGCCGGCATGCCTGATTGGAAACGTGAGGCGATCGAGGATTCCACGCTCGTCAAGCATGGCGGCCAGCCGTACGACATCGCGCGTGCAATCGCGTTCCTCGCCGATCCGGAATCCGGCTACATCGACGGCGAAACCTTAGATGTGGACGGCGGCACCAGCCTCGACTAGGCTCCACGCCTTCGCTTTGCCCTGCCGCGTGTATCCGGGAGCGTCAGTCCCGGTCCGCTCTCAACTCAAACACGCTATATGTGGCAGATTCGGCGGTCCTAAAAATCTGATATCCGCTATATGTGGCAGGTCAAACTGGATACAAGGTTGTTAGAGGGTATGATTCATGCCCTCTAACAGCTTGCTTTTCGGAAAATCTGCCACATATAGCGCAAAACGATTCCCTCAGCGCATGAATCTGCCACATATAATGGATTCCGTTTTTCTTTGGACCGGCTTTCGCCAGCCCATTGCCGAGACGGAATCGATTTAGTCGAGCACGACGCCGGCTTCACGCATTTGGCGTCATGCTTCGACGCCAAGCTCCTCGCTGACCGGTTCGGTCAGATTCTCGATGACATGCGTCTCGTATCCGAGTTTTTTCGCGTCCAACGCGGTTTCCTTCACGCAATGCGATTCCGCCAATCCGACGACGTCCACGCGCGTGACGCCAGCCGCCCGCAACGCATTGGCAAGCGTCTTGCCCGCCGCCAGATCCGCGTCGACCTCCGTTCGTGTGGGAATGCGGTCGGTGTTGTCTTCCGATCCTTCGAAACCGGAGTATGACGGCGAATACTGCCCCTTCTTGAAATGGTGCGTGATTTTCAGTGCGGCGATCGCGGGATGCAGTTCGGCGTTCGCGGTGCCGGCCTTGCCATGCACCGGCCAAGTGTCGACGTAATCGGGATTGTCCGACCAGTGCGTTCCCGGTTCGATATGCCAGTCCTGTGTGGTGGCGATGTACGCGTATTCTCCGCGATGCGATTCAACATACTCCGCGATGCGTTCGGCGACGGCATTGCCGCCTTCCACACCCAGTTCCCCGCCTTCGCAGAACGTCGGCTGCACGTCCACGATGATCAACGCCTTGCCCATGGTCGCCTCCTACTTGGTTTTACGATGCTTCCCTGGCCAGCATAACCGGTTCCGTCGGCAAGCGTCCGGCATGATTTGTCAGAAGACGATCGTCTTCCTCTTTCCTTTGGCATTGCGCGGATATTCACGGATGCGCGTGACGTATTCCAGATTGACCGCTTCGACATTGCCGTCCTTTTCCAGCACGATGCCGCCGTCCGTCACGTCCTTGACCGTTCCTTGAATGCTTGAATCCGTGCTCGTCACGGTGTAGATGATGCATTCCTTTCCAATGAACTGCCTTGCCAGCTCCTCCATCACCTTGTCCTTTCCACTGTTCCTTTTCCTGTTCAGCACGTGCCTGATTGCGGCGATCCTTCGTTGTTTCACCATCCAGAAAAGAGCCAGGATGATGGCCAAGGCGAGCAGAAAATAAACGGAATCCATTCCCCCTCCTTGGTTTTTGCCATCGTTCAATGCACGAACAGAAACACATCTTTTTGCAGATTACCAGACAAGCGCCTTCCGCATGCCGGCAAACCGGAGATTCCGCCCACAGCGCCATGCGCAAGCGGAATACATCAGGCTTCCCTTTTCACCTTTCCCAGCTTTCTTGACAGTCTGGTAGCAGGACGTTCCACGGCAAGATAGAACGCCTCCGCTGCCAGAAGGCACAATGCAAACAAAACCACGGGACGCAGCATGCCCTGTACGGGAATGTACGGCACAATCCAGTCGCGGACGGGAAGATGGGTCAGATACAGGCTGAATGAAATGCGCCCCAGCCAACGGACAGGTGGCGTGGAAAGCAGGTCGGATACCACGTTGCAGGTAAGTGCGACCACCACCAATATCAGGCATCCGCACACGGCCAAAGGTTGGACGACAATACCAGGCAGCAAACCGAAACCGCTTTGGCAAACCAAGACGATGCCACACAGGGCGAGCGGTACGGCAACGACGTCGCGCATCGTCTCGCGCCCGTTGTCCGTAAGCCGTTTCGCCAACGCGACGCCAAGCGCGAACATGGCCATGTGACGCAACGGCGGCCACTGCGTCCACTCCGACAACAGCACGCATGCGAGCGCAATGGGTGCCACGAATCGCATGTCGGTGGCGATGATGACGTATACGGGCAGGGCGAGGCTGAAAAGCAGTTCCCAGCACATGCTCCATGATGGCAGGTCGGCCATTGCCAATGTGGAACCGTCCACTCTGGTGCCGGCGGTGGTCATTGAAAGCATGTCGAGTTGGGTGAGCAGATTGTGGAGCCAGGCTGATGGCGAGGATGTGCTGAACGCGTTTGCGTATTCTTCCGCTTTCCACCCCATGTGCATGGCGATTGTGGAGACGATACAGCAGATCCCGATTGCCGTGCAGGTGGGGATGGCGAGTCTGGCGATGCGACGCAGCTGGTAGCGAGGCCAGTTGTATGTGTCGATTCCGACGCGTAGCGGAACGATGGAAAGTACAAGTCCGCTGAGAATGAAGAATAGGGTGACGAATTGGGCGCCTGACAATAGTTGGTGGAGGGTGCCTCCCGTGTAATGGTATGCGACCACTGCCAGGGCCGCGAGTCCTCTGAGCCCGTCCAAAGCGTATATGCGTGTGTCGGAGTCCTTCTCTTTTTCGTTCACGGGTGTACCCTATCACGTGCGCTGGCTGGCATACATCCGCCTACGTGCGTTTGGCGTGCGTTGTTCGGCGTGTGTTCGACAACAGTGCCATCGTCGAACACGACGCCACATAACTTCCATTCGTCTCTCTTCCCCGCCCGACTGTAGTGTCGGATCATATGGAGATCCGCGAATACGACATGATGACGGACGAGGCGCGCGGCATCCGCACGGCGGCATTCGTCGTGGAGAAGGATTATCGTCCGGAATTCGACGAATGGGATGAGCCGGGCCGAGCCACGCATCTGCTGGCTTTTGGAAACGGCCGCGCCGTGGCGACATGCCGTCTCTACCCTGATCTCGACCATGCCGATCAACCCGGACGTTGGGTGATTGGTCGTTTGGCCGTGGTCGCCGACGAACGTGGCCATGGTATCGGCAAGACGGTGCTGGCCGAGGCGGAACGTCTCATCCGGAAGGCCGGTGGACATGTTGCCGCCGTACACTCCGAAGACAAGAATTTCGCGATGTATGAACATCTTGGCTACCGCATCACCAGCGAGCTTTTCGACAACGGTACGCATGGTTGGCTGGTCAAGGCATTGAACTGAATCCGGAGGAAGCGGCCATCACCTGCGAAAGCGTCCGACACGCGGTATCAGGTGATGGCCGCATATGGCATAATAGACACTTGGCGGAAAACCTCGGGTTTTATCGCCGTTCCCCCATGGTGTAATGGCAGCACACGGGTCTTTGGAACCCTTTGTCTTGGTTCGAGTCCAGGTGGGGGAGCAAAAAGGACTATGTCTAGGGGGCTATTCCGACCCCCTAGACATGACCGGTCCGAGTCCACCTATTCGTACTGGCACCCTCTCGGATACGGCTCGTCCGAATCCATCGCCTACGACCGAAATCTTGCCGTGCGGACGGCCTTTTCTTCGTGATTTGCTTGATTCCACGGTGCAAGGCGGCAATAGGTTGTGTTGAGCCAATGGATTAGCGATTATTCACAGATTGTGCATTGATTGCGCCTACCGTATGATTCGCAGTGTTGCAGATGACGGGGATTAGCCTACCGTTTCGGACAATCTCCGTGCGAACAGCGGAAGGCGCAAGACGCGCAAATGCTCGATTTCTTCGCTCATGGTACGCGGCGGATGGCGTTTGGAGCTGACCAGTCTGCGCATGGCGTCCATCGCTTCTTCTGGATGTGCATCGAACACGGAGGTAAGGAAAACATCCGGCGATTGAGCGTGCAGTCCGTACCTGGAAAGTTCGTCTGCGGGGAAATCCTTGAGGTTGAATGTAACGATGGTTTCCGCACCGGCCCGACGGGCGGCCGCGACCACATGCCCGTCGTTGGGGTCCGACAAATTCACGTCCGGTTCAAACCGCTCCCAATCCTCCGCCATGGCCATCGGAAAGGCCCTGCAGATCGCGTCAAGAAAACCGCGGGCCCGGACGTCGGGCACATGCCGCACTTCCATGATGGCCAAGCGTGCCTCGTCCATGACCCTCGCAGACCATGCTGGCTCGCACAGACCAGCCTCGGCCAAGCTAAGCAGTGGGTCGATGATCCACGTAGGTACGAACAGGTTGGCGTCAAGCAGCGCAATCATAAGGGCACTCTACTTATCGAACCGGGACAGGTAATCCGAATAGTCGATGTCGTACGCGCCGTCCTCATCGGCGATGGAACGCATCTCATCCAACGCCTTGGATGTGGCCTCGTCGCGCCTGCGCTTGTAGTCGGTCACATCCGAAAGCCTCAGGAAACGGTAACTGCGCTCCCCCATGCGGGTGTACGGAATCATGCCCGCGTCCAGCATGCGTGTGAGCGTGCGTTGGGAGACCCCAAGAATACGCGCCGCCTCGCCAGTCGTGATACGCTCGTCATCCGCCACCGCCCGTTCCGGCTCTGCAAGCAGAAACTCCCTAACGCGCCTGTAGTCGTCCGGCGTCAACGGGATACGCGTGCCGTCCACCCCTTGCAGGAACGCTCCGGGAACTCCGCCAGCAGAGCGCCGTGCCTTAGACCTCGTCCTATGGACTTTGCCACCCATCATCATGGTCATCGCAACCACCTCCATCCGTTTTCATCATACGGCAAATGGACACAATGGACAATATGCGGATCGGGATAATCTAGACTGCTTTCAGGTTCACCACAGCCCCCTTGAGCGACACTTCTCCTTCTTCGGCGGATCCTCGTCACCGTCGGCGATCGCGGTTTCGGAGGTCTTGCCGTTTCAGTAGCTCCAGTTGTTCCAATGCAGGCTCGCTCGGTCCGCGTTGTAGCCGAACGGAATCATGACGAACCGTTTTCGCGAGCGGCGAGAACGGCATTGCGAAGGTCCCTCGACCCTGCCACCCCATGGATCGTCCCTCGCTTGGCATGCGCAGGTATCGAAGACTCGCCAGATCCGTGCAGCATCATTGCCTTGCGATTCCGGCGAAACGTCAAATCGGCCATGAGCGGCCAAAACCTCTTGACGCAAAAAACAACGCCGCCAGATACGAGCGCGCCGGGGAGCGGAAGGCGTACCGCGCCGGCCACTACGACCGGAGCCTGACCGCCAAGGCCGGCAGGCTCGGCCTGAAGGTGCCCAAGCTCAAGGGCGAGGTCTTCGAATCCAGCGCCACAGACGGCGCGAGGAAAGCGTCGACCCGCCGCTATCTCGACAGGTCCCGGCTCGATGACAAACTCGCGGAAGCGAACTGATCATCGTGCCATGGACGGCCATGGTCCAAAGTGCACATCTTTTCGGGCACTACCGAGAAGGTCCCAGCTTTACAGGGGGTATTAATGACCTTTATCTCACGGGCGGCGCGCTATGTGCTCAGAAAACGAGTGCGCACCGCGGTGCTGTTCATTGTGCTGACCATCATAACGGCGAGTATGCTGTCCGCAACCGCGGTTTCTCAGGCAGCTCAACATGAGGCCAGACAGATTGAAAAACAGGCGGTCAGCGGATTCGTGCTGGCCAGTAACCTGCAAGGCAGCATGCTGACGCCTCGCGGAGGCGGAATGGTTCGTCCCGCTGATGTGCAACGAATCTCGAAGCTGTCCGGGGTTGGCTCGTGCATGGTCAGGCAGAACGCCACCGCCGATCTCGTGGGAGCCAGCGTGGTGAAGGTCCCCGGCGGCGATGATTACGATGCGGAGAAAGAACAGCAGTTCGGCAATACGGCCAACGTCATAGGCACAAACGATTCGTCAAAACTCAATGTGTTCACGTCCCACACGCTCGGCATGGTCGAAGGACGTCATCTAAAGGCGTCCGATAAGCATATGTCGATGGTCCATGAGGATCTCGCCAAAACCAATGGGCTTAAAGTCGGCGATACCCTCACGCTCAAGGCCAATCCATATGATGCCGACAATGAGTCGCATTCGACGGCAACTGTCAAAACCACCATCGTCGGAATATTCAAAGGGGACAGCGACAGAAAGGTATCCAGCCGCGCGGAACTCACCTCCAACACTGTGTACACCGATTTGGACACTACAAGTACTCTGTACCAGTACAAGGTCGGCAAGGAAATATACCAGGATGCCACTTTCGTTCTGGACAGGGGTGTCGACGTGGAGAAAACCATGGAAGCGGCGAAGAAGCTTCCGGTGGATTGGAACAACTACCAGATCACGCGCAATGACCAATATACGTCGAGCATGCTGAATGCCGCCCGAAGTGTGCGCTCCATGATGCGCGGCGCTTTGATCGGCGTGACCATCTCGGCAGTGATAGTCCTCAGCCTCATGCTCTTGCTGTGGATGAACGACCGACGTCAGGAGATGGGCGTATTGGTGTCCCTCGGCATCGGCAAGCCATCCCTGATCGCCCAATATCTAACCGAGATGATTCTGATCGGCCTGCCGTCCCTGGTCCTCGGATGGCTGTGCGCACGGGGAGCGGCCCAATGGCTTGGCACCTCGGCCCTCCGTTCCGTGAACGCCTCCGCGGCGAAGGAACTGAGCAGCATGGGACAGGTCGGCGGCGATCTTGAGTCCAATATGTCGGTTCGTACCTTGGATTCGCTCACGGTATCGATCGACACAACCGCCGTACTGTATGTATCGCTCGGCCTGCTGGCGGTGATGCTGGTATGCGTCGCCATATCGTGCATACCGATGCTGCGCAAGTCGCCACGAAGCCTGTCGGAGCTCCGATGACGGGCATGAACGTGTGGAAGCGTGCCACGCTGGCAATCGTACGTAAACCGGTACGCAGCGGAATCATCGGACTGTTGATGCTGATGGTTTTCACCAGTCTCGTGGCTCAGGTCGGAGCGTCAACGGCGCTTCAGACGATATCGGCGGAAGCCTGGGAATAGGTTTTACCGTCGACACCGGCGAGAATCCCGTCAGCCCAAAGGAAGCGAGCCGGTTCTCACGCATCCCCGGCGTAGGGAAAACCGTTTACGAACGTAAGACCCTGGCGCAGGTGGATGGCGCGCATCCGGTTGTCCCCGAACATGGTCCTCGACTGGATTCCGGCCTATCCACGCAGGTCAGCGTGCTGGGCACCACTGACTCCTCGTTGTCCGAAGAGTTCCAAAGCGGCCTGTACCGGTTGGAACAAGGACACCACATTTCAGGTAATGGCCGGAACGTACTGATTCACCGGGATTTCGCACGTGAGAATGGACTATCGGTGGGATCGACCTTCCGACTCAGTCAGGAAGGCCGCGATTCCACCGTTCGCGTGGCCGGAATCTTCTCTGGCAATGTACAGGCACAGAGCCCTATGCCATCGGACGCATCGGAGAATCTCATCTATTCGGGCGCTCAAGTGGTTTCCGCGCTGACTGGAGAGGAACGGGTCGGCACGATCCGGTGCCTCTCGGATAATCCGCGGGATCTTTCCGCAGCAATGGCCCAAGCAAAAAAAATCGCCGGAAGCGAGTATGGCGTCACCGATGACTCGGCGCAGCTTTCCGGCGTGCTGCAGTCGGTGGAAACGGTACGCGATCTGGTCCGCATGGTGCTGTTGTCCGTCTGCCTGGCCGATGTGCTGGTATTGGGCATGGCGCTTGTCTTCTGGATTCGCTCACGCATCCATGAGATAGGCACGCTTCTGGCCCTCGGCATCGGCAAGATGCAGATTATCGCCCAGTTCGCGATCGAAACCGGTCTCATGGCTGTGGTCGCCGCCCTGTGCTCGCTGGGAACGGGCTCCCTATTGTCCGGTTACGTGTCCTCGCTCCTGCTGCACGATTCGGGAGTCGCACCTCTTGAATCATTGCAGGTGGAGGCTCTGCCGCCAGAACAGACGCTGCTCATCCTGCTGCTCGGATGCGCGGTCATCGCAATCGCGCTTGCCGTGTCGTGCGCCGCAGTGCTGGCCAAATCCCCGAAATCCATTCTTTCCTCTATGCGTTAGGAGATACTAATCATGACTATCTGTCTGCAATTGGACCATGTCAATTACTCATACGGCGCGGCGAAGATTCGCGTTCTTTCGGACGTGAACGCAGATTTCGAATCCGGAAAGATGTATGCGATAACCGGTCCATCGGGAGCGGGAAAGAGCACTTTGCTGTCTCTGCTGGCCGGTCTGGATGCCCCCTCTGATGGAGTGGTTCGTTTTGAGGGCGAGGATATAGCTACGACGGGTTATTCAAAACACCGTCGCGAGCACGTGTCCTTGGTGTTCCAGGACCATAATCTGATCGACTATCTCACCCCCGAAGAGAATCTGCGCCTGGTCAATCCCAAGGCCGATATGAAGATCCTCGAGGATCTGGGGCTGAGCCGTGAGGAATCGAAGCGCAACATCATGCACTTGTCGGGTGGCCAACGTCAGCGGGTGGC
>ERZ825384.3838-NODE-3838-length-12783-cov-4.706552_pt1 | contig 12783 bp, 6 predicted proteins | sample MGYA00519931_ERZ825384 | MGnify/ENA primary metagenome ERZ825384 (study PRJEB31778, sample SAMEA3449200) | human gut metagenome | biome: human gut; feature: human-associated habitat; material: faeces | place: United Kingdom | collected 2010/2012 ...
TATTTTCAATTTAGGACAGTTAATTTTATCGTCCTATTAAAGTATAGCCCTCCGGGGAAAGCTCGATTGCCGTAACGGTTTCACCAAAAGACGCCGCCCAATCATCGAAATGGCTTAGCCCCATCTTCTGCAGGGTGTCATACTGGAGATAACGCATAATGGTGTACAGTTCCACCATCGAATTGCTGACCGGGGTTCCCGTTGCAAAGGTCACGCCCTTGCCGCCTGTCAGTTCGTCCAGATACTGACACTTTGCAAACATATCGCTGGACTTCTGTGCATCGGTCTGGGTGATACCTGCGATATTTCGCATTTTTGTGTAGAGGAACATATTTTTATAGAAATGTGACTCGTCCACAAACAGACGGTCAACACCCAGTTCCTCAAATGTAACCACATCATCCTTTCTCGTCTGGTCGTTCAGCTTTTGCAGCTTTGCTTCCAGCGTTTTCTTTGTTTTTTCCATCTGCTTGACCGTAAAACTGCGGCTGTCCTCGCTCCGGGCATCTGCCAAGGCCAGCGTAATGTCGTCGATCTGACGCTCGATAATAGCCTTCTGCCGTTCCGGTGAGAGCGGCACACGCTCAAACTGCGAGTGTCCGATCACAATGGCATCGTAATCACCGGTTGCAATGCGGGAGCAAAACTGCTTTCGATTGCTGGGTTCAAAATCCTTCTTCGTTGCCACCAGCACATTGGCATTGGGATAGAGCCGCAGGAAGTCTGCGCCCCACTGCTCTGTGAGGTGGTTCGGCACCACATAGAGGTTTTTCTGCGATAGGCCCAGCCTGCGGCTTTCCATGCCGGCAGCGATCATCTGGAAGGTCTTGCCTGCACCCACACAATGAGCCAGCAGCGTATTGTTGCCGTACAGAATGTGCGCCACGGCATTTTTCTGGTGCGGCATCAGAGAGATTTCCGGTGTCATGCCCTCAAAACGAATATGACTGCCATCATATTCACGGGGGCGAATCGCATTGAAAATTCGGTTATAGGTCGCACACAAATCCTCGCGGCGGTCTAAATCCTTGAAAATCCACTGCTTAAATGCTTCCCGAATGGATTCCTGCGCCTGCTGTGCAAGCATGGTTTCCTGCTTATTCAGCACACGATGGTCGCCATCCGCATCGTGAATCGTATCGTAGATTTTGGTATCGCGGAGATTCAGCGCATCTTCCAGCAGCTTATAGCCGTTGACGCGCAGGGTTCCGTAAGTGTTGGTGACAAGCGGATTGCCGCGATCCAGCGACTTGCCCGAAATGTTCCATGCACCAGAAATTTCGGAATAGGTTGCCTTAATGTCAATCCCGGCATAGTAGTTCGGTGTTTTGAACACTTCCTTCATAAACTGCGTGATGTACTCCGGCTTTACCCAGTTTGCACCCAGCCGCACTTCAATTTCCGAAGCATCCAAATCCTTGGGCTGTACCCGTTTGAGGTAATCCACATTGATTTGATATTCAGCATGGTTTGCCGCAAAGGTTTCTGCTGTGGCCAGTTTTTCACGAACATTGCCGGACAGATATTCATCCGAGGTTTCCCACTGCTGTGTCACAGGGTTTCGGAAAATCGCACCTGCCAGTTCATCCGTGACTTCCTGCTCCGGTTTACCGCAGAGCTGCACCATAAACGGCACATCCACCTTTGCTTTCTCTCCAATGGAAAGTGCCAGGGCTTCGCTTGGCGTGTCAACTGAGGTAACAGGCTCCGGCTTACGGATAGTACGTTTGGTAAAAATATCGGCCAGCCGTTTGAGATTCTTCTCCTCATCCAGAATTTCCAGTGATGCCAGCAGACAATAGCTGCTGTCCTGTCGGAACGCCCGCTTGTTGGCAGTGCTGTTGATCAGACCATACTGCGCCTTAAATGCGGTGTACTGCTGTTTTAGTTCATTCTGCAAAAGCTGAACTTCTGCATCCGAACCATCATGCAGCTGACAATCCAACAGCTTCCGGGTGGTTTCCCGCAGAGCAATCATGCCCAGCACCCGCTCTGCAGTTACGGCAGGCAGTTCCACCTTATTCATAAAGGAGTTTTCGCGGTAGTAAATCTGCCCATCCACATTCGTGAAGCTGAAATTCTTCACGCTGGGGTCTGCCGGAATGGGTTCTTCCTGCACATCCAGTTCATCGTCGGAGATTTCCGGCTCTGTGATGGTAGCCTGAATGTTGCGGATCGCTTCTTTCAACTGCTGGGCAAGGTCTGCGCCCTCGATGGGCTTGACAGTAGTTTCCTGCTTGCCGTACTGGGTGCTTTCCGTGGTGATCTCCCCCAGCACCATCTCAGGATGCTGCGCAAAATACTGGTTGATGGAGTAGCCTTCCAGCGTTTCGCCAAGGTCTACCCAGTCTGCCCGCTCCACCGCTGCACGGTCACGCTTCTGCAGGAACAGAATGTCAGCAACCACGCTCGTGTTGGCATTGCGCTGGAACGCATTGTTCGGCAGACGAATCGCACCGACCAGATCAGCACGGTTGGCAAGATACTCACGGACAGAGGAATCCTTCTTATCCATCGTACCGCTGGACGTTACCACCGCTACCACACCGCCCGGACGCACAAGGTCAAGGCTCTTGGCGATAAAATAATCGTGGATGAGGAAATTGTGACGATCATACCGCTTGTCCGGTACTTTGTAATTGCCGAAAGGTACGTTGCCCACAACACAGTCAAAAAAGCTGTCTGGGAACTGCATCGTTTCAAAGCCCTGCACCGCAATCTTGTTTTTCTGGTACAACTGCTGTGCAATACGGCCCGAAATGCTGTCCAGCTCCACACCATACATCCGAATCTTCTCCATGCTGTCCGGCACCAGACCCATGAAATTGCCGACACCGCAGGACGGTTCCAGCACATTGCCTTTGGACAATCCCATATTGCCCAGAGCTTCATACATTGCCTTGATGACCGTAGGGGAAGTGTAAAACGCATTCAGGGTACTGGCGCGGGCTTCCTTATACTCATCTGCCGTGAGCAGGGACTGCAGTTCGGCATACTCTTTCGACCATTCCGCGTTGTTTTCATCGAACGCCTGCGGAATGCCGCCCCAGCCCACATACCGAGAAAGGATTTCCTGTTCCTCCGCTGTGGCCTGCCGCTGCTCTGCATCCAGCGTTTGCAGCACCCGAATGGCTTCCACATTGGCTTTATACTTTGTTTTCGGCCCTCCTGCGCCGAGATCATCGTCCGTAATACGGAAGTTCATAGGTTCCTGTTTGGGCTGTACAGGCTGTTCTGTTTCTGCTTCACTGTCCAGTGGAAGGTTGTGCTGCCGCCTTGCATGGTTGACCTCTGCCGGGGTCATAGGCTGCTGCGTCAGCGGTTCAAGGGCTTCCTCTGCCGCTGCGCGGCTAATGGCATCCGTTCGGTTCTGCACATCCGCGATCAGCTGCATCTGTTCTGGCGGGAAGTCAGGGTTAAGCAGTTCTTCCAGTTCGCCGCCCGATTCTGCCACCGAATATATCACATCCATCTGCTCCGGGGAGAAATCCTCATAGGCCACACCAGCATTGTGCAGGGCCGCAAAGACGGTAGCTTCTACCGCTTCTTCCAGCGGCATATCTGCCTGTTCGTACAAATGCCGAATGTACTCCAGCGGTTCCGTTCGGAAAATCGGATACCGGGCTTCTTTTGCAAGGGTCATGTCCTGCAAACTGACCGTTCCATTTCCAAAGTCCACCGAATCCACACGGAACTCTCTATCGTCCAGTTCGATGATGGTATTAACAGGCAGATATTCCTCTCTGCGGAAGTATTTCGTTTGGGCATGGGTTCCATCTTCCTGCCGGCCGGACAGATAGACGCTCTCCCCTTGCTTCCAGAGCTTCATTGCCTGTGAAACCCACTGTTCACGCGGAAAACCAGATACCTCAACTTTGCCGAGTGCAGTTTTCTTTTCCAACAGTTTGCTGCCAAGCAGTTCCGAAACGCGCTTTGCATCCTCGCCGTAGAACTCAAAGTTACCGTGCTGCTCGTAGCCGACCAATGCATCCGGGTAACGCTCTTTCAGAGCGTTATACTCGTTGGCGGCATCCAGTGGCAGGGGCTGCAGCGTCTGCTCCGAATACTTTTCAACTGCAAGAGGCGCATCTTTTTTGGGTTTCTCAACCGCTGCGGCGGTTGACTGCTCTTTCGATTGCGGCTCCTGCTCCATGAAGTCAAACATGGACATCTGCCCCTGTTCAGGAACCGCAATCTCAACAGCCCTCTTCTTTTCCGGGAAAATCGTGTACGCTCCCTCAACATACTGGTGCAAGATAGCGAGGGATTCTGCCTTGCGCTCATATTCTTCGGAATCCAGTGGCACAGACAGCAGTGCAGTGTCCATCTGCTCCAGCAGTTCAGCCGACTGTTCGGTGTCGGCCAGTTTTTCGACGAGAGCCTTTCGTCCTTCTTCATGGTAAAGGTCTTGCGGATAAGGCCGCTCCACGTCGTTCGGCAGATGGTGATAGAATCCAATCACCCGCATTGCTATCTGTTCCCGTTCATAGACAAGCATCCGGGAGTAATCCGCTGGTTTCAGGTACTCACTGTCACGGATAAGTCGGTCAATTCGACCTACAGCCTGATTCCAATTCAGATGAACGCTTGCATCCGGGTTCCCGTATGAGCCACGCTCCAAAGAAATGCCCCTGCCATCGTGATCTTCGTGAGAATCATCTGCCCCGCAGAGTGCATGGCTGCTGCCACCGATTCCGTAATGGTCTTTCAGGAAGTTTGCCCGCTCCTTCTTATCTTCATGGTTTAAGAAGAACGAATAGATTGCCAGCCGACTGTCCGAATAATTGCTGCCTCGTGTGAAAAAAGCGTTTATTTCATCTTCCGTGATGAACTTCTTATACTCATTCCAGTGAAAGCCATCCCGCGCCGAGTAGTTCTGATAAGGCTTTGCAAACTGCTGGAACAGAGCTGCTACTTTATCCGGCTTATAAAAGTGCATCCGCATCAGGTCTTTATCTTCGGCGTAGGCTTCCCCCAGCGCAGATAATCTGTCGTTTAGGTCAGTCAGAAAATCCGTATCATCCAGCAAGCCTGCCAGCCTGTCTGTCAATTCCGGGAAACCGCCCCTGAAGATTTCTGCATTTTGAAAGACTGCTTCGGCAACACCATCTGCCAAGTCACGTTCCATGTAGGACAATGTTTGCGCGTGCTCCTGCAAAGCGTTCTGCCGTGCAGCATCCAGAACCGCCTGTGGCGCATACTCGCCCTGCCGGAGCAGTTCATGGATACGGTTGCTGACATCCTCCCAGGATAAAAACGCATTGACAATCGTACCGCCCTTTGCCGTACTGCCTACTGCAATACGCAGCCCTAAATCATCGAACCAGACGGCATACTTCGCACCGCCAATTTCAAAGCCTTTGCCGCCCGTACCATATTCGTTTTTCACGAACTCCGTGTATTCTTCCGGGGTTTTCTCGACCATGAAATTGTAGATCAGGCGCAGCTGGCCTTTGCTGCGGTTGCTGCCCGTGCGCAGGATTTCATCGACCACTTCGGGATCAAGTGCAATTTCATCCGCATACCGCGCCTGGATCGGTGCTTCAATGGCGCGGATCTGCTGTTCCACGGTCGGCAGATCAGGCAAAGAAAAAGCAGAGGCAATTTCTTCCTCTGCTTCGCTCAAATCCTGTTCTGTTGTCGGTTCGGTTAATTGTACACCAATTCCTTCAAGACGATCTCCTCTGCCATTGCCGTCAGGTTGTTCTGGTGTGCCACCCATGCCAGCGGGTCCTTCTCCTTGCTCGGTGCCGGAAACTTCTCGTTCAGGCTGTCCACCAGGGTTTCCATCCGGTTCTCCGCTGCTTTCTCGATCTGCGCCAGATGCTGGTTCAGTCTGCCGCTCATCAGCATACTCTGATACCAGTTCTTGCGGTTCTCTTTCAGGTACGTCCTGCGCAGCATCCCGTACTTCCCGATAATCTGCGGCTCGTCCTTCACGGCCAGATTTGGGAACAGATAATCTCCCTTGCGGTAATACGTCAACTCCATTTTCTTGTCCTCCTTTGGTCGTGGTCTCTTTGGTTTCGCGCTTTAATGTGCTAAAGTCTGTATTGGTATTATACAAGCTGTCAACGGATTTTTCAAGCTGCTGCGTAATTTCTTTTTTGTAAATTTTCCGCATCTCACGGCCAATGTCAAAAAGAACCGCTTCGCACTGTTCGGAAACCGCGTTGCCAAGGAACGACAGTGCCGGCAGCTTGTTGAAATCCACGATACGGATAAAGTCATCATCGTCCAGCACATCCATAGGCTCCTGCCCGCAGCGGCGGGAAAGCGTATAGAAGATACTGTTGGTCATCAGTTCCCGGAAGCGGACGCGGATGTTATCTTCGTCCAGTTCTTCCAGAAAAGTATCCGCCACCTCATAGGCCAAACCATCCATCGCTTCATCCAAATTATCGGCGGTCAGCTGCTGTGCCAGTTCCATCAGGGCAGTATTCATGCTGTCTGTCTGGGATAAACCATAGGTATCTGCCAGATGGTCTAAGATAGCCTGCTCATGCTCGTGGCTATTCAGATTCCATAAGAGCGGTGTTCTGCCGCCGCGCACCAGATGGGTGTCAGCAATATCGAACACATACCGCAGTTTGGTACGCGGTCCGGTATCATCCAGAAGCGCGATGCCTTTTGCGCCACGGTTGATCCAGCGGCTCATTTTCTGATTCCAGAGTTCCAGTTCTGCACAGGCGGTTGCATCAGGCCGCTGTGCGTGGATCAGGAGCGCATCGGTGAACGAATAGCGGTACAGCCGCGCCGCCACATCCAGATAACTCATCCAGTCCTGTGGCGAGTTACTGACATACCGGGCGTTCTGCTGCGCCAATTCTCGAATATCGTTAATCTGTGGCAAGGGTCAAACCTCCTTTATGTTTTCTTTTTCATCAGTGCTTTGGGAAATTCCAAGCTGTACTGTGCGCGGCCATCTTCGACGCGCATCACAAGATCGGCAGCGAACATTTTATCTTTTTTCACGGAATAAAAGTCTTTTACATGGGTGCGGCCTTTCTTCAAAAGGTCTACCGCCATCTTCTTGTCCAGCGTTTTTCTCATATTGGCCAAGTATCTGCTTTCTTTCCAGAGGGCAAATTTGCAGCTGCGGTCTGCACAACAAAAGCTGAGTTTGTTCTCATGCACAGGGTTTCCGCAGACCGGGCAGCTTCCTACGCTTACCTTATTATGATGGGGAGCTGCCGCGACGGTAGGAATCTGCCGGAGGTCAGCCAGCATCTTATCGAGCAGGCCGTGGATGCCCTGCATAAAATCATGGGGCTTGATCTCACCGCGCTCCATCCGCAGCAGGTCATTTTCCCATTCGGCTGTCATACTGGCAGATTTCAGATAGTCCGGGATATTGCGGATTGCGGCCACACCGTCCTCCGTGGGAATCATCTGCTTGCCTTTACGCTGCACATAGCCGGAGGATACCAGCTTTTCCAGAATTGCGGCGCGTGTTGCAGGGGTTCCCAGACCTTTCTTCTCGGTGTCCTTTTCAAATACCTTGTTGCCTGCGGTTTCCATGGCCGACAGCAGGGTATCCTCGGTGTAGACTTTCGGCGGCGAAGTAAAGCCCTGCTTTTTCTCTGCCCGTACCACCGGAATAACCATCCCCTGTTCCAGATCGTTCGGAAGTGACGCATCCTTGTTCTTCTCCGGCTCCACAAGCGGAACAGGTTTTGCAGTATAACCGGGCTGCAGAACATCCTTATATTTTGCCGTGAAGTTCCTGCCCTGGCAGCACACGGTTACCAGCACATCCTCATAGATGAACGGCGGCTGCACAGCCTGCACCAGTTTCCAGATGATAAGCGAAAGAATCTTCTGTTTGGTTTCGGACAACTTTTCCTTATTACACTTTGCGCCCTGCATCGTCGGCAGGATCGCGTGGTGGTCTGTGACTTTGCTGTTATTGATAACGCAGCTCACATCCACAGTCTGGCCATCCAAAGCCAGTACCAGAGATTCCACTGTCTTGCGCATATCCTCGGTCACAAACTGGCTGTCTGTTCTGGGATATGTCACCAGCTTTTCTTCATACAATTCCTGCAATGCCTGCAAGGTCTGGCTGGCAGTCATACCATAATAACGGTTTGCTTCTCGCTGCAAGGTCGTCAGGTCATACAGCTTCGGGGGCTTCTTTTCTACCCTCTTTCGCTCGATGCTGCCGACCACGGCGCACTGTCCATCGCAAGCAGCCCGCATGGTATCGGCATCCTGCTCCTGCGCCATCTGTTCTGATACCGCCACGACACCCGCGCCGGACAGTTCCACTTTGTAATAGGGTTCCTTTACAAAGTTCTGGATTTTGGCCTGCCGTTCGGCCAGCATCGCCAGCGTCGGGGTCTGCACACGGCCAATGGTCTGTTTTCTGCCGTACTTTTTCGTAAAAGCACGGGTTCCATTCATACCGATCAGCCAATCCGCTTTTGCTCTGCACTCGGACGCTGCAAACAGATTATCATAGGCCGCGCCATCTCTCAGGTTTTCAAAGCCCTGCTGGATGGCAGCATCCTCCATGCTGCTGATCCACAGCCGCCTGATGGGGAGTTTGCTTCCGGCAAGAGCATACACACGGCGGAAAATTGCTTCACCCTCGCGTCCTGCGTCGCAGGCGTTCACCACATAATCGAATTTCTTGCTGCGGAGCAGTTTGCGCAGAACATTGAACTGCGGCTTCTTGGTATTGTGTACCAGCAGTTTCCACTCGACAGGGAGAATCGGCAAATCCTCAAAGCGCCAGTTTTCATAGCGTTCATCATAGTGTTCCGGGGCTGCATACTCTGCCAGATGCCCCAGACACCAGCTGACCACGCAATCCCCACCCTCCAGATACCCGTCCTCCTGTCGGTATGCACCGATTACTTTTGCAATGGATTTCGATACACTCGGTTTTTCTGCAATCACCAGATATTTCAACGCTTTCTCCTTTTTGAAAAAAGCAGGGATAGCCTTTCGACTACCCCTGCATCCTTATGTTACGGTTTTCTTATGTGCCATTTTCGTTGTCCGACTGATTATCCTCGTTCACAGTCGCAAGGCTCTGGTCGGTTTCCAGATTTTCACTCTGCGGCGTTTCTTCTTTCGGCTTCGGCTTATAAATGTAGAAGTAGAAGAAAGCACCTGCACCGCCCAGTGCCGCCACGAATACCAGCAGCAGAATCTTATTCATGCCACCGCTCGATTCCTCTTTCGGTTCTTCGATTTCTACATCCGGGGTAGGTTCGGGTTTGGTTTCGGGCAGAACTACCGCAGGCGTTTCTTCTTCCTGCTTGCCGTTCCGCTCTTCATCGTCCAGAAACTCCTGCAAATCGTACTCGTCGATCATCGAGAGCATATAGACGTTCTCACTGTTCCGCGCCCGGTCAATCACCAGAAAGAACGTGTTGCCGCCCGTGGTCTTTACTGTGAAGAACTCCTTGCTGGGGTCATCCATCATGTTGTCCTCTACCTCGCCGTTGCCTGCGATGGTGAACGGAATCTTTTCTTCCTCCGTCGGCTCTGCTTCCTCGATTACCTGCACAGGTTCCTCTGCCACCTCAGTGGTATCCACATAGGCAAAGGCCGGGGTCGAAAAGCCCACCGCCATCAGCAGGGTCAGAATTGTGCTGGGGATAACAACTCCCAGCCGTTTAAGCATCTTTTTCAATCGCTTCCTCCGTTTCTGCTTCCTCCGAAGCGTTGTTTACAGCGGTCAGGAACGTCACATTGCCCGCCTGAATGTTGTCCAGCAGAGCCAGCAGTTCGCGCCCACCCATCTTGGTGCTGCGGATGGCACGGATGATCTCGCTGTCCTCTTCCTTCTTCTGTGCTGCCCGGATGGTTCTCAGCCGTTCTTCCAGTTCCGCGATCTGCTGTTCCGTCTTTTCGGCTTCATCCAGATATTTCTGTAATTTTTTGCCCATCGGCCCTCCTTTCAGTTGATGCGGCCAAAGCCTAAAAAGTGGCTTTGCCAGTAGGTCGAATTGATGCTGGTGTAGGAAATGGGGTCGCCGCAGTGAATCATCATACCATTGCCGACATAGATGCCAACGTGCGACGCGCCAACGGTGTTATAGGTTTTCTCAAAGAAGATCAAGTCACCAGGCTGTGCATCCGCAGGAGAAACATAGCTGCACTTTCCGCGTAGACCGTTGGCTGTTGTACGCCCAACGCTCCACCCATTGCCGCTGTTATTGATGACCCAGCAGACGAAGCCGGAGCAGTCAAAACTGGTGCTTGGGGAGCTTCCGCCCCACACATACGGCATACCAAGATACTTTTCGGCTTCCTCAATCATCCTTGCGAACTTTTCATCCGAAAGGGCTTCCGAGGGAATGTCGTACTTGAAGCCACCGCCGGAGCCACCAGCACCACCACCTGTGCCGATACTGCCCGTTGTGCCGCCGCTGTAAGTCGGTGATCCTGCGCCGAACAGTTCGGGGCGGTTGCCGTAGGTCAGGTTATAGGCATCGTACCGCCCGGTCTGCTTCTGGTTCATATTCTTCCGCGCGATGGTATCGAAGCCCTTATTTTTCAGCAGGATATTGAGGATTTTATACTCGTACTCCACTTCTTCCTGATAGGTATAGGTTTCCATGCTGGCATTTCCAAAAGCGTCAATCGTTGGCCGAACCCCTACTCTGGTTTCCATGCGAGTGCGAATCTCAATGGTTTCCCACACTTTCAGGAGATACTGCTGCTTGAACAGTTCCTTGATAACAGGCTTGACCTGTCCTCTGGTAAACTGCTCATAAACTGCCGTCAAATGAGAAATCAGCTGATACGGGTCATGGCCGATCTCGTCCAGCTGATAGCGGTATTCATCATAGCCCGGATGGGTGGATTCCATCTGCCGAATCTGCTTATCCAGTTCTTTTTCCAGTTCCAGATAATCTTCTTCCGCACCTTTCATGTCGGCATCCTTGCTGGGATATGTCGTTCCCACAAAGGTACTGCCTGTCCCCTGAATTGCTGCACCGCAGCTTGAAAAGGCTCCCAGCATGACCATCACCAGCAGGATACCCACTCCAATACTGACCCACAGGGTTTTATTCTGCGCGACGATCTCCTGCACCGCCGCCTTTGCTTTTTCCGTAATGGTGTTGGTTGCCGCTGCTGCCTGCTTGCTGGCTGCAGTTCCGGCTTTCTGGCCGCGCTTGGCGGCTGCATAAGCATCCTTATACTGCTTTTTCTGGTAAAACTTCGCACCGACTGTTTTTGCTTCACCTCCTGCGGCAGTCGGTGGCGGCTGGGGCTGTTTCTTTTTCAGCTGCGGTTCTGCTGCATTTTCTGCAGTGCCGCCCTCGCCCTCGGTGAATTTCAGGCGGCTGGATTTCTGATCCTCGCCACCTCTTTTCTCCGCTCTGGCAGATTTGTCTTTGGGCTTTTTTCTGCCTTTGACAAAGTGGTGCAGGCGTTCGGCGGCTTCTTCCGACTTATGAGCAGCCTCCACGCCGGAATTGTCTTTTTCTACCTGATGTACTTTCTGATGGGCAAACCCGGTGGCGGTATCCACTCCTTTCTTCGCCACCTTCTTAACGCCCATCCCCACGCCACGGACGATGCCGCCCTTTTCGTCTTCAAAAGAAAGTCGGCCTTTCTTGGTCTGCGGCTCTGCATCCGATTCCGCAGGCGCATCCTTTGGCTTACCCTCCTCCTGATGGGCTTTGTAATAGTCTGCGCTCTGCTTGGCGGTGCTGTGATGCCGGGGTGTTTCCTCCTTCCCATCCTCGGCATCCATACAGATTTCTTCGTCCACGACAGGTTCTTCGTCTGTTTCCTTTTCCGCAGTTTCTTTTCCCGAATCTTCCTGCTCCGGCTTTTCTGCTACGGTTGCGGACTTCTGCTCCCCGGTGCGGAGGTTTTCATCCACCAGACCGTCTTTGGTCATCTTCTGGACGATTTTATCTCTGCCCCGAAACTTTTTGTCTGCTATGGAAATCACCTCCTTCCGGCTGGAACCGTCATGCGATCAGGGCTGCGTGGGTTTCCCACTTGTCAAGCACCTGTTCCAGCTTCCGGGCAAAGGCGATCAGACGGGCGTTCACTTCCTCACGGTCAAGATAACCGCGGGCTTCCATGTGAAAGCCGTCAGTCAGTTCATCGGCCAGTGTGCCAACGGCATAGAAATCTTCCAGCACCGTATGCACCACCGATTCTTCATCGTGGAAGTTGAGCGGCTCCACCTCACCAAAGGGCGGGCCGGAATCGCTTTCGTGCGGCTCCATGTCAGAGTGATGATGAATCTTGCGGCTCAGTCGGTCAAAAATATTCGATGTGTTCATGCTTCTTTTTTCTCCTTATATTTTCCCATCTCATTGGGCTTCGTTGTCATCAGGCTGTACAGTTTCAGCGAAGTATCAAACTTATCCTTGAACGGGATAATCGTATTGCCGTAGAACAGCAGCCCCTCGCCCTCGTTGCTGTTCGTAACATAGGAAAGCTGGAACGGCGAGATATTCAGCTGCTTGGCAAGGATTTGTCGATCGCCGGATGCCTGGTTAAGCATATAAATGAAATCGCTGTTCTCAAAGATGTTCTCGATTTCCCGGCTTGCGAGCAAATCCTTGATGTTCTGGGTGATGCCTGTGGGTACGCCGCCCCATTTTCGGAACCGCTTCCAGATCTCAACGCTGTATGCTGCGGTCTGTTCCTCTTTCAGCAGGAGGTGGAACTCGTCTATATAGTACCGGGTGTTCTTTTTGCTGTTGCGGTTGATGGTGACACGGTTCCACACCTGATCCTGAACTACCAGCATACCGATTTTTTTAAGCTGCTTGCCCAGTTCCTTGATGTCATAGCAGA
>ERZ825384.3839-NODE-3839-length-12783-cov-3.966845_pt1 | contig 12783 bp, 8 predicted proteins | sample MGYA00519931_ERZ825384 | MGnify/ENA primary metagenome ERZ825384 (study PRJEB31778, sample SAMEA3449200) | human gut metagenome | biome: human gut; feature: human-associated habitat; material: faeces | place: United Kingdom | collected 2010/2012 ...
CCTCGCCGACGGCGAAGGCGTTGAGCTCGCGCGCGCAGCCGAAGAGCACGCCGCCGAAAACGACGAGCGCGCCGAGCAGCACGAGGACGTGGATATACCCCCGCCCCGCGAGAGAGCCCATCGTCCAGAACGTGATGGACTGCACCTTATCCGGCGCGAACGTGATGACGAGCGAGAGAACGCTTGAAACGAACATCGAGTAAATGACGCCGATGAGGATGATCGTGCCGGTGGAGAGCGAGCCGTCCAGCCGGTACGCAAGACCCAGAATGACGACGAGCGAGAGGAACGCAAAAAGCATTGCCATGCTCATCGTCCCGGCGAGCGGGATGCCGGGGAGCGTTATGCCGAACGCGATGGAGATCACCGCGCCGAGCGACGCGCCGGACGATACGCCGAGCGTAGAGCCGTCCGCCAGCGGGTTTTTCAAAAGGCCCTGCATCGCCGCGCCGCACACCGAGAGCGACGCGCCCGTGAGCGCAACGCACAGCACGCGCGGCAGGCGCACGGAGAATACGATCGTCGCGCTCATGCCCGTTCCCGTGCCGCGGCCCGCCAGGGCGTTCCACAAAAGGCCGAACGTCTCGCGCAGCGGCAGCTTTACGCTGCCGAGCGACACGCACACGAGAAGCGTGAATACCGTCGCCGCGGCAAATGCCAGATACGCCGGAAGGCCAAACCCCTCCCGGCGTACCATGGTTTTATTTTCTTTTGGCTCAGGCCGCCTTGTCATTGGCCTCAACGCCGGCAATGAAGTCGGCGAGCATCTGCGCGCCTTCCGCCAGACGCGGTGCGGGGCGGGAAAGCTCGTTGTTCTGCAGATTGAGGATGGCGCCGTTCTTCACAGCCGTCACATTTTCCCAACCGGCGCGGGAAGCGATCTCCTCTTCGGGCGTGGGGCCCTCGCCGGAGTACATGGAAATGGTCATAATATAGTCGGGGTTGCGCTCAAGCACCTGCTCTTCGCTGATCTCCGCCCAGCCTTCCACGTCGGCAAAGCAGTTCTTGAGACCGAGCAGCTCGGCGATCTCGTTCATGAAGGTGTTGGCGCCGGCCGTCCACAGACCGTACTCCAGCGGGGAGACCTCAAAGTAAATGGTCTTTTCGCCGTCGCCGCAGACGCCCTTGAGCGACTCAAACGTCGTCTTCATGCCGTCGATGACCGTTTCGGCTTCCTCGTTCTTGCCGAGCAGCGCGCCGATCATGCGGATGGCGGCATAGGTGCCCTCGATATCCTGCGCGTCGGAAACGACAACGTGGACACCGGCGTCCTCAAGCGCCTTGATCTGCTCTTCGGTCTGGGCCATCGTGCTCATAAGGAGCACCTGCGGCTCAAGAGCGATGATCTGCTCGATGTTGGTCTCATAGCCGGACTGCACGGAGGGGATCTCCTGCACTTCGGCGGGGTAGTCGCAGTAGGTGCCGCGGCCGACGAGCAGGTCCATGCCGCCGAGCGCGCAGATGATTTCGCAGTCGGACGCCGTGAGCGCAACGATGCGCGTGGCGGGCTCTTCGAGCGTGATCTCGCGGCCGGTCATGTCGGTCACGGTGACGGAGGTATCCTCCGCGGGGGCTTCGGTGGCTTCCACGGGGGCTTCGGTCGGCTCGGCAGGAGCTTCCGTCGCGTTGGGCTCAGCGCTCTGTCCGCAGGCGGCGAGCGAGAGCAGCATCAGGGCTGCCAATGCAAGAGCAAGGATCTTTTTGGCGTTCATGTCTTGAACTCCTTCTCAAAAAATATTCAAACAACCAGCCTTCCGGCGCAAAAACGCCGCCCCTCTCTCGGAAAGGGCGGCGGAATCGGCGATGGATCGCACAGCTATACCCCGTCCCAGAAGCTCTCATGCGAAAACAGGTTTCCCGACTTGGCATCATCCTACTCAAGCCCCTTCCCGCCCTTCGGCAGTGGTACCGGCTTTTTTGTCCGCTTTACGGTTACTGGGATAGTCCGGAATTTGCATCCGTGTTCCCTCGGCGGGGGCTCCCCGACGACGTCTTTCGACGCGGATCCACACGCTGTTTGTTTGTGGCCATACTATATCGGTTTCTTTGCCGGATGTCAAGGCGGCAAAACCGGCGCTTTCGGTATTTTACCAAAAAGCGCCGGTTTTCTTCTAAATTTTAATATACGCTGGTAAGGATCTCACCATAAGACGGATACGGCCACGCGGCACGGTCCATGATGAGCTCCGCGCCGTCGGAAATTTCGCGCAGCGTCTCCATTTCCGGCAATATCTCACCGCGGCAGATCTCCACGGCGGATTCGGTGGAGAGGCGTCCGTCGTCAATGCGGCGCACCGCCTTTTCCAGTTTTTCCGCACCATCCCAGAGTTTCGCCGCGCGCGCGGAGAGCTCCGCCGCCGCCGTTTTTTCATACCGGCAGGCACTCTCGCCGCAGAGCTTTTTCTTTTCGTGCGCCGTGGCGGAAAGAGCGCCGGTAAAGCGGCTCACCGCGGGGAGCACATCCTTGCGCAGCATATCGAGCAGCGTGAGCGCCTCGATGCGCACCTCCTTGGCGTAGTGGTCGAGCACGATCTCGCACCGGGCGCGAAGCTCCGTTTCGCTGAACACGCGGTTGCGGCGGAAAAGCTCCGCGTTTTTCGCGTCGAGCAGATGCGGTACGCAGTCCGGCGTGGAGCGGTAGTTGCACAGACCGCGGCGCGCGGCCTCGCGCACCCATGCTTCTTCGTAGCCGTTGCCGTTGAAGATGATGCGGCGGTGCTCACGGATGGAGCGCTTTATGAGCTCGTGCAGCGCGCTCTCAAAGTCCGCCGTGCCCTCCAGCTCGTCAGCATAGCGGCGCAGCACGTCCGCCACAGCGGTGTTGAGAATGATGTTCGCCTCGGAGATCGACTGCGACGAGCCGACCATGCGGAATTCAAACTTATTGCCCGTGAAGGCAAAGGGCGAGGTGCGGTTGCGGTCGCTCGTATCCTTCGGGAAGCGCGGCAGGACATGCACGCCGACCTTGAACTGCACCTTTTCGCCGGATTCATACGGCGTGCCGTTCTCAATGGAATCGAGAATGCCGGTGATCTCGTCGCCGAGGAACACGGAGAGGATCGCCGGGGGCGCTTCGCTGCCGCCGAGACGGTGGTCGTTGGAAGCTCCCGCGACGGAGATGCGCAGCAGGTCCTGGTATTCGTCCACGGCCTGCAGAACCGCCGTGAGGATGAGCAGGAACTGCGCGTTCTCCTCCGGCGTGTCGCCGGGGTTCAGAAGATTTTCGCCGCGGTCGGTGGAAAGGGACCAGTTGTTGTGCTTGCCCGAGCCGTTCACGCCCGCGAACGGCTTTTCGTGCAGCAGGCACACCATGCCGTGCCGGTCCGCCACGCGCTTCATGCACTCCATGACGAGCTGGTTGTGATCGGCGGCGATGTTCACCGTGGAATAGACGCACGCGAGCTCGTGCTGCGCGGGGGCGACCTCGTTGTGCTCGGTCTTGGCCGGGACGCCGAGCCTCCAGAGCTCCTCGTCCAGCTCACGCATGAACGCCGCCACGCGCGGCTTGATCGCGCCGAAATAATGGTCGTCCAACTCCTGTCCCTTTGGCGGGCGCGCGCCGAGAAGCGTACGCCCGGTGTAGATCAGGTCGGGGCGCTGCTCGTAAACGCCGCGGTCAATGAGGAAATACTCCTGCTCCGCGCCGGCGTTCGCGCGCACGGCGGCGGTCTGCGTGTCGCCGAAGAGCTTCAGAATGCGCAGCGCCTGGATATTCAGCGCGTCCATACTGCGGAGAAGCGGCGTTTTCTTATCGATGGCCTCGCCGCCGTAGGAGGCGAATACCGTCGGGATGCAGAGCACGCCGTCCTTCACGAAAGCGTAGCTCGTCGGGTCCCAGGCGGTGTAGCCGCGCGCCTCGAATGTGGCGCGAAGACCGCCGGAGGGGAAGCTCGAGGCGTCCGGCTCGCTGTGGATGAGCTCGCGGCCCGAAAACTCCGGCAGCGCGCCGCCGTCCTTTGCCGGGGAGAGAAAGCTGTCGTGCTTTTCGGCGGTGATGCCGGTCATCGGCTGGAACCAGTGGGTATAATGCGTCGCGCCGCGCTCGATCGCCCAGTCGCGCATCGCCTCGGCGACGACGTCCGCCTCGGCAAGCGTCAGGCGCTTGCCGTACTGCCGGGCCGAGCGCAGCGCGCTGTAGATCTCCGCCGGGAGACGCTGCTGCATGACGGCATCCGAAAATACCATCGAGCCGAATTCTTCTGTCATACCGCTCATAAGCCCTGCCCCTTTTATAATTATATAGTAGATATCCGGGTGAAGACCCCCTCGGTCACGGCCGCGCCGTGCAGTCTCCCCTATCGTGGGGAGCCAAGTGGGTTTGCAGAAAACGATCTTGCCTCCCCTAACAGGGGAGGTGGCTTTTGCCAAAGGCAAAAGACGGAGGGGTTGTCCCTGTCTTTATCACTTTAACTTGCTCACTCTACCCTGTGCCGATGATTTTGTCAATATTGCCCGCGATTTTTTATTGACAAAGACGGCTCCGTTCCGTATAATTCGTGTGCGTAAAGGTGAGCAATGGCGTTCGCCGACGCGGTTTACCTGACCGCGTCGGCGACGCTTTTTTCGTTTGGTCAGCGCCGCGTAACATCGTCTTCGGCGCTCGGCGGCGCTTTTGCGCCGCCCGCTCTTGCCGAATTATGCGTTGCTGACGGGTATCCTTTATATTTTTAAAAATTTTTGCTGCGGAGGCTATTTATGACCGGAGAGACTGTATTGATTCTGGATTTCGGCGGGCAGTACAAGGAGCTGATCGCGCGCCGCGTGCGCGAGCACGGCGTCTATTCCGAGATCCGTTCGTGCAAAATGCCCGTGGAGGAGATCCGCGCGATGGCGCCGAAGGGCATCATCTTCACCGGCGGACCGGACAGCGTATACCGCGACGATTCCCCTACCTGCGACAAGGCCGTGCTGGAGCTCGGCATCCCGGTGCTCGGCATCTGCTACGGCATGCAGCTCATCTGCCATCTCTGCGGCGGAACGGTCGAGGCGGGCACGAAGCGCGAGTACGGCGTATTCCCCATTACCCTTGACACCTCTCTCCCGCTCTTTTCCGGCTGCACCGTGCCGACGGACGTGCTTATGAGCCACACCGATCTCGTCACGGCGCTGCCCAAGGGCTTCCGCGTTGCCGGTCACACCGATCTCACGCCCGTAGCAGCGTATGTGAACGAAGAGCGCCGGCTCTATGGCGTGCAGTTCCATCCGGAAGTGACCAACACCGTGCAGGGCAATCTCATTCTCAAAAACTTCCTCTTTGATATCTGCGGCTGCGCCGGGGATTACTCGATGGAGAGCTTCCTTGAAACGAAGATCCGCGAGATCCGCGAGCAGGTCGGCAGTGAAAAGGTACTGCTCGGTCTCTCCGGCGGCGTGGATTCCTCGGTGTGCGCGGCGCTGCTCGCGCGCGCGGTGCCCGGCCAGCTCACGTGTATTTATGTCGATCACGGTCTCATGCGCCAGGGCGAAACGGAGGAGATCCGCTCCGTATTCGAGAATAAGGCGCTCGACTTCCGCTGCGTGGACGCCGCCGACCGCTTTCTTGCAAAGCTCGAGGGCGTGACCGATCCCGAGCAGAAGCGCAAGATCATCGGGCGCGAGTTTGCTCTCGTTTTTGAGGACGAGGCGAAAAAGCTCGGCAAGGTCGGCTTCCTCGCACAGGGGACGATCTACCCGGACGTCGTCGAGTCCGGCACGGGCTCGGCGGTCATCAAGAGCCATCACAACGTCGGCGGGCTTCCGAAGGATCTCGGCTTTTCCGGCGTCGTGGAGCCGCTGCGCTATCTCTTCAAGGACGAGGTGCGCAAGCTCGGCCTTCTCCTCGGTCTGCCCGAAAGTCTCGTGAACCGTCAGCCGTTCCCCGGCCCCGGTCTCAGCGTGCGCGTGCTTGGCGAGATCACGCGCGAAAAGCTCGCCATTCTCCGCCCGGCGGACGCCATTGTCCGCGAAGAGATCGGCAAGTGCGGCTGCCGCGCCGACCAGTATTTTGCGGTGCTCACCGGCGTGAAGAGCGTCGGCGTCATGGGCGACGGACGCACGTATGACTATACTGTCGCGGTGCGCTGTGTGGAAACGAGCGACTTTATGACCTGCGTGTTCGCACCCCTGCCGTGGGATGTGCTGCGGCGCATCTCCTCGCGCATTACGAACGAAGTGCGCGGCATCAACCGCGTTGTTTACGACATCACCTCCAAGCCGCCGGCGACCATCGAATGGGAGTGACCGTTTCGCCATGAACGCATGGAAGCGGCTGGACGAGCGCCTTTCCGCAGGGAAAGGACGCACGCTCTGGCAGTTTGTGAAATTCAATCTTGTAAGTCTCACGGTGACGATCTTGCAGCTTCTGCTCGCCAATCTCCTGCCGCTCTCGTTTGACCGCGTTGTCTCGCCGCTGCCGCCGCTGCTGCGCGGCATATTCCGTGCCGACGCGCTTTTCCCGGACGGTTCAAAGTATGTGGTAAACGGCGTTGTCACATGGGGATATGTGCTGCCGTTCCTGCTGGCAAACGGTCTTGCAAACATCTACGGCTATTTTATCAACATGAAAACAACGTTTCGCGGCAAGGGTACCCGCGCGGGGTTCGCGGTGTATCTTGCGATCCTCTTCGCGCTCATTCTCTTTGCCACGTGGATGCAGGGCGAGATTGTCGCCGCGATGGCGTCGAGCCGCATCGCTCCCCTCTCGCGCACGCTCGCCTCGTTCGGCGCGGGCGTCGTGCAGACGGCGGTGCTCTTCCCGCTCGAAAAACTTGTACTGTTCCGGCAGAGGCCGGACGACGGAAAGGAAACGACATGAACGAAAAGCTCTTTGATTATATCGCCGTATGTCCCACGGCGTTCCACACCTGCGCCCACAGCGCGGACATGCTGCGCGAGTCCGGATATACCGAGCTTTGCGAGGCGCGGCGCTGGGAGATCGTCCCCGGCGGCAAGTATTTTGTCACGCGCAACGGCTCTTCCCTCATCGCGTTCCGCGTCCCCGCCGGGGAGATCGCGGGCTTTATGATGACCGCCGCGCACGGCGACAGCCCGGCGTTCAAGATCAAAGAGAATGCCGAGCTTTCGGACGGGAACTATCTTCGTCTCTCCGTGGAGAAATACGGCGGGATGCTCTGCGCCCCCTGGCTCGACCGGCCGCTCTCCGTGGCGGGCCGTGTTCTCGTATCCGAGGGCGACAAGCTTTCGGTGAAGCTCGTGGATCTCAAGGACCCCTGCGCCATCATCCCGAACGTCGCCATCCACATGAACCGCAACGCCAACGACGGCATGAGCTATAATGCCGCCGTCGATATGCTGCCCGTATGGATGAGCAGCGAAAAGGGCAGCTTCCGCACCGCCGTCGCCAAGGCCGCCGGTGTTGCGGAGGACGCCATCGTCACCGGCGATCTTTTCCTATACGATCCCCAGAAGGGCGTCACGCTCGGCGAATACATTTCAGCGCCCCGGCTAGACGATCTTCAGTGCGCTTTCTCCTCGCTGACGGCGTTTCTCGCCGCCGGGGAGAGCCGCTCCATTCCCGTCTGCTGCATCTTCGATAACGAAGAGGTCGGCAGCGAGACGAAGCAGGGCGCGGCATCCACTTTCCTTTATGACACGCTCACGCGGCTGTGCTCCGCGCTCGGCATGGACGGCAGCGAATACCGCCGTCTCGTGGCGGGCAGCTTTCTCGTCTCCTGCGACAACGCGCACGCCGTCCACCCCAACCATGGCGAATTTGCCGACCGCAACCACACCGCGCACATGAACGGCGGTGTTGTCATCAAGTACAACGCCAACCAGCGCTACACCTCCGACGCCGTTTCCGCCGGCATCTTCCGCCGCATCTGCGAGAGCGCCGGCGTGCCGGTGCAGTATTACGCCAACCGCGCCGACATGCCGGGCGGCTCGACGCTCGGCAACATCTCCAACACGCAGGTTTCGCTCAACGCCGTGGACATCGGTCTCGCGCAGCTGGCGATGCACTCGCCCTTCGAGACCGCGGGCGCGACGGACACCGCCTCGCTCGTCAAAGCTCTCACCGCCTTTTTTGAACATTCCCTCGTTGCCGAACGCGACGGGGTCTACCGCTTTCTCTGAGGCTCAGCCGCCTCCCGGGGAAGGGAGGCTCACCTCCCCTCCCCAAATTTTTTTGTGTATATTCATCCTTTGGGAGTGTGAAAGATATGACAAAGTACATTTTCGTCACCGGCGGCGTGGTTTCCGGTCTCGGCAAGGGCATCACCGCCGCCTCGCTCGGACGTCTTTTGAAGGCGCGCGGGTTCAAGGTCGCGGCGCAGAAGCTCGACCCCTACATCAACGTCGATCCCGGCACGATGAGCCCGTATCAGCACGGCGAGGTCTTCGTCACCGACGACGGCGCGGAAACGGACCTTGATCTCGGCCATTACGAGCGCTTCACGGACGAGAGTCTGACGGCGGGCTGCTCCGTCTCGGCGGGCAAGGTCTATTGGAGCGTTCTGTGCCGTGAGCGCGAGGGCGGCTATCTGGGCCGCACCGTGCAGATCATCCCGCATATCACGGACGAGATCAAGTCCCGCATCTACCAGATGGACAACGGAACATCCGACGTGCTCATCACCGAGATCGGCGGCACGGTCGGCGATATCGAGAGCCAGCCGTTTTTGGAGGCCATCCGTCAAGTCGCGGCCGAGCGCGGGCGCGAAAATGTGCTCTTCATCCATGTGCCGCTCATCGTGACCATTCCCGGCAGCGGCGAGCTCAAGAGCAAGCCCACGCAGCATTCCGTCAAGGAGCTGCTCTCCCTCGGCATCCAGCCGGATATCCTCGTCTGCCGCACAAACCGGCCCATGACCGAGGAGATCTGCCGCAAGATCGCCCTGTTCTGCAACATGGAGCCAGACTGCGTCATCCCGAACACCACGGCCTCCACCCTCTATGAGGTGCCGCTGCTGCTGGAGAAGGAGGGGCTGGCCCGCGTCGTGTGCCGGAAGCTGGAGCTTTCGTGCGGCGAGCCGGAGCTGACCGCCTGGACGCAGATGGTCACCCGCATCAAGACTGCCAGCCGCCATGTGACCATCGCGCTGGTCGGCAAATACACCGAGCTGCATGACGCGTATCTGTCCGTGGAGGAATCGCTGTTCCACGCGGGCACGGCCAACGACGTGATCGTGGATATCCGGTGGGTCGACTCGTCCAAGCTCACGCCGGAGAACGCGGCGTCCGTGCTGGACGGCTGCGCGGGCATTCTGGTGCCCGGCGGCTTCGGCGACCGCGGCATCGAGGGCATGATCACCGCCGCGCAGTACGCGCGCACGCACAAGCTCCCCTACTTCGGCATCTGCCTCGGCATGCAGATCGCCGTGATCGAGTTTGCCCGCCACGTGTTGGGCTGGGAAGACGCCCACTCGGCGGAATTCGATGAGTTTACCAAGCACCCCGTCATCGACATCATGCCCGAGCAGAAGACCATCACCCAGAAGGGCGGCACGATGCGCCTCGGCGCGTATCCGTGCGTTTTGTCCGAGGGCAGCCGCGCAGCGGCGCTCTATGCAAAGACCGAGATCTCCGAGCGCCACCGCCACCGCTATGAATTCTGCAACGACTTCCGCGACGCGTTCGTCGCGGCCGGGCTCGTGCCAACGGGTTTGTCTCCGGATGGGCGGCTCGTGGAGATCGTCGAGCTGCCGGAGCATCCGTGGTTCGTTGCCTGCCAGTTCCACCCCGAATTCAAAAGCCGCCCGGACCGTCCGCACCCGCTGTTCTACGGGTTCGTGAAGGCCAGCGCCGAACAGTGACCCCTCCCCCGCCGCTGCTCCGCAGCGGCGGGTTTTTGCACCCCCCCTCGGCTCCCCTCCCAGGGGAGCTGTCAGCGCAGCTGACTGAGAGGTCGTCGCAAATTTGCTATAAAACCCAAACCGCAAATTTAGTTTGCGGTTTGGAAAGGAAGAAACGAGCACAGAGGATAAGAAGCCTTGCTTGCAAGGATTCGTTCCGTCGTGGTCGTTTCTGACGTGCCTCCGGCGGCCCTATCTTTTCCCTTGCGCGGGAAAAGATATGGAAGAAAAAGGCGCTTGGGGATACGGGGTGCATTCTGCCTCTGAATTCAGGCAAGCACCAATATTTCAGGCGTCGTTCCACACGATAGTCACCTTACGGGTGTCTGACTACGCGCCGCCTGATACGCGGGAACCAGGTTTGCGAGCAGTTGCCTTTGAATATTTGCAGTCAATAGAAGGTGCAGGCCGGATTTGCTGGTCTGCACCTTTTTGCGGGAAAGGGTTGTGTCACGCGTTGTAGGGGCGGGACTCTGCTCCGCCTCTACAGAACGCACTCCAAAGGCTTCCCCTCATAGGGGAAGGCAGCGGGGTGCGCCGCACCTCAAAGGTTCCCCTCCCAGGGGAGCCTTCGACGCTTCATGCAATACCCCCTTGTTATTTGCCGCAGCTTCGTGTAAAATAGATATAATATTGCGATTTCTGAACGGAAATCAGGAGGATCATCATGCAGTGGATTGAAGTGACCATCAAGACCGCGCCGGGGGCGATCGACCTTGTGTGCGACCGGCTGACCGTGCTCGGCTTTGACAGCTTTATCGTGGACGATCAGGATCAGTTCCACGAATTTCTCGAGGAAAACCGCCAGTACTGGGACTATGTGGACGAAGGGCTCGAGCAGCAGATGCAGGGGCTCTCGCAGATCCGGCTGTATCTGGAGGAGGGCCCGGCCGTGCCGGAGACCATCAGCCATCTGAAGGACCAGCTTGCCGCGCTGCGCGCGCAGTACCCCGCGACCGACTTCGGCTCTCTGGACGTGCAGCTGGCCAACGTCAAGGACGAGGACTGGGAAAACAACTGGAAGCAGTATTACCAGCCGCTGCCCATCGGCGAAAAGCTGCTGGTCGTGCCCGAGTGGCTGCACCCGGAAAACCCGGAGCACCGCGTCGAGGTCCTGCTCGACCCCGGCATGATCTTCGGCACCGGCGCGCACGCGTCCACGCAGATGTGCATGCGTGAGCTCGAACGCGCCATCCAGGGCGGCGAGCGCGTGCTTGACCTCGGCAGCGGCAGCGGCATTTTGTCCATCACGGCGATTCTGCTCGGCGCGGCCCACGCCACGGGCGTCGATATCGATCCCAAGGCGGAGGATATCGCCCGCGAAAACGCCGCCATCAACCAGATCTTTGCCGACCGCTTCACGGCCGTCACCGGCGACGTCATCGGCGACAAGGCCATGATGGAGTCTCTCAAGGGCCATTACGACGTGGTGCTGGCCAACATCGTGGCCGACGTCATCATCCCCCTCAGCCGCGTCGTGCCGGAATTTCTGCAGGAGGACAGCATCTTCATCTGCTCCGGCATCCTCAATACGCGCCTGCCCGAGGTGCTGGACGCGCTGGAGAAGAACGGCCTGCAGATCCTTTCCACCGAACAGCAGGAGGACTGGTGCCGCGTCACCGCCGCCCTGCTCGAGACCTGACGGGAGGGGTCATCTGTGCGTATTTTTTCCTACCGCAACAAACGGGCGCTGCGCCGCGCGCTTCTGATCGCGCTGCTGGCCGTGGTGCTGATCGGGCTGCTCATCCTCGCGCGCATCAGCTACCTGGGCCGCTATGCGGTCTATTCGCCGGACGGCGTCTACTTCGATAAGACGCAGAAGCTGCAGCGGGAGGACGTCCCCGCCGCCGCGCCGGCGGCGGACCCGGAGGAATATCCGTTCGAGACCATCCTCTCCGCCTCCTCCGGCGAGGAGGAGACCGGGCCGGATACCGTCCAGCTGCAGGGCTACTATATCTCCACGACCATGCTGGCCAACGGCGTTGACGAGGTCCGCCAGGCGCTGCAGGACGCCGACGGCTACAACGCCGTGCTCATCGACGTCAAAAGCCCCCTTGGCAACTTCTACTACTCCACCGACATCGCCGACGCGCAGACCGCCGACGCGGATATCTCCGCCTGTGATGCGCTCATCCGGGAACTGACCGAGACGCCCGACCTGATCGTCGTCGCCCGCGTCCCCGCGTTCTCCGACCCGAATTTCGTCGCCAAGCACTATTCCTCGGCCCTCACCACGACCTCCGGCGATCTGTGGATGGATGAGCGCCGCTGCTACTGGCTGCGGCCGGACTCCATCGACGCACAGAGCTATCTGGCCGCCATCGCGCTCGAGCTCGATTCGCTGGGCTTCGACGAGGTGCTGTTCGATAATTTCTACGTGCCGAGCGACAGCTCCATCGCCTGGGATACCGAGGCCATCACGCCGGTCGCCGTGCTGGAAGACTGCGCAGAAAACCTGACCGCCAACCTGACCGGCAGCAGCATCCGCCTTGCGCTCGGCACGAGCGTGCCGTCCGTCGCGCAGTACGCCAGCCGCGTCTTCGTCACGACGGAACGGGCCAACGACGTGCTCTCCGTGACCGACGCCATGACCGAGGTCCTGCCGGACCCCGCCACCCAGCTCGTCTTCGTCACCACCTCCCACGACACCCGCTTCGACGCCTCCGGCGTCATCCGCCCCCTCCTCGGCGACAGCAGCGGGGAGTAAGCTCGGTATTGCTCCCCGCCCCTACAACACATAACGTAAATCTTTCCCGCAAAAAGGTGCAGCCCGGCAAATCCGGCCTGCACCTTCTATTGACTGCAAATATTCAAAGGCAACTGCTCACAAACCTGGTTCCCGCGTATCAGGCGGCGCGTAGTCGGACACCCGTAAGGTGACTATCGTGTGGAACGACGCCTGAAACATTGGTTCCTGCCTGAATTCAGAGGCAGGAAGCACCAAACGCATCCAAGCACTCTTTTCTCCCCTATCTTTTCTCTTGCGAGAGAA
>ERZ825384.3842-NODE-3842-length-12781-cov-6.718058_pt1 | contig 12781 bp, 9 predicted proteins | sample MGYA00519931_ERZ825384 | MGnify/ENA primary metagenome ERZ825384 (study PRJEB31778, sample SAMEA3449200) | human gut metagenome | biome: human gut; feature: human-associated habitat; material: faeces | place: United Kingdom | collected 2010/2012 ...
AGAAGGGTGGCATGCAGAACTGCCAGGCCGAGATGAAGAAGGCTGTCGAGTGCGGTTACTGGAACCTCTTCCGCTTCAACCCCGAGGCTGCTGCCGGCAAGAAGTTCTCGCTCGATTCCAAGGAGCCCGCGGGCGGTTATCAGGAGTTCCTGATGAACGAGGCCCGTTACGCTTCGCTGACGCGTTCCTTCCCCGAGCGCGCCGAGGAGCTCTTCAAGGAGAACGAGCAGGCCGCTATGGACCGCTACGCTCACTTGCTGAAGCTCAAGACGGTGTACAACGAGGCCTAGGTCTCCCACCGCAGGATCTGAGGACTGACCTTCGCGGACGTCCTCGGACATGAAAGAACCCCCGCTGCGCACTACGTGCGGCGGGGGTTCTTTCGTCCTGCGGAGTGCCCGCGAAGGTCAGTCCTCAGATCCTGCTACGACTACGTCCTCGGATTGTGTGGGCGGATGAAGGACGTAGTTGGCGGGTATTCCGTCCCTTTCGCTGTTTCGCGGCTTTGCCGCGAAACCTCGCGCCACTTTGGGGATGGATGGGGGACTTGGCTGTTGCCGCCTTTTCGGAGCTCTTCTTTATTCCTTATGCTGGATGAAAAGCCCCTTGTTTTTGCAGGGGTGCATACTCGACTTATATGTGCATAGAATCTCGTATAGTGCGAGTAAGATATTGCGCTGTCCGTTTTGTGTTTAGCAGAGATGTAGTTTGCATAATCCGACATAATCCTTGCTTCATTTAAATAAAGTCGCACGTAAATTACGTAGATATGTCTGAGCTGGAGTTCTGTACGCTGAGCGGATAAAAACGACCGTTCACCGTTCCGCTATTTTCAAAATGAATAAAATGAGCGATAAAGAGAATATAAACCTTAATAAACTCGCGTATCGCACGGACGCGGGTTATTAATGGGTTGTAGGCCTTTTACAGAAAGGATTCCAGCAATGTCTAAGCCTCTTGGTAAGCCCGATCGTATTGTCGTCGCCCTTGGCGGCAACGCCCTCGGCAACAACCCCGTCGAGCAGATCGAGGCCGTGAGCAACACCGCCCACGCTCTCCTCGGTCTCATCGAGCAGGGTAACGAGATCATCATCACCCACGGCAACGGCCCGCAGGTCGGCATGATCCAGAACGCCTTCGCCGCCGCCCACGACGCCATCGGCACCCCCGAGATGCCGCTGCCCGAGTGCGGCGCCATGTCCCAGGGCTACATTGGTTATCACCTGCAGCAGGGCATCGGCCGCGAGATGCACAAGCGCTATAAGCGCTGGCACGCCGCCACCGTCGTCACCCAGATCGAGTGCGACCCGGACGATCCCGCGTTCAAGAACCCGACCAAGCCGATCGGCCCCTTCTACACCGAGGAGCAGGCCAAGGAGTTCATGGCCGAGGATCCCTCCAAGGTCTTTGTCGAGGATTCCGGTCGCGGCTGGCGTCGCGTCGTCGCTTCCCCCGATCCCAAGAAGATCGTCGAGGCCGACTCCATCCTCAACCTGCTCGACAACGAGTTCATCGTCATCGCCTGCGGTGGCGGCGGCATCCCCGTCGTCCGCGACTACGAGAACAAGGGCTGCTACAAGGGCGTTCCCGCCGTCATCGACAAGGACCTGGGCGGCGAGCTGCTGGCCGAGGACTGCGACGCCGACGTCCTGTTCCTGCTGACCGCCGTCGAGCATGTCGCCATCAACTTCGGCAAGCCCAACCAGGAGGAGCTCGAGGACATCACCGCCGACGAGGCCGAGCGCCTGGCCGACGAGGGCCAGTTCGGCAAGGGTTCCATGGAGCCCAAGGTCCGCGCCGCCATCAAGTTCGCGCGTTCCCGCAAGGGCCGCACCTGCATCATCGGCGCCCTGGACAAGGCCGCCGAGACCATGGCCGGCCTCTCCGGTACCCGCATCCACGAGTAGCCTCTACTCTGTTGCCTCTCTCGTGGGCGCCGGGCAAGGCGCCCGCAAACTAGCCTCTCTTCATGAGCCCCGCAGTCCGCTCCGGCTGCGGGGCTTTTGCTATTCACCTAGTCATTGGGGACGTTCTTAAATGACTAGCCAAAGGGGACGCTCTTGCCGTGGGCAAGCACGGCACCTGGGGATTTACGACTAAGAGGCTAGTACGTCAGATCGTGAGTTGCCTGAAACCAAACGACGACACCTAAGACACGAAGGCGATGCCTGTCCAGAGTGATGTTGGGTTCTTCTGTCAAATAGGAATACGTTGACAGCGCAATCGTATTCCCTCGGATTTCATATCGCCGAATAACTATGGCCGATGCGTCTACCATCGCAACGACGGTGCATCCGTTCCACGGTTTAGCAACAGGATCGACCAGCAGAACGCAGCTTTGCGGATAGCAGCGTGACATGCTGCTGTTGTTCATCTGAACTAGAAAGCCTCCCGGGTGCCTTTCGAGAACGGGTCCTGGAACGAAGGTGTGCCCACTTTTCTTTAGGCTAAAGCCACCGTTGAAGCGTACGATTTTATAGATCCCGCATTCTTCGTTTTGGGCTACGGTCGGGCTTTTCTCAGGCCGCGTGCTTAAGCCGGCAGAGGCAAGGCCGCTATTACTTGCGGCGAGCTCATCAAACGTTACATCAAAAAGCTCGGTCAGCTTATCGAGAGTCGACACCTTGACGGCGGTGTGTCCACGTTCCCAACGACATACTGTTTCTTTGGTAACGCCGAGCATGTCGGCAAATTGCTGCTGCGTTAAGCCTTCGCGGGTTCTAAGGCATTTAATGTTATCCCCTTGGGCCATGTTATTCATCACGCCTAAGTGGCAAGCACAAACAGTTGGGCCCGCCAAAGCCGTTTGTCAGCTCGTGTATGGAAATGGGAACAAGATCGATTCCGGCCTGTTCAAGAGCAGCGTTCGTCGCTTGATTCTCTTCATAGACACAGACTTTGCCCGGTCGGAGGCACAGCACACTGGCTGCGTTATTCGTGCACTCTTTTTCTGCCAAATTGGGATTAGATCCACCGCAGGGAATAAAACGAAGTTCGGGTATGCCGAGCGCGGCGGCCAGTGCCTCCTTGACTCCTTTTTCGACGGCGTGAATCTGGCAGAGATTCTCTGCTCGATTTCGCGTAATCTGATAAGAGCGAGATTCCGCGAGTAGCTGGGGGTCGACAACAAAAGTATCGTAGTCGACCCGGCTTAGGTACGTATCAAGATGGATACACAGGCTCCGCTCGGGTACCTCAATTGCCCATACGGCGTCGATGCTCGAGTCGGGATTCCACAGGAGGGTACGAGCGAGCATATCGATGGCTGCAGATTCGGTTCTCTGAGAGATGCCGACTGCGACATTATGAGCATCAAGATTGATGATATCGCCCCCTTCAATATGGAAGGTCGAATCGTGACGATAAAACGAGGGCGTGTCCTTGAAATTGGGATGGTATTTAAAAATCGTTTGGTAGAGCGCTACTTCGCGATTGCGCTCGGGCCAATACATGTGGTTGAAGGAGATGCCGGAGCCGATGGTGCTTACCGGGTCGCGCACGAACCACATGGTGTTTAATGGACTTACGAGCAGCTCGTCAGGGGCATAGGCCTCGCCGGTTAATTCGGCGAGTCTGTCCCCGCCGTCGAAGCAGTATGTAACTTGCCCGTGGCGGATGCCGCCAATCGATGCCGAGACGAGCTCCTGCGCCGATCGGGTGTGTTCAAGATGCTCGCGGACTGCTTGCTGCAACTCGGCGCCAATTGCGCCGCATTCATCGACAAAGGAATCGACAAAAGATGCTCGAGCTTCGGGGCATGAGTCAAGCGCTTCTATAAGAAGTTGGTCGAGATACAGAACCTCTACGTCTTCATGCTCGAGCACTGAGGTATAGGCATCACACTCAGCTAGGGCTCTATCCAAGTCAAATAGGATGCTCGATGGTCTTAGGCTAAAAACTTGGCCAAAATGGCCTTCGGGATAGTTTTGGGTTTCGATACCGGGTCGATATAAAAGGGCCTGTTTAAGCTTACCGATTTCGCTGGTGACATGAATTGGCATTAGAACGCTCGCTTTAATTCGGATGATGATTGATGTCAATTATCGTTCTGCTGGGAGAAGTTTAAGTGAGTATGTTGTGGGTATCGGTGGGCGGCTTAAGCTCTTGATTGAAAGTCATCAATTGATAAAAAATATCAATTTAGTTCCATAGTTGAGCTTATATATCAATAAAAATCCGTCTGCGTTTTAATACTATCCATTCGCATAAATATCTAATGTCAACTGGCGTGAAAACCGAATAATAAGGTTGCCGGCGAAAAGCTCGTATCGAAAACCCGCAAACTAAAGGAGGCATAATGGCCGAAGTGCAAAAGAAACGTGGGCTACGAATTCCGCACGTCTACACCATTATCTTCATTCTCATGGCGTTGACCGCAGCCCTTACGTGGATCGTCCCCTCCGGCTCGTTTGAGAGGCAGGAGCTCAACGGACGCGAGGTCACTGTTGCTGGAACATATGAGTCCGTTGAAAAGGTTTATGCGGACGAAGACGGCGCTGAGGTCGACCTGAAGCAAGGCCTGTTCGATGTACTCGAGGCTCCTGCGGTGGGAATTCAGCAGGCAGTTGAGGTCGTTGCCTTTATTCTGATTGTCGGCGGATCCTTTCAGGTCATTACTGCCACTGGAGCAATCACCAGCGGCGTGGCGCGCATCGTTAAGAAGTTCAAGAGTAAAGACATCCTGATTATTCCAATTTTGATGGCGGTTTTTGCGCTGGGCGGTAGCACGTTCGGCATGGCGGAGGAGACCCTTCCATTTTTTGCCATCTTGTTGCCGATTGTTATGGCTATGGGATATGACTCCATTACGGCCTTTATGATCGTGTTCGTTGGGGCCCGTATTGGCTATATCGCATCGACGGTCAATCCCTTCAATGTTTTGATTGCTCAGGGAATTCTGAATATCCAGGGTAATCCCCAGCTCTGGCTTCGCGTTGTTGCCCTAGTTGTGCTGACCGCCATCGCTATTGCATGGGTCGTGTTGTACGCTCGAAGGGTGAAGAAGAACCCCGAGTCCTCGATTGCTTACGCTGATGATATCGAGAAGCGCAAAGAACATGCATCAAATGACGAGCTGCTCGAAGCCGATTTCACCGGGCGCCAGAAGGCCGTAATCATCGTATTCGTGCTTGGAATCGCCGCCATTGTCTGGGGTCTTGTAACCCAGGGCTGGTATATGAACGAGATCTCTGCAGTCTTTATGGCTATGGCGCTTCTGTCTGGCATCGTATCGGGCATGAGCGAGAAGGAGATTGCTACAGAGTTTGTTAAGGGTTTGGGCGACTTTGTTTTCTCTGCGGTCGTGGTCGGTCTTGCTCGAGGCATTTTGGTTATCGCCAACGATGGCTTGATTATCGATACGGTCCTAAACGCTCTTGCGACTGGCCTTGCCGGAATCCCCTCTGTTCTCTTTACCAGCATTTTGTATGTTGTTGACAACTTGCTTTCGATTCTGGTTCCCAGCTCTTCGGGCATCGCGGCGCTCACCATCCCCGTCTTTGGGCCTCTGGTTGAGCTCATGGGGCTAAATCCAGAAGCTGCGGTTACTGGCCTTTCGATGGGATCTGCAGCGATGTCGCTGATTTCCCCCACCAGCGCAATGCTTGTCGCCGGTCTTGGTGTTTGCAAGATCTCTCTTGGCCAGTGGTGGCGAGTTTCCTGGAAGTTCTTCCTTGTGGTCAGTGCGGTCTGTCTCGTATTTACCGCGGTATCCGGTCTGCTTCCGATTGTCTAGCAAACGAAACGACAACTTTGTAAGCCATTGCAATAACTATTGAGCTCTAATCTAGAAAGGAACGATGATGAGCAAAGGTCTGAACGTTCATAGCGAAATTGGTGCCCTCAAGAAGGTATGCGTGCACCGACCGGGCTTGGACTTGGTAAACATGAAGGCGGAGGATTTTGAGCGCGCCTGGATTCATGACGCGTTTTATCTCGAGTATGCCCAGCGAGAGCATGACGAGTTTACTAATCTTCTTCGCGGTGCTGGCGCCGAGGTTGTTTATATGGAGGACTTGCTTGCCGAGACTTTCGATCAGGTTGAGGGTTCTCGTGCCGAGTTTATGAGCAAGTTCGTTCCCGAGGCCAAGATTGAGAACCTGGCGCTTCGTCAGGCAGTCGTGGAGAAGCTCGACTCCATCAAGGACAACAAAGAGTTTGTCCTTACCGCTATGGGCGGTCTTTACGTACGCGATCTCGAGATTCCGCATGTGGGCGGTTCTCTTGCGAGCATGGATAGCGACGAGCTAAAGCCCGACGAAATGGTCTTGTTCCCGATGCCCGCCTCCTACTTCTCGCGTGATCCGATCGCTGTGGTCGGTAAGGGTGCGATGATGAACCGCATGTACTGGCATCAGCGCAACCGTGAGGTCGTATTCTATGAGACGATCATGCGCCACCATCCTGATTATGCTGGGGCTCCGCTTTGGTACGACCACAATAGCGATTGGCATATCGAAGGCGGCGACGTTCTGAACATTAACGCCACCACGCTTGCAATCGGTATTTCCGAGCGTACCCAGACCGCAGCCATCGACCAGCTTGCCAAGAATCTGTTCTGGGGCACGGGAGAGTCCGAGATCGAGCAGGTATTTGCCATCAAGATCCCCCACGGCTATGCCTATATGCATCTTGATACGGTTTGTACTCAGGTTGATTACGATAAGTTTACCGTCTACCCCGGTATCTACGAGACGCTTCGTGCCTATCGACTCACCAAGGGCGATTCGGATGGCGAGGTCTTTATCGAGGAGATCGAGGGAACGATTCAGCAGATTCTTGAAATGGCAACCGGTATCGACCATATCACGATGATCGAATGCGGCGCCGGCGATCCGATCGAGGCATCCCGTGAGCAGTGGAACGATGGTTCCAACACGCTTGCTGTTGCGCCGGGTAAGGTGTGCGTCTATGAGCGCAACGTTGTTACCAATGATGCGCTTTATAAGGCGGGCGTTGAGCTGTTGGTTGCTCCTTCCGAAGAGCTGTCTCGTGGTCGTGGTGGCCCGCGCTGCATGACCATGCCGTTCTGGCGCGAAGAAATTTAATTCCGTTCTGGTCCGAGATGCGCGGATGCGCGTTCTTCGCGCACCGCGCACTCATCAATTAGGTTAATAATGAAAGGAACCTATCATGGCACTGAATCTTTCTGGTCGTAGTTTTCTGACCCTGCTTGATTTCACTACCGAGGAGATCGAGTATATGCTCGAGCTTTCGAAGGACTTTAAGAATCTCAAGCGCATGGGCGCTCCCCATCGTTATCTTGAGGGCAAGAACATCGTTCTGCTGTTTGAAAAGACTTCGACGCGTACGCGCTGCGCTTTCGAGGTGGGCGGTATGGATCTCGGCTTAGGTGTAACCTACCTTGACCCCGGTTCGTCGCAGATGGGCAAAAAGGAGTCCATTGAGGATACCGCCCGCGTGCTTGGTCGCATGTACGACGGTATCGAGTATCGCGGCTCTGACCAGTCCATTGTTGAGGAGCTTGCCGATAAAGCCGGCGTTCCCGTGTGGAATGGTCTCACCAATGAGTATCACCCGACCCAGGCTTTGGCGGATATCCTTACGATGCGCGAGGAATTCGGTGACACGCGTGGCCTCAAGCTGACCTATCTCGGCAAGGAGCAGGGCAATGTAAGCGATTCCCTCATGGTGATCTGCGCCAAGCTCGGCATCAACTTCTGCTCTTGTGGGCCGAAGGGCGACGTTGAGGGCGCTACCCACTTTGATCCCGAGCTGCTTGAGACTTGCCAGAAGATCGCCGAGGAAAATGGCTGCACCATTCAGCTTACTGACAACATCGATGAAGGCGTAAAGGATGCCGACGTTATTTACACCGATGTCTGGGTTGGCATGGGCCAGGCTGAGGAGCTCTGGAAGAGCCGTATCAAGCTGCTCTCCCCGTACCGCGTAACCTCGGAGGTCATGGCGAAGGCAAACCCCAACGCTATCTTCATGCATTGCCTCCCGAGCTTCCACGATACCAAGACCACCATCGGAGCGGAAATCGCGGAGAAGTTCGGCGTAACCGAGATGGAGGTCACCGACGAGGTCTTCGAGTCCGATAAGTCTCGCGTCTTCCAAGAGGCAGAGAACCGCATGCATACCATTAAAGCCGTGATGTACGCTACTCTTCGATAAGGAGGCACGCATGTCCAAACCCTACGGTAAGCCCGATCGTATTGTCGTCGCCCTTGGCGGCAACGCCCTCGGCAACAACCCCGTCGAGCAGATCGAGGCCGTGAGCAACACCGCCCACGCTCTCCTCGGTCTCATCGAGCAGGGTAACGAGATCATCATCACCCACGGCAACGGCCCGCAGGTCGGCATGATCCAGAACGCCTTCGCCGCCGCCCACGACGCCATCGGCACCCCCGAGATGCCGCTGCCCGAGTGCGGCGCCATGTCCCAGGGCTACATTGGTTATCACCTGCAGCAGGGCATCGGCCGCGAGATGCACAAGCGCTATAAGCGCTGGCACGCCGCCACCGTCGTCACCCAGATCGAGTGCGACCCGGACGATCCCGCGTTCAAGAACCCGACCAAGCCGATCGGCCCCTTCTACACCGAGGAGCAGGCCAAGGAGTTCATGGCCGAGGATCCCTCCAAGGTCTTTGTCGAGGATTCCGGTCGCGGCTGGCGTCGCGTCGTCGCTTCCCCCGATCCCAAGAAGATCGTCGAGGCCGACTCCATCCTCAACCTGCTCGACAACGAGTTCATCGTCATCGCCTGCGGTGGCGGCGGCATCCCCGTCGTCCGCGACTACGAGAACAAGGGCTGCTACAAGGGCGTTCCCGCCGTCATCGACAAGGACCTGGGCGGCGAGCTGCTGGCCGAGGACTGCGACGCCGACGTCCTGTTCCTGCTGACCGCCGTCGAGCATGTCGCCATCAACTTCGGCAAGCCCAACCAGGAGGAGCTCGAGGACATCACCGCCGACGAGGCCGAGCGCCTGGCCGACGAGGGCCAGTTCGGCAAGGGTTCCATGGAGCCCAAGGTCCGCGCCGCCATCAAGTTCGCGCGTTCCCGCAAGGGCCGCACCTGCATCATCGGCGCCCTGGACAAGGCCGCCGAGACCATGGCCGGCCTCTCCGGTACCCGCATCCACGAGTAGTCCCTACTCCGTTGCCTCTCCCGTGGGCGCCAGGCAAAGCGCCCACAAACTAGCCTCTCTTCATGAGCCCCGCGGTCCGCTCCGACTGCGGGGCTTTTGCTATTCACCTAGTCATTGGGGACAAACCCGGCACTTGGGGACGGTCCTTTCCTGCCGGCAGCTTGGGACAGTCCTTAATAGTCATTGGGGACGTTCTTAAACGACTAGTCAAACAAGAACGTCCCCAACGACTACTCATTTAAGTCTGTCCCCAATGACTGCCCAATGGCTGGGAAGGCGCATCCCACACCGACGCATTGCCTTCGGGCCCTCTCCCCAGGCTCTCCATAGCTCAGCTGGACTCCCCGCAACCTGTTCAGAGTTGGCGGAACGAGCGCGACGTGGAGTGTCATTCTTTACCGCGTTAGACTAGACGCAGGGAAAGGAGGAGGACATGGATGCTCGCGTCAAGCAGCTTGTAAATATGATCGAGGACGCTCAGCCTGTCGCTGTCGCGGTACTTGCCAAGCGTCTCGAGGTAAGCGAGCGCGCCGTGAGAAACTATATCCATCGCGCAAACGACAACCTTGCAGGGGTTGCACGCATCGTTGGCAGCAAGGGGCAGTATCGTATCGATGTTGCACGTGCAGATGAGCTTGCTCGCTTGCTAGACGGTGCGGCTCTGGCCCATCCGGGCATTCCTGATACGCGCGACGGCCGTGTGTCCTTCCTTCTTAACGACCTCCTCATGCGGTCCCAGTGGGTGACGATTGAGGAGTATGCGGATTTACTCTACGTTTCGGCGCGAACTCTGTCCAATGACATGCGTCTGGTAGAGCAGAAACTCGCCCAATTTGACTTAACGCTCGAAAAGCGCCCACGCTACGGAATCCGCGTTGCGGGCGGGGAGTCGCAGCGGCGCCTGTGCCTGGCCTCGCTGGTGAGGCCCGTGTTGCCCGACACCGACGATGCAAAGCTCGCCGAGCGCCTGCGGGCCATCGCCGCATGTGTGGACGATGCTCTGACGGCCTCGCCCGTCACGGTGAGCTCGCTGGCATCCCGCAATCTCATCATGCATCTTTACATTGCTCTTGGCCGCATCGAGCAGGGCTGCTATGTCCCAGCTGCAGAATCGGACGTTCAAAAACTGGAGGGAACGCGCGAATACGCCGCGGCTTTCCAGATTGCCGCAAACATCAAGGATGCCCTGGGCGTGAGCATGCCCCGAGAAGAGGTTGCCTTTATCGCAATCCAATTGCTCGGCAGGGGCACGGGCGTGCCCGAGAAGGGCTCTGCCGTTATCTCGGACGAGATGTGGGAGATTGCTTCCGAGATGGTACGTGCGGTCAACGATGAGTTTAGGTTTGACTTTAGCGGCGATCTTGAACTTCGCATGAACCTTGCTCGGCATATCGGCCCTCTGGGCTATCGCCTTGAATATCACATGCATATGGATAACCCCATGCTGTCCGATATCAAGACGAGGTTTCCGTTGGCCTATTCGATGGCAGCTGGCACCTCGCAGGTACTCGAGCGTCATTTTGGCAGCCAGCCCTCTGATGAAGAGCTCGGCTACATCGCCATGGCATTTGCCCTGGCCCTCGAGCAGCAAGCCGACCAGCCGCGTCGCAAACGCATCCTGATCGTGTGCGCCTCGGGAGCGGGAAGCGCCCGTATGCTCGAGCACCAGTACCGCAAGCAGTTTGGCATGTATATCGATTCGATTGAGACATGCGATGTCGCCCGCGTGGGAACGTTCGATTTTTCGCATATCGACTACGTGTTCACAACGGTGCCGCTCAACGTCAAGTTGCCCGTGCCCGTCCGCGAGGCCGATTTCTTCTTGGAGACGAGCGATGTCAACGCTATCCGCAAGGTGCTGAGCGACGACACTGCGCAATCGGACTCCGTGAGCTCTTTCTTTAGCCGTGCCCTGTTCTTCAACCGCGTTGAGGCGTCGTCGAAGCAGGCCGTTCTCCGATATCTCTCCGAGCGCGCCGTCGAGAGCGGCCGTGTCGATGCCCAGTTTGCCCAAGAGGTCGCCGAGCGCGAGAGCGCGAGCGCCACCTCGTTTGGCAATGGGGTAGCCATGCCCCATGGGATGCATCCCTTGAGCGCCGAGGCCTTTGTTACCGTGGGCCTGCTCGAACATCCCATTCTTTGGGACGAATACGGCCATGAGGTCGATATCGTCTTTATGGTGTCGTTTGCCCGGTCGGGCGGCGATGAGGCGCGGATCTTGAGCTCACTGCTCGCCGAGATCTTTATGGACCGCCAGGGGGTCGAGCGCCTACGCGAGCGCCGGTCCTGGCATGAGCTGATGGCGCTTGTGCAAGCGCATACGGCTTAAGACTTCTTTTGTCGATGACCCTGTCAGTCTACCTGCAATAAACCTCGAGGATTGCGGGCGGGAGATAGGCGTTTCGAATATTCAAGTACAAACCAAACATCACGGGAGAGGAGACCGTTATGGACGATCAGGGAACCGAGATGGTTTCGTTTCAGCTGGTCGCTGCAGCGGGAGAGGCACGCAGCCTTGCCTTCGAAGCCCTTGAAAAGGCAAAGGCGAGACTGCGTGCAAATGTCAGCTTCGAACTGACGATGGAGCTTTTGTTTTTGACGATTCAGGAGAATACCTGAACATGGAGGTAGATAGATTAGATGGTAAAGGTAATCGGCGTAAGATTTCGGACAGCGGGCAAGATCTACTATTTTGATCCGCTGAACTTTCAGGTAAAAAGAGGTGACCATGTCATTGTAGAGACTGCCAGAGGGGTAGAGTACGGTACGGTAGTCGGTTCCCCAAGGGAAGTTGAGGACGACAAGGTTGTACAGCCCTTAAAGCCGGTGCTGCGCGTGGCGACAGAGCGCGACGACGAGCAGGAAGCCGGAAATAAGGCAAAAGAAAAAGAAGCGTTTAAGATCTGTCAGGAAAAAATCCGCAAGCACGGTCTGGAAATGAAGCTGATCGATGCGGAATATACCTTTGACAACAATAAGGTTCTGTTCTATTTTACGGCGGACGGACGTGTGGATTTCCGCGAGCTGGTAAAAGACCTTGCAGGCGTTTTTAAAACGAGAATCGAGCTGCGCCAGATCGGCGTGCGCGACGAGACGAAGATTTTGGGCGGAATCGGCATCTGCGGCAGAGTGCTTTGCTGTCACAGCCATCTGTCCGAGTTTATTCCGGTTTCCATCAAAATGGCGAAGGAGCAGAACCTTTCCCTGAATCCGGGCAAAATTTCCGGCGTGTGCGGAAGACTGATGTGCTGTCTGAAGCATGAGGAGGAAACCTATGAGGAATTGAACCGCCGTCTGCCCAATGCCGGCGATTATGTGACAACGGACGACGGCTTAAAGGGCGAGGTTTCCTCTGTCAACGTCCTGCGCCAGCTGGTCAAGGTGCTGGTTGAGGTCAACGACGAAAAGGAACTGCGCGAATATAAGGTAGAGCAGCTGAAATTCCGCCGCAGACAGCATGGACGCGGACGCAAGAACGGTGAGGGCGACGAGAAAGAGATGAAAGAACTCGAAAAGCTCGAACGCCAGGAGAAGAAGGAAGGAAAATCAAAGCTGGATGACTGACCGGACAAATTTGTTAAAATCAGGCGAACGGATTGACGATCTGCAGAGAAACGGGCTGAAAATCATTCAGGACCCGGGAAGATTCTGCTTCGGAATGGACGCGGT
>ERZ825384.3852-NODE-3852-length-12747-cov-3.861251_pt1 | contig 12747 bp, 6 predicted proteins | sample MGYA00519931_ERZ825384 | MGnify/ENA primary metagenome ERZ825384 (study PRJEB31778, sample SAMEA3449200) | human gut metagenome | biome: human gut; feature: human-associated habitat; material: faeces | place: United Kingdom | collected 2010/2012 ...
TCGAACGTCATAACCTGACCATCCGTACACATATCAAGCGTCTGACCCGCCGTACAATCTGTTTCAGCCGGAAAACGATAATGCTTTATGCGGTATTGAAGATTTATTTTTGGGGATAAGATTGCAGATACATGCTGAAATAATTCATTTTTTATTGAATCATACACACATTGTATTAGTGATTATCTTTCAAAAGTCCCGATTGCCATAAGGTGACGATAGACATTTTCATTGTATTAATCCATAAGAAGATAAATCGGGTTGATCGGCTAATTGCAAACATTTAAAGAGGAAACAGTGTACGGTCAGGAGTGGCATAGACGTCTCGATAATTAGGATGTTTTCACCTGCAAAAATCATAATTGCGAAATAGTCCCCTCTATCTGTGAAAAATGTCAATTCAATGACTTTTTTTACATCAAATATGTCAATTCAATTAAAAATACTATATTTGTAAAAACTGAAGAAATACAATGGAGCCGATAAAACGATTATTGCAGGACAGGATAGCAGCCAGAATAGAACCGAATAAAGCGATTCTTATCTTCGGTGCACGAAGAGTCGGAAAAACCGTATTGATGCGCCAGTTGATAAATGGTTTTGAAGGGAAAACAATGCTTCTTAATGGCGAAGATTATGATACATTGGCGTTGTTGGAAGAACGGTCTGTCTCTAATTACAGGCATCTGTTGGAAGGGGTGGATTTACTGGCGATAGATGAGGCACAGAATATTCCTGAAATTGGTACTAAACTAAAACTGATCGTCGACGAAATCGAAGGCATACGGGTGATTGCGAGTGGATCGTCCTCCTTCGATTTATTAAACAAAGCCGGAGAACCGTTGGTAGGGCGAAGTACGCTATTTCATCTCACTCCTTTTTCCCAAAAAGAAATCGCACCAACCGAAACAGCTCTGGAAACCCGTCAAAATCTCGAATCACGGTTGATATACGGCTCTTATCCCGAAGTAGTAACCTTGGATAGTTTCGAACGTAAGACCGATTATTTACGGGATATTGTGGGCGCTTATCTTTTGAAAGATATTTTAGCTATAGACGGATTGAAAAACTCCGGTAAGATGAAGGATCTGCTACGTCTGATAGCCTTTCAACTTGGTAGTGAGGTATCATATGACGAACTCGGCAAACAACTTGGCATGAGTAAAAATACAGTTGAAAAATACCTCGATCTGCTTTCCAAAGTTTTCGTTGTTTACCGTCTCGGAGCCTATGCGCGTAACTTACGCAAAGAGGTGACAAAAGCTGGTAAGTGGTATTTTTATGATAACGGAATACGGAATGCTATAATCGGTAATTTCAATCCTTTGTCTATCCGACAAGATGTAGGCGCATTATGGGAAAATTACCTGATCAGCGAACGCATTAAAGCCAACTATAATGAAGGTTTGGGCAAGGAATTCTATTTTTGGCGGACCTATGACCGTCAAGAAATAGATCTTGTTGAAGAAAGCTCTGAATCGCTGACAGCATTGGAGTTTAAGTGGGGGAACAAAAAAACGAATGTACCTGGTGTTTTTAAGGAGGCGTATCCTAATGCGACGTTTGACGCGGTAAATAAGAATAATTACTTGAGCTATATTTAAACCAAGTTAATAGCTGCACCAAGTATGTAAGGCTGTGGCTGCTTGTCTCCAAAAGTGGAAGTCGATTCTCAGATATGAAGTAACTGGTATGACAGAATAATGTTTCTATATCAATACGATATGGATCATACGACTGAAGTTCCGTTTAGGATATCTCCAAAGACTGTAAAATCGATTGGTTTTTAATGTTTTACTAATAAGAAAGAAGTAATTATTGAGTTGAAAAAAAACGCATATGGCGCCGATTCTCAAAATTGTTAATCTTATGCAAAACATGTTTCATATTGAACGACGACATATTAGATTATAAAAGAAGTGCCTGAAGAAAACGGCATTAAACAGACGCGGTTCGCCGAGGAATTTGGCAAGAGCTTCAATATAGTAAATACCTATGCCTGCAATCGGCGACAGCCGAATCTGGAATTGCTGATCGAAGTAGCAAAAATTCTTTTAGGTTGACCCGAAAAATTTGATTAATAGTAAAGACGACGATGGCGATTAAAAAATCGGAATTATATAGCACCCTTTGGAAATGTTGCGATGAATTGCGCGGAGGTATGGATGCCGGCCAATACAAAGATTATGTATTGGTTATTCTCTTCGTGAAATATATTAGCGATAAACACAAAACTGATTCGGACTTTATGATTGAAATTCCGGACGGTTGTTCTTTCGACGATTTCGTCGCATTGAAAGGCCATAGCAATATCGGTGAAGAGATGAATAAGAAAATGGCTTCTCTCGCCGAAGCGAACGGACTGGATAATGTAATCAATGTGGCGGATTTCTGTGACGAACAGAAACTCGGTAAAGGAAAGGATTTGGTTGAGACGTTGAGCGGGCTGATAGGCGTGTTCGAAAATTCGGATCTCGATTTCGGTCGCAACCGTGCATCGGACGACGATTTGATGGGGGACGCTTATGAGTATCTGATGAAGAACTTTGCCACAGAGAGCGGAAAAAGCAAAGGGCAATTCTATACTCCGGCAGAGGTCAGCCGCGTGATTGCTAAAGTATTGGAATTAGATAAAGCTCGAAAGGGAATTTCTACGACGATTTACGACCCGACCTGCGGTTCGGGTTCGTTGCTGTTGCGGGCATTGGCCGAGACGCCGAAGGGTGCGACGCTCTATGGACAGGAAAAGGATAATGCTACGGTAGGTTTGGCCAAAATGAATATGATTCTGCATGGCGAAATGTATGCAGAGATCAAACAAGGCGATACAATCAATGATCCGCAATATAAAGACGGGGACGGTCATTTGCGAACATTCGATTATGTGGTAGCCAACCCTCCGTTCTCGACGAAATCATGGCTGAAGAGCGCAAAGGAAGAAGATGAGTATGGGCGATGGGGACCAAGGAATAATATCGGCATACCGCCCGAGAAAAATGGAGACTATGCTTTTCTCCTGCACATCGTTCGCTCGATTGCACGCACGGGATGCGGAGCATGTATCCTGCCGCATGGCGTACTGTTTCGAGGCAATGCCGAGGCGCAGATTCGCAAATATTTGGTGGCGGAGAAACGTTACATCAAAGGCATTATCGGACTTCCGTCCAATCTGTTCTTTGGCACGGGTATTCCGGCCTGCATTATAGTTGTCGAAAAGGCGGAAGCAGCCAACCGTAAAGGAGTGTTCATGATCGATGCGAAGGCCGGATTCGTCAAAGACGGTGCGAAGAACCGGTTACGCGAACAGGACATTCGACGCATTGTCGATGTATGGCAGGCACAGCGCGACGTTCCTCATTTCGCAAGGTTTGTTCCGATAGAAGAGATTGCAAGGAATGATTATAACCTGAATATTCCTCGTTATATCGAAGCCGAAGACACCGAAATTTTGCAGGATATCGATGCTCATCTGAACGGCGGATTGCCTGCGCATGACGTCGAGCAATTGGAAACGTATTGGAAAATTTGCCCTTCGTTGAAATCCGATTTATTTGTTCCGCACGCGACTCGTTCGGGCTATTTTGCATTGGCTTGTGCACAGGATGCGATTCGGGAGACGGTGAATGCGAACAAGGATTTCCGGCATCAGGCGGCACTTTTTACCGAAAGTTTTGTAGCGTGGTGCAACCAGCATCGGTCTCGACTTTATGAATTGAAGCCCGGTCATGCCCCCAAACGGCTGATTGAAGAGTTGAGTTCGTCGTTACTGGAGATCTTCAAGCAGGATCGTTCGCTCGTAGATGCCTATGATGTATACGATTGTCTGATGAATTATTGGAGCGAGACCATGCAGGATGACTGCTATCTGATTGCATCCGATGGATGGAAGGCCGAACTTTATACGCCGCAACCGATGACAAAAAGTAAGGACAACAAAGTGAAGAAGGCAAAGAAAGCCGCGACACCCGAAGATGTCGTTTGTGATTTGTTGCCCGTTCCGATCGTTATCGACGAATATTTCCCGGAAATGAAATCGTGTATTCTTGCAGCAGAAGAGGTGTTGAACGACAACGAGACGAAACTGTCGGAACTATTGGACGAGCACGAGGATTATTTCGATACGGACAATTTCGCTGACAAAAAGCTGAACGATACCAATGTCAAGAAGCGGATCAAGACGCTCGATAAGGTAAAGGATGCAGAAGAACTGGATACGCTGAACCAATATCTGCAATATAAAGAAGACATTACGGTTACGAAACGGCTGATCAGGGAGTTGAAATATAAGTTACTGTCCGCTCTGCTCGTTCGTTATGCCGACTTTACGGAAGACGAAATCAAACGACTGGTCATCGAAAAGAAATGGTTCGCTGCGCTTTCGACGCGTCTGGACGGCGAGATGCAGCGTATCGTCCAACAGCTGACGACCAAAGTAATCGCTTTGGCCGAACGCTATGCCGAGACGCTTCCGCAAATCGATCTTGCGCTTGCGGATCTGGAGGCGAAGGTTGCCGGACATTTGAAACAGATGGGATTTGCGGCTGTCCGCACGGATTTGTAACGAAGTATAAGCGATGGAAATACCGCAGGGATATAAGTGGACCGAACTGGGAGTTATTCCGGAGGAGTGGGAAGTTTACACAATTCGTGATTGCATAAATTTATTGACAGATTTTGATGCGAATGGAAGTTTTGCGGATGTAGCATTAAATGTCAACACATATGACGGTAGTGGTTATGCGTGGTATGTAAGAGCAACTGATTTAGAACGTCATTTCTCTTTATCCAGTGTTAAATACGTCGACCAGCACTCTTACCAATTTTTAAAGAAATCGTCTTTATATGGAGGCGAAGTTTTAATTGCTAAACGGGGAGAGATTGGAAAGGTGTATTTTTTTGAAAAACGCACCCAATTTGCTACTTTAGCTCCAAACCTTTATTTACTTAAACTGAATGATAAGATTAATGCTTTATATCTTTATTATTACCTCACATCTAATTTAGGATGTAAATCATTAAAAGATATAAATGCCAGTACGTCATTGGGAGCTTTATATAAAGAAGATGTTAAAAATATCAATTTATTATATCCTTCAATCCACGAGCAATCCATTATTGTCGAAGCATTGAGCGATGTAGATGCGTTGATTGCGGTTCTCGATAAAAAAATCAAGAAAAAGCGACTTATCAAGCAAGGGGTGATGACGCGATTGTTGATGCTGGGCGGAAAAGGTAAAAAGTGGATTAATCAAAAAATAGGAAATGTAGTGACAATAAAAAAAGGAACGATGTTGACCTCTGAACAATATGTTATTGGAAATTTTCCTGTTATTGCTGGAGGGAAAACTGCTGCCGGCTATCACCATATTGCAAACAGACTACCTAATACAATAACCATTAGTGCTTCAGGTGCAAGTGCCGGATATGTCACATTTCATCAAGAACCTATTTTTGCAACGGATTGTTCTACAATTGAACCAAGCAAAGAGTATGATGTTAGGTATATTTATTACCTTCTTTCGTATTATCAAAAAGAGTTATATGCAATGCAAACAGGAGGTGCACAACCTCATGTACACCCGAGTGATATTGCAGAATTGAAAGTGGCTTATATTTCTGATATCACTCAACAATGTCGGATTGCAGATATCCTTTCCGATATGGATAAGGAGATTGCCGATTTGGAGGCTCGCCGCGATAAATATACGCAGATAAAAAGCGGCATGATGCAGAAACTGCTGACTGGACAGATTCGATTAATTCACAAGCGACAAGCTCGGATTATTCCTCTGGATGCGCATATCGTTGCGGGGCATATTGTGAACAAACTTCATGAATCGAGAGGTTGGGGGCGAACGAAGTTGCAGAAATCTTTGCATTTAATCGGATATCATTGCCAGCTCGATCTCGGGAATGAATATATTCGGAATACCGCAGGACCGGACGACCAGAAATTAATGAGTTATATCGATCAGAAATTTCTGAATTATGGTCAAGTCCGGAAAGTCGAATTCCGCGATAGTGCTGGGCGAAAGCATTATAATTATGTGCCGACCGCAAAGATCGATGAGATTGAGTTCGCCTTCGAGCAATATCCCGCCGATATCCGGAATCGGATTAATGGATTGTTAGCAAAAATCGAGCGGATGGATTTGGGACGTGCCGAGATCATTTCGACGCTCTATGCTGTTTGGAATAATCGATTAATCAAACATGAACCGAGTTCCGACGATTTGCTGTTGGCGGATTTTTATGCATGGAGTGACCATAAGGCTGATTTCAGTCGAGATCTGGTGTTGAGAGGGTTGGACTATATGCGGCAAGAAGGAATTATTCCGACAGGCTGGGGACAGTATATTGATAAAAAGTAGTGACTATGAATACAAACATCGGGGCGATCGAGCGTGTAACGCAGAACAGACTGATCGGTCTGTTCGAAAATGTGCTGAAATATACCTATCTGGGCAATTGGGAAAAGCGGGAAAATAACAGCAATGTCGAAGAGGAATTGCTCCGCGGTTACCTGACCGGGCGCAAGGATCCCGACGGGGGCCGTCGGTACACCGACAAGGAAATCGGTAGTGTTGTCACAAAATTCAAACAAGCTGCCGGGAATATCGGGATTGGCTTATACAATGCCAATAAAGAGGTGTATAGACTGTTGCGCTATGGCGTGAATGTAAATGCCGAATGCTCCGATAACAAGCGTTATGTGCAGTTGATCGACTGGAATAATCCCGCGCAGAACGATTTTCAGATAGCCGAAGAGGTTACCGTTCATGGCAAAAGTGACCGCCGCCCCGATCTGGTCGTTTATATCAACGGAATCGCCTTGGCCGTTATCGAGTTGAAACGTAGTCGCGTATCTGTTCATGAAGGGATTCGGCAGAATATCCGCAACCAGCAAGACGATTATATCCCCCGATTCTTTACGACCGTGCAGTTCGTGTTCGCAGGAAACGATACCGAAGGTCTGCATTATGGCGTCATCAGAACGCCCGAAAAATTTTGGTTGCGGTGGAAAGAACCGTGCGGCGAGCCATGTGAGCCGTCGCCCGTTACTGTGGCGGATTATCCGAATGAATTGGATCGGAGTGTACTTCAATTCTTCGATCCGAAGCGACTACTGGAATATATTCACGATTTTATTGTTTTCGACGGCGGCATCAAGAAAGCGGCTCGCCCCAATCAATATTTTGCCGTAAAAGCGGCGCAACCTCGTATCAAGTCAAAGGAGGGCGGAGTCATCTGGCATTCGCAAGGAGCGGGCAAGAGTCTGACGATGGTATGGCTTGCGCAGTGGATTCGGGAGAATGTGGAGAATGCGCGGATCGTTATTATCACCGACCGCGATGAGCTGGATAAGCAGATCGAGAGTGGCTTCAAAGATGCGGAGGCGAAAATCGAGCGGGCCAAAAGCGGTGAACGGTTGATCGAGATGCTGAATGCGGCAAATCCGTGGCTGATCTGTACGCTGATCCATAAATTCGGCAACAAGAATGACAAGGAGGCGATTCGTGTCGGTGGTAAAAAAGCGAACAAATCGCTCGAAGTCTATTTGCAGGAAATAGCCAAGAAACTTCCGGCTGGCTTCAGAGCAAAAGGGAACCTGTTCGTTTTCGTGGATGAGTGCCATCGCACGCAAGGAGGGCTGTTGCACGGGGCAATGCGGGCCGTCATGGGAGACAGTGTCATGTTGGTCGGTTTTACCGGTACTCCTCTTTTACGAGAGGATAAAAAACGATCGGTCGAGACTTTCGGTACATATATACATAGCTACCGTTTCAATGAGGCGGTAGCCGATGGTGTGATTCTCGATTTGCGGTACGAAGCACGAAATGTAGAGCAGTATTTAGGCAAACGAGAGAAAATCGACGAATGGTTCGATACGAAGACGGCGGGATTGAGCCGTGTCGCACGTGCTCAATTGAAGTCTCGTTGGGCCAAGATGGAAAAACTTTTCAGTAGCAAAGAGCGTATCCAGCGTATCGTTGCAGACATCTGTCAGGATATGGATACGAAGCGGATGTTGTCTACGGGTTGCGGAAATGCAATGTTGGTCGCCGACAGTATCTATCAGGCATGCCGCTATTGGGAAGTTTTTCAAAGTACCGATCTGAAAGGACATTGCGCAGTCGTTACGAGTTATGATGCCGACAGCTCTACCGTAAAGGATGAGTATGTCGGCGAAGGAGAGACCGAGGCTCTGGCCAAGTATGAAATATACAAAAGAATGATTGGCGACAAAACGCCCGAGCAATTCGAGGCTTGGGCAAAAACGGAGTTCATCGATCATCCGAAAGACATGAAGCTATTGATTGTCGTCGATAAACTGCTTACGGGGTTCGATGCACCTGCCGCGACCTATCTCTATATCGACAAACGGATGCACGACCACAATCTGTTTCAGGCGGTCTGCCGCGTCAATCGTGTAGACAGCGATGAAAAAGATTACGGATATATCGTCGACTATCAAGATTTGTTCGGAGCGATAAAAGACGCGATTAAGGATTATACGAATGGAGCGTTTGAACTCTACAGTAAGGAAGATGTCGATGGTTTGTTGACCAACCGTCTGGCCATGGGACGACAGGGGCTGGAGGATGCTTTGCAAGCTATCGTAACACTTTGTGAGGTTGTTACGCCGCAAACGCAGGAGAGTTTTTTCGCATATTTCGTATACGATGAAACGACACCTGTCGATGAACAGCAGGCCGAGAGCGAGGCGAATACGGCCAAGCGCGAGACACTGTATAAACTCGTCGGTAATTTGGTGCGTCGATACATTGATCTGGCGAATGAAATGATCCCGGCTGGCTATACACAGGAAGAGACGGAGAAAATAAAAGCCGAGGTTGAGTTCTATAACAATCTGAAAGATGAGATAAAGTTGAAAAGCGGTGATGCGCTTGATCTGAAAAGTTATGACCCGGCGATGCGGCAATTGATCGATAACTATGTCCGAGCCGAAGATAGCGAAAAGATTATCGAGCTGGGCGATATGTCCTTCCTCGAACTGATCGATTTGGAAGGGAAAGAGGCTATCGATAAGTTACCGCAAACGATTAAGCAGAACGAACGTTCAGTTGCAGAATTACTTGCCGCCAATATGCGCAAGATGATCATCAGCGAGCGTCCGAATAATCCCGCCTATTTCGACAAAATATCCGACCTGCTGAATCAACTGTTGCAAGCACAGAAGGAGGGGAAGATGCAATACAAGGAGTTAATCGAGCAATTGATCGAGAAAATTCGAGAGGTACGGTCAGATACGAAATTGAAATACCCAAAAGCGATCGATACAAAAGGGAAACGAGCTTTGTACGATAATTTAGGACGGGATGAGGCATTGGCCGTAATGGTGCATAATGCGGTCAAGCAAAATGCCCGGGACGGTTTCCGAGATACGAGCGGCGGCGGAATGAAGATGAAAGCTCTTCGACAAGCCGTTAAACGGGTTTTGCCGGATGTGTCAGTAGATAAGTTGGACGAAATTATGCAAATCATCATAGTACAATCCGAATATTGATGACAGTTGTAAACGTATCGGATATTTCTGCTGAAATCGAGTGGAAAGAGATAAAGCATATCCATTTGACGATTTATCCGCCCAATGCTCGGATTCATGTATCTGCACCAATAGGGATGCCGGAGGATGCGGTGCGCCTGTTCCTGATAACTAAGTTACCGTGGATCAAGCAACGTATTACGCAAATATGTGAACAGGCGAGGCAGACAGGACGCGAATATGTGTCGGGAGAAAATCACTATTTCAAAGGGAATAGGTATCGATTGAAGGTTATTTATCACGACGCCCCGCCAAAAGTGGAACTACAAGGTAGCGAATACCTCGTGTTATACGTTCGTAGCAATAGCCCGATTGAAAAACGAGCGGAAGCAATGCGAGAATGGTATAGAAAACAATTGAAGGAAATCTTATTCCCTCTTATCGTCAAATGGGAACGGGTAATCGGCGTGCAAGCTACCAAGTGGGAGGTGAAGCAGATGAGAACGCTTTGGGGAAGTTGCAACCACCGAACGGGGAATATTATTTTTAATCTCGAACTGGCTAAAAAACCACTTTCGTGTATTGAGTATATCGTGGTGCATGAGTTATTGCATCTGAAAATACGATTACATAACGAAGCATTTACCTCTGAAATAGGGGCTTTGCTCCCGAATTGGAAACATTTGAAAGATCAATTGAATGAGTTTATCGTATAGTGTGGAGTATTCAAAATAGATAAATGTGTCCATCAATGGGATACAGACCTTTCTGTAAGTATTGTAATGTGAAAAGGCTGATTTTACCTATAATATCCGATGCATTACTACAATACAACCCGTCTGCCGCAGCAAAGCTTATTAACTCACTGGGTATTGCTTCCATCATGCATTTAAATTTTAATTAACAAATAAAAAGGGCTTTATCAACCAAATACAACCAATTACACGACAAGAAAGCATAACCTTTGAAAAACAAGTTTTCTGAACTTGCATATCCACAGCAAAATACGTATATTTGTGCCGTTAGCAGGTTCTTAAAAGACGATTCCGGACAGTAGATCATAAGGTTAGTATCCAAATCGTTACCTGACACGAGAAAGGATATAGCAAGTATCTGATTACAGGGCATTTCGGAGAGTTAGGTTCATTTCCCTATCTCTCCGCCAAGTGGTAGTGTTTTAAATTAGGGGACGGCTTAAATTCAACGATTAAAACACTGGTTTTCAATACAAATTCCCCTTTCACAGGTGAAACAAAGGCGGCTATTACAGCCGCCTTTTGTATTTTTGTGCTCTTAAATCCTTCGAAAACGAGTTTTCAAAACGGATATTCGATCTTCATGTTTCAAATTAGGGAATAGCAAAAATGGAATGCAAATATTGCGGAGGCACATGCGTAAAAGACGGAACGCAGAGCAACGGCAGGCAGCGCTACAAGTGCAAATCATATCATCGAAAACAACAGGCACTATATAGTTTTCATATCATAGCATTAAATCATCTGCAGCAAAAAGAAGAAAGGAAATTGAGAGCAGAAGACTAAAAGAGGAGTGTATATAACCGGCGTAGGTGATAACTAAACAAAAAAGCGAAGCCAGGTGCAACCCTCAAAAAGCCAATTAAAACCAAAGTCACGTTACTATCCCGTTACTTCGCTTGAACATCAAGAGGATTTCAGGCAGCTTCCAACATGCAGATTTACACGGCTCAAGGCCTACTCTGAACGCAAATACACCCGAGTTCTCGAGAAGCGGAAGAGACTGCATCGAAAAGAAATACATCGAATTATTGATCGCTGGCTACCGGTGTTTTGTATATCAAAGAACGACCTACAAGTAATAATTTTGCACTTATAAAGGCGTGTTTACGACTGCACACCGTGTCACGAAAATCCATTTCGTTCCCCAAGCGGCTCAATAGGTACGACCCCTATTTTTCGGTGTGGGCAAAATAGCGGCATTTCAGGCAATGGCAACTTTTTCGGCATTACAGAATCAGTGCATGAATCTTCCACCGTAAGAATTGCCGTCATCAATATTTGCCTGCCTCTTGAGGCACAGGCACAAAAAAGTACCCTTCCTGCCAAATACTATGAAGGATAGTACACGGTTTCATTTTGAATCGCGCACGCACCGGACCGGCCCCGCCACCGACTTTACGTAATAAAAGTAAAATTGGTATTCGAATATATGGAACAGGCCTTGATTCATATGGATATGCAAAATGTTCACTCGGTTGTCCGTGTCCGTGGTCGCATTGTGGTAGTTCCCACAACTGCTCGTACGAATACCCCCTCCATCGCCCACACGCGTTCCCTGCATCGGGAAATAAGACGTCGGCCCCTCTTTCCATTGCTGCATATACATATTCATTCCATATCCGTTCGGAAACTTGTCGTCATAATTGATGTCACTCATGCTTCCCGGATTGAGCCCCGTATTCGTAAATTCGAGCCACAATTCACCCGAGGCAACCCTCCAGCCCGTGGGACAGGGATCGAAAATGGATTTTTCCGTTCCGTAATTATCGTATAAATGGACATTGTTGTTCTGGTTAATCGTGTAGGCCTTCATTCCCTCGGAGGCCGGTTCCAGTCCTCCCCAAAGTTTGTTGTCGCTTTCTCCTACGGGACACCAGTCTCCATTATTGAAATAGTTACTTTTTGTTTGTACATAACTTTCATTTCGGTTGGCTTCGTTCGTTCCACAGATAAAAACCGTGGGATTGGCGATGGCGTGTCTGACAGCTCCGGTCAGGGCGCTTCCAATCACCGAATGGAACAGCTTGTTTTCATCGGTCGCGGATGTCTTATGAACTTCAGCCTGGTTGGAGTTGTCATAATGCAGGTCCGTATGTTCGTCGTTATAGTCCTGATGTTCGTTTGCAATGTTGCGTAAAGGAGGGAACGGGTCTTTTCGTCCCCATTGATACAACATGCCGAAAGCCTGCGTCATTTCATCCGGATACCGATGGAGACCACTTCCTATACCTTGCTGATTCTCGGCCAATGCACCGAGGTTGCATGACATGACGGCATAGCCCTGAATGCGAGGCTTCTCGGGATATATGCCGTTCTGGTCCCAGTCGTATGTATAATAAGTAACGGCTCTGCCGAGATTGTCCGGCTCATGGTCTGTAACCCAGATGTGCCAAGACCATAGAATGTCTCCCTTGCTGTTGTAGGCACCGATCAAGGCATTCCCTTTCTTTTGCGTTTTAACATAAATTTTCTGATGAATGT
>ERZ825384.3861-NODE-3861-length-12728-cov-2.241537_pt1 | contig 12728 bp, 10 predicted proteins | sample MGYA00519931_ERZ825384 | MGnify/ENA primary metagenome ERZ825384 (study PRJEB31778, sample SAMEA3449200) | human gut metagenome | biome: human gut; feature: human-associated habitat; material: faeces | place: United Kingdom | collected 2010/2012 ...
CTTCAAAAACGACCGTCAGCCCGTTTCGTACAAGTTTTTATGCATTGTAAGCCGTTGTATCTCCGAATTGCCGAGGCAGGCATAATTGCGAACGAGGAGCGTTGTCGGCTCCCTGTACACAGCCGAATCGGCATACATGTTCAGCATAATTGTCCGCCCGTCCTGTCGGTCAAAAATCACATACTCTATTGACATTTCATGTTTTTCGGCAAATTCCCGTGCCGACTCGACAAGGCTGTCAGCCTCGCTTTTGCTTCCGCATCTGAAATACAAATCCGCCATTGTTATCCTGCCTCCGATGCATTGCACGTTTGGAATTGCAATTACTCCGAGCGATACGGTTTCAGCAGAAAGGTTTAAGCCTGTGTTTTCCGCAATCCCCGTTCGGAACACGCTTAACTTCATTTGCTGACTGTTCAGCCTGCCGTTTCGCTTGCGGCAGCCGATTTCCGCTTTATTCTTCCGTTCCGAATTCTTCAAACAGAATGTCGAACATACAGGGTCCCATGTTAAGATAACGTTTGAAGAATGCTGTCTTGTCTCCGTCGCTGCGATGATTCACGCTTTCGTAAATCTTGTTTGTGTACACATAGCCCATTGCATAGTTGAAGAAATACAGCGGCATATCAATTGAATATTCGTATATAACATCGATGTATTCCTGCTGATCAAGCCCGAACGACTTCAGGTAGTCGCCGATATCTTCCGTTGTCCAGCCTTCGCAGTTGACCTTGATGCTCACATATGCAGGAATAAGAATGTTTGCAAGCACACTTTCGTATTCCCGCAGCGTGCAGCCGCCCACTCCGTATTTCTCGCTGATACCTGAGATAAAAAGCTCCGAAAAAACAGCCCATCCCTCGGAATAGCCCGTGGGCGCGCACAGCTGCTGCGAAAGGGGCAGTCCGTCGAGGCTGCGGAAATACTGAGTTTGGTAAAGATGCCCCGGGAAGCATTCATGTGCAAGCGTGAAGAGCATTGTGTCGTCCTCCGCCGTCGGGTTCAGCAGAACGACATTCCTTGTCGGATCATCGAATGCGGAAATCATATATGCGGCAGGGCTGAAATCCTCCGCAACGGCATCAGGAATCGTGACGTATTGAATGCTTTGTTCCGGAATCTGAGGATAGATTCCGTCGATAAGCTCCTTAAGATATTCAACATCCTTTTCAACATTGCCTGACGTCATACTCTTTTCGTAATCTTTCATTGCATTCGAGTCGGTGAGAATGATTTTCACCAATTTAGCGTAAACACTCGAAATGCTTTCACTGAGTTCATCGGCCATTGACGAATACTCGGCATTGCAGGCGGCATTTGATTTTATTGCGGCAGCATAGTAATCCTTTGCATCAACACCGCGCATGCACGCACCCGCAAAGGAGCCGCACTGCGGGCGAAGCTGTTCAAGAGTGTTCGCAAGGCTTCTGTATGCCGGCAGCAATTCGTTGATAATGCTGTTTCTGCTGCGTTCGAGCAAAGCTGTTTTTTGCTGTTCGGAAATTTCGAACTCGGCACTTGCCATTTCGTCTTCAAAAAAACCGATAAGGAAACAGTCATTGCCTGTTTCCGCAAACTTGGTGCAGGACTCAAGAACCTTGTTCAAAGCATTTTCTGTCATAAACAGTCCTTTTGCCGCCTTTTCACGTTCAAACTGCTCTATCTGACCGATATAGCGCGGGGCATCTTCAAGCAGGAGCACATAATTTTCGGCATCCTCCGCCGAGCTGATTTCATACATCGAGAGCATCAGCGGAAGCATCGTGTGTTCACCGTTGAACACTGTAAGCGGTTCATTGTAATAATATGCATCCGGAACAGCATGAATTTCATCAGAAAGCTTCAGATTGAGAACAAGGTTGTCGTATGCGATTCTGTTTCTGTAGGACAGCTGACTTCGGTCGATTTCGGAAAGCTTTTTGCGTATTTCGGCGTTTTCCGCAAAATCGGCAGCATCAGCCTCCTGCGAAAGCTCACCCCAGCCGCGTTCAATATCCTCTTCGGCAATGCCGAAACTTGCAGCATCCTTCACGAATTGATGAAAAGTGAGCCCGGATGAAGTAACTACAGATATAAAAACTTCACGATCCACGGCCTCAAATGCTTCGTCCTCCGCCGTCTTTTCATGCGCCGGTTCCTGCGTGGGTTCCTGCGTTTGCTGCTGCGGCGCTTTTGTCACATCGAAGTCAATATTACCGAATTTACAGGCAGCCGCAAAGAGCATGATAAAAGCAAGCAGAGCTGCCGAAAGCTTTTTTAATGTATGTGACGCTTTTTCAATGCTTTTAATTTGAATTTGTGAACAATTTTTCATGTTTCCTCCGTCGCTGTGTTATTACATATTAGTGTGCATGTTCGAGAGGCTCAAACATGCTGCATCAATTGTCCGTTTTTGGCGCAATTTCGCCGAACACGTTCAATTCTGCCGTTCGAAAAAGGCGTCATCCGCACATTTTTTCCGTATCTACATTATATCAACAAATCATTGAATATTCAAGACGGGCAGCGATATCGATTATTAAAAACCGAATCCTGCTCTTAAAGCCGATGTTTGCTTATTATGTATATTCATGCGAGCAAAGCGAATACTATCCATGATAAATCAAAAAACGGAGGTTTTCACTGCAAATGAAAGCAACAGGAATAGTACGTCGAATTGACGAACTCGGCAGAGTTGTAATACCTAAGGAAATTCGAAGGACTTTGCGTATCCGCGAAGGTGATGCGCTTGAGATCTATACCGACCGCGAAGGCGGGGTCATCCTTAAAAAATACTCTCTTGTCGGCGAACTTTGCGATTTTGCAAAGGAGTATGCCGAATCCATTCAGCAATCCGTGGGGCATATTGCAGCAATCTGCGATAAGGACACGATTATTGCAATTTCAAGTCCGCACAGGCGTGATATTGCAATCGGCTCTCCGCTTGCCGTTGACAAACCGATACACGATGACGTTGAGGCCGTTATGCAAATGCGCGAGAAGCTTAACCGCAGCACTGCCAACGGCGACGCAATGATCGGAATCACTCAGAACGATGAACAAGGGCGTGCATACACCGCCCAACTCATTATTCCGATTCTTGCCGCGGGCGATGCCATCGGCGCCGTCATGCTTCTTTCAAAAGAGCCCGGCGCGGTAATCTCCCCGACAGACGTTAAAGTTGCGGAAACCGCCGCAAACTTCATGGGTAAGCAGCTGGAAAACTGAGCCGGGTTCAAAATTCAATTCTTTTTTCGGCCAAAAACACGCCCGCGGATTATGCTTTCTGTTTCAACCGACGGAACATCATGAAGCGGGCGGCTGAGCAATTGATGAAAAGTATTCTTCAATCGTCCAATCCGGAAGGCGTACAATGCGATTCAGCAGGGTTATTCCATCGTATGAAGTGCCGAATTCATTCACTCCGTTGCCGTAGACCGCAATCGTTATCCCCTCCGAACCGCTTTTCTCTGCGTCCTCGCTGCCCCTGCACAACGCCGCAAAACACGGCTCATCAAACATAAGGTTTTTGCAAACAAGTTTTTTGCAGACATGGACAAAGGTTCTGCACGGAACTCCGAACGATTCGAACATCCGCATGCGCTCCGCATTCAAAGCGGCGCAAAACCGAACTTCATCTTCGCAATCCGAAAACCGGCCGGCCGGTTCCGCGATTCCCGCTGCAAGTGCATTTCTGAACTTTTCGGAAGATTTCATCCGTTTGCACAATGATTCATCCGCAGTAAAAACTCCGCGCATTCCGCGCTGCTGCAAAATATCGGTTATTGTTTCGAATGCGCCGCAGTTTTCAAAAAACAGCATTACATATCCGCCCGAGGCAGGGAGATTTCCCGAACGGATATCCGCAGGCAAAAGCGCGGCAAGCCCCATCTCCTTCATATAGTCCAAATCCGATTTGAGCAATTCCGCACCGTCACCGTTTTCAATGTTCAGATAGGAAACGGCATAGAAGCCGACGCTTGACGGCAATGCCGACGCGGGCAGGATTCCGTTGCTGTGTACACCGCCAAACACCGTTGCCGCCAGCACTGCGGCAAGAATCACGATTGAAAATGCTGCACTTTTAAGTCTGCGTTTCATTTTCGTACATATTCCTCCTCCGTTTTCACATGGATTCGTGCCTTCATGCACACATTCGGCTTGATTTCAAAACTCATTTCATTATAATATTATGCGGATGGTTTTATTCCCGTTTCGGCCGACGCATATGTATCAATGCCGACCGTTGACAGATGAGGAGCTTAAACCGCCCGCAATGAGCTTTCGGCTTAAGAGAATTTGTTTGAGCGGTTTGTCTGTATAATATTGAAACTCTCTCGAAATGCTCTCTTGAAATACGATTTTGACGGAGGAAATGTTTATGAGATGCAGCTGTAAGAACTGCGGCGTATATATGATTCAATCCGAGGATTCACACCTCGGCTGCGTTTGCCCGGAATGCGGAAACCGCTGCACGGCCTGTCTCGGCACGAACAGCGTTATGGATCGCGAGGCAGTGCGTGCATTGAAGGGCAATCCACTGCTTGCCGATGCAATGCTTAACAGAATTATGGAACCGGAATTTGAAGATGAGGAGCAGGACTGATACTTTTTTGCCGTATCCGCCCCGCTCCGTTTATCGCCTGCTGCCCATATGGTTTGCCCACGGGAAGCGGGCGGCTCAATTCAGGATCGTTCCGATTCGGCCGTTATGCCGTAAGGGTTCGATTTTATGAATTCTATGGCCTTTTGGCGCATATGTTCGGGTTCGATTATTTCAACTTGGGAAAGATACTGCATTGTCCAATAAATAACGCCTTGGGGTGCAGCTTTAAATTTTGCAATGAAATGCCTGTCGTCAAGCTTGTAAATGCGCAGACTTTTGCCGAACTTGTCGATGATTCCGCCGATCGCTTCGTTTTTGCATTTTAAAACAATCTGCTCCGGCTCCCCGGAAAAAGCATATACAAGCTTGCGAACCGAGTCAAGGTTCACGGCCGAACGCGCAACGGCAAGTTTTTTATCGGTTATTGCTATATTCTGCATCAGGTCAATTCGGTAGTAGCTCAAACCCTCTTTGCCGTCCTTTATGCAGACAAGATAGTAGTTCTGATTGTCGCAAACCATTCCGTAAGGGCTTACAACATAGGGTTCGTTTCTTCGCTTTACAAGCCGTTTATCCAACCCATATTGGTAATAATCGAAAGAAACCCTTCTCTGGCGCGAAATTGCTTCATCGAGAATGTCGATATTGTAGAACACACAGCGATTATCTGTTTTTCTGTCCGCATCCGCCGATGTAAGGTGTTTAAACCCGAACCTCTGATGAATGCTGAGAACGGATTGAAGTTTTTCAAGCAGATCCGCCGTCTGTTTTTGCGGAATGGAATGCATTGAATAAACCGCATCCGTCATCAGCCGCACTTCGGACGGTTCAAACAGTCTTGAACGCAGGTAATAGCCTTTGCCGTTCTCTTTATACACCGAGATGTCATATCCAAGTTCAATAAGTGTGTCCGCCGCTCCGTAAACCGCGCGCCTGTCGATTTTCATTCCGTAGTCCTGCATGAAATAACCCGTTATATCGCTCATGGAAAGGATATGTTCTTCATCGGAATACTTTTCGAGAATTTTGTACAAACAGACGATATTTGCTCTGTCCCCGAGCATTTTTGAACCCTCCAGTGATAGTTTTGTTTATTGATGAAAACCCGCGTTATACGCAATTCCGGTATCGAGCCGCACTCGTTTACCGGCTGTTCGCATCTGCCTCCCCGAGCAGAAGGAACGCATCGCGCAGGTACTTCACAAAATGAACCTCAATGCCGTCAAAATTCTTTAAGGAAGGGATAAACGGCACAATTGCGCGCCTGTATCCGAGCCGCGCACATTCCGCAACGCGGTTATACAGCCTGTCAACGGGACGTATTTCCCCCGTTAAACCGATTTCACCGATCACGACCGTGCCTTCCGGAAGCGGTCTGTCGAAAATCGAACCCGCAACGGCAAGCGTTATTGCAAGATCCGCGCCCCTGTCGTCAATGCGGATGCCGCCGACAGCGTTTGTGTAAACATCCTTATCTGACACGCGGAGTCCGCCGCGCCGCTCAAGCACCGCAAGCAGCAGCATCAGGCGGTTTGTATCCATCCCCGCCGCCATCCGCCGTGCGTTTGCGAACGCCGATGTGCTGAGCAGGGATTGAATTTCAACCAATATCGGGCGGTTGCCCTCCATTATGCACGTCACCGCACAGCCTATATCGTTCCCGCCGGACACAAACAGCCCGGCCGGATTTTCAACCTCTTTCATGCCGTCGCGGCACATTTCGAATATTCCGATCTCGTTGGTTGAACCGAATCTGTTTTTGACGGCACGGAGAAGCCGCAGCGAATCATGCCTGTCACCTTCAAAATAAAGCACGGTGTCAACCATATGTTCGAGCATTCGCGGGCCTGCAAGCGCACCTTCTTTTGTTACATGACCGATTATGAATATTGCACAGCCGTTTTGTTTTGCAATGCGCGTCAGGGCCGTTGTTGCCTCGCGGATTTGCGTTACGCTGCCGGCTGCATTGTTCAGCTCGCGGTTCATCATTGTTTGAATTGAATCGATAACGAGAAAGCGGGGTTTAATGCGATCGACCTCGCTTTCAACGGCATCCATGCTCGTTTCCGTCATTATGAGCAGTTCCGAATCGACCCCGCAGCGCACCGCACGAAGCTTCAGCTGCGCTTTTGATTCCTCTCCGGAAACATAGATGACGCCGCCTGTTTTTTTGAGATTTCCCGCCGCCTGCATTATGAGTGTGCTTTTTCCGATTCCGGGGTCGCCGCCTATCAGAACCGTTGACCCCACAACAACGCCGCCGCCGAGCACGCGATCGAACTCGCCTATGCCCGTTGTAACACGCACAGTATCGTTTTCACTCACCGAGCCGAGCGTCACCGCGCGGGAGGACGTTCCGCCCGCCGAATGTGTGCTGCGCTTTTCGGGTGCGGCGGAAACTTCGACAAGGGTGTTCCAACTGCCGCACATCGGGCAGCAGCCCATCCATTTCACTGTTTCGTATCCGCACTCACCGCAGACAAACTTTGTTTTTTCTTTCATAAAAAATCTTCCGCAGCCCTTTTTCCGATTTGCTGTGTTTGAGCGATTTTTCGGGATTTCGGAACGGCCGTATTACAGCGGCGGCAGAGCGTATTTAATTATGTCACGCTCACGCGAAGTCACATCCATCCACATCACATAACCGCCCGAAACGCCGAGAAACTGGGTATTTTCGCGCTCCGGCGTGAGCCTGTAGCTCTTCCCGTTTTCAAAAACATATATCCATACAGCCTCATCTTTGCCGTATGCAACGAAGTTCTCCGCGATGCCGAATTCAACAACGCCTTCCGCTGCGGCAACGGGTGTTCCGCTGCCGTCCCACACGTAAAGCTTTGCGGACGGACCGTGCGGGCCGTCAAGCCACGCATAATACTTTCCGTTTGTTTCGGGGTCATGGACATACACGCCCGGATAAAGCTCCCCGATGGATGTTTCATTCAGGCTTATGTAATTGATTGAAGAGCAGCGTGCGCGTGTGCTGTCCTCCCCCGCCCAAATAAGCTTGCCGTTCTCAAAATAAGGCATGCTTGCACCGTATCCCGAGGAATTGAAGTATTGAACCACCGTCGTTTCCTCCGTCGGAATGTGGCAGACAAATATCTTGTCCCGTTCGCTGCCCGTGCGCTCCGTCCATGCAATGTATTCATCCCAGAGCTTTATTTCCGGTTGACCGACATAAACTTTTTTGATAATCTTCGGTTCTGCACTGCTGTTTTTAAGATCGAGCGCACAGATATCTCCCCCGCCGTTTTTTTGATTTGCATCGAAATAGACAAGGTATTTTTCATTAAATACCGGATAAATCAAGTGATCGTTCCGCGCTTTTATCGGCAGTTCGGAAACCTTGCCGGTTGAAATGTTGTATTTCAGCAATGCACACATCAAAGCTTTTCCGTTCACAAGCTTTCCGGCGGAACAGATTATCTCGCCGTTGAAACAGTACGGATCGCTCAGCCATGTGTAGGACATTCCCGCAGGAAAAACAATTTCTTTTTCCTCGTCTTCACCGACAAAAAGATCCATCGGATGCGGCGTCGGCGTCGGTTCCGGCGGAATATACGGCGTGGGCGATTCAATAAGCGGAAGTTCGATTTTAACAAGTCGTGCAGCCTTGCCGAGGAAACCGTCCGGGCGGAGCGGCGTGTCGATTTTGAAAACACCTTCAAGCACTATCATAATCAAAAGTGTCAAAATTCCGAGTGCGGCAAGCACACCCGCAATACAGCCCGCAAGCTTGAGTATCGGAGCCCATATGCTCGCACTGAAGCGTGAACGTCTGCGTTTCGAAAGAACTCTTCTTTTGTAGCCATGTTTTTTCATGCAAACATTATACCACAGTTCTGCCCGCAAGTCATTCTTTTTTTAACCGCAGCCCGAATTATTCTCTTTTATTTCAAAGCAACGAATCTGCATCTGTTTTTTCGGCAGAATTTGCAGCAAAATCATGTTTTTATGTAAATTTTGATGTTTTTTACCGACTGTATCGATTATATCCTTTACGGAATTGCTTCCGTTGTGTTATAATCCGATTGTCAATATTTTCAGCCGACGGCTGAACGGAGGTCAAAAAATGGCAAAACAAAAGAACATACCCAAAAGAAGCGAAGTCGAGAAGCAGTACACCTGGGCACTCGAAGATATTTTTGCGACCGATGAACTTTGGGAAAAGGCACTTGACGAATGCCGCACATTCCCCGAAAAAATCGAAGCTTTCCGCGGCCGGCTTGCGGAAAGCGCAGACATGCTTTACAGCTATCTCACCTTCTGCGATGAGCTTGATGTTAAAATCACCCGCGTTGCAGAATACATCATGCGAAAATCCGATGAAGACACCGGCAACAGCTACTATAACGGTCTTAAGGGCAGGTTCATGAGCGTCTACATCAATATTGCGGGCGCATCAAGTTTCGACACTCCCGAAATTCTTGCAATTCCCGATGAGAAGCTCGCTGCTTTCATGAACGAAAAGCCCGAGCTTAGACTCTATGAGCGTAAACTTGCAAAAATCCGCAGCAAGAAAGACCATATTCTTTCCGATGCCGAAGAAAAGCTGCTTGCTGCCGCAGGAGAAATGGCAAATGCACCCGAAGAAATCGCATCGGCGTTCCGCAATGCGGACATCCGTTTCCCGAGCATTTACGATGCAGACGGCAACGAGCTGAAAGTTACGCAGGGTTCATATGTTCCCCTGCTTGAGAATCCCGACCGGAACGTCCGCAAGGCTGCATTCGAATCCCTGCACGGCACATTCGAAAGCTTCAAGAACACTTCCGCGGCGTTCCTCGACGGGCAGATAAAGCAGCTCATATTCTATGCAAAGGCACGCAGGTACAACAGCACGCTTGAAGCAGCACTTGCCGAAACGGAAGTTCCCGTTTCCGTTTACCGCAACCTTATCGATGCAGTGAACGCAAACCTTGAGTATCTCCACAAATACATTGCTTTGCGCAAAAAGCTCACCGGTTCGGAAGAGCTTCATATGTATGATCTCTACACCCCGATCATCAGCGATGCCGATAAGGAGATTCCTTACGAAAAAGCAAAGGAAATCATCATCGAAGCTTTGCAGCCCCTCGGAGAGGATTATATCAAGGTTCTGACCGAAGGCTTCAACAACCGCTGGATCGATGTATACGAAAACGAGGGCAAGCGCGGCGGCGCATACTCTGCCGGCGGCGATCCTCATCCCTATGTTCTTTTGAACCAAAAGGATACCCTCGACAGCATGTTCACCATTGCGCACGAAATGGGGCATTCCCTTCACACCTATTATTCGATGAAGAATCAGCCCACGGCATATGCGAACTATGTCATCTTTGTTGCGGAAGTCGCTTCCACCTGCAACGAGGTTCTGCTCGTTAAGCATCTGCTTGCAAACACGACCGACAAAAAAGAACGTGCATACCTTATCAACCACTTCCTTGAACAGTTCCGCGGAACAGTGTACCGTCAGACGATGTTTGCGGAGTTCGAGCTTTGGATGAACGAACATGCCGAAAAGGGCGAAACTCTCACTGCCGACATGATGTGTGATGCATATTATGAGCTGAACAAGAAGTATTTCGGTGACGGAATGACCGTTGACAGGCTCATTTCCGTTGAGTGGGCAAGGATCCCGCATTTCTTCTACAACTTCTATGTGTTCCAGTATGCAACCGGTTTCTCCGCCGCGGTTGCAATTGCGAACCGCATTCTGACCGAAGGCAAACCCGCCGTTGAAGATTACATCAAGTTCCTCAGCGCGGGAAGCAGCATGGATCCCATCTCCGTCCTGAAGATTGCGGGCGTTGATATGACCACGGCACAGCCCGTGAACGATGCGCTTAAGCTTTTCAACGAGCTTATCGATGAAATGGCTGCCCTTGCCGAATAAGCAAAGCACCGCAAAAAAATTTTAACACCCACACCGAAGCCGAAACGGAAATCAGCCGATTCGGCTTCATTTTTTCTTGTCTGCATTTTAATTTTGCGCTGCGGATTCGGCACGGGTTCACTCTTTCGGTATTTGCGCATTCATGTTCAATTCTTCAATATTCGCGGGGCATTGCAGGCACTTCCGGCACATCTTTCCGCGCGGCGAAAAAAATTAAAATAGTTATACAAATTTTCTCGGATCTGTGTTATTATATAGGGGGAGAATTTGCAATGTGCGGACGGCAACATTGCACTCTTCCGCGAGTTAACGGTATTATGCATCAAAAAATTCATAATACGGAGGAAATAATGCATTTTAACGATATAATAAATGCTGTGTTGAACGGTCTTGCGGAGTTCCGCTTTCAAGACTTTATCGACATAGTCATAATAACCGTAATTATATATAAGATTATTTGTTGGACCGTCAACACCCGCGCCTACCAGTTGTTGAAGGGGCTTGCCGTCCTTTTGGTTGTTATGCTTTTGAGCGCGCTGTTCAACCTCTACACCGTGAATTACCTTTTAAACACGCTGCTTGTTTCCGGTATCGTTGTTATGGTTGTGCTTTTTCAGCCGGAGCTGCGCCGTGCGCTTGCACATATCGGAAGATTCAAATTCAACCTTGCCGGACGTGAAGTTGAAAACTCGAACGTCATTGTTAAAGAAATGACAAATGCGATGATCAACCTTTCCAAGCGCAAAGTCGGTGCGTTGGTCGTTATTGAACGTGAAACCAAACTCGACGAATATTTTCCGACGGGAACGATAGTCGATGCCCAAATCACAAGCGCATTGCTTGAGAACATTTTCGAGCCGAAGACGCCGCTGCATGACGGAGCCGTTATTATCCGCGACGGAAGGATTTATTACGCCGCATGTGTTCTTCCGCTTTTCAGCGACCCGAATGTTTCAAAGGAATTGGGCACGCGCCACAGGGCTGCTCTCGGCGTTTCAAACGTGTCCGACAGCCTGACGGTTGTTGTGTCCGAAGAAACGGGCGTTATCTCCTATGCCGAAGGCGGCAAGCTCGTGCGCTATGTTGATAAAAAAACCCTGGCAGAGCTTCTTGAAGGTGTTTTTGCGGCACCCGAACAGGAGAAAACTTTTGCATCGCTTTTCAAGAGGTTAACAAAAGATGAAACAAAGCAAAAAAAATAAACAGCCAACTAACGTTGACATTGCCGCGGCAGACGAAAGAGCAAGCGCCGCGGATACCGATGCCGCAGAAAAGAAAACGAAATGCTTTCGCCGTCCGCTTGTACGCAAGCTCGGATATCTTTTCATTTCCCTGCTTATTGCCACAACGCTCTGGGGTTATGTTTTGATGAGCGAAAACCCGGACAGGATGAAACATGTTTCCGATGTTCCGCTGAAATTCGAAGGCGGAAGCGAAGCAGACCTCCGCTCACGCGGCTTCGTTGTTCTCGGTGAAAGTCAGAACCTGCTTCCCGACGTTACCGTAACGGTCAAAACAAAACTGAACGACCTTCCGAGCTTCGGCAATTCCGCCGGCGGCGAGATCGTGTCCGCTTCAGTCAGCCTTCAGGGCATAAACGCACCCGGCGAATACGAATGCGATGTCATAGTTTCCACCACCATCGGCACGGTTTATTCGGTTGAACCGCGAACGGTCAAAATCACCGTTGACGAGCTTGTTACACGTACCATCCCCATCACATGCGCCGTGACGGGCGACTTGCCCGCCGGTTATTGGAACGGAGATGTTCAGCTTGCGGCAACAAGCATCGACATCACGGGGCCGCGCAGTTCTATCAGTAATATTGTCCGCGCAAATTGTGTGCTCAATCTTGACGGACGCACCGAAAGCGTGAACGAAGCGTTTGAGCTGACTCTCATTGATTCAAGCGGGCAAATTGCGGCGGCTTCCTCCATTGTCGGCACGCTCCCGTCCGTTATCGTTCGCATGGATATCAAACCCCAATACGATATCGTTTTGCAGACGCTCATTGAAACCACCGGCAGGGACGATAACTACGAAGCAAGCTACACGGTCAAACCTTCCGTGCTCAGCATCGTTGCTTCTCAGGACGTTATCGACAAAATCAAGCTTGCGCTTGAATCCGTTGACAGAACGACTATTTACGTTGATCCGATTGATATAAGCGATATGCAGCCCGGTGAAACGCGTTTGTTCGAGAGAAGCGTTCTCGGACTGCCATCCAACATCCAGCTGCTTACGGAAAACAATTTCACGGTTTCCGTT